>Ga0180084_1000005_pt1 | contig 21463 bp, 24 predicted proteins | sample EasRiv0_2_16_10D_FD_121777 | JGI IMG/M metagenome (GOLD analysis project Ga0180084, IMG submission 121777) | Soil microbial communities from meander-bound floodplain in the East River, Colorado, USA - East River metaG ERMLT660_2_16_10D | ecosystem: Environmental > Terrestrial > Soil > Floodplain...
GACGCCGAGCCCGACCACCGCCGCGACGAGCTCGGGGATCACTGGCCGCCGCCCCCGGCGAAGTACGCGCCGACCGTCGTCGAGATCGCCGCGACGATCGCCAGGATGACCTTGACCCGAAACGCGCCGGTCGTCCGACGGAGCTCGTATTCGCGCCTGCGGTCCTCCTCGTCGGCCGCCGCCTTGGCGCGATCGAGATCGATCCGCGCGGTCTCGGCGCGGTCCGCACGCGCCCGGCGATCTGCGAGCTCGGCCTGGAGGAGCGTATCGAGCTTTCCGTCGACGGCCTCGATCCGCTCGTCGAGCTTGGCAACCTCGCCGGCGATCGCGCGGTGGCGCGATGCCAGCTCGAACATCTGGCGCGATGCGCGTTTTTGGCGGAATTCCATCCGCACGAACGGGTCGCCATGCACCGGCGTGCGCGCCTCGAGATCAGGGATCTCGTGCTCGGGCACCGCGTCGAGCTCGAAGTTCGCCTCCGAGTCTCGCTCCGTGTCTCGCTCGGGCCGCGCCGTCTGCGCCCGCACCGACTTCGGCGGTGTCTTCGGGCGGTAGCGGTCGCGATCGGACACCGTCCGTGTTACACGGGCGCCCTCGATCGTGCAAGCGTGCGATCATAGAGGGGCCGCCCGTCCCCGCGCACCCCTGCTACCCCGCCGAGATCCGTGTATGTCCGCCCGCCGTCTGGATTCCGGGTTACCCTGGGGGCAATGAATATGCGCACTCTATTGTCGGCCCTGATCACTTTGGTTGCAGTGTCGTGCGTGGCCTCCGAGGATCCAGCGGAGCGCGAGCCACCGGCATGTGAGATCACCGTCGCGCGGCCTGGCGGGGCGATCACCATCGACGTGGTGTCGCGCTGCACCGGCGATGACTGGATGTTGGAGTATCGGCTCCTATCGAGCGGCGTGGTCGCGACGAATCGTCGTGACTTCCCTTGCGGATCGACGACACACGTCGAGGTCCTCCAGTCGGCGCCGGCCCTCGCCGACATGACGGCCGTTGGATGGCTATACAACGCAGACCAGCGCTCCGACTGCTATGCCTCGACCGTCGCCGAATAGGCGATCACGAGATCCCCGGTCACGCCGCCGCCGGTGACCTCGATCCAGTACTCACGGCCCGCCGTCATCAACGTTGTCAGTCCGGTCTGGCCTAGCGAGATGGCCCCCGGGGCGTTCGCGCTGTTGGTCTGCGTGGCACCAATCTGAACGCCCGTCCCCGAGCCGCCGCCGATCGCCGAGTCGCCCTCGGCGAGCTTCGCGCTGATCGTGCCGGACGCGCTCTGCTTGTTCAGCGACACCTGCCATCCCGTGATGCGACCGACCGGGATCACGAGCGGGAACACCTGAATGGTCACGTCGGTCAGTAACGACACGCGAGTCACAGCACCCGCGCTAACGTTCCCTTCGAGTAGCACCGCAGCGACGCCGCTCAAGGCAACGAGCCCGACGTTGTGCATGTATTGCAAACCCGGCGTTCGGCGACCCGTGAGCGCGAAGTCGCCACCGACCGAGAGCGCGCCGGCGAGTGAGAGCGCGCCGGCGAGTGAGACGCCGCTGAAGATGCTCTGTGTCTGCGCGGTCAGTAGATCGTAGAGCGCGACAAGCGAGTTCCATTGCGCGTTCAGATCTGCGCTGAACACCTGACTTCCAGGCGCGGCGATCCGCGGGATGCAGTACGGCAATCCGTACTCGATCAGGTGAGTACCGGTGCCGGCGCCGGTGAGGTTTACTGCCGTGCCCGCGATCGCGTCCGCGTTCGACACCGCGACCTTGATGTTGTCGTTGTCGACGCGGATCGCGAAGTAGTCAGTGACCGGCGCGAGCGACGGCGTCGCGGCGGGCAACGCGCCGCCGACGTTGCGCAGTCGGAAACGATCGCCAGTGACGAGGCCGTGCCCGGCGGCCGTGAGCGCCTCGGTCGAGGTGTTGACGGCGGTGATCGTGAAGGCGGGCATCTACGCGTCCTCCTGCAAGTGGTCCCACGTATGCGCGAAGCGGAACGCCACCGGGTCCCGACCGGGATGCTGCAATCCTACCGCGATCAGCAGTGCGCTCGTCGTGAGCTCGACCTCGACGTCGATGCCCGACGTGACGCGATCCTCGATCATCCACGCCAGCGCCTCGAGCACGTACTCCCTGGCGCGCAGCGCCGTCTCGTTCGTGCGCTTGGAGCGATCGAGGAGCCACAGCCTCGAGCCGATCCCGTCGCCCTCGACGGACACGAACTGATCCGCCCACCACCCTCGTCGATCGCGCGCGTCGCCGCTCGGCGGCGCGTCGTCGGTCTCGGCTCGACGATCCGTGAACAGCGACAGCAAGACGGCGGTCACCAGGCCCCGGTCGGACGCGATGTCATCGTCGATCAGGGCGAGGTCTGCATCGCCATCGCCGCTCCACACGAGCGCGATATCGGCGAGCTGGATCGCGCTCGAGACCGCGGTCATCAGCGAGCCCCCGGCGATCGCGAGCGTCACGCCACCACCGCCGCCACCGCCGCCGCCGCCGCCGCCGCCGCCGGATTCGCCGAACCCCAGGTGAAGGATGAGCGACATCGCTAGGCCCCCAGGATGTCCCTGTCGCAGAGCGAGAATGGATCATCGCAGAGAAAGTCGATGCTCTCGATCACGTAGCCCTCGGTATGCGACGGCTTGATCGCATCGACGAGATCCTGCGCGCTGTCGACGAAGTACGCGCCGGTGAGGCCGGGCTCGGCGGGATCGCGGTAGATGAAGAAGCGATAGATCTCGCGCTCGTCGTCGACCGACACCGCGAACGCATGCGAGTTCTCGATCACCACCACGTCCTCGGGGAGCTGGTCGAGGAGCGGCGCGAGCGCGGCCTGGAAGTCGACGGGCCGATAGCGCTGTCGGGCGATGAGCCGCGAGATGATGCGAGCGCGGCGTTCGTCGATCGTGGCGGCCGCCTCGAGGTCGAGCTCGCTTTCGTACTCCGGCAACATCTCGACGGCCGTCGTCGGGTCGGCCTCGTCGAGCAGGTCGGCCACGCGTGCGTCGACGCGCGCGAGCTCGTCACCGCAGGCGGTCAGGACGTTCGAGAGCGTGCTATCGACGAGGCGCCAGAGCCTGCCGGGCGGCAGCAGTGCGCTCATCATGCGCGCGTACGCCAGCGCCGTCGGCGTCGGAGGCGCGGGCGGCGACGACCCGCCGCCATCGTCGACGGCGTCGAACGAGAGATGCAGGATCAGAGACATGCGTCATTCGTTCAAGATCTGGAACACGTCCCCGTTGGCCGGCGCCGCGCTGAACGCGAGGTCAGTTACCAGCGTGACGAGGCCGCCGGAGTTGAGGTAGGCGCCGATCTTTTTCACTTGGCCTGCGAGCGCGCCGGTATGGAATCGGATCAGCGCGTCGATCCATACGTTGTTCCCGTTCGTGAGCGACGTCGTGAACGAGCTCGCGGTCAAGGTGCCGGTCGCCGCGGTGCCGAACTGCGCCGGCACGACCTCGTCGATGTACTCCCAGACGAGCGCGCCGGACTTGTTCACGCGGATCGCCAGCGCCCCGGGCGTGTCGAGCTCGCCGGTCGACAGCCCCAGGACATAGACGCCGGTGGAGCCGAGCTCGGAGACCGAGCCGGAGTTCGCCGCGTTCGCGTAGCTGCCGCCGGCCTTCCTGACCTGGATCTCGGATCCGGAGAACGTCTGCCCGCTCAGCACGCCACCGCCAGACGTCGCGAGGCGGAAGAGGTGTTCGCGGCGCGTGGTGATCGGGATGCTCTGCAGGTACATGATGCGCTCCTCCTATTGCCTCGCGTGCGCGCGTGCCCACGCATCGATGTCGGTCGCGAACGTCGTGGTCGCCGGCGTCGGGCTGTGCTGCGAGCCGACCATCTCCCAGTGCTCGACGGTGCCGTTGACCGGGCATCCGCCGACGGCCCACGTATCCGTCTCGTTGCCGCCGACCGTGGTGTCATGGTCATAGACGCCGGTGCCGGTCTCGGTGATCGAGCCGCTGCACCCGTTCCACCCCTTGGCCTGCTCGATGGTTCCGCCGACGGTTCGCGATCCGACGTACGCCTCGGGCATGCCGGGGAACGTGCCGCCGGTGTACGCGATCGCAGCGTCCGACGTGCCGTGAACGTCGAGGATGTTCACGACTCGCGATGGCGTGCACGCCGCGTCGCTCGCCGAGCGCGCTTGACCGCTGAGCGCGATCAGGCCCACGAACTGGTTCGCGTGCTCGCAGATCATCCGGTAGCCCATGAACGTCCCGTTCGAGTGCCCGATGATCCACGTCTGATTCGGATCGATCGGCCATCCCACCGCGATCAGGTCGGTGATCAGGTTCGAGAGGTACGTCGAGTCGTCTGGGTTGAGGCCTCCGGTGTCACAACAGCTCTCGCTCGCATCCCAGAACTTCGTCGATCCGTCCACCGTGCCCTCCGGCGCGAGCACGAACGCGCCGAGTCCCGACTGGTTCTCGAGCCCATTCAGATCCCAGTCAGTCTGCATCGTCGCCGCGCCGCCGGTGCCGCGACCGTGCAGAAGGATGTACGCCGGCCGAAGCGTGGTCCAGTTCGTGTTGATGCTCGACGGTAGTTGGATCGTGACGTTAGGGTGCCCGCTGAGCGCTAGGTGCGTCCGCTTGTGCTGCTCGCTGAAGGTCGGACGGCCGATCAACGAGCTACTGAAAAAGGGAGCGATATCTTCACGTAGTCGAGGTTGAACAGCCGCGCCGTTGTTCCGTTCGACTTGACGTGGTTCCCGCCGACGCCGGTTCTACGCGAGGCCGACTCGAGCGGGATGTTCGTCGTGATGGTCCCGCGCAGCGATCCGTTGATCGTGATCGTCGCGCTCGTCCCCGCCCCGTTCACGCACATCTTCGTCGTGTACCAGGTGTCGGCCGCGATCGGTGAGTTGGTCGTCCCACCGGTGCCGTCGAGCGGTAGCGTCGTACAGGTCGAGTTCGTGCACGTGCGAAACACGAAGATGTCGCCATTGGCCGCGCGGTCGTATCGCGCATAGACGCCATCGGCCGGCTCGGCGAAGCCCGAGAACACGCCGAACCCGAAGCGCGTGGAGTACTCCTCCCCGGACGTCGATAGGGTCTGCCAGTTCACGAGCTCGGTCACACAGCTCTCGCCTGCGCCACCGCCGAACGAGAACGTCGCGGCGCCAGCGGACGAGTAGCGAACCCCGCCGGTCCCGCTACCCACCGTCGAGAACACCATGATCGATGGATGCGTGCTCGTCGATGACAGCGTGCATGTGCCGCCGCTCTGCGCCGCGCCGAGGAAGTGCTCGCCGAGCGTCGCGCACGCCGAGCTCGAGACGAAGTTCATCTCGTCGACGTGGCAGTACCGTCTCGTCGGATCAGAGCACTCGTCGCTCAGCGTCCATGCGGTGCCGTCCCAGCTGATCGTCTGCCCGTTGCTCGTGCCCGGGATCCCGGCGGTGAGGCTGGTCAAGCTGGGGGCCGGCGCGGTCGGCGAGATCACGCCGCCGAGAGCCTTCACCTCGGGCTTCGGCTTGGGCTCGGTCTTCTCGCCACAGGCCGCGAGCAGCGCGAGCGTCGCGATGAGGCGTCTGGTCATGTCCATGTGATCACTCCAACGGTTGATAGTTCGCCGGTCGCCGGTACGACGTCAGCGCTCGGCACGGTCATCGTGTAGTCGGTCACGCCCTCGGCGACGCCGATCGCCGTGCGGATCTGCGATAGCAGCACCGTGCCGCGGCCGGCGCCGTCGCCAGGCTCGGCCACGCGAACCAGGAGGTCGGCGAGCTCGGCGGCGACCGCGGCACGAGTGCCGGAGTTGTCGGGCACGACGTGGATCGTGAACGCCACCGCGAGCTCGGTCGGCGCCTCGGCGGTGACCTCGGCGGTGATCGGTCGCTGCTCTTCGAGCGCCGCCTGCACATCGGCTACCGCGCCCGCGCCCGGGAAGATGTCGACCTCGCCATCGAGAACGAAGCGGACCACCACGGTGCCGAGCCCGAGCTCGTTGGGATAGACCCACGCGCGCGTGACGCCGGCGACCGCGAGCGCCCACGCCTCGTAGTCCTGGTCGGCGCCGCCTTCGGGTGGCTCCCGCAGGCGCAGTAGCAGCCGGTCGCGCAGCTCCTCGGTGCCCTCCTCGTCGACGCCCCCGGTGATGCCGCCCGAGTCGACGGTGGTCGCGGAGTCGACCGTCTCGATCGGGCTCTCGAAGCCAAGGCTCGTGCCCGAGGGCAGGTTCGAATCGGAGCCGGCCAAAATCGCGATCACCGGGATCGTTGCCGTCCCGGACGTGATGACTCCATCGCTCGTCGTGCGATACGACGTGACCGCGTCGAGGCGGAGGATCGTGCCCTCCGGGATGCTGGTTCCATCCAGCGATCCGGTCGCGACGACGTCGCCGTCCGCAAAGCTCGCCGCGGTCGGCGTGATCCCGTAGAGCGCGGCTTGCCGCAGGAGCTGTTCGCGCTCGGACAGATCGGCGAAGAGCTGCTCCGACAGCCAGTCGAGGAACCCATAGAGCGTGTGGACCGCGCCGGCCCATACCGCGCTGAGGACATCCGCCATCGCCCGGCGCAGGATGGGGCCCTCGATCTCGAGCCGGCCTCGCAGGTCGCCGCCGACCCGATCGATCAGCTCGGCGAGGGTGGGGCGCTCGAAGGGCACCCACCCTCACGGATCACGCCAGTGCCGCCCCGTCAAGCCGGGGTCACTGGGCGCGCAGAACCGAGGTGCCGACCGCGGGCACGGTCGGCGCCGACGGAGCTCCCGTCGCTGCCGTCGGGTGCGTGTGCGCGTTAAACTCGGCCTTGGTGATCAGCCGATCGACCGTCCCGCCCGAGCTGCGGATCAGGACCTCGCCGCCCGGGCCGGGTTGGATCTCGACGCTGCCGTCGTCCATCAGGATCACCCTGGCGCCGGCGTGGTTATAGACCGTGACCTCGCCGGGCTCGCCGCCGGTCGGGCGATGGCGTCGATCCGATACGCTCACGACCAGCGGATGCGCGCGGTCGCCGCCCGGAAACAGCACCACCGCCTCGGCGCCGGCGAGCGGGACCGACGCGAACCCGTAGGCTTGATGGTGCTCGGCGCCGTCGACGACCTCGCCGGCCAGCACCCCGAGTTGGAGGAGCTGTAGCTTGGTCTCGTCGTCGACCAGCTGCACCACCGCGCGCGCCACAGCGTTCGCCGCGCGCGCGGTGAGCGGCCGCAAGAGATGCCGCAGCTGGTTCAGGGTCTCGCGGTCCACCGCCATCAGAGTGCTCCCTTCGCGAGCTCTTTCCATGCCCCGCCGCTGGGCGTGGTCGGATCCTTGACTGTTGCGGTCGGCTCCGGCGCGAATGCGTCCGGCCGTACGAGACTGAGCTGCGTGACCTGACCGGCATCGCCGATCGAGTGCTCGACCTGCGAGATGAGCAGATCGCCATCCACGCCGATCAGTCGCGGCGCTGTGACCCGTGTCCGAGCGTTCAGCGGCCACAGCGCGCCGCTCGGCTGTGTCCATCCCAGCACGTCGACGGTAACCTTCTCCGCGCGCGCGGCCCGGATCCGCGCCTCCCAGTCGGCGCGGCGCCGTGAGTCGGCCGTGTTGTACCCCTTGTCGGGACGGATCAGGATGACGCGATCCGTTCGCCGCACGCCGGCGTCGGTCGCCTCGGTCTGGATCCGCGTCGCCTCCCCCGATGACTCGTCGGTCCCTGGGATCTGCGACGAGATCAGGTACCGGCGGAACCGGTCGGATGCGTCGTATTCGACCGATGCCGAGAGGATGTTCTCGCCCTCGACCAGCGATGCTGCTCGAGTGGTCCCCGCGCGCGTGATGATGATCCCGCCCGCGGCATCGCTCACCACCAGGACGCCGGCGGCGCCCGCTGCGCGCGAGATCACGTCGAAGCATGAGTCGCCGGGGTGCACCACGACCTTGCGATCTTTCGTGAGGAGCGAGCCGAGACCGGCCTGCACCGATACCTGAACGCCGAACGGCAGAGCGATCGCCTTCGCGAGCTCGTAGACGTTGACGTTCTGAAACGTCCACTTCGAGCCGCGGACGCTTCCTGCCTCGACGATCGCAGAACAGTCGACGAGCGCGCCGGCGCGGTCGCGACCGGAGTATGACAGCGACCGGGCGGTCGCCGAGGCGGACAGACTTCGCTTGTCGACGTAGCCATCGATCACCACCGTACCGTCGATCTCGACGCGGCACTCGTCCTCCTCGGCGATCGGCCACGGATCGTCGAGCCCATTCCACCGATCGCTCACGTCGAGCGCGAACGAGCCGGCCAGGCTCTCGATCGAGCGGGTCACGCGGACCGACTTCCAGCCGCCATAGCGGCGGCCGTCGACGACGAGCGCCACGTCAGACATCGCCGAGCACCCTCAGATCGCCGGCGACAAAGCCCGGGTGCCGAATGCCGTTGCGCTCGATGATGTCGGGCTCGAGCTCGACCGAGCCGTAGAGCTGGTAGGCCAGTAGCAGCGACGGGATCGCGACGCTTCGGGTAACGGTCACGACGCGCGCGAACGCCGTCCCGCCAGGCACGGCGCGCAGGACCTCGGAGCGGAGGTTCACGAGCGCGGGGTATGCCGTGTCGCCGGCGAGCCCGGCTTGCTCGTCGAGCATCGCAGCGACCTGATCGCGCGCCGCGGTGGCCTCGTCGATCGAGGTGTACGGGACGAGTGGGGACAGCCGCGCCGCCTCAATCGCGATCACCCGGCGTAGCCCGCCGGTCAACGCGAGCTGGTTCGCGAGCTCGCGCTCGCGCGTCGTCGTGGTCGCGACCACCGGCGATCCCAGGTCGGTGAGGTACATCGCGAACAGCGCGCCCATCAAGGCTCCCGGCGCCGCCGCCGCCGTCTCGACGAGCCCGGCGATCGCGGATCGGAACTCGCCCAGGATGGCCCCCGGCTCGCGGACGAGCGAGGACGCCTCGACGGTGAAAAGCGCGACCTGGCCGGTGAGCGTCGCGAGCTCCTGGGTTGCGGTCACGATCGGAGCGAGCTTCGCCGAGAGGTCGGCGACCGCTGACGTGAACGCGGTCTCCGCGGAGGCGAGGCCGAACGCTGGCAGCCCCTCGGCATCGTACTGCTCGACGAGCTCGGCCTCGGTCGCGGTGGCCGCCGCATCGGCGCTGTCGGAGACCTGCTCGGCGGAGTCGACGACCTCGACGGGGACCGGCGCCTGCGTGGGCGTCTCGGCGAACTCGATCGCGAACACCGCGATCCCGCCATCGGCCCGCGTCTCACGGACCGAGACGGTAACGCAGACCGCGCGCCGGACGCCGTGGTACGGATGGACGAGCTCGCCGGGGCCGGCGACATCCTCGAGCGCGGTAAGGAGCGCATCGCGCTGCGACAGGTAGTCGTCGCCGATCACGTAGCCCTCGACGCGGAACGTGCGCGCGCGTCGCCCGAGGTCCTCGACGAACGGGTCATCGCGGAGCGGGAACTCGTGCACCACCGTCCGCCGTCCTCCGCCGCGTTCAGCGGAGTCGACGAGGAACGCCACGCCGCGGAACGACGCGCCGATCAGCTGGCGGCCGCCGACGTTGACCCGACGGAGATCCTCGCGCCAGGTCATGGACCGATTCCCAGCATCTGGTACCCGACGGACAGATCGACATCAGCCGTGTTCTGCGGATCGGTCTTGACGCGCGTCCCGCGCGGCGCGTTGGCGAAGTCGACGGTCACGTGCGCCGCGGTCGCTTGCGCTCGCATCCCCGCGATCGTCGCTTGCGATTGCGCGAGCACGTCGTTCAAAGACGGCGCATTCGGTCGCTCGATCATATCGACGAAGGCGGGAGTCTCGAGCACCGAACCGATCGCATCGGTGACCGCGGTGACCGCACCGATCACCTTGTCGACGATGCCGCTGATGATCCCCCATGCTCGCTCGAACACCGATGTGATGCCGTCCCATAGGCCGACGAAGAACACCTTGATCCCATCCCAGTGCTCGATGATCATCGCCGGCACCGCGATGATCGGCGCGATGACCATCATGATCAGATCCCTCGCCCACCCGAACTTCGCGCCAATCCAATCCCACAGATCGACGAAGAACTCCCTGATTCCATCCCAGTGTCTGACGAGCAAGGTAGCGCCCGCGGCGATCGCAGCGATACCGGTGACGATCCACCCGACCGGGGTGGTGAGCAGCGCGACGCCGAGCCCATAGACGGCCGAGATCAGCGGCCCGACGATGATCGCCGCCAGCGCGATCGCGACAGTCTTGAAGCCACCGATCGCGTCGATGATCGGCAGCACCGTGTCGAGCGCGCTCCTGAACGAGCCAACGAGCGACATGATCGCGCCGGGGAGTTTCTTGCCGAGGCTCGCCGCCCACTCGGCGATCTTCCCGCGGTTCTCTTTGAACCAGTTCGCCAGCTGGTCGACGATGACCTTCAGCGCTGGCCCCAAGCCCTGCACGAGCGCGGCCTTGACTCCGTCGGTGGCGGCCTTCAGATCCTTGAACGAGTCGTCTACCTTGCCGGCCTCGGCGGCCGCGCCCTCCTGCGAGCCGGCGAGTTCGGCGTAGCGATCCGTGAGCACCTTGATGCCGGGCGCCCCGCGCGCCATCAGCGGTCCTAGCGCCGCATCGCCGAGCGTCATCTGCGCCAGCGCCGCGCGCTTGGCCGGATCCTGTAGCTTCGCCATCGCATCGGCGAGCAGGCCGAACGCCTCCTCGTTGCTCTTCGCCGCCTTGAGCTGTTGGAGGAGCGCGGGGCTTACCTGTTTGAGGAACGCGGCCATCCTCCCGGTGCCGGCGCGCGCCCGGCCGAGGTTCGTCGTGAACGTTTGCAGGCTCGAGTCGAGCTGTTCGACCGACGCGCCGGATCGCTCGGCTGCGAACCGGAGCTGCGCGATGAAGTCGACGCTCACGCCGAGTCGCTCGCTCAGGTCGCCGAGGTTGTCGAACTCGTCGACGAGCGACCCGAGGCCGGCCACCGCGCCGGAGACCACGCCGCCGATCATGGCCACCTTGCCGAGGATGCCGGTGATGGCGCCGCCGACGCCCCGAAATCCGCCGATCACATCGTCGAGCCCGCTCTTCTCGCGCAGCTCGCCGAGCGCTCTTCTGAAGTCGCGGATCGGACGCGTGGCGGCGTCGATGCGCTTACCGATCTCCTGGATCTTCGCCGTCGCCTTGTCGACGGTCCGGACAACGATCGAGAGCTTGGTTTCCTTCTCAGCCATGGCGCTTGTGGATCCAGGTCGCTCGATCTAGCCAGAAGACGAGCTCGTCGACCTCGAGCGCCCACAGCTCCGTCGGCTGGAAGTGCAGCACGTGGGCGAGGACGGCTAGCGCCTCTTCCCAGCCGCGAGGCACCGAGTGAAAAAATCGAGCGCGATGTCCATCACCTCCCCGGCATCGTCGATGTCGAGTAGATCGAGCGCGGCGACGGGCTTGCCGCAGAGACGCGACGCGATCAAGACCAGGTCGGCGGATGCGATCGTCTCGCCGAACTTGAGCCCCTTCATGTCGGCGAGCTTGCCGCGCCGGAACTCGAGCGACGCGATGCGCTCTTCGCCGAAGCTGATCGGGTGCGACAACGTAACGACGCGCGGCCACGTGGGCGCGGGCGCCTCGTCGGCGGGGACCGATGCAATCGCGGCGGACATCAGCTGACCTCCTCAGCATTGGCGCCTTCCCAGCGCACCGAGATCTCCGCTTCCTCGCTGGTCACGGTGCCGTCGCCAGCGAACCACGCATCGCGCAGCACGATCACCTTGCCATTCGCGAGCGACAGCGTGGCGGTGACGCCCGTCGCGCTCGCAAGCGCGCCGACGTCGAGGCTCCCGCGGTCGGTGATCGCGCCCTCGATGAACGCGATCTGCGGCGCCTCCTTGTAGCCATGCACGCGATCGGCGCCGATCATGGCCTCGCGCTTGGGGCGGCCGAGGTTGTACGAGAAGGAGCCCTTCGCGTCCTGGATCTCGCCGTTCACCTGTAGCTGAATCAGACCCGCTCGTCGCTGATCGGCCATGGCCATCTCCCTTCTAGAGTCGGAACTGGATCTGCGCTCCGACAACCATGAGTTGATTGATCAGGTCGGGCGGCAGTAGGAAGTCGAGGCGGTTCGGGTTGCTCACGTTGCGCTCGCACACGAGGTCGCGCTTGAACTGATCGAAGCCCTCGACCAGGCCGAGCTCCTCCATCTCGCGGAACCACATCAGCGCTTCGCCCTTGCCGAGCTTCGGCGTGACCACCGCCTGGCCCGAGCCGAACAGCGTGCCGTCGTTCGCGAGCTTGTGCCGCGGGTAGCGGGTCTGCATCCGCACGCGGAAGCTGTAACGGAGATACAGCAGCGTGAGCATCGTCGTCGCGTCGAGGTACGCGGTGTCGTCCGCGCCGGCGGGGCTCGTCTGATAAGTCGTGATGATCCGCTCGAGCTGCACCGTGCCGCCGGCGACGCGCTTGGATGTGGCGACGCCGTCGAACAAGAGGAGGTTGCGCTCGTCGAGCGACCACTGATCGGTCTCGGCCGGCGCCAGCGCGCGCGTGAGCGCGAGTGTCTGGAACGGCCGCGCCGGATCCTCCGCGCCATAGAGTGCGACTATCGCCGCGGTCTCCGCCGCGAATTCCATGGGAGGCGTCAGCGGCGATGCGCCGGGCTGCGCGACGATGACCGAGTGCGGGCTGTTGCGCCCGGCGCCCAACGCATCCAGCGTCGCGAAGTTGCCGAACGCCGAGGTGATCGCGATCCCATCCTGCGAGCGCATCGGACCGAACCGCGTCGCGAGCTCGGTCTCGATCGCGGTGAGGCTCGTCGCGTCGGTGTATGGGTGTGACCAGATCTGGAACCACAGGTCGGCCATCGCCGCGACCAGGGTCGTGAGCACCGGATTCAGCGTCCCGGCGATCACACCGCCCATCGCCGTGATTGTCAGTCCGACGCCGGCGGGCAGCGCCTCACCGTCGCGGAAGCTGTGCCGGACGTCATAGCTATTGCCGGCGAGCCCCTTGTGCCGGAACGTGAGCGTGACGGTCGAGCTCGCCACACCGGAGGTCACCGGCAGATCGAGCGCGGCGTTGACCGCTGCATTGATCGCGGTGGCGATCGCGGTCGATGCATCGCCGCTGTTGACGCCGACCGTGATGCGCTCGCCGCCGAGGTAGAGCACGATCGTCCCGGTCGCGGTCGCCGGGCCGGCAACCACGATCGTGCCGGTCGCGGCCACTCCGCTTCCGTTGTCGGCGAGCACGCCGAGCCACACCTCGGTCGAGTGGTTCGAGGCGAACCATGCGAGCGCCTGGCGGTGCAGGATCGAGCCGCGGCCGCCGTACGTGATCGCCTGGTCGACGCTGGTGATCTTGACGAGCGAGTCGGCCGCCGCGGTGCCGGCCGTGAGCTTTTGCCCGATGAGCAGCGCCTTGTACGCGAGGAGCGCGGGCCCTTGCTGCGCGCGCGTGGCGTCGAACTCGACCGCCACGAATGGAACCCGCAGCGTCGACGGGATAGAGGTGAAGCTGATCGACATGGGTTACCTCCGCTCTCGCGTGGTCAGCGGTGGAATCGGCTCGGCGCCACTCGGCTCGGCGGCGGTCGCGGCGGCGACGCGGACGATCGAACCGTCGCGCACTCGCCGCGCCCAATGGGATGTGTCCGGGACGTCGATCGCGTCGAGGATCGGCCGGCCCTCCGGATCGAGGAACGGTCGGCGCTTGGTATGGGGGTCGACCAGCCCGGCGGCGAGTTCTGGATTGGCGATCTTCACTCTCATGGCGCGATCTCCTGCACGGTGAACTGGTCACTCGCTGGCACGGTGTCCGCCACGCCTCCGACGATCGGCGTCGACTGAACGACGGTGAGGAAGTCGTCGAGGTTCGCGGGCGCGGACGGGATCGTCCGGTACGTCACCGAGTAGGTGAGCGTGATGATGCCGATGAGCGGGTCGCTGGCGCCGTCGGGCTCGCGAACCTGCATCTCCGTGCTCTCGAGGAACGAGTCGCCGGCGGCACCGCCGAGGAACGGGTCGGCATCCATCGCCATCTCGATCTGCTCGGCGAGGTCGTCCATCGCATCGTCGAGCGGCAGCGCGTCGCTGTGCACTACCCATCCGGCGATTTCCACCTTTACGTCTCGCGTGAGCTCACGCGGCGCGGTGCTCGAGCTGCCCGGATCGGTCGGCTCGCGCAGCGTGTAGACGGAGATCGCAGGAAGGTCGGATTTACGGTGCGGGTCCATCCGCGTGGCGGACACCCGATTGCCCGCGGCCGTCGCGTTGGTTAGCCGCGTGACCACCGCATGGCGGATGAGCTTGCGGCCGTGAGCCATCCACGTTCTGAGGATCACGCCGGGGCGCGCCTGTCAACGCCGGGGCCGCCACGCGCCGGGCCCCTGCTTCACGCCACCAGGCGAAGCGCGAGCACGATGCCTCCGATGCCGTCCGTCCGGCGCTCGATGACGCGATACTCGAGCGCGCGGATGATGAGGATCGGGTCGTCGAGCTCGGGATCGGTTGGCAGGTCGTCGAGCCGCAGGAACACCGCCGGCCCGAGCGTCTCGACGCCAGCCTCCGGGTCGCCCTTGGCGAGCACATACCGCGCGTCGAACACGCCGGTCACCTCGACCGGGTCATCGTCCGCCGGCTGATAGACCACGGCTTCTCCGCCGAGCACGTCGAGCACCGAGCGGTCGATGAGCTCGACGAGCGCAGCGAACGGGGAGGTGAAGACCGACGGAGCCGGTACAGCTTCCCCTGCCGTGAACCCGTCGAACAGCAGCAGGCTCACGGCCTGCTCTCAGGCGACGTTCGCGGCCGCGTTGATGTTGTTCAGCCTGAGCTTGCCGGTGGTGTCTCCGCTCGCTGCGGCAGCGACCGCGACGCCAGCCCGCCGGGCGGTGGCCGATTGCGCGGTCGCGAAGTTGCCCGCCGAGCTGTCGAAGTAGAGGACCTGGCCCTCCGACCAGGTCGCACCGGTGGCCTTGGCGAGCGTGAACACGCCGGTGATCTGGCCCTCGAACTGTAGGGTCTGCGCGACCGTCGCCGTCGGCACGACGACCAGCGATCCGATCAGGACTGCGACGCCGGCGGTGACGCCGCCCGATGGAGCGGTGAGATCCAGGACGTCGCCAGGCTGAATGAAGTTGGTTGCCATGTCGTGCTCCTTAGACGCCTGCGTTGGTAACAGCGGCCTTTGGGTCGCCCATCTGCGCCTTCGCGTAGAGCGTGACCTTCCACTCCACGCCGTCGATGCGCCAACCCTGCTGTGATTCGAGCACCGGTCCGCGGCCGTAGCCCTCGAGGAACACGACGACGATCGCCGCGGCCTCGCCCGGAGCCGCGAACAGATAGCGCCGGGTCGACGCCGCCGCGAGGCGCGGGGTGCCGATGATGTCGCCGAACAGGCCGCGCACCATGTTCGGGCGCTGCAGCTTGTTCGCGGTGTCGGGATCGTACTGCGCATCGTTGATCACTTGCGCCGTGCCCTTGAGCGAGTCCGGCACGAGCAGGACGGCGGGGTTCAGGTCGATATAGTCGAGCCCGCTGGGATCCTTCTGCGCCCGCATCACCACCCGATCGGCGTCGATGCTGGCGACGGAGATCGCCGCGCCGGTGCCGACGTTCGAGCGGTTCGCGTGAAAGAACGGTTGCGCGTCGCTTTGCGTCGGGCCGAGGCCGGAGTTCAGCGCGAGCAGTGCATAGACCGCGTTCTCGATCGTGCGCATCGACGACTTGCCGAGCTCGGTTGCGACTTGGGTGAGCGCGCCCATGTCATCGTTGATGATGGTCTCGCGCGAGAGGCCGAACATCTTGCCGAGGCGCTGCGTGCTGAGCGGGTACTTCGCCCCGTCCGGCACGGTCCCGCTCTTGTACTCACTGTGCTCGGCGATCACGTCGAGGCCGGGGAACGAGCCCGTGCGGTACCGGTTGCTGGTACGGAAGTCCGACACCTGTTCGGTGCCGCAGAATCGCTCCCAGGTGTTCGCCTGCATCGCGTAGGCGCCGAGCAGCACCTTGCCGAGCACGTTCTCGAGGAGGATCGGGAAGTCGCCGGTCGTCTGATAGCTGCCGCCGCGATGCGTGAACGCTTCGCCGACGAGCCGCATGCGGTCCATCCCGCGCGTATTCACGCCGCGGCGCTCGAGCGAGGCCCGGGCGAGATCGATCGGCGATGCTCCCCGGAACTCTCCCGGATCGAACGAGACATCCTTGAACAGCTCGGGAGATTTCTTGGCGGCCACTTCGACGAGCTTGCGGGTACCGGTGCGCTCGAACAGCCACGCCGAGGCGCCACGCACAAACTTGTCGCGCTCGTCCTCGCCGGCCGACACTCGCAGCCCATTGCCGATCTCGACCTGGCCATCACGCTTGGCGATCTCTTCGAGCACGAGCCTGCGCGCCTCCTCGACCGACGTGCCGGCCTCGATGACGGCCTCGATCCATGGCTCGCCCATCTTGCCCTGTCGGCCGATCGTGCGGAGCCCCGCGCAGCGGAGACGCTCCTTGGCGAGCGCCTCCTCGGCGGCGGCCTGCTTCTCTTCCGCGCGAGCCTTGGCGTCCTCGATGCGCGCCACGCTCGCCGCGCGCGTCGCCAACACAGCGGGGGATGGCTTCGGATCGTCGCTGGCGGTGGTGGTGGTCGTGTCCTCGGGATCCATGGTTCGCTCCTCGATGAAGTCGCAAGGGTTCGTGGCGAGCTGTGCACGGGTTCCGGCTCCGGCATCGGCGCCGATCGGGACCATCGAGAGCTCGTAGGGCTCCCAATCCTCGGCACGATAGACGGGGGTCTTGCCCTCCCCGTCCTCGACCTTGACTAGCTTGTGGACGCGGTAGCCGACGGAGACGTTGCGGAGGATCCCGTCGGTCACCTTGCGGAACGCGTCTTCGCCTTGGGGCCCGCGATCAAAGCGCACCACGGCGGTCCCGCGCTTGCCCTCGAGCTTCGCGCTGTCGACCACGCCGATCACGTCGGCGAGATCGAAACTGCTGTGGGAGTTGAGCAGCGGCGCCGCCCCGCTCTGCAGTCGCTCCATGCGGACGTGCTTGGGCTCGAGCGAGAGCTCCTCGTAGTAGGGATCCCAGAATCCGCGCAGCACGCGCGCGCCCGTGGTCCACGTCAGCTGCACCGAGCGCTTGTCGACGTCGAGCGTCGACGGCGCGAACTCCGCGCGGATCTCGAGCCGAGGCATCGCTCGCGTGACACGTCGCTGTGCCATGCCCCCGTGAGGATCACGGGGTGCGTTGGCTGTCAAGCCGCGGACGCGGACGCGTCGCCATGTGCGGCGCTCGGCGCGGCATCGCTTGAGCTCGCGCTCGCGGCGTTCGCGCTCGCGGTGGCTGGCGCGGCGGCCTGCGCTTGTCCTGCGGCGGTGGTCTTGCGTGGGTCGCTGTCGAGCACGATCTCGAGCTTGTCGAGTCGCTTGAGCGAGGCGGCGTACTCCGTCCAGAATGTGTCCGGATCGTAGCCCTGCTCGCGCACCATCTCGTCGTGGGTCAACGCGCCGGTGCGCACGAGCCGCGCGAGCGCGAGTCCTTCGTTCGCCGGATCGATCATCGGTAGCGCGGGCGGCGTCCAGTTGGCCGGCGCGGCCTCGACCTCTTCGCCAGCGATCAGCAACGCGTCGATCATCCAGCCCCACGCCGGCGCGCAGAACTGCGGGATCAGCATGTTCCAGCGCCAATCGTTGACGTCAGCCATGTGCGCGATCCTCGCCATGCGCGCCGAGCTGAAGTTCACCTGAGAGTAATCGCCGGTCTCGTCCTCGTAGGTGACGCCGAGACCGGCGGCCACGCCGCGGAGCGCGGTTTGCGAAAACGACTGGTGGTCGCTCGCGGTCGGCGGGTTAGCGACGGTAACCGTTCGGCCCGCCGGCAGGTTCACGATCATCCCCGGCTCGAGCGTGTCGGTCGGCTGATCGGTCGCGTCGTCGGTGCCGACCTCGCCGATCGCGGTCCCCGAGCCGTCGACGTCCGTCACGAACGCCGCCATGCACGCCGAGATCTTCTGTTTCATCAGCGTCGCGTCCTCGAACTCGTCGAAGTCATGCAGCCGCACGTCGACGGATGCGAACCACGACGGACCGCGAACCTGGCCGGGGCGCTCCTGATCGAAGATATGCAGGATGCCCGCCGCCGGGATGCGCTTGGAGACCGGGCTCACGGGGCCCATGCCGCCGGGGTGCTGGTCGAACAGCCAGTACGCCACGCGGCGACCGATGCCGTTGAACTCCACGCCCTGGATGATCGGCCCGCCCTCCATCCCGGTCATGCCGTCCTTTCCCGTGTCGATGTGATCGGGCTCGAGGAGTTGGAGCTGCAACGGGATCGCGAGCCCATCCTGGGGCAACCGGCGCCGCAGCCGCACGAGGACCTCGCCGGCCTCGACGACGGTGCGCATCACCTGGCGCTGGAGCCCGTAGAACGTGAGCCGGCCGGCCGCGTCGCACTCGGTGGTCTCGCCCCACCGCCGCCACAGCTCCATCGTATGCGCGGCGCCGCGGCCGATCGCCTTGGGTTGGATCCCCCATCCCACCGTGTTCGTGACGAGGCGCCGTAGGCCACGCCGCGCCCATGGGTTGTTTCGCACCAGGTCGCGCGCCTGCGCGCGCAGATAGCCGAGCGTCGCGCCGGACGCCGCCGCGTTGGCGTCGGTCAGGCGCCGCGACCAGCCACTCGTGCGCCGTCCGCTCGACGCCGCCTCGAAGTGGCGGGCGAGCAGCCGAGCCCGGGCGCGCTCGAGCCCCCATCGCGGCGAGAGCATCATGATCGCGCGCTCGAGGAGGTTGTCCCTGTCGGCCATGTCAGAGGCCCTTCCGCGTTGCGGCCAGTCGGTACCCGCTGCCGGACGCGGCGTTGATCGCGCCGGCCATCTCGGCGAGTAGATCGCGCATCTCGCTGAGGCTCTGATACGTGATCGAGCGCCGAGGCGGACCCTCGTAGGTGACGGTCATGATGCCCGATGCGACCGCGGCCTTGAGCTTGTCGAGGTCCTCTTGGGTCCATGTCAGCGAGGGCATGGAATGGACACGATCATCGGTCCCCGCGGAGTGTCAACGGCGACGGCCGCCGAGCCATCCGCCACGACGGCCGCCGAGCCATCCGCCACGGCGCTGCTCGCGCGGTTCGGGGGGCGGTGGCTCCGGTGGTGGCGAGCTCGCCGGCGCCGATGACTTCGCGCGCGGAACTGGCGCGAGCCGATCGATCCCGAGCACCGCCACCGCGGCGCGCGCGTAGATGCGTGCGTCGAGGTGATGGTTCTCGCGGTTCGGCAGCACCTGCCACTCGAGCCGCACGCGCCCGGTGCGGCGGTTCGCAACCGTGACCAGGTGCTCGGCGGTGAGCTGACGAAAATACTCCTCGCCGTACTCCGGGAAGTGACAGTAGCCAGGCGGCGGATCGCCATCGTCGCGCGCGAACCGGAGCCACCCGTAGAGCTCGCCCTTCGCCAGGTCGACGCCGACCGGCCAGACCTTGTAGCCGCGTTGCATCCGCCGGCCGCGGACGGTGATGTCGACCGGCGACGGCGTGGCGACCAGCATGCGCGCACCGCTCACGCCCTTGCAGGCGATCACCCTCGACATCGGATGCTGGCGAGCCCATCCGTACACGATCTGCGTGTTGTACCCGGCGTCGACCGCGAGCATCGAGATCAGCATCTCGCGTCCGTCGGCGCCGGGGTACGCGCGCGAGAGCAGCGCGTCGAGCTGCGCCCACGTCGCCTCGAGCGCGGTGTCTCCGTAGAGCTCGCCGGCATCGACCGACCATGACTCCTTGTTCGGCGCCCACCCGACGATCTCGAACACGAGTCGATCCTTCTGTACGTCGACGCCGGCGGTGAGGACAATCGGCCCCGCGGGGACGCTACCGATCGCGTACGTCTCGCGGCGCTGGTAGAGCCGTTCCCACTCGGGCGCCTCGCCGCGATCCTTCCACGTCTCGCCGAGCGTGGCGTTCACGAAGGTTTTCAGTTTCTCGGTCCCGCCGCGCTTGGCCGCGAGGAACTCGGCGGCGATCTGTCCCCATGTCGCATTCGGCGAGAGCGAGTAGGCCGACCAGATATGAAACGAGGCGTGGCCATCGAACTCGTCATCGGCGCGCCACTCGCCGGCCTCGAGCATCGAGCGCTTGCTCGACTCCTCGATCACGCAACCATTGCCACGGCACTCGAACGCCGCCTCCTCGGGCCGGCCCTCCGGCCAGCGCATGACGTGGCCGCGATCGGACTTCGCGTTAAAGGCGAGGATATCGAAGTGTCCGCAGTGCGGACACGGCACGTAGTAGCGCCGTCGATCGCCGGCCTCGAACATCTCTTCGATGCGGCTCGAGCCGGCGACGAGCGGCGTCGAGCCGGCGATGATCTTCCGGTTCCAAAAGTACTCCGCGCGCTTCATGCCGAGCGCGATCGGATCGCCCTCGGCGCCGGCGCTCGGCGGGTACGCGTCGACCTCGTCGAACATGATCACGCGCCGGCTCACGCGTCGAAAGCCAGTGCCGCTGTTGGCGCCGACGAGCGACAGCACGCCGCCGGGGAAGGCCTTGTGCGTGAGCGTCGACGAGGGATCCTTGGGGCCCTTGCCGCGCTCCTCGAGATCGCGGAACACGACCTGCGCGAGGACGGGCACATCGCGCAGCATCGGCGCGATCGTTTCCTTGCTGAAATTCTTCGCGTCGTCGACGGTCGGCTGCACGACGAGGATCGAGCTCGGGTCCTGATGAATGAAGTAACCGATCGCGGCGCTGAGCGAGATCGTGTACCCGACGCGAGCGCTCTTCATCACGGTCACGTAGGTGACGTCCGGATCGGTGATCGCGTCGAGGATCCCACGCTGGTACGGAAGCGCGCGCCATCGCCCCGGCTCGGCCGCGGTCTCGGCACTCAACACGAAGTAGCGCTCCGCCCACGCCGACAGCGTCAGCCGGCGCGGCGCCCGCCACGATTGCCGCGCGCGCGCGATGGCCGCGTCGAGCTCACCCGGCCGCGCGCTCATCGCGCTCCGGGGGAGCGCCGGCGAGATCCTCGAGCGCCTCGAAAAGGAGCGCCTCGAGGAGCGCGAGCTGCGGACCGGACAGCGACGGATCTCGCTGGCGAGCTCGCGCCGGGATCGCGAGCAACCGCGTGCGGCACTGGGCGAACAGGTTGGCGAGATGCGCCTCGACATCCTTGCTCGGGACGAGCTCGCCCCGGCGCTCGGCGAGCTCCATCTCGCGGATCGACGCCTGCGCGGATTCGCGCCTCGCGCGCGCCTCGGCGAGCGGGTTCGGCGCCTGGCTCGCCGCGATCGACGTCGGGCCGGTGAGCGGGACGTGATCGCCCTTCGTCGCCGCCGCCCACTCGGCATCCGCCGCCTTTGCGCTGCGGATCTTCGTGCGGTCCTTGGTGAGCGAGCTCGCCAGGCGGCCATCCCGGATCGCGACCTGCACCGCGCGCAGCGTCCCGCCCGGCAGGCTGCGCGCTTGCCGGTGGCGTGCGTACGCGCGCAGGCTAATCGCCTTCATGGGGTGGTTCGACTAAGCATTTTCAGCTAGTTGCCGTAGCGGGATCCCGCGCCGTCCCTTACC
>Ga0180084_1000007_pt1 | contig 20464 bp, 33 predicted proteins | sample EasRiv0_2_16_10D_FD_121777 | JGI IMG/M metagenome (GOLD analysis project Ga0180084, IMG submission 121777) | Soil microbial communities from meander-bound floodplain in the East River, Colorado, USA - East River metaG ERMLT660_2_16_10D | ecosystem: Environmental > Terrestrial > Soil > Floodplain...
CGCAGCCCTTGACACTCCACGCGTTTCGGTGTATGTGCCCCGTCCGATTGCCGTGCTCTATTACGCTTGGTCTTTCCATAGCTGATGTCGCCTTGCGATCCAGCTAGGGAAAGGGTGAGAATTCCGAGGCGTCACCCTCGACGCTCAACATAGAAAGGCCCCGCAATGAGTGATCAATCTATCTACGCGTGCCGGAAGCGCGCAGAACAGACCGCGCAGACCTTGCAGACAATCGCGCACGTCAAGCAAATAACTAGCGCGCTGCTGACCTACTGTGAAGCTCTCAATGTCACGCTGGAAATTACCGTCCGTGTAGGCGGATCGCCGCAAGTCATCGACTACAGCGCGCTCTGTGCGAAGAATCACCCCGATGAGGTGATCACACTCAAGCGCATCAGGAATGCGGTCGAAGCGCTGCTGTCGATTGGCGACCTAACGCTGTATCCAGCTTGGCCCGATTTCGTACAGCAGAACATGGGGCGCGCCTACGATGCAGAGAGCGGCGAAAATCCTGAGGTGACGTTATGAACCGCGCCCGCCTATCGGACCAAGTGCCGAATGATCAGTCAATCCCGATCCTCGCGCGCTGGCGTGATGCCCATCAATCGATGCGCGCTTGCTTGCGCTGTACTCATGTGCTGGTGATCGAGCGGACCCTACTGTGCCGCAATCAAACCGTGCGCCTACGGCACCTTGAGCGCGCATCGCCGGCATGGGGGCAGCGCGTGCTGTCGGGTGATAACCCGAGCGTGCTAGTGCCTGCTAGTGAAGCTCGATCGACGGATGGTGCTTGCGGCCCGAGCGCGGCCTGTCACAGTGACGGCACCTTGTTTGCAGGCTCGCGCTGATCGTGTCAAGCGTGATCCATGGGCATCGTGGCCCGATCCGCTCGGGTGCGTACAACAGTTGGCGCGCCATGAAACAACGATGTAGCAACCCGAAGCATTCGCACTGCCGGCGCGGGGTCACGATTGACCCGCGCTGGCAATCTTTCGAAGCGTTCTATGCGGACATGGGTGAGCGTCCGCTAGGTTGTGATCTGGCGCGCCGGGATCACGACTTGCCTTACTGCGAGCTAAATTGCGAGTGGGGCGACGCTCTCGACAATCGGCGCAACAATCGAGGCAATCGAAGGGGTCGAACATGAACGAACTAATGCAGCTTCCGCCAGTGTTGCTCATCATCATTGGCATCGCGTGCGTGGCAGGTATCGCGCTTGCGATTGACGAATTCGTGTCGCGCGTTAACCTGTATCGATCAGCGCGTAAGTGGCGCCAGCATTGCGAGCGTCAACAAACCGAGCAATCCAAGCGGGACGCATCATGATCGCGTGTAGTGTGCGCAACTGCCAGCATGCGGCGACGTGGCGCGCGCCGTTGTCCGGCTGGCCCTTGTGTCCGGTACACGCATCGGTGCTCGATCGGCTTGCGGAGCGTGGCGGGCGCCTTGACCGGTGCGAGCGCATGCCCGTGCAGCATGGTGGGGTTGTCCAGTAGGGCGCAGGCTGCGCGAACGCCATCGCGGAGCTACCCACGCCTAGGAAACGTGACCCGAGGGCGCCAAGGGCTTAGAATCCAGCTTGAACCCTTGCGGGGTTCTCCAATGCCGTCGATCTCCAGCGGCTTTAGGCCCCGGGTCACAAGCCCGGGGCTTTTCTTTGGGTCACCCCCAGGGTGAAAAGCCAGCAGGCGCGGGGTAGGCGAATTGCGATGCGCCGAAGTAGGCAGTGAAATTGTAGGTGGCTGCGACGCCTGCTTGATTCCCGATCACGATGATGCGCCACGAACCGGCGCCCAGTAAGCCGCTACCATCCGGCAGCGTACCTAATGCAGGATCGCCACCGTTGACCCAAGCGCCGTTAAGTCCGATCCAGACTTTATTCGCGGTAAAGTCCACTGCATAATTGATGATATCTCCAGGGAAACATTCGGGGCGCGCTGCGCCGCTGAATCCGAATGCACCTTTCATGACATACGGAACCTGTACCGTATTTGCACCAGCAGTCGAATTAGCTATGCCCATGCCGATCGCAGGAGGAATGTTAGTGCCAAATTTCGTGCCGCCGTTATAGCCGACCTCGCAGTAGTATTTGCCGCCGGCCGCGAGAGTGTGCAGAGTTTCGCTATTCGCTGCGACGTATGTTGCACCGCCGACTACACCCTGCGCTACTCGGTTGCCGTTAGAAAGCGCCATGAACGTGCCTGCGACGCCTGCATTGAATCCGAGCGCGGATTCGCCCAGGTCGCCGAGCAAATAATTCCGGTTGCGGTGCTGTACCGCAATTTCGGTAATGAAACTCATCACGGTCCCCTAGAAAATCGTTACTTCCGCCCAATCGATGTTAATCGCGAACATCCAAGTACCAGTAGCCGGGACGGCGATCGAGCGAATAGCGAAGCCCTCATTCTGTACGAGTAATAACGGGTGTTCACCATCCGCAGAATTCGAATCCCAAAGAGGCGTACCCGGCAGGATGATCGCGCCGTTAAGGCTCGCAGTGATCGGCCCGGCTGCGACCATGACACCCATAGGTGTCGCCTCAAGCGTTTTCGTGCCGGCGCCGAGCGCGGCAGTTGTGGCGACGCCAATATCATTTGCGCCCAGTAGCGAGCTACCCATGCTTGACCGCTTCTTCAGCGTCGCGGCGACCGCCGGGCGCGTGCCGCCAGTACCTACTGCAGTCCATGCGGTTGCCTTGGTAAGGGATATCTGTAACGGTACGCCCGCAGCAAAAAATGTCGTTGAAACCGCCGCCGAAATCTTGATGGAATTGATGATGCAAAGTCGGGTTGCATCGCTCCACCGGAATTGGAGTATTTCCGAGTTGGCAGCGAGCGCGGCCGGGATCAATCCAGACAGCGCGCCCCATCGGTAATGCCCGAGCGTGCCATACGCTTGCGGTTTTGCGAGCACATGCATTGGCAGTGCCGACGCCGCGCCTGATTCGACCAAACCACCGACAACGCCTTCGATAACTGCCATGACAACCCCTCAAGAAAATATCGTGTACGAGAATTTCACGTTGCCGCGCACTTTGTTGATGCGCCTATTTTGAACCGGAACCCGTGAGAATGCATTGTTGCCGTTCAGCGCGACTACAAGCTGATTCACGCGCCCGCCATCGCCGCCGCTCACCGAGTAGGGAATAGCGCCGACCATCATGGGTGTTTGCCAGTAGACCGAAGCCGACCCGGCAGCGGGTGTCACCGATATGATTTCAACCGGCGCCATTTCTGCCTCGTCGGATTGCGTGCCCTTGCCGGTGTACGGTCCCGGCGCTTGCCAGCATAGAACTTTCGAAGTCGTGCCGATGCTCGCGTCCGTGATCGTGAATCGACCGCGAAATACGGGCGTCGATCCTAGATCGACCTCGACTGTCGTTGCGGCGCCGCCGCCGCCACCGGTCGCTGCGTTGAGCAAAAGTACAAAACCACAATCGGTGTTATTTTGGAACAGCACGCCGCCGTTAGCTATCATCGATATCGGGAAGCTCCACCATCCGCCATTGTCGGTGCCCGATCCCGTGATCGCGTAGAGCGCGGCGCGCGTCGCGTCATCTTTTTGTTGAATGTAAACCCGCGTTCCATTGGCGATGAAAGCTGCGAGCGTCGAGAAGTCGAAATTTTCGTTTGTCGTGTCGTTGACATACAGCGCAGTCGCGAGTGCGAGCGATGCATTGTCGAGAGCAAACTTTTTACTGCCGGGGTCTGCCGCAGCGGTTGACGTGTTGAATTTCCAGGATGCGCCGACTGATGCGACGCCGCCGCTCGCGTTGATGGTCTGATTCGGCCATGTGCCCGTGATGGTGATATTCGTCCCATCGACGAGCGCGGGCGTCGCGGTGCCCGTGCCGCCGTTGAGAACCGGCACGATGCCAGACAACGAAATATCAGGCGTCAAGCCACCCGATGATGCGAGCGGAGCACTGGCAGTGACCGCAGAGACACCCGGCGCCGGGATATCGGACACCATCGCGAAAACCCCATCCTGATCGGGAAAGGTATATGTGCGCGACGTGCTCGGCGAAATTTGGTCGCACTGTAGGCGCACTATTTTGGTCGGGTCCGTGCCGTCATAGAACTCTAGATTCTGATCATTAAAATAGCTCTCTGTTAGTTCGCCTAGATAGTTCCACGTCGCACCGTCGCTGACGTAGAACCCTGCCGGGTGTCGATTGATGAAATAAACGCCCGTACTCGCGAGCACGACATAAATTTCATTCGTGTGGGCTGCCGCAGCGGGCAGTGATGCGTAATTTGCTACCTCGGGGTACTGTGACCCGCTCGCGCTGATGGTCTGATTCGGCCATGGCCCGCCGATCGTGATGCCAGCGCCGGCAATCAATCCAGGGGTCGCGGTTCCCGTGCCGCCATCGGCGACCGACAGCGGCAAGTCGATGTCGGGGCGTATGAAAGACATCCGCTGCCCTTGTCGGGTCAGCGCGCGTTAGCGCGCTAGTGCACCATCGATGCGACGGTGTGCCTCATCGATGTTATCTTTCATGCCAGAAATTGATTCGGAAAGCGCTTCGATCTTGGTGCGCAGAATTGCAAGCTCAACGCGCAGCGCCACGTATGACGCGACAGCGGAGAACAGCCCGCCCAGGATGGCGGATAGCGCCGGAATCATGTATTCGGTCAGGTCCATTTAGGGGCCTGATTCGTTGACTTGCTTTTTGCCTCGGAACCATGAGGCAATGCCAAGGATCGGCGACGCCACGCCGATGATGCCCATGATTGCCGCGAGAATGCCGGGCAAGTGTTGCAGGCCCTCGACGCGTTCCGCGAACAGTGCCGCACCGTAAGATGCGAACACGGTCAGCACGGACAGGGCGATAGCGAACGCGACCGCGAACCCGATCGACGGACGCCAAGCAAATTGCACCCAATGTTCCGAGCGTGCTTCGGCTTGCATCGTCGCGTTAATGTCGCTCGCGTTCTGCGTCGCAGCGGCCAGTTCCGCGCGAGCGACCTCGGTTGCCAGCGATTCGAGCGCTACATATTTGTCCGCCTCGATCTGTGCCAGCTTGACGGCCGCTTGAGGGTCGATCGCCAGTGCCTTGGCGACCGCATCGGGCGTATTGTCAACGCCGAGCGCAACGGACGCGATCGACCCGGCGACCGTGACGGCTGCGCCGACCGGACCGCCAAGGATGGCGCCGAGCATGGGGGCGAATTGGCCGACTTTGCCGGCAATGTCTTTCCAGTTCATGCGACGGTCAATCCCTCGTTGAATCGTGCCATTGCGAACTGCACGGTCTTCGGGCTTTGCTTGCTGGTAGCGCCGGGCAGCGATGCCCAACGGCGCGAGGCCAGATTGACGGCGCGCGTGATGACGCCCTCGTTGATGAAATCGAGCGCGCCGGTTTTCTTCAGAATCCGACGCGCTGCCTCATCCTGCGATTCCATCGAAAAGTCGGGCAGCATCGGTCCATCGTAGCTGCGAATTTCTTTCCAGGTCGGCACGTTGATCTGATATGCGCCGGCAGCGGTGGACACGCAAATTCCATCTGCAAACCCTGCGTTCCGGCACATTTCAGCCGACAACGGAACGCCGCGCATTTCGCCCGTAAGCACCGGATGGTTGCTCATGTCCGTGAAGCGCGCGCCACCGTAGAAAATCGAATAGCACGCATCATTCACGACATCAGCCGGGAACCGGTGCTCGCTCGCACGGATCATGTAAAGGAACGCGCGCAAATTCGAATCGGGATCAGCCACGAATGCCTCATCGTTCGTTATCGGGAAACCGTCAACGTCGGTATTGTCGTAATCGACAAAATCGGGCGTGTCACGATCATACGCCGAAGTGTCGATCACGCCCATATCTGCCTCGACTAGGCCCGTACTGTCATCGATCGACGCCGACTGCGCGCGCCAGCGCAACAGCAGCAAGCCGGCGCCTAGGGCTGCGATCAGACCGAGGGGGGCAGGTCGCATGACATGACACGCGCAAGCGCCGCCTCGACCGCTTCGGGTGACATGCCATTGCGGATCGACGCCGCGCGCCAGTGGTCGGGTGTCGCTGTCTTGGTGCAAGCGAACGGATCGGGCGGCGCGATTTCCGGCATTACCGGCAGCGTGTCCTCAGGGTCGATCATGTCATCGGGCAACACGGGGTCGGGATAGACCGGACCGCCCCTGCGCGGTGTCATGCTTGACACGATGCCGCGCACTGAATTGAAGATGCGACCCATGATCAGCTTGGATAGTTGATCGTCCCGACCACGAGTGTCAACTGACCCCCGGCAGCGTCGGAGATACAGTAAACCTCATCCTGCGGAACTACGGTATCCAACAGAACCATGGTATTCGCGGCGATGCGCAACCATGAATTTGGAGTGGCGTTTTGGCCGAAAGCGACGAACAGCACGGTCGCGCCCGAGTTGCGGAAGCCGAGAAAATTGCGCTTGGTTGTCGGCTCCACTAGCACGCTAACCGAAGTCGTGCCGACCGCGATTATTTGTTCGCCCGACAGGTCGCAATAGTGATGCAGGTCGAAAATCGCCGTGTAGGGTCCGCCCGGGGTCGGTGAGGGTCCGCTCATCGGCCCGAACGGCACTACGGGCTGAAACGAACGCAGGCCCGGACGATCGAGCGAGGGCGGCAGATTGTGCGGACTGCCGGGGATGTCTTGCGGCGATTCCCATGGCGCAAGATCGGACGATAGCCCGACCGGGGGAAACATCGGATCGTTGGGCGGCATGGGATCAGCCTTGCAGCGCGCGGATCAGTACCCCGTAGATTGACAGTTCGATCGACGTGTACGTTTCAGCGGCTGGCGCGTAGTTCGTGGCCTGCACGGTCAACGTCGAACGCCCCGACACGATGCGCGGATACGGCAACGGAAAATCGACCGGCATCACGGGCGCGTAATTGTTCAGGTCGATCGATGTATTTGAGAATTGCTCGTTGCTGCCGGAATCGGTGATCAGCACGCGAACAAACGGAATCGTGATCGTGCTGATTGTCTGCACGGCGCCGATCTGTGCGCGATGACGCAGACCGAGCGCGATGAAATCCGCATTTGCTGCAATGTTGATCGTGTTTGTTTGCACCGCGTTCTGCGCCAGCGCGAGGAAAATCGTGTTGTACGCGTAAGGCGTGATCAGCAGGTTCCGACCTTGGTAGAACCGTGCGGCGAATGATTCGATATCAGCAATCGAGTATTTCATGGGGCGCCTCGGTGAAAAATTGCTGCCGGTTGGGGTGTTGGGTCAACCGGCAAACCCACTTCACCGCTTACGCGGCGGTTTCGACGATCACTGCGACGCGCGCATGAAATAGCCGTCGAGAATCACGCCAATTCGGGCGTTGAAACCCGAGGGCGTCGCGACAGCAGCGGGCCACTTCAGCACAACCTCGAAATTCACAGCCGGTTGCAGCGAGATTTCCGGGCTGATGTAGTACGGTCGGCCCGATGCTTTCGCCAGCGTCACGGCGACCTCGGATGTCGTTGCCGAATTCGTCGCGATTCCGGCGCTCAAGTCCAGGTGCGCTTTCGGCGGGAATGCCATCAGCGGCGTTTCGCGCAGGTAGTTCTTGGACAGGACGTTCAGTTCCAGCATGCCGGATTGATAGAACGTGTTCACGTCATTCGCAGCGCCAGCCAGCGATGCGATGGCGACCGCAGCGAAAACCGACAGGTTCGCGGGCGTGTAGGTGTTCGCGGTCGATACCGATCCTGGCAGGTACAGCACCTCGATCGACTCGATCATGAACGCCTTACCGCTCGGAAGCGTGTTCGGCAGTTCAAGGTTCGTGTCCCATTGGGTTTTTGCCGTGCCCACGGTTCCGCCTAGGGCACTCGTGATCCCTTGGCCGACAGGCTGTGAGAAAAAGGAAAGCTGCGCTGTGCCGGCAGTGGCGTACAACTGGTAGTCGTAGAAGCGTTGCCGGATGATTTCCGACTGTGCCGGGTTCGTGACGCGGCGGCGTTCGAAGTCGTCTGCGGTGGGCATTTGATCCATGATGATGTTCTCGCTTGATCAGGTTGTTTCGATGATGATGCGGCTTAGCGGTACTGGCTGACGCCCTCGCGCTCGCGAACACTGCCGTTCAGCAGTGCGGTCGCGCCCGGTCGGGTGTAGGCAGACAGGAGGGGCGTCACGTTTTTGCGCGTGTAGGCGCCAACGTTCTGGCGGATCGGCCCGACGCGATTCGTGCCTTGCACGACATGCCCGGGAACCGAGTACCCGAGCGTCATGCCTGCCGGCACGAATCCTGCGATCAGTTGATGCGCCTGCACGGTCAGTGCGCCCTGCGCCATCTTCACGGACAGGCCGCGCGTCGGCTTCGCCAACAGCTTGCCCAGGACCACGGTCAACGCGGCCTTGACCGCATCGCCGACTCCGATGCGACCGGGCGTGCGTTGCAGGGTCGCGGGCAGGAACCGATTGATCTGACCCATTGCGACATCGACCGCGACCGCGCCGGCACCGCCGACGAGTGCGGCCTGAATCATCGCCATCATGTTGCGCGCTTGACCGCCGAGAGCGATCGGATTGCGACGGCGCCGACGCACGGAGCGGACCACGCGGGCAATCGGATTGCTGCGACGTGCCCGACGCGGGGCGCGCGAAATCGTGCGGCGACCCTTGCGCGCCATGTAGCGCGCCAGACCGGCAGGCACCGGATTGCGACGCCGCGAACTCGCGCGACGAGTGCGCCGCTTGGCGGCAGGCTTGGCGCGACGTGCGCGCCGACGCGGATTCAACAGCAGCAATTCGGCCATGGTTTAGGCTCCCAAAGTTAGGCGCGACATAGCGCGAAACAATCGCGCATGTCGTGCAGATTAAGCGGACTTATCGGATATGTCAACAATTCCGCGCTCGGTGAATTTGTAGCGCCCGGCGACAAGCATTATTTGCATGCCGTCCGGGGATACGCAGAAAAAGGGCTTGTCGCTCGCTCTGAATTTATGGATGTACTTTTCCCGCACGCCGTCGCGTATGGTGGTGTATCCAATGAAATCGCAAGTCCCGATCTTGACCGCGACTTTCGGCAGCGGCGGCACGGTGAATGCTTCGAGCGATTCGGTATCGTGACCGCTAAAACGCTCGTACAGGCGCGCCGCCCGCTGCACTTGCTCATGTGCCAATGGCGACAGCCCGCGCCGCTTGCCAGCGCGTGACGATGGCGGCACTTTGCCGCTCATGCGCTGCCGACCTTGACGGCGCCGGAAACCTTGCCGCCTTTGTTGACGCTCAGACCACGCACGCGCAGTGCGTCGATCAGTTCGGCGCGCGAACTGAATAGCTTTTGATAGGCGCCAGCGCCAACATTAACTGAAATGATCTGATCGCCCCAGGTCAGCGCGTATGCCTGATTCACGGGAAAGTGCGTCACCATGAACGCGGGCGCGGCCCAATTGTCCGGCTTCACGGGGTTGCGCTTCAGCGCGTATTCATCGAGCGCACGCAACTGCGCAGACAATCCCGCCAACGTGCCGCGCAGTCGCATCGAGCGAACCGCCTCGGGTGCATCCGCCTGACGTGGTATCGCGACCCATTCGCCGCGTGCCGTTGCTTTCGTGATCGTCCAAACGGCGCCGCCGCCATAGCCGGTATGTACCCCTTGCTTGAATGCAGAGCGCTCGATATTCGAATGATCAATCGGATTTTCCGCCAGCTTGCCGGGCGTGCTCTCGGCAAAGTCGATCGATTCGACCGGCACGATGCGGCAGCGCATGGCGTGCTCGTCGCAATACGACTTGAACGCTGCCGCCTGCGCTGCGCTCAAGGGGTACGCGCTCGAAAACGACTTGCGCATCGGATAGCTGAAATACCCGGTCGCATCGACGCGACCGCGACCACTGACCCATGCACCATTTGCGACTTGCGCGAAGTATTCGCCCGTGGGTTTGGCGGGATTGCGCTTGCGCTTGCGCGGGTTTAGCTTGACATCGCTCACGAGTGCGCCCGCCTTGCCCTCGACGCGCGCCAGCGCCGCCGCACTCAGGCCCGAACGTGCGCGCAGTTCGGCGATTGCCACCTTGAGCGACTGTCCGCGCTCGCGCATGTCGTACAGCACGCGGCGCAAACCCTCATCGATGGCGCGCTCGGTGTCGCTCGCGAACGGCGCGCCTACCTTGCCGCTCGGGTTGCGTAGGCGTGTCCGCTTGACTGCAGGGGTAGCACGCTTGAGCGTGCCGGCACGCGAGCGCTCGGCGAATCGTTTGCGCGCTGCAAGCTGCGCGGGCGAGGGTTTGCGGGTCATCATTCGTCCCCTTCGATCGGATTGCGTTGATACGGCAAGCGTTTGCCGAATAGCCCCTGCAAATGCCAATTATGGTTGAGCAATGCGAAATTGATCATCGAATTCAACACTTCGGTACGCGGCACGTCGAGCGCCGCCGCGATTTTGTCCAGGGTCGCCGCCGTTTCGGGGATCACGCGCGCCTCGATCAAAACATACCGCTGCCGGTATGCCGCTTGCTTTTCGGCGGCGGTCTGGTACTTACGAGGGCGCGCCATGCAATCGTTACCCGTTACGAAACGCGATCAATCCGGGGTCGCTATCTAGCCACCAGCGCCCGAATTCGACGCGCTGTAGGCCCGCCACAGCAAGAAAGCCCCGAACGCCAGCGCACCCCATTTGATCATCGACGCGACGCTTGAAAGTGGCGACGATTCCGCCGCCAAGCGCGCCGAATCGCTCATGGCAAGCGATGACGCCAGCGCAGCGCGCTTGTCGGGGTCGGCGACCGCCTCGAATTGCTGCGCCAGTCGCAGGCGATCGTTCACCCCGGTTATCCAGGTGTTGCCCCAAACGATCAAACCCGCCGCCGTACCGATCGCCGCGATTGCCGCGAACGGCAGGATAGGGAGAAACCCGAGGCCCGAAGGGATCGAGAGTTGCGGGAAGCGCCCGCCCATCGCGTTGACCGCTTCGGCGCCCAGGTTGATCGCTTCGGCAGTCGTGCGAATCAGAAAGCGTTTTGCGTCGAACTCCGCGAGCATGCGCGATAGGTCATCGGTCAGCGAGGCGTCAATGTCCGCCTCGATCGCCGATTGCGCCGCGACTTGCGACGCGTCAAGTTGATTCATGATCACTTGAAACTGTCGCGCCTTGTCGCGGTAATACTGCATCGACAATACGCTGTCGCTCGATTCGCCCGTGTAAAGCTCATCCGAACCGCCACCGGGAACTGCATCGCCTAGGGTTGACATTTGCGCCTCATCGGGTCAGGTTGATGACGATAGACAGCAGCGACGCCAGCGCCGCCAGATCATCGAATGCGGTCCGCTCGGGTGCGCTCGCGGGCAATGGTTGCGGCGGCAGCGCAGCCGATAGCGGATTCATGGGCGCGAGGATGCCGCCAAGGCCCGCGACGCTCGGCGCGATGCACGCCTGACAATCGCAGGGGCGCATGATGGTTAGCGCCGCTTCAGCAGCATCGGCACGACTACGAGCAACGCGACGCCGGCCAGCGCATAGCCCATCAGTTGCTTGGTGTCGCTCGATAGCCCGACATTCACGCCGACGCCGTACTGCGAGGCATCCAGCGGCGGCAAACCCTGTCGGGCGCGCTCGGTCTGAATTTGCAGAATCTTGCGTTGCTGATCCGTTGCGGCCAGCACGGGCAACAGGCGCGCGAGCGAATCAATCCACGACTCGCCCGGCGATCGTGTTTCTTCGACAAGCTGCGTTACGTTGGGTGCGACCGCTTCGAGCGCGATCGTGTAGTCGGCAGTCGGCGCGGCTTGCGCGACGGTCATATCGGATTCGTCGAATGTCATGATTAACGTCCCTTGCGCAGCATGAAAAAGGCCCCGACGCCGAGCGCCGCCAGCAGCATCGCGGTTTGCGCATCGATGCCGCCACTTGCGCCCGGGAATGGGTAGATCGTGGCACTGTCACTGTAGGTGCCCTTGCTCGTCACGCCACTGGGCGACGTGAGCGTGTAGGTTCCGTCGCCGTTGTTCATGATCAGCGATCCATCGGGAAGCACGTAGGGCGTGCCCGTGGGCAGCTTCGCAGTCGTGCGCTGCCCGGTCGGCGCGGTAGTCGTGATCGTGCCGTTCCGGTTGACGGTCTGCGTCGCTGCACCGGTTTTCGGCGCGGGCGTGCCTGAGGATTGATAGACCTTTGAGAGTTGCAGCGCGGCAAGCGCCGCCTTGCTCACTGTGGCGATGGTTTTGTCCCAATCCCACCCGCTGCCCGTGTCGGTCGGCGATGGCGGCGGCGACGTGGCAACGGTCCCGAAATCACCCGACCCGCCGCCGCTGAAAATCGTAGTCCCCGATTCGTTGATCGAGCCAAAATCGGTAGACCCGAACACGGACTCAATGCCCAGGTCGATATTCGTTTGATCGATCGGCGACAGTTCAGCGCCGAGAAACGCGCCGTATGGATCGCTGGCGATGGTGCCGAACTCGTCGGTATAGTTCGCGCTGAATACCGGTTCGCCCGTGTCGAACGTGTAGGCATTCGACGGGAACAGGTCAAATTCGTCCATAGCTGGCCCCTCAACAATTGCCGGCGCCGCAACAGGTGCGGGCACTGGCGCCACATTTGCCAGCGCCGCGCCCGATTGAAGCAACGCGACGCCGACCGCCATTTCAACATCTGATCCATTCAATGCGGCGGTGGTCGCGGCGCCAGTCAAGCGCGCAATGGTCGCCGAATCGAATTGTCCGCCAACTATATCGCCGAACCCGGCGCCGGCATAGCTTGCCAGCGCACGCCCGATTGCGTGCTCGATATCCTGCCCACCCAATACCGCGTTAAATGCGGTGTTCATGGCGACATTCACGACCGCCGGATAAGCGCTAACAAACGATGACGGAAACACGAATTGGCCGATCGCCGCGCCCATGCCGGGAATTCCCATCGCAATCGCGCTCGCAACGAAAATCACGCCTTTACGCAGGCGAATCCAGCCGGAATCTTGCCGCCACACTTCAGCGAAGAAATACGGGATTCCCGAATCGGTAAACCGAACGTGATAGGTCGCGAACCAGCGTTCGCCCAGGTTCCCGATTGCGAAAATTCCGAAGTTTGCATCCGCAGGATTCCAGCGCCGAAAAGGCCCGTTATCGCCCTCGTAATAATATTCGACACTGCCCGGCTGACCGACTGCCAAGCGACGATTGCTGATCCGATCGTAAAACCAAGTTTCGGGAAACGATTGCGGCGGGGCCGGCACGCAAACTAAATCGCTGCTGTCGCCGCGTTCGACAGTCGTGCAAATGTCGGACATGCTCGCGCTCGCGCTGCCGTCGAACTGCGCAATGTTGCGGATGTCATCGATGCCAGCGCCCGCGATGATGCGCGCCAGTTCATCGATGGCGCGCTGATTCAATCCCGCGTCGGCGGAAAACGCGTAACCCATCATCGCCAATTCGGCGACGATCTGCCGGCGCACGTTTTCGAACGCGGTCATCCGCTAACTACCGAGCGCGACAGCGGCGACCGCAGCAACGAGCGCCCACAATCCGACATTGGATTTCGCGGGCGCTCCATCGGGACCGACAGCGCCCGGCAACAGTTGAGCACCGCCCGCGTAGGTCGCAACGTCCAATTCTTGCGGCGACAGCGGCGGCGCGGCCGATCCGGCTGTAGTGAGCGCAGTCGGCGACGGTGCCACGCTCGGCTGCGCTACCGAAGGCATGGCGACCGATGACGTAGCCGGCGGCGGAGCGGGCGCGGATTGCGCCGCTTGCGCTGCCTGCTGGCTCGCAATTTCAGCGTCGATCGCCGCGATGCGCGCTACCTTGGTGTTGTATTCCGTTTGCTTTTGTTGCTCGCAGAATTGCCACTCATCGCCCGAACAGTTGCGCATCTGGATCGCGGGCAATTGCGATTGCAGAATCGCGCGCTCCGCGTATAGCTCGTAAAGCGTCGCGCCAAGCCCGCGCAGACCTTGCAGGTGCAGATACATGATCAGACCCCTTCGATGAATGTGGAAACGGGAAACGGTGGGGACCACCCGAACGCCTCATGCTCGGTCGGGTCGGCATCGAACCAAACGCCACTCGACAGCACTTGCAGGAATACGTGCTCGTAAATGCCCGGCTCGGTGTAGCCCGCGACGACAAACCGGGTAGGAAAGCCGACCGATTCGTAGAGCGTTGCCAGCAGGGTCGCCTGATCGTCGCAATCACCGATCAGCGTTTGCAGTACCTTGTCGGGCGTGGTCAGTGTTTCCACGTCGAGCACGTCAGGCACATAGCGCACATGATCGCGTACCCACTCGTATAGGGCGCGGGCGCGGGTAGAGCCTTCGCGCTCAGGCGTCAGGAACAGCACCGAAGTAGCGGCGCGTCGGATGTCAGGATGCACCCGATAACGGCGCACTAAATCGCGCATGACGCGGATCGTTTGCAGCATGCCTCTATAGCCGTCATCCAGATATGACAGCACGCCAGCCAAAGTCACCACGGGCGCAAGCAACATGCGCGCAGTCTAAGTCATCAGCCAGCGACACAACAAATAAACCGTCAGATAGATCAGCCCGGCGCCAAGCGTCAGCGCCGCGCCAATCATGGTTTGATCGTCGGGCCAGATTTCAGCCAGCAGTGCCGGAAACATTGGGCGCCTCATCTTCAGCAAGCATTTTCAATGCCGCATCGCGCACGCGCGTAAACCACGCCTCGTGTGGAGCGACAACCGGCGCGACTTGCTTTAGCACTTCGAACCATGCGGGTGATTCCATGATTCGAATCATGTCATCCGGCATGTGATCGGCGACCATTTCCGCCGCCGGATCAATTGGACTGCCCTTTTCCGCCATGCCTACGAGCGTGCGCAAAAACCCCTTGACGATCATGTCAGACAAGCCCACATCAGCCCCTTCGCTTGATGGTTGATCAACTGGCGCAGCTTCGGATTGCGCGCCCGCGATAGCGGGCGGCAGCGCGAGCGGTGCAATCATCGGCTGCGCTTGCTGTGCCATGCCTGCCTGCACAAGCTCCAACACCTTGGGCAGCATCTGCATCACGCTCGGCTCGCTTTCAGTGTCGGGTTTCTGCGTCAGTTCGTCCGCGACGCCGCGAATTTCCTTGATGCCAGCGATGATTTCGGCAACCGATGATTTCGGCGCGGGCGCTTCAGTTAAACCCATCGCTTCACGAAAGCCTTTCATCAATCCGAACATGGCCGCTATCTGCGCCATCGGATCAGCCGGCGGCGGTCGCTGCGATAGTGCCTCGACAAGCGCGCGTTGTTGATCGGCCATCGCCTGCAACGCGCGTCCGATGTCCGAATGTTGCGGCACCGCAAGCGCCGCGCCGCTTGACTCATCGGCGCGCTTGGCAATCGTCACGGTGTCGCGCGTGCGGATGCCGTAATAGTTCGATCCCGGCTTGACCGCATACAGCACGATCTGATATTCACCCGGCCCCCATTCGCGCCGGATCATTTCGAACCCGCCCGCCTCGAACTGGGCAACCGTGTAGTCAGCGCACCATGCGATGCGCCCAGGTTCGAGCACGCGCGACAGTTTGACCTTGGCGCGATCGTCATCGCGTATAGCTGCAAGCTGCAGCGCGACACGATCGGCCGGCGTTTCCTCGGGTTCTGGCTGCGGTGCAACCGGCACTTGCCACGCCTCGGGATCATCGAATTTTTGAGCGGTTGCCATGCGGGTTTCTCCATGAAAAAAGGCCCGCGCACGTCGCGCGGACCTCGATGATACCTTGCAAGACCTCGACGCAATAGCGCCGAAACCTTACACGGCAGCGGGCGCCTTCGCCTTGCCTTTCGGTGCATCGGCCGGGGCTTCGAGCTTCGGTGGCGCGCTCATGCCCGCTGCCGCCAGCAGCTTGCGCATGCCGTCAGTCGGCTCCGGCTTGATCAACGGGCGCACGGTGAACACGTAGCCGGTAACGCTGGCATCGTCAGCCTTGACGCCGATTTCCAGCGCGAATTCGACCGCTTGCGACTCGACGAGCGCTGCCGCCAATTGCTCACTGACGAAATTCGGCAGGATGCATTGACCGGACTCGAACGTTTCACCGGTGACGAGATTCACGGCATGGAACGAACCGAGCAGCTTGACATACTCGCCGTTGTCGCTCTGTCCCGGCTTGGCGGCGGTGGAACGGCCAACGATCTTGAGCAAGGCTTTTTCGCCGTCCATGCGATAGCTTTTCTTGCCGCTCGTCGCGTCGGTCTTTTCGATCGTCAGCGCGTCCTTGATGTCGGCGACAGGCCATCCACAGTTGCGGATGGTGAGCTTGCGGAGAATTTCAGACATGATGCTTTCCTTCACGGGGTTGTTTGCTGCAGATGCAGCGGGTTACCGGCTGTCAAGCCGGATTCTGATTGACCGCAAAACGCGGTATGAAACCATGACACAAGCGACCCGATTTACGATCGATATGCACGGCAATGCCGAGCACATCATGCGAAAAATCTTCGGGATCACTCATCAACAAGCGCAACAGGTGTAGCGGGCAGCCGTTGCAGTGACAGACAACGATATCCATCAGGCACTGATTCGGGTCGAGGAATGTTTGATATTCCTTTGCCATTTCCACAGCACGTTTCATGATGGCGACAGCAAGCGAAAAATCCTGCTGTGAACACCTCACTTCAAGCATGTGCTCGGGCGCGCCACCAAAGGCTGCCGGCGCCGGCTGCGAAAAGCTCGCAAGCGGAATCGCGATGCCGTTGCGTTTGAATGGGGGTGTGTTCATGGTGTCTGATCCTCTGCGCCTTGCGCGATAAACTCGTCAGCGACGAAATACATAAACTGCACCAAAATACGCGCGGCTACTTCGGGCTGTGGTACGCGCACGCTCATGTAGGCTGCAAGTACCTGCGGCAACATTTCGCGCACAATCGCCTTGCGTTCGCTCACTTCGGACCGCCGGCCAAACTCGCCGCAATGCTTGCACTGCACGCCATTCCATAAATTGACGAATGCATGCTGACGATTCGGACTATCGGGGCACAGCCACGGGTCGTTTTTCATGGTGCGAACCCCTCAGCGCTGTCCGCGCACGCGTTGCATTGATACCCTAGCGCACGATCTGCCGGCGTCAGTCGGTTAGCGGCGCCGCATGTCGGGCAGGGCAGATTGCGCGGGTTGTCGCGCGTCGCAGCGCGCAGCGCCGAGCGCCCGCCCGGCTCGGCGAAGTCGTTGCGATCGTCGCCGCATCCATCTTCGCCCTCGTAGTCATCGCTGCGCATCAATATCCCCCAATGTGGAACACTTCGCCGACAATCTTTTGATGCGCGTTTAGGCGTTCCAATTGCAAACGCTCGATTCCAATCGCCATTGCCTTTTCAGACTCACGCCATGAACGCGCTCGGCTTATTTTGGTAATGCGAGTGACGAGCAAATGTTTACAATGATTCAGAGCGAGGAACAGCTTCTCGGCGTCATCGCGTGACATTTCAATTTGCATGATGGCATCCTTTGCGGGGTTGTTGCGTCGGTCTTTGCCGACACTTTCCATTCTGATCTAGACCGCAAACTTTCGCAAGCGGTTTTTGGTGCCGTAATCGTCACCCGTTACGAAACGCGATCGGTTCACGTCGCTATGGTGGCCTCTACTGCGGTTCCTCGACGCGTTTGGGCGCGGTACATTTCGGCCCCCATCATCACGCGCAGAAAATTCTGGCGTTGTGTTTGATCTTGCTCCGGCGGGTTGCCCTCGAACCATTCCGCGAACTCGTCAGGCGTTAACCGTTTGACGTTAAGGCCCTTCGCATGTCCGGTGCCGCTTTCGACATCGAAGTAGACTTTCTTCGCGATGATTTTATATTCAGTGCCGGATTCCTCGATTTTCCATGCGCCGTAGCGCGAGGGATGAATATCGAGCTTGTCTGTCACGTCGCGCGAGAAAATCGCGCAGTCGGTATCCGCGTACAGCCACGCCTCGGGGTCTATCAGCGCAGCGCGCCGGACTACCATGCGAACGTGCGCAGTGATCCATGCGCCAATTTGCGGTTGATGGTAAGCCTTTGGGCGCACCTCATCGGGTTCTAGAGCGCGCACGAAAACGAACGGCAGCGGGTCGGTATCCGCATCAGCGTAGAACGGCACATAACCGGGCGGCGCCTTTGGCGCTAATACATGCTCCACGGGCTCTAGTTGCTCCAAGGTCTTGCCGTAGCTGTGGTTTCCAGTCATCTTGATCATGGTCCCGATCGGGCCGGATGGACCGCCTTCACAGTTCATGCGCTCGCGCTCTAACGCATCGACGAACTCGCGCATATTGAAGTGCTGATACCAGACCCACGAATCCACAGCAGTTATTTTCCAGCCCTCACGCTTTAGCTGATCAATTTCGATCGACGTTAGCCAAGTGTCGCGAATCTCGGTGCGCGCAAACTGGCTGCGCAATTTTCCGTTGACTTCGGTGCGATAGTAGAACGGCACCCGATTGCGCGGATTCGATGCAGTGATGCGTGCAACGTACAGCGTCGCGAACCGCGACAATCCGCCAGCCATGCGATAGCACTCGCCGTGCGGCAATCGAGCCTCACGCATCGCCGCCGCGTATGCCTGATTAAGATCATATTTCCAGACCGGGCCGGCATAGCGGCGCACGCAGTAGCAGAACCCACCGCGCAAAACATAGTTGCGAATGATCGGCATCAGTTCCGGCAACGGTTCCTTGATGGTGACCCGCTCGGGAATGTGCCGCTGAAATATGCGGATGCACGCGCCGCCCATGGTGACGGTTAACGGTTGATCGAACCGCTGCATCAAGATCGATTGCGCGCGGACCATGCCATGCCACAAGCCGACCGAATCGCGTAACGCGTAAGCTCGGTGCTGATCGTTTCCAGGATCGAATTGCTCGCGCTCGAAATCGATCACGCCGGTTAGCTTGTGATGATCCGGGGCGAAATTGGCGAGGAATTTGGATAGCGGAACTCCGATTAGACCTAGCATCGCAATTCCATCCAGGAATTCCCACGACTTCGCATTTTTAGTGTGCACATCATCCGCAAGCAAAATGCGGATTCCACGCAGCGAATTAGAGCGCGTCAGATACGGACGCAGAACGAACCGATCATCTGTCACTAGAGCAGCGGCAACAAAATAGGCATCAAAATTGTTTGCGTTCCACGCGACGAATTTAGACCCATGCAATTCCTCGGTCAGAAAGTTAGCGACGAGAACATTACGCAAGTGCATCATATTGTCGATCGCGGTTTCAAGATGGATCGCGCAGCGCGAGTCCTCGCTGTACGCGGTCAGGTACAGCGGGCGCGGCGTACCCGGCTCTATCCGGGTTGTCTCAAAGTCGTATGCGACGATCGGCGCCGGCAACGGCGCACGCTTGCGCTTGTCAAGCCGGACCATCATCGCGGCCCGCTGGCGCTTCGCCTGCAGGGCCGGGCTACTTAGGCCCTCGACCTCGGATATGTCGCGCTCTAGACCCGGCAGCGGGTCGCTTCGGGGCACTCTTGCGCGGATGTTTGACATAGGGGACGAAACCTTGCGGGGTTAGCTGGAATAGATATTGATCAGCGGCAACCGTTCCAGGATCACCGGTTGCGGGTTCGTGCTTTTGCCGTAGCTGTGCCTCGATATTCGCAACGACTCGCGGCGCTTCGGACGGATGCAACAGCATCGGCACCTTTTGCGTGTAGAGCGGGAACGGTTGCAGCTTGTCGATAATCCGCCCATGCGTGCGGCGCTCGTCGCCGACCCATCGATCGATCATGCGCCGCGCTGCCTCGTTTTGGCTGTAGCCCTTCCACTTACCTAGAGCTTTTTCGCGCCCGGCAACACCTTTGAAATAGCTACGAACGTCGATGATCGACCGCACCGCCCCAAAATACATACGGTTTGTTTTCGCGCGATCCGCGAAATAGCGCTCACGCAACGGCTTGGAAATAAATTCGGTCTTGACAACAAATACGCGATCACCGATTTCGCCAGTGCTTAGCGGCTTGCGCTCGGCGTACAGCGGCAGCGAGCGATTGAAGGGGATATTGTCAACGCGCGACTGACCGCGCGCAATGTCGGTATGGATTTTGAATGCAAGATCGATCGCAGCTTGCGTCGCGTGATCAGTCGGGATCGACTTGACGCCAGCAGGTTGACCCTCGCGCAACCATCGCCCGATTTTCTGGTGCGTGACGCCAACCAGCGCGGCAAGGTTGCGCATGCTGCCGGCGCTCGTAAGCGCAATCGCTAATTTGTCTTGATTCGATAAACCGCGCGCCACAGAGCACCGTCACGCCGCGAGTATTTCGCGCTTTGTTGTCAAGCAAGCGGGACAGGCGTATCGCTTGTATTTCGATTGCTTCGGGCTGCCAAATTTACGGTTACTCAAACGGTGACGCAATAGCAATACGTGACCGGTGCCGCTGCAGTTGCGGCAAGGGGCGCCCTCGCGCTGGCGCGCGTCGGGGGATCGAGCTTGCGGGGTCGTTGCCATGGGGGATCGGCTCGCATTCTCACCCTTTCCCTAGCTGGATCGCAAGGCGACATCAGCTATGGAAAGACCAAGCGTAATAGAGCACGGCAATCGGACGGGGCACATACACCGAAA
>Ga0180084_1000008_pt1 | contig 15518 bp, 20 predicted proteins | sample EasRiv0_2_16_10D_FD_121777 | JGI IMG/M metagenome (GOLD analysis project Ga0180084, IMG submission 121777) | Soil microbial communities from meander-bound floodplain in the East River, Colorado, USA - East River metaG ERMLT660_2_16_10D | ecosystem: Environmental > Terrestrial > Soil > Floodplain...
AGAGATCGGCGCAGGCTTTTCTGACAGACCCATCGGAGGAGAATTCAAGTGAGAACACAGAACCTCAAGATGACGCACGGCGACGACGAGACGTTCGATGTCGTGGTGACGAACGAGAAGACGGGCGCAGCAATGCCGATCACGGGCTGCTCGTTCTGGTTTACGGCAAAGAGCGCGCTGACCGACGCCGACCCAGGCGTCTTCCAGCTCAAGTCCCCGAGCGACGGCGTCGCAATCGTTGACGAACCGTCTGGAACGCTGACGGTCACAGTCCCACGCGCCGCGACAGCCGGTCTCCCGTACGAACAAACGGTCCTCGAATACGACTTCCAGATGAAGGACGCCTCGGCGAACGTCAAAACCGTGACGAGGGGAACGCTGACGATCGACCCGGACGTAACGAGAGTGACGACGTGAGGATGCAGTGCCTGATGTCGTGACGTACCTCGGCCAGTTGACGGAGCGGGCGCGGGCTGCTACCGACGCGCTCAGGGATCTCGCCTCCGCTTCTGATGCCTCGCCGGCCACGCGTGAAGCGACGAGCGGGCCGACGACCGCCTACGGGATCTCCGACGGCACCGGCGGCGGACCACAGATTACCGGGAAACGGACACTCAACTTTTCCGCTGCAACGCTCGTCGCCGAAATCAACCGTCTGCGAGGGCCGAAATGAGTGGCTCCGCCCCCGGCATCCAGCAGAATATCTACCTCGACGGAATCGTTCTCGCCGTCCCGGCAGAGCGCGTCAAGGCGCGTCCCGCTCGCGCGGAGACGGCGGAGCGGTTGCTCAACTCCTATGCCGTGATCGACAGGCCCTTCGCCTTCGACGGTGCCCCTACCGTCATCACGAAATACTCGTTCGAGTTCGCGTTTCCGTCCATCGCCGAAGCCGATTACCGGAAGTTCACCGAGATCGAGTCACGCTCGGGCTTCTTGGATCTCTGCCTGTGGAAGCCGATCACCGAGACGTTCTCTGGCGACGGTCTTACAGAGACGTTCACGTTGCTCAGGCGCGAGGCGCTTTCTGAGATTGGCGCACCTTATCTTCCTGCGGACGCGGCGACGCTTTACGAAACGATCTGCACGGTCAGTGGCGTGGAAAAGACGATCACGCTTGGTACGCCGGACGCTGCTACCGGACGGACGCCGTTCACGCTTGCGGATCCCCCCGCCGCGCTGGAAGACAATGTTCGCGTTTTCTACGTCCCGCTGTTTCTGATCCGCATCCTCGACCCGGAGCGGGAGTTCTCGACGCCATTCATCGAGACGGCCACGATGCGCGGGGAGGAGGCGTAGCGTGCCTGTGACGTATGCGGCCGGCGAGGCGATAGCGCTCTTGCGGGCAGGAGGCATTGCTTCCGGTCTTGCTACCGCCACAAACGACGCGCCGGCTGGTGCGTTGGAAGGTGATGCCACGGTTGATCGGCACGCGATCAGGGCGTTCCTCTCTCGTGTGCGGCTGATGCGCCCGGAAGTTTACGTCGGCGATCTAACGACTCCACTCGCCGAATTGGTTGACTCGGTGGAAGTCACCGAGACGCTCGACGAGCTCGTCGTCGCGGCGAGCTTCACGGTTGCGAAGGCCGAGGCGTCGCCGTTCCATTCAGATTCGATTCTTGTCGGGAATCGGCCATGTCGTATTGAGTTGTGGATCGGCCCGCCCGGCGGCGTTGGCGCCGTTAACTTTACCAGCGTGGGATCTATCGGGATGGCTGGTCCCGCTGCGACCGCCTTCGATGATGGCGTTGCGCACGATGCCGTGATCGGTCCTGGCGGCCTCGCGAAGTATGCGCTGTTCGAGGGCTTCACCGACCCGATGCAGGACTCTGCCGCCTATCGCACGCGCGCCCAGGTGCAGGCGATCTCGACGTCGTCGCTGTGGGCGGACATCGTCGGCTGTGTTCGTCTCAACGCCTTCTCCGGTCTGACGCGGGCGCAGGTCGTGCAGGCGATGGCGACCTCAGCCGGGATCACGGTCGGCGGCCTAGACTCGCTCGGCAGCGCAAAGGTCTACAAACCCGTCGATGAGATGGGGGGGTCGACGCTTGACCTGATCCGTCGCTACGGGGAGATCGAAGGCTGGCGCGCTCGGCTCTCGCGCGACGGCGCCGGGATCGAGGTGCTCTCCGAAGATCAGCTTCTATCGGGCTCGCCCGTCTACGAGTTCGACGAATCGAATACATTCAATGTCGGCGTCTCGACGCCATCGCGGCCAGTCACCGACTGGATCGTTTCCGGCGCACGGATCTCCATGCCGACGGCCGGGACGAAGCCGGAGGATGAAGGACCAGTCACGAAGACGACCGTCACCGAAGGGCTCGACTCATCCGGGCTGCCGACGCGGATGGTGGAAACGGTCGAGTCGTGGGGCGGAGCTGAGCGCATCCGCACATCCGAGACATGGCGGACCGCCGTCGTAGATGGTTCCGGCGCGGGGTTCCCTGGGCCTGCTGGCTTCTTTATGACGGACCGGCTGACCATCGTGACCGAATGGGCCGACTTCTACTGGTACGACGACCCTGTAGCACAGCGCGGTCTGCACACGCGACCCGCGGCACAGATGAACAAGCGCACCACGACCACTGAGACGATGACGGGTATCCCGGCCTCATCGGACTTCTCCACAACCTACGTCTGGGGCGGCGGGCGATGGCTCGCGGACCACGCCGCGTTGACGCTGATCGAGCGTGTCACTGAGACGTTCAATTGGCTGATAGATGAATGTCGGCTCGTCTCGTCGTTGAGCGTGGCGGAACGGCTCTTCTCTCAGCGCGTGGACCCGTTGGACGTTACGTCGTATTCGTATGACGACGGCAGCGAACGCGCGACCGACTTCTATCTGATGATGGAAGTCGAACGTACCGGCGTCATCTGGACGGAGTTGTCGGAGGCGGGATCGGCACCGAAAACGACGATGCAGGAATACATCTCGTCGTGGATCGAAGCCGATTCGCCGACGCATCCAGGGACACCAATCGACGTTTTCCGCGAGACCGGTATCAAGACGATCACGTGGCAGGGCAACCTCGCGGACACGAACCACACGAAGACGACGACCGTCATACAGTTGGGGATGATGAACTCTACCGAAATCATCTTCGTCAACGATGCCACTCCGGGTGCTCCGCGCGGCAGCACGGCAGATCCGGTGCTTCAGCAGGAAGTGATGATGAAGATTTTCAGGGCGTCTGCGGCGGCCGGGTACATCGCCCGCGAGGGTTCGCCCTCCGCCATAGACTTCGCTGAGTCGATCGAGGAACTAGAAACGTGGGCTCGGCGGCGGCTCAGGCGCGACCACGCGCGGACGGTGACGATCTCGCATCGCATGGTGCCGTATCTGAGAGTCGGTGATTTCGTCAGGGTGACGTGCCGCCCGAAGCAGATCGTCGCCGTCGATGGCTACGTGTCGGAGATCCGGCGGACGCTCGACGTGCTCAACGGTGGCGCGCGACAAACGACGACGATGAAGGTGCCTCCGTCATGGGTTTGAGTGCAGGGCCGACCGGCTCCCGGTACGTGCCGCCGCCTCCGGCCGCGACCGGGCCGCGCGACATCGCGGCAGCGATTGCAGCACTCGTAGAGGATCGCGTTGCGCGCGATGAAGAGATCAGAACGGCGGTGCAGCGGACGGGCTGCGACGGCCTCCCGCTCATCAACCGTCTCGACGGGACGGACTGCGCGCCCATCGGCGGGCAGATCGTTCTCGTTCACGGGAACACGCTGTTGACGAAGAACGTCTCGCGGTCGATGGCGGGTGCTGGCGGGAGCGCTTCGGTCATTTCAGAGACGATTATCGGCGTGTGCGACCGAGAGGCCGCCGACATCGAGGCGCTTCTTCGCTTCGGCGACAACAAGGGCAACGTATGGGACGGGCGTGGACGCTGGCTGTCGAAGGGGCATGAGCCGCGAGTACTCCCGGGCTTCCCGCGCTGGTACATCACCCATCCCGAGGGCGGCACTAACCTCTATCTCGATATTGGAGTCGCGGTACTCAATACAGAGCCGCGCTGGAACATGGACTACCCCGCCGGCGAGCATTGGGGCGGCGGCGCCGTTGGAGCCAACACCGAGTCTCTCTGCTTCGGCGGGCCGAACTCCGATCTCGTCCTCACGTGTGAAGTGGAGAACTTCGACGGTGTGAGCTATGGCGGCTCCACGTCGCTCTGCGTCCGGAAGCTGTCCACGTTAGAACTCCTCGGCAAGACGGACATGCAGTACCACGAGAGCTCGTTCAATTGGACGTATGGCCCGCCGTCCTTTGCCGTCTCGGCGACGCCCGATGGCGCGTGGTGGGTCCACCTCTACGGTGGCGAGTCGATGGAGGTCGGGCACCCGGTGCCGTGGCCGAACTGGGAGTATGCGACAGAGCTGGGTGGCGCGCCACGTGTGCCAGGATCGCAGAGCCCGCGCATCCAGCGCGTCACCATCGACCGTTCGGACATGAAGCCGAGCATCGTCGAGACGCGGCAAGTACAGGCCCATGCCGACATGGAGCCGTGGGACGACGGCGTGTTCCTGCTCGCCTTCCTCGCTGACGAAGGAGATTGACCGATGGGCGCAACAATCCTTCTTGAAGATGACGCGACGCCAGCGACAGGGCTCACGTTCAGCGCGGCAGCTGGCAATACTTCCGCCGCGCAAATCTTTCATGTCTGGTTCAACAAGGGAACGCCGGGCGGTTCGGCAGCGGCAGTCCGAGTCAGCGCAGAAATCGAAGCCTCCCCTGGAACGTGGGTCGTCTCCGGCGTCCCGGCACTCGACGAGCACTGGTTCGAGGCTCGCATCAACGGCGCGAGCGGCCAGGCCGTGGTTGCCGGATGGGTCGCGTCCGTCACAGATTGGTTCCGCCTCGGCTCCGGGACGTTTCTCCCGGTGCCGGACATACCCGGCAACGGCGCCCGCTTTCTAGAAGTCAGGCTTCACCCGCCACTCAAGGACGGCGTGGCGACCGAGACTGTCTCGTTCCGGCTCGTCCTCTCCTACGCGGACAACACCTTCGGCGTCTCCTCGGGAATCTCCGATCAGGGCGGCGGCATCCTGACCGGGCTCGGCGACCGGACGATCCGGGAGTTCGTCGAGGCGCCGCTGGTCACGGCGACCGGCTCTCCGAACGATCAGGTCCATGTTTCCCGATGCTGGTACGTCTATGACGGCCTGCCGTACCGACGGAGCGCCGTTACGGATCTGACGCTCAACCAGAACGATTCCGCGGCTGCGGCACTGACGGCGGGACAGGCGTACATGGCAGTAATCTCTCAGCCTCCCGGGGACGGGGCGACGGGCGTTGCAGCCGTCGCGACGAAGGGCGTGAAGGCAGCAACGGCCTCCGCCGTCGCTCCGTCCCTACCGACAGGGCACCTCCTCATCGCCATCGTCACCGTCTACTATGCGGCTGGCGGGACCTCGGTCATCCAGACCGAGAGCATCTCGACCTACGCCATAGGCTCACGTTATGCCACCTCTGGCGTCGGGCTCGCCGCGCTGACCATCGAACCGGGGCGCGCACTGCTCAAGGGAACGATGCTCCGCGACACTCTCAGGCAGACGTTCACGCCGGCGAGCTCGTCGACCCGGTTCTATTGGTTGACGACTTCCGGAACGGTCGTCGAGACGGGGACGGAGACGCCATCGACGAGCGGGGATCTCCCGCTCTGCAAGGTCGTGAAGACGTCGACGATCACATCGATCACGGATCTCCGCACGTTCCTCGAGCCGAACGCGGAGCCGATCCGGTTGGCTGTCGGCGGGAACGAAACGAGCGGGACGAACGTCGCCAGGGCGCGCGTTGCCCGCCCGTTCGTCATTGACCGCGTGGATGCAGCCGTCCGCGCGCCGTCGACCGGGGCGACTGGCTCGACGACGTTTGACGTGAACCTCGGTGGCGCGACGATCTTTGGGACGGCGCCAACGATCGCCGCGCAGGGATCCGCAGACGACGCGAGCTACCCCATCGTCACAGCCTCTCTCGGCGGCTGGCTCACGCTCGACGTGGACGCGATCACATCCGGCGGGACGCGCGCCGTAGATGTCGAAGTGATCGTATGGACGCATCCACTCGGGAGGGCTGCTTAAATGCCGGTCACCTCGCCGCGCCCGGTCTGGATTGACGAGTTCCCCGAGCTCGCGAAGGTATACGACTCGTGGATTGCGCGAGACGTTCTCCCGAAAGACGTCTTCGATGCGCTCGCCAAAGAACTCAAGGGCTCCGCGTTCTCGGCCGCCGGAACGATGACGGACGTGGTGCGCGAGCGGCTGCTGAATCTGCTCGGGAAGGCACTCGCGGAGGGGATGACGGTTGCCGAATGGCAAGCGGCGACAGAGGGAGTGTTCAAGAGCGACGCCTATGCTTCGCTCGTTTTCCGGACCAACGTCACGAATGCTTTCGACGGCGCGCGCTACGGCGACATGTTCGGCGGGGCTGGCGAGGATTACCCCGCGTGGCGGTTCAACGCCGTGATAGACGCGAGGAATGACGAGGACGACGAGTGCCCGGATCAGATCTGCCGGAAACTCGACGGAAAAGTATTCCTGAAAAGCGACGTGGCGGCGAGGCACCTGCTCCCGAAAGTTCATTGGCAGTGCTTCGTCGGGGAGACGCTTGTTCGTGCTCGTCCGCTCTGGATCTCACGCTTCCTCTATGCGGGGAAAGTTCTTCACATAACGACCCGGGGTGCTCGTCGTCTTACCGTCACCCCGAATCACCCCGTACTTACCCCCGAGGGCCTCGCCCCGGCGAACGCGCTGCGCCAGGGCGATTACGTATTGGCAGATCGTCTGGACGGGAGCGGGGCCGCGATGGCGACGTCGTACATCCCCGAACACGACAAGCCACTTCCGATCGAGAAGATGTTCCAGACGTTTCGGGGCAGCGGCTTTTCTCGCAGTGTCGCCGCTTCCGGCGAAGAGTTCCACGGCGACGCGCTCGGGCATCAAAGCGATATCGAGGTTGTAGCGCCCGACCTGGAACTGCTGACGGAGGCGGAATCCGGCTTCGCGGAGCTCCCGCGCGAGGTCATCTTCATACAGGCCGCGGCAGGTCAGATGTCGAGATCGCGTTCTGGCGCCGCGTCGTCTCTCCCCGGCAGATTGCTTTCGGCCACGACAGGCAGCCCAGGCGGCTCTGCATTGACGCTCCGTCTGCTGCCTGCTCATGCCAGCCCACTTCAAAAGCTCAGCCTGACTTCGGCCACGAATCGGTTCTCCGGCTTTCTGGAAAGCCTTCGTGAGCGGGAGACGCGAAACACCGCGCCGCTCAGCGAGCTGATTCATAGAGAGGCCGCCTCTGTAGAGCGCGATGAGATTGTCGAGATCTGCGAATTCGATTTTCTCGGACACGTCTATGACCTCCAAAGCAAGAGCGGCCTCTTGTCGGCCGGCGGGGTTCATTGTAGCAACTGTCGGTGTTATGTGTCGGAAGTTTCCGCTGACGAGGTTGGAAACGCGATCACCGCGAGCTCGACAGGGCTGACGGCGCAGGACGATTGGAACTTCGACAAGCTGAGCCTCGCTCCGAAGGCTCTCTCGGGAGGAAGGAAATGAGCTATTCAACCGCCATGAAACTCGCCGAGCGCATCGGCCCCAGGATTTTCCGGGACCTCACGGCGCAGAGCGGTGGCACTCCGGACGACACGATCGCAGAAGCGATGCTAGCGAAAGCCTCGACGGAGATCGACATCCGAATAGGGCACCGAATCAATCCGGCGGCCGTGCTCCTCCTGGCCGGTCTCGAAGAGCAGATCGCGTTCTGGTTTCTCTGGGTCTTCCGTGGCTTCGGTGAACAGGAAACCGCTGCCGCCGCAGCAAAGGTCGGCTATGACGCCGCGATCAAACTGCTCGAGTCGGGAGAGTTGAATCTCCCGCCCGAGACGGTGACGTCGACTACGACGACGATTTCCGGCGGTTGGTCGTCGAACACGCCCGTCTTCACGAAAGAGAACTTCCGGAGCTTCTAATGATCACGGTCGCGATGAGCTTGCCAACCGAAACCATGAAGCGGCTCAAAGACCCCGATCTTGAGCCAGTGCTGAAAGCCGTCGGTTACTACATCACGGCGAAGTGGATGCCTGAACTCTTCCGGTCAAGCGGTAAGGGAAGCTGGAAACCTGTGCTTCGTGGAGGGCAGCCGCTTCTCGATAAGGGAGTCCTCGTCCGTGGCTTCTTCCACGCCGTCACCGCCGACAAGAAAGCCGTCATCATCACGAACACCGGGAAGCCTCCGCAAGTCGTCGGCGCCTTGAATTACGGCGCAACTATCCGACCGAAGAAGGCGAAGTTCCTTCGCTTCAAGATCGGCGACCGTTGGGCGATGCGGAAACAGGTCACGATCCCGGCGCGGCCATTCTTCCGCTGGTGGCCGGAGATGAAACTTGACGCCATTTCAATCGCCAAGACGAAGATTGCGCAGACGCTCGGAGCGAAACCGTGACCGCGATCTCGACGCTCCGCGCGAACCTCATCGGCCTGATCGGGACGCTGCTCCCCGGCACCGAGATCCTTGAAACCCGTATGCCAGAGGCATGGTTCGCAGTCAACATCCGCGGCGGATCGGCCGTCGTCGTCTCCTACGCTGGCAAGCCGAAGCGAGAGCCCGGCCCGATCGGGAAGCGTGATCGTCAAGGCTACGTCTACCGCTTCACCATCGCGATCACTGGCGAGAATTGGGCGGCCCCTGCCGAGGCAACCTACGCGGCGGCTGACATGGCCGAGACGCTTTTCGGCTCGCCGTTCGCGCCGCCGAACACGCCGAACCTCCGGACCGAGACGATCGGCTCGATCGCAGGGGAGGCGCTCTATCTTCGGTTCGTCGATGAGGTGATGCAGATGGCCCCAAACTCAACACCAGAAGGCGGACGTTTCGCGATCGTCCAGACCTGGGAAACCAACGAGGCAAGGATGTGAGCGCCGAGATCGTGATCCGCGCCGACATCCGTACGTGTGACGACATGATCGACACGATCCAGAAGTGGCTCCCGACAGCCGAGCCCTTCGAACGCCAGAAGTTCTGGGCCTTCGTGCAGGGCTTCGCCGAATCCATTCCGAACAATGAAAGGGAGGAAGACCATGACCACAGCCTCGGGAGCTGACGCCCTCTTCGGCGTCCTGATCGACTCACCTTCGAGCCTCTACTCCATCGGGCATCCTGGCATCAATCAGCAGGCGATCACCAACCCGGCGTCGGCAGCGACTGCGGCTGCCGGAGCTGCCGGGGCGCTCACCGGCAAGTTCCATTGGCGCTACTCGTACGGCGACGAGGCCGGCGCGCTGACCTATCCGAGCCACGGCACCGACGCGGCGCTTACCGTCGCCGTGGGGACTCCCTCGCTCGACGACGCGACGTTCTCCGGGACGTTCACCCTCGGGGGCGCTGCGCCGATGTTCGAAGTCGAGATCGAAGCGGAAGGCACGCCGGACAAGTTCAGATGGCGGACCAACGACGGCGTGACCCTCGGCCTCTGGACTGAGGATGTCTCGATCACGGGCTCCGCGCAGCTGCTCGGCTACGGGATCTCCGTCACCTTCGGAGCGACGACGGGGCACACCGGAGCCGACTCATGGTATCGGGAGTCGGCGCTCACCCTCGCCGATCAGGCAGCGAGCCTGACGGGCGTCTCTGTCGGCGGCACCGGGACGACGCGGCGTGTCATCGAGCGGACAGATGACTACGGCAATTCATGGGCGGTCTGCGGGACGATCTTCGACAACACGACGACGATCTTCACGGACGACACGGCAACGCTTGACCCGACGAAGGTGCTCCCGACGGTCAACCAGACCAGCGGCAATCTCGGCTTCCTCTTCGTCGATGTGGACTCGTTCGACATCGACCCGGACTTCTCCGTTCTGGAAACGGCGGGTCTCCGCGGTTCCGCGGGCCGTCCTCGCGGAATCCCGGGGCCGATCAAGATCACCGGCTCGCCGAAGGGCGACCTCAAGCCAGCGTACCTCGCGCCGATCCTGGCGGCGGGACTCGGAAAGCCGGTTGTTACGCCGACCGCCGGCTCTCCGGTCGTGCGCTCTGTATGGGCGGCGAGTGTCGCGCGGCGCTCCCCGCGGACCCTGAGCGTCTTCACCTACGACGGCGCTTCGGGCATCCCGCCGACGCTTCTGTTCGGTGTCGCGTGCGACGAACTCAGCGTCAGCTTCTCAGGCGGGAAGATCACGGACAACACGATGAAGATGACCGGGGCAAACTACGGGACGGCATCGCCCGCCGTGAAGATCGGCGGCGCCGGGACATGGCCCGGGACGTTCGTCGCGTTCGGCTCGCGGTACGACGCCCTCGCCGCAACCGACGACGTTTACATCAAGATCACGCTCGCGATTTCCGGGCCAGGCGGAACGCTGAAATTCAAGTCGAAGGTCGGCGCGCTGACGACCTATGACGGCCCCGATTACACGCTCTACACGGATGCCGACACGAGACAGACGCGCGGCGGCACTCAGTTCAACGACTCCATCGAACTCGCGGATGAGGACGGGATCAACCTCGGCGCCGATGTCGGCTCGAATCGCCAGCCGTTCACGATTGTCGCTACTGAGGTGATCACCGGGGACCTCAACGTCGGCGACGAGTATCAGTTCGCCCGCGCGGTCCTGATCCCTGGCGCTTTTTCCGGAGCGTCGCCGGAACCGTACTCGGGCGCTCCGGCCCTCTACGTCGACGGGCCCCGCTTCACCGATGCGCATGTCACGCTCCGGAAGGGAGGCTCGGTCATCGACGCGACCGCAGGCAGCTTCAAACTCACGACGCCGAAGAAGGAAGTGAACTCGCTCGGCGCCGGCGCACGGAACTTGCAGGACCTCGTCAACGACGGGTACTTCGGCCTCGAACTCACGATCACCCGATACCTGAACTCGTCCGAGTGGCGCGACATGATGAAGACGGACGATCGCGCCGTCGTGCGGATCGAACTCATCGGCGAGCGCATCCCGATCAACCCAGGTGTCCTCTCGACTGATCGGGAGTCTCTGGTCATCGACATCCCGCAGTTCGCCGTCAAGAGCGCGAAGGCGCCGAAGGCGAATCAGAGCACGGTCGTCGAGACGATCACCGGAGAAGCGGAGCAGCCGGACAATAGCGCCAACGATCTTTTCACCGTTACGCTTCTCGCGCGGCAAGGGTGGCGGTTCCCGGCGTAACACGTCATGGCCGACGACTCTCTCTCTATCAAGTTCTCCCTGGACCCCAGCGAGGCGGTCGCTGGGGCTCAGGCTTTCGAGAAGGAACTGAACGACGTCGTCGCGGCGGCGCAGAAGCTCGGCACGGTCGGGGACTCACCTCGCGCACTGATCCAATCCTCCGCCCAAGCGACGCTCGCGGTTGAGGAGCTACGAAAGAAACTAGCCGCTACTGGCCAGCCGATCTCGCCCGCGCTCGCGGCGTCGCTCAAGTCGCTCGAGGATCGCGCGGCTGGCGCTGCGAAACGTGCCGGGGACCTAAAGGAAGCTCTTGACAACACGCGGAAAGCCGGTGCGGCCGCGTCTCAGGGCGCCGAGGCGATGCGCGGCGCATTCGGATCCGTAGACGGCGTCCTCCAGCAACTCAAGGCGAGCGGGTCGGCGGCGGGGGCATCGTTCGCCGACATGGGGCTCAAGGCCGCCGGCGTCTTCGCGGCCTTCCAGTTCGGCTATGACGTCGGGAAGAAACTCGACGCGCAGATGAAGGAACTAGGCGTCGATCTCTCGCGCCTTCCGGAAGCGCTCGCGAAGGTCGGCGATTGGTTCAATCGGACGGGCGGTGCGGTAGAGGGTGCTACTGGCGCGTTCGACGAATTCGGGGAGGCGGTCAAGAAAACCGGCGGCCTCCTGGAACCGCTGACCGGCAACGTGAACGCCGTCATCAAAGCGCACCAGGCGGCGGCGCGTGTCGTACAGGAGATGGCAGGAGAGCTAAAGAAGCTCGGCGTCGAATGGAAGTCGGCCAGCGGCGAGGCAGAGAAGCTTGCGAAGACTACGGCATTGCTGACGACGGCGCTGGCCGAATCCGAGAAGAAGGGCGAGGACGCCGCGGCGACCGCAGCCGCGAACGCCGGCGCGTTGCTGAAAGTAAGGGACGAGTACGAAAAACAGGGGATCGCGCTCTCGACGCTAGACCCAAAACTCCAGAAGGCGATCACTCTTGCGGAGCAAATGAAGGCCGTCCAGGAGGCGAACGCCGCAGCGGCGAAGGCACTTCGCGAGTCTTACGGGGAACTCGGGACCGGCATCGAAGAGGTGACGACGAAAACTGAATCTCTCGCGGACGCGCAACTCCGCGAGGCGGAGGCGATGGACGCGCTGAATGAGTCAATGATCCGGCTCGAAGAGCGACAGGTCCGGCAGCGTGAGGAGGCGCATGCGACGGAAGAGGTCTACGCGCACATGGAGATCATCCAAACAGGATTGATGCGGGCAACGGATGCGCAGACCGAAAGCCTCGAACGGCAGATTGACACCTTCCGTCGCCTCCACGAAGAGTTGGGCTCAGGCGCCGACAGGCTTGAAGACTACGCCGCCACGATGAAGGCAGCTTTTGAGTCCGGCGCGATGAGCCTGATCGCGTTCGATACGCAAATGCAGATGACGATCAACCAGCTCGACATCCTGATTGCGCGGAACGCCGGGAACGCTTTTGCGAAGGACATGGAGAAGATGGTCGCCGCGCTCCGCGAACTGAAGCGCGCCGTCGATTGGGGCGAGATCAAGCCAGCGGAGCGGCTCAGGCTCTAATGGCAGAGGCACCTAGCGGGTCCATCTTCGACGCGATCCTCTCGAAGCGAGACGGGATCATTGAGACGACGACCTCGGCAGCGGCCGAGGCGATCGTGGCGCTGAAGGATCTCGTCGCTGCCATCGCCGCGTTCAAGGAACGGACCAATGCTCCGGCGCGCTGACATACCACGGCAGCGGATGACGACGGCGCGTTGCCCGTGCTGTCTCGCGATCGTTCAGTACCCTGTCGTCGCCGAGCCGCCGCTTTGTCGTCGGCCTGGATGCCAGACGCGCGTCGTCCCGATCGCACCGCGCCCGTCAAGGAGTCCGTGTTGCTTCGGCTCGCGGCGCTGAGTCTCGCGACTGGCGCGGTCGCCCTTTTCGTTTCGCGCTCGGCCGTGATGGAGCCGCTCCGGAGGCGGTTACCGCGGCACCTACGTGACGGCGCTGAGTGTTCGTTCTGCGTCGGCTTCTGGTTTGCCGGGATCTTCTCGCTCGTTTTTGGCCCGGCCCCGGGGTTGCCGCCTCTGCTCTCGTTCCTCTCGACGTGGGGTGGGGCGGCTGTCGTGGCGGGACTGGCGGACCCGCCTGCGCCATCCGGGGGCGGGCCGTTCTTTTCCTGATGGCCGGCAACTTCGACCGCTGCCTGAACGTCGTGCTCCGGCTGGAGGGCGGCGCCTCGAACCATCCAGCGGACCACGGCGGGGCGACGAACCACGGGGTGACGCAGCGAATCTACGACCACTACCGGGAGATGCTCGAGCTGCCGCCGCTCCCAGTCACAGCGATCACGATGACCGAAGTGGAGGCGCTCTACCAGCGGCTCTACTGGAAGCCGTCGTCCGCCGAGCATCTTGACTGGCCGCTGGATCTCCTGATGTTCGATGCGTTCGTGCAGCACCAGCCTGCCGTCGCCCGCCAGATGCTACAAGCGGCGATGGCGTGGGACGGGCCGGTCGCGGACGAGGCCCGGGCGTTCCTGTCCGTTCGGCTGTTCCAGTACCAGCGGATCGCCGCCGTAAACCCTACGCAGGCCGTGTTCCTGCCCGGCTGGACGAACCGGATCGAGCGGCTGAAGCGTGAGGCAGGGGTATGATGGTCGGGCTTTGTGGGGCAGCCTGGAGCGAAATTCTGGCAGCATCCCGGAATCACGACTCGGAAAGCCGCGCCACTTCGGCGCCGCGCTTTCCTGGTGAGATAGCTGACCGTCGGCAAGCATTGACACCGAGAGTCGTGCTAACTCTTTCCCGCTGCTAGGTTTATACGGGGCGCGCCCGTCAATTCCAAATTGACCTGAAAGCGTTCTGTCATCGGCGGTTAGTAGAACATTCTAGAAAGTCATTGACAATCGGCCCTAGAGAATCTAGATTCTCTGCATGGGAAGAAAACCTAGGGCCACGAAGATCACGGACGGGACGCCCGTCCAGGTCTGGCTTTCGAAGGACATCCTCCACCGCTTCGAGAAGCAGCGCGAGTCGATGACTGACGCCGCAACGGGTCGCGGTCCGTCGCGCGCCGCGCTTGCCGAGGCGCTGATCTCCGAAGCACTCATCGCACGCGAGTTCGAAACGAAGCAGGAGGGGGCGGCATGAGGACCTACTTCATCCAGGCCGGCTCCGGTCCCGTGAAGATTGGGATCTCCGGTGACGTGACAAGGCGCATGGGGCTCCTTTCCACCGCGACGCACGAGTTGCTCTGTCTTCTCGGGTCCATCGACGGTGATCACGAAGTCAGCCTCCACCGGCGTTTCGCTACAGATCGGATTCGGGGCGAGTGGTTCCGGCCCACGAAAGCTCTGCTGGCGTTCGTCTCTGAGAATTCATCGCCCGAACCAGAAAACGAATCAGGCCGCCGCGGGGCGACCATCGCCGTCCAGTTCTTCATTGCCGAAGACCGGATCGTTCGCGAGATCGCCGCCAGGGAGCAGCGCTCTGCCGCCGACATGGTCCGGCTGCTCGCTCTCGAGGCCGTCCAGATCCGCCAGCACGAAACGAAGCAGGAAGGTGCCGCATGACTTGCTCCCACGATTACACCAGCCCCGACAGCCAGTTAGTCGCGTGGGTTTATGACGATGTGACGGACGAACTGAAGGCGGAGGAACAGACACCGCAGCAAGAAGACGGAACGAGCACGAAGCCCGCCGGCCCTTGTTGTGGACAGCGTCAGGGAAAGGAATCGAGGACAGCATGACCTGTCTCCCTGACCACATCCGCCCCGACCGCCCGCTGATCTGTCATCGCTGCGACGGCACCGGGCGCGAGCCGTACATGGGCGCCGACGGGAAGCGATCGTTCGTCTTCTCCGGCCCGTGCGTCTCCTGCATGGGCTCGGGCGATCTGCTCTGCATCGACTACGCGAAGCCTGGCTGCACCGGCTACGCGATCCACTCCTACAAGGAAGTCGGCCACGACGACACCTGCGCATTTCATACGACGCACTGTGGGTGCGGCGCGGCGTACGTTGTTCTGCCCGATGACGTGTTCTGCCCGGACTGCTCCCCGAAGGGATCGGCGTCGTGGGCCGTCTTGGTGGGGCGCGCGAGCGCGTGATGTCCACGCCGGCAATGTGCGGCCGACGGCGCGATCGACAAGCCGCAGCCGGAGATGTGTCTCTGCCTGCCGTGCTCGATCGACAGGGAGACAGGCGGATGAGTGCCGCCTCGCGCATCCCCCGCCCGCTCGCCGACGCAACGCTCCTCGAGACGTGGGAGGTCTGCTGGCATCTCGCCAAGTCGCAGCGCGCCGTCCACGAACTCATCCAGCGCGGGCTGCTCCGCGCCGTCGGTGCTCACCGCGGCCGTCGCATCGCGGCGCAGTCCGTCCGTGACT
>Ga0180084_1000009_pt1 | contig 13783 bp, 11 predicted proteins | sample EasRiv0_2_16_10D_FD_121777 | JGI IMG/M metagenome (GOLD analysis project Ga0180084, IMG submission 121777) | Soil microbial communities from meander-bound floodplain in the East River, Colorado, USA - East River metaG ERMLT660_2_16_10D | ecosystem: Environmental > Terrestrial > Soil > Floodplain...
CGGGACCCGGAGCGGCTGCCTACTCCGCATCAAAGGCAGCGCTCACCCAGCTCGCGCGCGTCGCCGCGCTGGAATGGGGCGCGGATCGCATCCGCGTCAACACGCTGCACCCCAACGCGGTCTTCGATACCGCCGCATGGACGGACGAAGTGCTCGCCGCGCGCGCCCGGCACTACGGAATATCCGTCGAGGCATACAGGAAGCGCAACGTGCTCGGCGCAGAAGTGACGAGCCGCGACGTCGGCGAGCTCGCGGCAGAGCTGTGCGGCCCGCTCTTCGCCAAGACCACCGGCGCTCAGGTGCCGGTGGACGGCGGCAATGACCGTGTCATCTGAAAGACAAGAGCGTGAATCGTGATTCGTGAATCGTGAGTCGACTCGCCTTTCATTTGCCATTTGCCTTTTGCGTTCTGTCTTAACTCCTCATCCCTCCGCCCTTCCCTGATGTCTCATCCCTCATCCCTCATCCCTCATCCCTCAGCGATTGAGACGCTGCGCTGGCGGGAAGGCCGGCTCGAGCTGCTCGATCAGCGGCTGCTTCCCGCGCGCGTCGAGTTTGTCTCCTGCGCGACGGCACAGGACGTTGCGGACGCCATCCGCGGGATGGTGATCCGCGGAGCACCCGCCATCGGCTGCGCAGCGGCCTACGGGATCGCCCTCGAGGCGACGCGACTGAAGGATGCCCCGCCGGCCGCCTACGCCTCGGGCATGGACCAGGCGTTCCAGGCGCTCGCCGCCTCGCGCCCTACCGCCGTCAACCTGTTCTGGGCCCTCGAGCGCATGGGTGCAGCCGTCAAGGCCGCCGGGCGGGCGCGGCCCGCAGACATTGCTGCGCGCCTCCTCGACGAGGCGCAACGGATCGTGTCCGCTGATATTGCGGCGAACCGCGCGATGGGCTCGCACGGCGCGGCGCTGATTGCCGACGGCGCGCGGGTCTTCACCCACTGCAACGCCGGCGCGCTGGCGACCGCAGGGCACGGGACGGCGCTCGGCGTGATCCGCAGCGCAGTGGCGGCGGGCAAGCGCGTGTCAGTCATCGTGGACGAGACGCGCCCCTTTCTCCAGGGCGCGCGGCTCACGGCATGGGAACTGGGGCGGGATGGAATCCCGGTGACGCTCATCACCGACAACATGTCCGGGCACCTGATGAGCCGCGGCGAGATCGACGCCGTGATCGTTGGCGCCGACCGGGTGGCGGCCAACGGCGATGTCGCCAACAAGATCGGGACCTACATGATCGCCGTCCTCGCGCGCCGGCACCTCATCCCTTTCTACGTCGCGGCGCCGCTCTCCTCCATCGATGCCCGCCTTGCGAGCGGCGATGCCATTCCGATCGAGGAGCGCGGGGCCTCCGAAGTACGCGGCCACGGCGGCCTGGAATGGGCACCGGCGGGAGTCGCGGTGCGCAATCCCGTGTTTGACGTCACGCCCGCGGACCTGGTGACCGCGCTCATTACGGAGAAGGGCGTCGTGCGCGAGCCCGATCGCGGCAAGATCGCTGCGCTCCTGACGCAGTGACTGAGTGACTAAGGGACTGAGTGACTGGGCAAGAACAGCGCCGGCCTATACTTAGTCACCTAGTCACTTAGTCACTTAATCACCGATGGAAACAGTGCTGGTGACCGGAGCGAACGGATTCATCGGCCGGGCGTTGTGCGGCGTCCTCGCCGCTTCCGGCCGCAGGGTGCGCAAGGCGGTGCGCATGCCCGTGCCCGGCCTTCCCGACGCGGTGGTGGTGGGTGACATCGGCCCCGATACCGACTGGCGCACTGCGCTCGAGGGCGTCAGCGGCGTGGTGCACCTCGCCGCGCGTACCCACGTGCTACGTGAAACCGCGACCGATCCGCTCGCCGCCTACCGGAAAATCAACGTTTCCGGAACGGAGCGCCTCGCACGCTCGGCTGCGGCCAGCGGCATCCGTCGTCTCGTGATCGTGAGCAGCGTGAAGGTCAGCGGGGAGCGCACGGAAGAGCGCCCGTTCACGGAAGACGGTGCGCCGCGCCCCGAGGACGCCTATGGCGTGTCGAAATGGGAAGCGGAGCAGGCGCTCTCCCGCATCGCGGCCGAGACAGGCCTCGAAGTGGTCGCGCTGCGCCCGCCGCTCGTCTACGGGCCGGGCGTCAAGGGGAATTTCCTGCGACTCATGAATCTCGTCGCGCGCGGCGTGCCGCTGCCGCTCGGCGCCGTCGATAACCGCCGCAGCCTTATCTACACCGGCAACCTCGCCGGCGCCATCGTCAAGGCGCTCGACGCGCCGCAAGCCGCGGGCAGGACTTATCTCGTGAGCGACGGCGAGGACGTGTCGACGCCGGATCTCGTGCGCGGGCTCGCGCGGGCGCTCGGCGTGAAGCCGCGTCTCCTGTCGCTGCCGCTCTCGGCGCTCGACCTCGGCGCGAGGCTCGCGGGAAGACGCGCCGAGTTTGTCCGTTTGACCAGCTCCCTGCAAGTGGACAGCTCGCGGATACAGCGCGAGCTCGGCTGGCGACCTCCATTCACGCTCGCGCAAGGATTGGAGCTGACTGCAAAGTGGTATCATGCGCGGAGCGCATAAGCGCCGCTCCAGCGGCCTGTGGGACAATGTGCTCCAACCGGCCGCTCACAGCAAAACCGCCCGAGGATTTGGGATGGATTCTCTTCACATAACCCCTCCTCGCCTACGGTTGGGGACGGAAATGGCACCGACGTCGTGTTTCTACGGTACTTTTCCGGGGTTCTCTTGCAGGCGGTTTTGCCTCAGGAATTTGGCGGACGCCAGCCCGACAAATTCCTGGCCGATGTCATCGTGCAACCTGCTTCGTGGGCTCCGCTGACGGCGTTTGCCGCCGCGCTATTCGCCGTCTGGTGGCTCGCCAGAGGCAGGTTTTCCACTCTCGCCCTCGACCGCCCCAATCCACGCTCGCTGCACGAGGCGCCGGTCCCGCGCACGGGGGGACTGGGGCTGCACGCCGGCGCGCAGCTTGCGCTAGGCATCATCGCACCCAACCTGCCGGCGGCGCTGTGGATCGCGTTCATCGTATTGATGCTGGTTTCATTCCTGGACGACTTGCGCGAATTCCCGGCACACTGGCGGCTCGTCGCGCATCTCGCGGCGTGCGGCCTGTTCGTCGCGGCGGTGCTGCCGGGCGAGTACGGGATCCTGCTCGCCGCGGTGGCGACGCTCGCCATCGCCTGGATGGCCAATCTCTACAACTTCATGGACGGGTCCGACGGGCTCGCGGGCGGCATGGCGGTAATCGGCTTCTCGATCTACGGCGCGGCCGCCTGGCTGGCCGGGAGCGCCGAGTTTGCGCTGGTAAATTTCAGCATCGCCGCGGCGGCGGCGGCGTTTCTCGCCTTCAACTTCCATCCGGCGCGCATTTTCCTCGGCGACGCCGGAGCGGTGCCCCTCGGCTTCCTCGCCGCCGCGCTGGGCATGATCGGCTGGCTGCAGCACGACTGGACGTGGTGGTTCCCGGTGCTTGTCTTTTCCCCGTTCGTCGTGGATGCAAGCGTGACGCTATCCCGCCGGCTCATGCGGAGGGAGAAAGTGTGGCAGGCGCACCGCGACCATTATTACCAGCGGCTGGTCCAGCTTGGCTGGGGCCATGCAAAGACGGCAATCTCGGAGTACGCGCTGATGCTCGCGAGCGGGATCCTCGCCCTCGCCGCGCTGGCGCTTCCTGCGGGACTGCAGGCGGCGCTACTGGCGGTGGCCGCGACGACCTATCTCGCGCTGATCGCACGGATCGAGCGGGCCTGGCGTAGCCAAGCAGGGAACCGGCAATGACTTTCAACTGGCGCGCATGGCTCGCCTTCGGCCACGACGTGGCAGCCTGCGCGGCCGCCTGGCTGTGCGCATACTGGCTGCGCTTCACGCCCGAGCTGCCCGATTACTACATGGAGCAGGCGTTGAGAACACTGCCCTGGGTAATACCGGTGCACGCGGTTCTGTTCTGGAGTTTCGGGCTCTACCGCGGGATCTGGCGTTATGCGAGCCTCCTCGATCTCCGGCGCATCCTGGTGTCGGTCGGTGTCGCAGCAGTGGCGGTGCCGACGCTGATGCTCATGCTGCAGATCGCCGTGCCGCGCAGCGTGCTCATCGTGACGCCCATCCTGCTCCTGCTGATCATGGGGGGCAGCAGGGTGGCCTACCGCGCGTGGAAGGAACGCATGGTGGCCGGTCTCCTTGCCGCCGAACGCGAGCCGGTGCTGGTCCTGGGCGCGGGAGAAGCTGCCATCAACCTGATCAAGGACCTCGCGCGCAGCCCTCAGTGGCGCGTGGTCGGCGTGCTCGACGAGGACAATGCGAAGATCGGGAGGCAGCTCCACGGCGTGAACATCCTGGGCCGCTTCAACGAAATCCCGCGCTGGAAGCGCCGGTTGAGCGTTGCGCAGGCGATCATCGCGATGCCGGAGGCAACCCATACGGCGCGGCGCCGCGTGGTCGAGTTCTGCAATCACGCCGGGCTCAAGGTGCTGACGGTGCCTTCGTTCGACGACCTCGTGAGCGGGCGCGTCACCGTGTCGCAGGTGCGCCACGTCGAGCTCGATGACCTGCTCGGGCGCGACCCGGTGACGCTCGAAAGCCAGGGCCTCAACGCGTGGCTGCACGGCCGAGTGGCGCTCGTGACCGGCGCGGGCGGATCGATCGGATCAGAGCTCTGCCGCCAGATCCTGAAGTTCGCGCCGGCGCAGCTCGTGGCACTGGAGACGAGCGAGCTCGCGCTCTACGGCCTCGAGCAGGAGCTCGGCGCGCGCGCCGGAAACACGCAGCTGGCGTACGTCATCGGCGACGTCAAGAACGCGCGGCGCGTCGACGAGGTTCTCGCGCAACATCGCCCATCGGCGGTCTTCCACGCGGCCGCGTACAAGCACGTGCCTCTCATGGAGGACGACAACGCCTGGGAGGCGGTGCGGAACAATGTGCTGGGAACCCTGACGCTTGCGCGGGCGGCGCTCGAGCACGGCGTGGAGAAGCTCGTCCTCGTCTCGACCGACAAGGCGGTCAACCCCACCAGTGTGATGGGAGCGAGCAAGCGGCTCGCCGAGCGGGTCTGCCAGGCGCTGCAGCGCGAGGCGGGCACGCGCTTCGTCACGGTGCGGTTCGGCAATGTGCTGGGGAGCACCGGCAGCGTGATCCCGAAATTCCGCGAGCAGATCGCCCGCGGCGGTCCGGTCACGGTGACCCACCCGGAGATCACGCGCTACTTCATGTCGATTCCAGAGGCCGCGCAGCTCGTGCTGCAGGCGGGCCTGATGGGCAAGGGCGGCGAGATCTTCGTGCTCGAAATGGGCGAGCCGGTGAGAATCGTCGATCTCGCGCGCGACATGATCCGGCTTTCCGGCTTCAGCGAGGGCGACGTCAGGATCGAATTCACCGGCCTGCGGCCCGGCGAGAAGCTCTACGAGGAGCTGCTCGCCGACAGCGAAAGCACCTTGCCCACGCCGCACCCCAAGCTGCGCATCGCCAAGCCCGACGGCGCGCCGCCGGAAGCCTGGCTCGCCGACCTGGAGCGCTGGCTCGTCACGCCGCAATGCCCTGGCGACGAGGTGAGACGCGGCCTCTTGCAGCGGGTCCCGGAGTACCAGCCGGCGAGCTGACTCCGCATCTGCCGCGGAACGGCGCCGGCTTGTTCGGTCAGCTTCGTCCCGCCGCAGTCCCCGGCCGATCGATCCGGATTTCCGCCAGCAGCGCCGCGAAAGCTTGCCGCACCTCGTCGACGCCGATGTCGCGCACGTCGCGGCTCGCCGGCTGCAGCAGGCGGTAAGGCACGCCCCACGGATGCCAGCGCTGCGGGCTTTCGCTGCCGAACAGGCAAACGATGGGCTTGCCGAGTGCGGACCCCAGGTGCACCGCCGCGCCGTCGCTGCAGACGACGCAGTCGCAGACGGCAAGGCTTGCGATCAGCTGCGACAGCTCCGGCGTCGGCAGCGCCACCAGCCGCTCACCGGCACCAGCCGCGGCGATCCGCTTCGCGCTGTCGTCGTCGCCGGGAAAGAGCGGGTTGTCGCGCGCGCCGGGCGACCAGGTGAGCAGGACCGCGACGCGGCGGTCGGCAACGAGCGCCCGGATCAGCTCGATGAAGTTTGCGTCCGACCAGCGCCGGTCGGCCTCGCGCGCGCTGATGTGCACGCCGACGACGATCTCACCGCTTGCAGGCAATTGCTTCAGGCAATGCTCGACCAGCCGCGGATCCGGCGCGAGCTTGAGCGGGGGCGGCGGACCTTCGATGCCGAGCGCGCCCAGGAGGCGAAAGGTGTTCTGCACCTGATGCAACGGACGATCCGTCCGCGCCGGCACGCGCAGATCTGCGAGCTTCGAGCCGTTGTCGAAGCCGACCGTGTGCAGCGGCTTCACCAGGCGCGCCAGCCGCTCCGCGCTTGCCTGGTAGCCCGGCGAAGCGAGGATCGCGTAGTCGATGCTGCGCCGGCGCAACGCGAGCAGCAGGCGCAGCCGCTCCCAGTACAGGCCGAGCGCCCACTCTCCGCGTGCGCGGTGCTTCGCCTTGCGATAACTGAATACGGCGTCGAGGTCGGTGTTGTTCTCCAGGACGGGAGCGCTATAGCGGTTCACCAGCGCCGCGATCCAGGCTTGGGGAAAGCGCGCGCGCAGCGCGGCGAAGACGGGCGTGGTGCAGACCAGATCGCCGATGTTGTCGCGGCGGATGACGAGGATCTTCGGCCGCTCGCCCGGCGCCGTCGCGGCCGCGCTTTTCGACAGCATCATATGCGGTGAGATTCCAGTCTCCTGCGGCCAAAGCCGAGGAGCGCGCCGTTCAGCGCCCAGAACAGGATCGATGCGTCGCGCAGGAATTCGTCGCTCGCCTGGTTGCGCAGCATCACGCCGGCGACGAGCATCAGGCCCGCGATCCCGAGCAGCTTCAATTTGTCGTCGGGCGCGTTGCACAAGCGCCAATATTCCCGCAACAGGCAGAATACGACCCAGGCGAGCGCCAGCATGCCCGGCAGGCCCATCTGCAATCCGTAATCGAGGAAAATATTGTGCGCGTGCCACAGCATCGAATTGTCCTTCGGGACCAGATCGCGGTCGGCCTTGCTCATGACTCCGCGGCCGAATCCGGCGCCCGCCAGCGGACGCTCAGCGATACGATGCACCACCGACAGCCAGACTTTGGGCCGGCTGTCACGGTTGATTTCCGCGTCCACGTCGCCCTTGACGCGCTCCTGGTGAACGGCGAGGGAGATGCCTCCCGTCAGGACGACGACAAGGAGGACCGAGGTCATCAGGCCCGTCCACGACAGCCGGATCAATCCGCCGCGCTTCAGCAGCACCAGCGCGATGAGACCCTCCAGGGCGAACACCCACCATACGGTCCGCTGCAGGCTGAGGAGAGTCGTCACCGCGACGAGCGCGAACACGGCGAATACCGCGCCGCGGCGCCGACGTTCCGGTGTGTAGGCGGCAAGGAGAAACAGCATGGGCGCGACCGCCGCCGCGTAGCCCGCAAAGGCACCGGTTCCGCCGTAAAAGGTGGCTCGCTCCTGCCACGCCCCGAGCTGCCAGTGCGATTGGATCGCGCCGAGGCAAAGCACCGACGCGCCCGCGGCGAGGGACAAGAGCAGCCATTTGAGGTCCGACTCCTTCCGGGTCGCCGCGAAGAAGGCAACGAAAGCCATCATCGTGTACACGATCTCGTTCTTGATCTCGCCAAGGCTGTAGGCCGGATCGACCGCCCCGGCCAGCGATATCACCGCGATCAGCGCCCATACTCCGATTGCAGGCTTGCAGGGAATGCGCGGCGGGGCGAGCCGCCGCCAGAGAAACAGCGCGAGGAGCAGGGCCGCGGCCAGGCAGACGAGCCTGATCGCGACCGTGCCCCGGAACGGCAGGATGAACAGAAGCGCCATGAACGGCAGCAAGGTGAGCGCACGCCTCATGACGCAGCCCCCGGCACGCGAGGGATCCGATCCGAACAAGCTGAGGCGCTGCGAGCCATGAGTGGCCGCCATTATAAGTTCTTCCCCTTGTCCGGTCTTTCCCTCGCCGTCACGAAGCGATTCGTTGCCGGCCGTCGGTCCGTCCCTCGGCGTCTCGCCGCGCATGCCTGTGTGCCGGTATGATTCGTCTCATCGGAAAACCGGAATGCGCTGCGATGACCGATTTCCTCGACTGGACCCGACTCACCGACGATCCCAACGACAGAGAGGCAAAGCGGCTCGTCAGGCATCGCTTGATTGCTGCTCGACAGGTACATATGGATATGGACTTGACGCGTTTCGTGCTCGATGCGGCGACCGGCAAGCGCGTCCTCGACGTCGGTGTCGCCGAGCACGCTGCGCGCTACATTCGCGACCCCGGTTGGCGCCACGGGAAAATACGCGCAGTCGCGGCCCGCTGCGTTGGTATCGATATTCTCGAACCGCTGGTGCGCGAGCTGCAGGCCCAGGGATTTGAAGTGCACCACATCGACGCCACTTCCGAAGCCGATATGGGCGAGCGATTCGACCTGGTATTCATCGGCGACGTTATTGAGCATGTTGACAATGCGGTGGCGTTGCTGCGCTTCGCCAGGCGGCATCTGGAGCCGGGCGGCCGGGTACTGGTTTCCACGCCCAACCCGTTCAGCCGCAAGTTCTACCGGCGCTTCCGGCGCGAGGGCGTCGTGATGGTCAATCTCGACCACGTCGCCTGGTTCTCTCAGACCATGGCGCTCGAGCTCGGTCGCCGCGCCGGGCTCGCTCTGCACGCCTGCCATCTGATCAAGCCGATCGCGCGTTGGAAGCAGCCGCTCAAGCACCTTGCCTGGCGCTTCGTTCCGCCCGAATACACCTTTCCGGATCTTCTGTTCGAGTTCCGCGTCCCCCGCCCGGAAGCCGCTTGAGCGCTCCATGTCCGGCTCGATCCCGTCGTTTCTCGTCGTCAACGTCGCGCGCATCGGCGATACGATCCTCGCGACACCCGCTATGCAGGCGATCGCGTCGGCTCATCCAGGTTGCGGTATCACGGCACTGGCTCATCCGAAACGCGCGGAGGTGCTGCTCGGGCTGCCGTTCATGACCCACGTGGGCGGCATCACCAAGAACACGGCGCCCTGGCGCGGCCGGTTCGGCGGCTGCCGCTACGACTACGCGGTAGTCTATGGTTTCGACGAGGCGCTCGTTGCGTACGCCCTGCGCGTCGCGAAGCGCGTCGTGGCCTTTCGCCAGAAGGACGAGATGCTCAATCGGCAGCTGTTCCGGTGCGTGGACGAGCCGCCCGCGGGAAGCGAGCACGCCGTCTCGCTCCGCCTGCGGCTGACGTCGGCTCTCGGGATCCCGGGGGCCGGGCGACGGCTCGCCTATCGAGTGACGCCGGATGAGGCCACAGCCGCTCGGGCACGCCTCGCAGCCGACGTTTTTCCCAGGGCCTCGCCCCTGATCGGCATGAACGTCGCGACGTTCCCGACGAAATTGTTTCGCCGCTGGCCGGTCGAGCAGTTTGGAGAATTGTCCGAGCGCATCATCGCGGATTGGCCGCGCGCGCATGTGCTGATTTTCGGCGGGCGCGAAGAGGCTGAGGACACGCGCCGGCTCAAGGAGCAGCTTGCTGATCGAGCCACGCTCTATGCCGGGCGGCTGAGCCTGCGCGAAAGCGCCGCGTTGATGAGCCTGACCGATCTCTATGTCGGCCTGGATACCGGTCCGACGCATCTCATGAGCGCCTTCGATATTCCGATGGTCGTGCTCTATCACTGCCGGATCCCGAGCCGCAATATTATGCCGCTCGACCACCCGTGCCTGTACGTGCTGGATCATCCGAGGAGGGGTGGCGATTGCACGGAATCCACGCCGATGTCCGAAATCACCGTCGACGCCGTACTCGCGCAGGTCCGGCGCGCCCTCGCCGACCATCCGCCACGTCCGCGAGCCTCGCGATCCTGATGAAGTTCGGTTTCGTCCTCACCAACCTCGCGGGCGGCGGCGCCGAGAAAACCGTGCTCACGCTTGGGGCGGCCCTGACTGCGCGCCGCAACGAAGTGCATATCATCCTGCTCGAGCATGTGATAGAGCACAGGCCGCCCGCGGATATCCGGCTCTGCGCGCTCACCCCTAATGGGCGGAAGATTTCCAAAGGCTTTCTCGGCAAGCGGCTGGCGGCCCGTCGTTTGCGCGCCTTGCTGCGACAATTGGAAGAAGCAGCACCCTTCGATCTTGTTGTCTCGGCCCTTCCATTTGCCAATGAGGTGACGATCCGCGCAGAGGTGCCGCGCCACTGGTGCCGGATTGATAATACGCTCTCAGCCGAGATCGAACGGCTGCATTCGATCAATCCCCGCAAAGCCGGCCGTCGCCTGGCGAGGTACCGTCGTCTATACGGCACGCGGCCTCTGATCGCGGTGTCGGACGGCGTGGCCGCCGACCTGCGTGGCGCGCTGGGTCTTCCAAACGCCCGCATCGAGCGCATTTACAATCCCTTCGATTTTGCGGAGATCCGCGCCCGCGCCGTCGAGTCGGCGCCCCTGCCCAAGGGTGCGTACGTCGTTCACGTCGGCCGGTTCGCGGCGCAGAAACGCCACGATGTGCTGCTCGATGCCTGGGCCCGGCTCGACGTTCCCCATCAGCTGGTGCTGCTCACGGCCCCTGACGGGCGATTGGCTCGAATGATCGAGGAGCGCGGGCTCGCCCACCGCGTGACCGTCGCGGGCTTTCAGACCAATCCTTATCCATGGATCGCCGGCGCCGAATTGCTGGCCCTTTCATCCGATCACGAGGGGTTGCCGAGCGTGATCATAGAAGCCCTTGCTGTAGGCACGCCCGTAGTCAGCACGGACTGCCCATCCGGGCCGCGCGAAATACTGGGGAGCGCCCTGCGCGAATGCCTGGTGCCCGTCGGCGATGCCGCGGCGCTGGCGCAGGCTATCGGCCGGGCGCTCTCCGATCCACCCGACGTCGCGCGAGTGGACTTGACTCCGTACGCTATCGAAACGGTAGCGGCGGCTTACGAGCGGCTCGCTTCGGAACCGCTGTCCGCCCGAAACTAGCCGCCGAAGCGCCGGCCCAGCCCGGCGACCACCGCCGCCCACCCCAGGCGCCGGTAACCGACGCGGGGATTCCATTGCAGGCAAGCCAGGGTGTAGCCGTAGCCCAGAGGCGCGCCACCGGCTTCCCATTGATGGCCGAGGGGAATGTCGCCGGACGCGGCGGCGTCCAGAACATGCGCGATGCGGGCGAAGCGCGGATCGTCGCTATACAGCGTGCCAGGCAAGTGATTCTCGAGGAAGTGGCGTTCCGGAGTATCCCCCCCCAGGTCATGCAGGAAGATCATTCGGGTCCGGCCCTGCGCCAGCAGCCGCAGCGCGAGCCGCAGCGCGCGGAAACCCTTGGGCCCGTCGATGAGCGCGACGTCGCCCGCTTGCGCCAGCGCCGGCAGCAGGCGCGTCGCGTCGCCGAAGCGCAGTTCGACGTTGCGGCAGGAGCGGAGCCGCTCCTCCGCGACGGGCACGTCCGGCGAATCGGGGTCGAACTCGATGCTGACGACAGGTAATTCCGGGAAAGCGACCGCTAGCAGCAGTGTGCTTTGCCCCCGCGCACGGCCGGATTCGAGGATGCGCCTGGGGCGGGCGTGGCTCGCGCAGATTTGAAAGAAGAACATCTCCGAATACAGAATGCCCTTGCGCTCGTAGGGCACCCGCGCCACGCGTGCGCGATACGCGTCCAGGTGCTGCGCCGCCACCCGGGCGACCTCGTCCATGGTCAGCATCCGCGCTTCGGGGTCAGAGGTATTCCGTGGCAGGGTAATCAGGCCGCTCCCGCGCCGACGGCGTCGATGAAAACCCGTTCCATGCGCTCGAGCATCTTCTCGATGCTGCAATTCGCGGCGCAGTGCGCGCGGGCGCTCGCGCCCAGTCGCGCACGCAATGCCGGGTCTCCGAGCAGTCGCTCCAGGCCCCGTCGCAGGTCGTAGGCGTCCTCCGCCTTCACGATGAGCGCGGTCTCCCCGTCGCGCGCCACCTCCCCGATGCTCCCCGTAGCGGTAGTCACGCAGGGCAGGCCGCAAAGCATGGCCTGGACCAGCGCCTGCGGCACACCTTCGTTGGCGTAGGAAGGCAACGCGAACACGTCGAGCGCTTGCAGCCAGGGCAGCACTTCGGCCTGATTCCCGGCGAGCGTTACACGGTCGCCAATGCCCAGCTCGCGGATTTTCGCCTCGATGTTTTGCCGCTGTGGGCCGTCGCCGACGATGACGAGGCCGGTGTCGGCCGGCAGGCGCGCGAAGGCTTCGAGCAGGTAGCGGTGGCCCTTCCAGCTGCGCAGCGTGGCGACGATGCCGATCAGCGGCGCACCCTGCGGCAGTCCCAGCCGGGCACGCGCGGCAGCCTGGCCGCCGGGAACGAAGTGGTCGGTTGCTATGCCAGTTGGGATCGAGGTGATGTGGTCTGCGTCGAAGCCGTTTTCCTCGATTAACTGCCGGCGCAGCGCCTCGCCGGCGGTGACGATGTGGCGGGTGGCGGTACCGTAGAGCCAGCGCGTCAAGCGGTTATTCGGGATGGGCGCCGAAATGTGCCGGGTACGCACCAAAGGCGGCGGGCTTTTCAGGAAACGGCAGGCCAGCGCCGCGAGCCAGCTGTCGGTGGAACTGTGGGTATTGATCACGTCGGCCGGGTTGGCGATCAGCCACCGGCGCAAGGCAAGCACCCCGCCCGGCTTCTTGCGCCCTATGGGCAGTGCCTCGACCGGCAGGCCGCGCTCCTGGGCCGCAGCGTGGATGCTGGCTTCCGGCGGGCAGAGCAGTGTTACTCGATGTCCCCTTTCCACCATGCCCTGCGCCTCGGTCAGGATGCGGATTTCCTGCCCGCCCCAGCCCAGCGACGCTTCGGTGTGGACGATGTGGAGTTTCGCTGTCTGGTAGTCAGGCATCGCGATGCAAAGAAATCAAGAGCTGATTAGACGCGGAATGGCGCCGAGCGTCTGCTTTCCTGTGCTCAACGGGCGCCCAGCAGCTGCTGGTAGAGTTCCACCAGGCGGGCCGACATGGCGGCAAGGGTGAGCGGCTCCACGATCCTGCGGGCCGCAACGCCCATCTCCAAGCTGCGTTCCGCCGCACGCCGCATCGCCTCGGCAAGTGCGGTCAGGTCGAGCGCATTGCAGACGAAGCCGTTGTTGCCCGGCTCGATCAGCTCAGCCGCGCCACACTGGGCGCTGGTGACCACCGGCAGCCCGCTTGCCATGGCTTCCAGCGCGGCGTTGGGGAAGGGGTCGTAGAGGGTGGGCAGGCAGAACACGTCCGCTGCGCCGTAATAAGGCTTCACATCTGTGAGCCCCCCGGTGAAATGGACGCGCCCGGCCAGACCCAGGTGGTCAGCAAGCCGCTGGAAGCGCCTCAGGTGCTTGTCCTTGCCCACAATCAGGGCATGGGCGGTGCCCGGTAGCCGGGCAAGTGCCGCGAGCAGCTGGGCGATCCCCTTGCGCTCGAAGCCCGATCCCACGTGCAGGAATACCGGCACATCATTGGCGATGCCGTGGCGCTCGCGCACGGCTTGGCGGTGCCGGGTCCTGAGCTCCGGGTGGAAAGCTGCCGTGTCCACCCCGCTGTAGATCACGTGCAGCCTTTCCTCTGCCACGCCGAAATGGCGGCGGATCTCCTCCTTCACCATGCGCGAGTTGCATATGACGGCGCGCAGCCGCGGGCTGGTGAACAATCCCCGCTCGGCGGCGAGGACGTAGCGGTGGTAGGGATTGAGCGCGAGCGCGAGTCGCCCGGCCGCGCCGCGCGCGGCGCGACGGTTGGCGAGCCACTGGGCATGCACGCCGTCGCCGGCGCGGTAGACATCGCAGCAGGCGATGCGCTCGTGGGACTGCACCAG
>Ga0180084_1000010_pt1 | contig 13719 bp, 17 predicted proteins | sample EasRiv0_2_16_10D_FD_121777 | JGI IMG/M metagenome (GOLD analysis project Ga0180084, IMG submission 121777) | Soil microbial communities from meander-bound floodplain in the East River, Colorado, USA - East River metaG ERMLT660_2_16_10D | ecosystem: Environmental > Terrestrial > Soil > Floodplain...
CCGATCGGTCGCGTCGATGCTGCGGTCGATCGCCGTTGGGTCGCGCCGCTCGCGTTCGACCTGCCGCAACTGGTCGACACCTTTGACAAGCTCAAGGTCCTGTCCGACCCGCAGAGCTCGTATCTGACAAACGCCATTCAGGGCGCCAACCGGAAATTCGACGATCTCATCATCGCCGCGTTCACGGCCAACGCGCAGACCGGCGAAACGGGTGCGACGTCCACGCCGATCCTGGCCGGCAACACGGTCAGCGTCAACCTGGGCGGCACGGCGTCGAACATGAACGTCGACAAGTTGAAGCGCGGCGTGCGCTTGCTGCGCGCCAGCGAGGTCGACCCCGACGATCCGATTTTCTGCGCGATCAGCGCGATCGAGGAGGAGTCGCTGCTCAACGAGATCACCATTACGAGCCAGGATTACAACCCGATGGGCGGGCCGGGCAATCTGCCGGTTCTGCGCGAGGGTCGGCTCGAGCGGTTCCTCGGCGTGCAGTTCATTCACTCCGAGCGCCTGGTCGTGGGCACGGACGACGCCGCGGGCCAATCGCGCTCGTGCCCGATGTGGGCCAAGTCGGGGATGCACCTGGCGGTATGGGCCGACGTCAACACCGATGTCTCGCAACGCAAGGACATCGCCGGCCAGCCGTGGCAGGTCTACATCTACATGATGGCCAACGCGACGCGCCTCGAGGAAAAGAAGGTCGTTCGGATTTGGGCGCGCTAACCGATCAACCCCTGACACACTGACCGAAAGGAAAGATCATGGCTGTTGTCACTGTCAAGTCAGCGGCGTTGACGCTGATGGACACACCGGGCGGCTCGCTGCCCGTCGCACGCCAAGCGCGCTCGATGTTGGAAACCGCGATTGGCAAGGTCGAGATCGCGAACGGCGATTCGATCGCGTCGATTTACAAGTTCTGCCGCATCCCGTCGAACGCCAGAATTTCGCAGATCCTTTTGCGCTGCACGGCGACCACGGGCGCCATTGCCGACATTGGCTTGTATCGAGCCGATACCGGCGCCGTCGTCGACGTGGACTTTTTCGCGTCGGCGCAAACGTGGGCGGCGGCGCTGGCGCCGTGGACCGACGTAACCAACGAGGCGGCCACGCTGTCGCCGACATTGATCGAGCAGCCTTTGTGGCAAGCGGCCGGTTTGACCGCGGACCCGCAATGCTTTTTCGATGTCTGCGGGACGCTCACGGCGGCGGCGACCGCGGCCGGGCAGGCGACGATCCAGGCTACTTACTGCGTGTAGTAACAACGCGATCCGGGGGCTTCGGCCCCCGACTCGCATGGAGGTAGCATGGCAGACCGCTTCTTTTCGGTAACGCAATTCGGCAACGACACATTCAGCGCCGTTGTCGAGAACGCCGCGAGCCAGGCCGGCAATCCCGTTGAGGTTCGCGTCACCTATGACGCGGCCAACAACAGCAAAATTCGTACGGTGCGCGCGCTCGAGGCGATCATCGCCGCGATCACGAAAGACACCTGGCCCCCGGTCTAAGCCATGGCCGTCATCAAGGCGGTACGTACGCAACTGGCGACCAACGTCGAGCAATACGTTTGGGCGCCGCTGGCGAACGCGGACACCGGGGAGCCCGTCGAGCTTGCTGATTTCGCCGACGGCTCGATCGAATTTTCTGGCACGTTCGGAGCCGGCGGCACGATCGTCTTGCAAGGCGGGAACGTCGCCGGCAACTATTACACGTTGACGGACGCACAGACCACGGCAATCAGCAAGACGGCCGCCGCGCTCGAGCAGATCGCGGAGATCTGCCGCTATGTCCGTCCCAACGTGACCGCGGGCGACGGCACGACCGCGCTGGTCGCAACGCTTTACATCCGACGGGGGCGTTGATGGCTGATAAGCCGAAACCGAATTTGCAGCAAGCCATTGCCGAAATAGGCAACATGCAGCGCGTATTTCGTGCGTTCGGCGAGGCCGACAACGCGCTCGCGGTGCTGTCGAACATGGACACCGTTCGCGGCGAGCTCGAGAAAGCGAACGCTGCGGCCAAGGCCGAGCTCGGCAAGGCTTCGGCCGACGTTGAAGCGGCCAAGGGTGAGGCGAAGGCATTGCGCGATGAGGCGGCCGCGGTTCGTGCCACGGCCACGAAGGACGCGACGAAAACCGTCGCCGACGCTGCCGAGAAACAGCGCCAAGCAACGGAGTCCGTCAAGGCCATTCAGTCGGCTCACGATGAGCGCATGGTCGAATTGATGGCCCAAGAGGAAACCTTGCGCGCCAGCGTGGAGAAGCTGACGGCCAGGCTCGCCGAGCTCGGGCCCGCTGTCGAGCGCGCGGAACGCATCGCTGCGGCGGTCGTGTAATGGCCGTCCAAGTCATAGCCTCGAGTTACTCCGATGGCCCGACGCTGACCGCGGCGGCTGCAGCATCATGCGTGCCGACTTATGTGCCGACGTCGATCCCTGCCGGCTACTGGCAGATTGGTCGCCAGTGGCGAATCAGCGCATCCGGTCGGATTTCGTGCGTAGTCACGACGCCGGGGACCGCGCGCTACGATTTGCGCATGGGCGCGGTGACGGCGTTCGATACGCTGGCCATTCCGCTCAACGTCGTCGCCAAGACCAACGTGTCGTGGTGGCTCGACGTGTTGCTGACCTGCCGCTCGGTCGGCACGGGCGTCAGTGCAACGCTGTTCGGTCAAGGCTGGTGGCGGTCGGAGGCCAATATTCTGACTGCGCTACCGGCGACGGGCCCAGGGCCGGGCGGTGCATCGGTGCCGTTCAACACCCCGCCTGTAGTGGGCACGGGCTTTGACTCCACCATCGCGAACGCGCTCGATTTCCGATTCACTCAAACGGTGGCAACTGGCTCCATGACCATGCACCAGTTCCTCATCGAACAATTGACGCCGTGATCGCGTGCGCGTCATTTTCAACCGATTCCCGGAGCCCTCGGATCAGGTCATTCAAAACCTGACGATTGGCGATTTCCCGCTCGGGCCGGCATTCGAGCCGTGGCAGGACTTGGGCGTGGCGTGGCACGGCGAGAACGTGCTGCAAGGGGAGTGGGTCACTTCGAGGATGCCGGGCTTTGCGGTGCCTCGCGCGCTGGTCGGATGGAATCCCTACTTCGCCAAACCTGAAAGCATCGGCCCGATGGCAACCAGCAACGGGCGCGTGGGCATGGTGCCGATCGGCCCGGCCAAGCCGGCGAGTCCTTTGATTGATCCGGCGATTCAGTGGCTCTACTCGCAGGTCCCGCAGGACAGCAACGGCGAGCTGTACGGGCTGGATGTAATGCTCCCATCGCCCTCCGCGCCGGCATTCGACCGCGTGCTGTCGAGTGACAACACGCTTGCGGCGCCGACGCCATTGATCGCCAACCCGCGCCGCGAGGTCAAGGACAGCGGGTTGCTCAAGGTCATTACGTCAACGACGCTACCCGACAATTTCGGGCGCGTGATTCAACTGCTCTATCCTCCGCAGCAGAGCTACCAGGTGTTCCTGTTGACCGGGACCACGGTCGACGAAACATCCATTCCAGTGCCCGATTGCCGTGTGATCGCGTATCAATCCGGATGGCGCTACGTCGAGGCCGGGCCCAAGATCATCGCCGAAACGGTGAGCGACGGCGTCGGCAATTTCACCATGCTCCTGCGCAATATCGACTATCAGCTAGTCGCCTACAAAGTGGGCGCGCCCGACCTGGGTGGACTGACGCGGCAGGACGTGACGCCGATCGTGGCGACGATCATTTACATGCGCGATCCGACCGTTCCCGCTGGTGCCGGCGCCGGCGGCACATTCCCGGCCGAGGACGATGTCGAGTTCGGCGTCGTGTACGGACCCACCGACAACCTCACCGGCACCGTCACATTGCCGCTTGAGAACGACGTGCGCGACGGGGTCAACTACGGCGCCGACGGCATCGAATTCAATGGCGACCTGGTGCTCCCCGCCGAGGCTGACGTGCTCACCGGCGTCGGCTTTGGTGCGGACGGCACCGAGTTCACCGGCAGCGCGTCGGGCGGTGGCGCGACCACGGCCTATACCCCGCGGAGATCTCGCTAATGGCTGCACCCGTCGACATCGCCAATCTCGCGCTCACCCTCATGGGTGCGGACCCGATCACGTCGCTCGACGACCAGGTCAAGCGCGCGCGCGTAATGAAGGCGAATTACGATCTCGTGCGCAAGGCCGAGCTGCGCTCGAATAATTGGGCCTTCGCGATCGTGCGCGCTTCGTTGCCGGCGCTGGTGAGCGTGCCAACGTGGGGATTCAACCTCGAATACCAGCTCCCGGTCGATTGCCTGCGCGTCGTCCAGGTCAGTGAGTTTTGGGTCGGCCTGGTCACGGACGATTACATCGGCTCGGACACTTCGACGTACAAGATCGAGGGCCGGAAGATTCGCAGCAACCTCGCCGCACCGCTCCCCGTTCGCTACGTCTCCGACGTGACCGACGCCTCGCAGTTCGATGCGGCATTCTTGAGCGCATTCGCGCACCGTCTTGCGACCGTGACCTGTCACGCGATCACGGAGAGCAGCAGCAAAAAGCAGAGCATCGAGGTCGATTACGTCGGCGTCATCGGCACGGCGAGCCGCATGAATGCCTTTGAAACACCGCCCGAGGCGCAGCCCGACAACGCTTGGATTGCGTCGAGGATCTGACGTGGCCCGCGGCGATCCGGCGCTCGTCAATTTCAACGGGGGCGAAGTCTCGCCGTTGATGCACGCGCGCACCGACTACGAGAAATACGCCTCATCGGCGCAGCTCTGCGAAAACTACATCCCGACTGTGCAAGGGCCGCTACGCCGGCGCTTGGGAACGCAGTACATCGGCGCGACGAAGCAGGGCGGCACCGTCATCTTGATCCCGTTCGCGGCGAGCACGGCCAACGAGTTCATTCTCGAGGTCGGCGGCGGGTACATGCGCTTTTGGGACGCGGCGACGCGCCGGCAGATCGTCGACAACGCCGGATCCTGGTCGCCGTTTTTTGTTGGCGCACCCGCGGAGCTCGCAACCCCGTGGCAGACGTCGGACCTATTGGTCAAGGACGAGCACGCCTCACCGGACGGGCTCGGCCTGCAATGGGCGCAATCGAACGACGTCATGTGGATCGCCTGCAAGAATTCGCTGGTCGTGAAGCTCACGCGCATCGCGCAGTACAAATTCGCGTTCGCGTACATGGGAGACGGCAACAACATCCCCACGCCATTCAACGACGTGAATCCATTGGAGACGATTACCGTCTCGGCGAGTGCTACCACCGGCGTCGGCGTCACGCTGACCGCGTCGGCGCCGCTGTTCGCCCCGTCCGACGTCGCCCTCTATTTCTACTTGGAGCAGCTAAAGGCCGACGTCATCAAGCAATGGGAGGCCGGCAAGGCGGTCACGATTGGCGATCGCCGTCGCTCCAACGGGCACAACTACATTGCGTTGAGCACCGCAACGACCGGCACCTTCCCGCCTTCGCACGTGGTCGGCTCGCGCGCTGACGGTGATACCGGCGTCCATTGGCGCTTCACGGACGACGGCTACGGCGTGGCGGCGATCACCGCATTCACCAACAGCACGACCGTTATCGCGACCATCGCGCTCGAGCTCCCGGGCTCGCTTGTCACCGACGCCACGACGCGGTGGGCGCGCCAGGCGTGGACCCTGGCCGCGGGGTTTCCCTCGTCGGTCGCGTTCTTTCGCGAGCGCCTGTGCTTCGCTCGGGATAACACGATCTGGACGAGCGTTGCCGGCGATTTCGAGAATTTCACCGCGACCTTTGGCGGCGAACCGCAGCGCGATCTCGCGTACACCGGGACGCTCGCCGGCGTGCGCAACGATCGCGTGCTCTGGCTGGCTGCAGGCGGCGGCGTGCTGCTCGCTGGAACCGCAAGCGGCGAGTGGGCAATCGGGCCCCAGGCGACCGCGGAGCCGTTCGGGCCTGGTAATGCCCAGGCGGTGCCGCACACCGGCTACGGCTCGCGCGCGGGCCTGCCAATTCGCGTCGATAACTCGCTCCTCTACCTGCAGCGCGGCGGAAAGCGCGTGCGCGAGCTCTCGTACGATTTCACGAATGACGCCTGGCAGTCCGACGATCTGTCGATGCTGGCCGAGCACCTGGCGCCGCCGGGCGGTTATCTGTCGATCGTGCACCAGCGGCAACCGGAGTCGGTGCTTTGGGCCGCGGCGAACACGGGGCGCCTGTTCAGTCTGACCTATGACCGCAAGCAAAAGGTCTACGGATGGGCGCGGCACTTCCTCGGCGGCAATCGTTTCTTTTTCCCCGATGGGCCGCTGGTGTCGGCAATGGCGACGGTGAAGTCACCCGACGGCGTGAACGATGATCTGTGGATGATTGTTCGGCGCCAGGAAGCGCCTGCAGCCTCCGCGACGACCATCGAGCTCATCGGGCCGGCGCAGGATCTCATTTTCTCCGGTCAGTGGTACACGCACGACATACCTGACACGCTGAACGCGAATTATCTCGACTGCTCGCAGCCCGTGAACGTTGCCTCGGGCGCGACCAATATCGTGCTTCCAACAGTGCAGTTCCCGGTCGGCTCGACAGTGGCGGGACTGCTCAACGGCTGCGTGCTGCCCGACACAGTCGTCACCGCGGCCGGCATGGCGATCGAGCCCACGGCCGACATTCGACAAGGCCGCATAGGTTTCCGGCCCGTGTCGCGTTATCACTCGTTGCCGCTGCAGGGAAGCAGCGCGACCGGCGCACCGCAGGGGAAGATTTCCAAGGTGTTCGCGTTCGTCGTGCGCGTGCTCAATTCGGTCGGCTTCCGCTACGCGATCACGCCGACGGATCCGACGATCGACCGCGAGGAAATGCGCCGGCAGGACATGGGCATGAATGACCCGGTCCCGCTGCAAAGCGGAAATTTCTACGTCGAGCCCACGCTCGCGTTCGTTGACGAGCCGACGATCTATTTCGAGCAGGACCAGCCCTTGCCGCACACGGTTTCAGCGGTTTACCCGAAGCTCACCGTTGAGGACTCACGTTGACCGATAGCGACGAAACGATCGAACGCAGGAGGGAGGACGTGTTAGGCAAGCGGCTTGATTCGCTGCGCGAGCACATGGATGCGCGGCTCAACACGCAGGACAGCACGATGAGCGGCCTGGTTACGCGCGTCACCACCATCGCCGAAAGGCAGAAGGAGCACATCGAGACAACCGGCAACTGGCGCGACGAGCTGCAGCCGGTCCTCGACGCCTACCTCAACATTCAGAAGGGGACGCGGTTCGTCGGTCACGTTAGCGATTTCGTCGCATGGCTTGGAACCAAGGCGATTGCGACTATAGCGATCGTCGGCACGCTCGCCGGCGCCGTCGCCGCGTGGCAATGGGGTTGCAACCTTCACGCCTGGAAACTTTTTTGCGGGATCTAAAAGGAGAGAATCGTGCCCTGGATCATCATGCCCAAGACCGTCGAAATTCGCATTTCCCTCGAGCCCGGCCTGCTCAAACTTCTGCAGGACATCGCCGCCGAACGCAGCATCGTTCCCAAGGTGAAAGCTCTGGCGGTTCGTCTCGCCGCGAGCAACGTAGATCTGCAAGCGACGCTCGACGCCTATCCCGACCCCGACACAACCGATTAACCCAAGAGCACGGAGGGCGTGAGCCCGCTTTGCGTTCAATCCCCTAAGGAGATTCAACCATGTCAGCAGCAAGCGATGCAGTAGCAGCAATGGAAGCAGCGGTCACACAAACCGAGGGCGTGAAAGCCTCGGCGAAGGTGCTGATCCAAGAGTTCGCCAAGTATGTCGCGGCGAACGCCACCAACCCGGCCGTGCTCACGGCCTTCACCGATCGCATCCTGGCGTCCGACACTCCGCTCTCCGATGCGGTCGCGGCCAACCCCGACCCCGACACCACCGACTAAGGATCGGCCGACGTGTCACCCAATAGCGCCGCGTTCCTGCGAGTCATTCGCGAAGGTGAGTCCTCGCAGGACGCGCGCGCGTTTTATCTGATCGTCTACGGCTCGACGTTCCAAAGCACGGCCGACCATCCCCGCATTCACTTCGATCGCGACACGCACAAGCTCGTTGAGAATTGGCGCAGCGCGCCACCGATGAGCACGACCAGCGCGGCCGGCGCATTCCAGATCACCGAAACGACGTGGGACCGATTCACCGCTGCGGTGGGCCCGCGCGACTTCTCCCCCGAATCGCAAGGGGAGTGCGCGCTCTGGCTCATCAAGCAGCGCGGCGCGCTCGAGGACGTTGAGGCCGGCCGGCTCGAGATCGCCATATTCAAGTGCCGCAACGAGTGGACATCGCTGCCAGGCGCCAACGAGAACAGCGGCCGCTATACGCTCGCCAAGGCGGCGCTGGTATTCCAACAATACGGCGGCACGCTCGCCGGCCAAACACAACCCGCCGCGCCGATCGAGGACCGCTCGACAACGCTACCAGCACAACCGGAGAAACCCATGGGCGCCGCCGCAATCTTCCTGCCGATGATAATGCAGCTCATCCCGCAGCTCTTTAAGATCCCGGGCCTGCAGGGCGTCGTCAACGCGGTCCCGACCACCGGCGCCGCCGGCGGCTCGCCGCACGCATCCGACTACATCCCGCTCGTGTCGTCGATCATCGACACGTTCACGAAGGCAGTCCCGGGCGCGGTCAACACACAGCAAGCGGTAGAGCTGGCGCAGTCCGACCCGAAGGTCGCCGCGATGGCTGCACAGGCCGTGCTCGCGAGCCCGAGCGTTGCCGACGAGCTCAATAAACTCCTCCCCGTGCTCGATCGCTTGAACGAGTACGACCGCAGCGCCTTCCTCGACGCCGAGACGTCACGCAACGCGGCGGCCACGCGCGGGATTCAGCAACAGGACAGCGGCCCGATTTGGGGGAATCCGACCTTCCTCATTGCCGTGATGGTGATGATCCTGGTGTACCTCGTCGTGTACGCCGTGCTTTTCCGTGGCAGCTTCTCGACCGATATGCAGGCGTTCGTCATCGGCGCAATCGTCGGCGGCGCGCTCACCGCGGTCCTCGGCTTTTATCTCGGCTCGTCGCGCAACAGCGCGGCGAAGGACGCGACCATCGCACAGCTCGCCAACAAGGGGACCGCATGAAACGTCTCGCCATTCTGCTTTGGTTCGTCGCTGGCATCGCCGGCGCGGCCGACATCGCCGTCAAGGCGTGCCCGAATCTGACCGTTATCAGCAACACCGGGACGCAATTGACGATTGCCTGCAGCGATCCAGGCGTCCCGCCACCGCCGCCGGCGCCGCCGGTTATCCCGCCGCCGATCTACACGACGGGTTGCGACGGTTTCAGCGTGTCACCGATGGAGACGCAATGGCCGACATCCTCCAACGTGAATCAGGCGCTTGGCTACTTCGGACCGACCTCGGCGCTAGTGATTCACTTCCGCAGCGGCGGGTTGGGTGACAAGGCATCCTTCAATCTCGGCAACACGAGCGGGCCGAATTACAACGTCGTCGTTGCAAGCCTATCGCCTGCGCAGGGGTGCAACGTCGCGCGTCAGTACCCGCCCGCGCCGCCGATCCTGTTTGCGGTGGCGAGTCAAACGCCGTCGATCAAGATGTCGGTCGGCACGCCGACGCCAGGTTATTCAGTCACCATCCAGCCGAACACTGACTATTGGGTGACGATCGTGAATCGCCTGCCGTCAGCCGGTAGCTGGCCGGGCGTGAATACTTGCCCGCGCGCTGACTGCGGCACCGGGCGCCGGATCGACTTCAACACGAATTGAAATGCAGATCGTTCCCGCCACCGTCGAGCATTTCCTCGCCGTTCACCCGGCCGAGCTCGCATCGTTGCCGAACGTCGTCGAGCTCATCCGTGAGGGCGCTTACGCGGCCGTCGACGATGACGGCGTTTGGTGCGTGGGCGGGATTGTCGATATGTGCGAGGGACGCGCGATCGCGTGGACGCTGCTCAACCGAAGCAACGCGGCGAAACTGCCCTTTGTGCATCGCGTGGTCAAGGGCGTTGTCGAGAGCTCGCATTTCCGTCGCATCGAGCTGGTGGCCGACATCCGTTTCCCGCGAGCGGACGAGTGGGCGCTGCGCCTGGGGTTCAGCTTCGAGGGCATCCTGCGCTCCTATTTCCCAGACGGCAGCCAGGCGCACTTGTACTCGAGGGTGAAATGAACGCCCCGGCGATGCGCGACCAGATCCAGCGGCTCGAGGACGAAATGCGGACGATGCCGCAAATCGAGATCCCCGTGCGCCATTGGTTCGCGGACGGCGTCTACGCGCGCGAGATCACGATTCCGGCGGGCTCCGTCGTCACCGGGAAAATTCACAAGCACGAGCACATCAACATCATCAGCCAGGGGCACATAACAGTGCTCACCGAGGACGGCATGAAAGAGATCCGCGCGCCGTTCACGATGATCTCGCCGCCGGGAACCAAGCGCGTCGGATGGGCGCACGAGGACACGACTTGGACGACCATCCACGGCACTCACGAAACCGACCTCTCGCGGCTCGAGGCGCAGCTCATCGCCAAGGACCACGACGAATATCTCGCATTTCGCACGCCGAAACTGGTGGAGGGCTAACGTGTCTTGGATCGCTGTCGGCGTCACCATCGCTGCCGCTGCTACCAAAGCGATCGGCTCGGTGCAGGAGGGCAACGCGCGCGCGGCGCAGCTCAATCAGCAGGGCGCGCAGGCTGACTACAACGCGCAGCTCGCCGAACAGAATGCCGTCGTTGCCTGGCAGCAGGGCACGGCGCAAGAGGCCGCGGTGCGCCGGCGCGCGGGCGGGATCCTCGGCGAACAAGCCGCGGCCCTGGCTGAATCCGGTTTCGACATTACGAGCGGATCGGCGCTCGCGATCGCCAAGCAGTCGGCGACCAATGCCGAGCTCGATTCGTTGAGCACGATCTACAACACTGATTTGCGCGCGCGCGGGTTCAAGGTCGCGGCCGAGCAGGAACGATACCAGGCGTCTTTGTCGCACGCTGGCGCCGGCGCTGCGCGCACGGCCGGTTATTGGGGCGCGGCGACCGGGATCGTCAACAGCGCAGCCAGCTACTACGGCGGCATGGGCGCGCGCTCGGGCGGCGGCTCTACGTTCGGAGGCGGCGGATAAATGGCCAGGCTACCCACTTACGAGCCGAACGTCGGCGTCGACCCCAACGCGGGCAGCCGGCGCCCCGGCGACGCGCGCGCACCGCTCGACAACACCGGGCTCGCCGTCGCGTCATTCGGTGGCGCGCTCGACAATGTCAGCAGCGCGATCCAGCGCCAGCAGCAGATCGAGCGCCACCGCGAGGATGAGAACGCGGTCGCCGAGGCGCACGTCACGTCAGCCAGGGCAGCGGCATCGGCCTACCAGCAGCTCGCAGAAGCGCAGGACGCGCAGGGCGACAACCCCGAAGGGTTCGCGCCGAAATTCATGCAGCAGTTCGACGAGCACGCCGCGATCGTCGTTGGCAGCACGACCAACCAAAAGGCGCAGCAATTCCTTCGCGCGAACATGGCAACCCTCGGGTTGCATATGTACGAGAAATCAATCTCGTGGCAGGCGCAGCAGGCGATCGAATACAAGGGCCAGCAGGTTCAGGACTCGACGACGCAATTCGCCAAAGTGCTCGCCAATGACGACACCGTCTACGAGCCGATTCGCGACGCGGTCTACAAGCAGATCGAGGCATCGAAGCTCCCGCTTCGGATCCGCGACGACCTGCGCGAGAAGTCTGACGCGGCGCTGACCAAGGCGGCCGCGGTCGGGTTCACGCTGCGCGACCCGTATTCCGCACAGCGGCTCGCCAATGACGCGCTCGGCATCGTGCCCCCGTCAACCGTGACCGTGAGCCCGATCTCCCGCGTTGAGGACACCGCCGAGCCCGCGCCGGTCTACGGCGGCACTGGCAAGGTCACGCCCGAGGAGCAAGCGGCGCGCGATCGCGTGCGCATTTCCATGCTGCAGGACGAGCTCAAAACCCCCGGGATCACCGACCGGGAGCGCACCGCAGTCAACACGGAAATAGCACAGACGCGCGCCCGCTTGCCAGCGCAAACGCCGACGCAGCTCGCCGCGGCAATGTCGAGCACCATGGTCGACGTCGCACCGTCGCAACCGCCGACCGACCTGCCGAACGCGCCGAAATTGTCGAAGGACGCGCCGGCGTGGATGGCGCGCATGAGCGTCTCCGACATTGTCGCAATGAAATCGCACGCCGACGCGGCGATCCAGCACTTGCAGGGCCAGGCGCAAGCGCGCATTCGCGTGGTCATGGCCGACGCGGCGACCGCGGCGGAATTCGGGAAAACGCCGACCATCCCGGCGCTCGAGGAGTTTGTCGGTGCCTACGGCAAGAGCGTCGGCGAGCAGCACTACCGCGCCGCGCTCGAGATCCAGCAAACCGGCACCATCGTCGGCTCGCTGCAGACCATGACCCCGGAGCAAATGAACGCGACGCGCGCGGCCGCGTACGCGAAGCTCGACGCGCCAGGACTGCAACCGGGCGATATGGTCACGCTCTCGCACACGGCGAAGATCGTCGACAACGCGCTCGCGACCGTGTCCAAGCAGCGCGAGGCCGATCCGATTTGGGCCGCTGGTCAGCAGGGCATTGCGCAGGTCGCGCCGATCACCTGGACCGATGGACCGGCGGCAATGAGTGAGCTCAAGAGCCGGCAGGGCGTGGCGATCAAGATGCGCGACAGCTACGGCACCGGCGACTACAACGCGCTCACGAAGGGCGAGGCGGCCGCGTTGCGGCAACAGTGGACCGGCTCGACTCCGTCGACGCAGATGCAATTTCTGACGCAAATGCGAACGTCGCTCACCGATGACAACGTCTACCGCGCGACCGTCGGCGCCATTCGCCCCGATTCTCCGGTCACGGCCGCGGTCGGCGGGCTCATCGTCAAGACCACGTCGCTCGAGTACGGCGGCGGAATCTTCTCCGATGGCCTCACGATCACACCGCAGACCGCCGGCGAGACGATGCTGCGCGGAGAGGCCGTGCTCAACCCGACCAAGGGACAGAAAGGGGAGGACGGCAAGCCAGGTCGCCCGCTCACACTCCCCAAGGAGGAGGATCTGCGGCGCGAGTGGCGCAACACCGTCGGCAACGCTTTCCGCGGCAACGAGCAGGGCGAGGCCGCGGCGTACCAGCTCTATCGCACGTATTACGCCGGCAAGCTTGCGGAGCTCGGCGACATTAGCGGCAACGTGAACACCGAGGCGGCGAAGCAGGCCGCCCTCGTCGCGACGGGCGGCGTCTACGATTGGAACGGCGGCAAGGGCGGAAACGACTTGACGACGTCGGACACTGGCAAAGTTATCAAGCCGTGGGGCATGGACGATGCGCGGTTCGTCGATGACATCACGGCCAGGTACACCGAAGCGGCGGCGAGCGCAGGCTACAAGATTCCGCCGCTCTACTCGTTGGGGTTGATCCCCGCGCAGTCGCCGAACCGCGACGCCTATCAACTGACGGCTGCCGGCAAGGTGTTGCACGACGCGCGCGGCCGCCCGATCGAGCTCGACATCACACCGCGACCGCGGACGTCGATGGCCGACAAGATCCCGCAATGAGCTTTTTCGACATCGCGCCGGGCCAGGAAGCAGCGCAGGCGAATCGCGCTTCGCTGCATCCAGCAACGCCCGAGGATATGGCGGCGAGCGCCTTTGGCGGTATCCCCACCGCTTTCGGTGGCGGCTTGTTCAGCGCGGCCGCCAAAATCGGGCAGCTCGCCGGCGACGCGGCGATCCCCGCCGGCATGACCGCAGACAAGTTTTTCGGCAC
>Ga0180084_1000011_pt1 | contig 12284 bp, 3 predicted proteins | sample EasRiv0_2_16_10D_FD_121777 | JGI IMG/M metagenome (GOLD analysis project Ga0180084, IMG submission 121777) | Soil microbial communities from meander-bound floodplain in the East River, Colorado, USA - East River metaG ERMLT660_2_16_10D | ecosystem: Environmental > Terrestrial > Soil > Floodplain ...
GACTTCGGGCTCGCGAGGGTGGTGGAGGAGGTGCGCAACCACACCACCCTCGTCTCGGGCACGCCCTACTACATGAGCCCCGAGCAGACCCTCGGGAAGAACGTCGACCACCGGACGGACATCTACTCCCTCGGGGTGACGGTGTTCGAGCTCGTGACCGGGACCGTTCCCGTCCGGGAGGGCAACATCCCCTACCACCACGTCCACACGCCGCCGCCCGATCCGCGCGAGCTGAACCCGGCGCTCCCGCCGCTCCTCGCGCAGGTCATCGGGCGCTGTCTGCAGAAGGATCCCGCCGCCCGCTTCCAGTCGACGCGCGAGATCTCCGCGCTCGTGAAGCAGGCGGTCGCGCGCGCCAACTCGGCGCGCGGAGGCGCCTGAACCGCGTTTTCCGGTGACGCCCGTCACCGTCCAATGCCGTGACAGCTGGGTCACGCGCGTAACCCAAACGTCACTTTCATGATGGCTTCATGAGGTGTCCCCCCGGGTGCTCTTGTTTGCGCCCGGAGTACACCGTTCAACTATCTGTACTTACAAGAGAAATTAATCTAGAGTTCGATGGCCGCCGACGCCTCGGATGGCACGGGCCTTGCTCTATCCGGGGTGCGCGAGGCGGAGGGTCTCGCGGTCAGTGCGCGCGCTGACGGGGGGAGCGCGACCATGAATCAGCACACGATTGCCGAGAAAATCGCGTGTACCGGCATCGGCCTCCACTCGGGCGAGCCGGTGCAGCTGACGCTCCGCCCGGCCCGGGCGGGGAGCGGCGTCGTGTTCGTCCGCACCGATCTCCCGACCCCGGTCGAGATCCCGGCGCGGCCGGACTCGGTCACCGCCACCCGCTACGCCACGACCCTCGGGCGCGGGCGCGCGACGGTCGGCACCGTCGAGCATCTTCTCGCGGCGGTCTACAGCCTCGGGATCGACAACCTGCGGGTCGAGGTGCACGGCCCCGAAGTCCCGGTGATGGACGGGAGCTCCGCCTCCTTCGTCTTCTTGCTCCGCGCCGCGGGCCTCTTCGAGCAACCGGTCCCGCGCCCGCGGCTCCGGGTGCAGCGCCCCCTCGAGATCCGCGACGGCGACCGCCGCATCCGGATCGAGCCCGGCGCCGGGCTCCGCATCAGCTACGCGATCGACTACCTCCACCCCGCGATCGGTCGCCAGGCCCTGAAAGAGCTTCCCCTCGACGCCGAGACCTTCGAGCGCGAGCTCTGCCGCGCCCGCACGTTCGGCTTCCTGCACGAGGTGCAGACCCTCTGGCAGAACGGCCTCGCCCGGGGCGGGAACCTCGACAACACCGTGGTCCTCGACGAGGACCGCGTCTTGAACCGCGACGGCCTGCGCTGGGCCGACGAGTTCGTGCGGCACAAGGCCCTCGACCTGGTCGGCGACCTCGCGCTCCTCGGGATGCCCCTCGAGGGCCACGTGATTGTCGAGCGCGGCGGCCACGCGCTGCACCAGCGGCTCCTGGCCGAGCTGCTGGCGAACCGGAGCGTCTGGCGCGTCGTCGGCCCGGCCTCGGCGCCGCGCACGAGCGAGCGCCCGGTCGCGCTGGCGGTGGGCCTCTCCTAGCGAGCCCGACCCGGTCGGCCGCGGGAGCGGCCGCACCACGCGTCCAGGTCGGCCTCGCGCCGGCCGCTCAGCGCGAGCGGCTCGGTCGCTACGGCGCCTCGGGCGCGTCGACGCGCTCGAGCTCGCGCGCGAGGGCCGAGATCGCGACGGAGTCCGTGAACGAGACGCCCATGCCCGTGGCGCGCGTGGCGTCCGGCGTCGCCGGCTGCCACCACGCGACGCGGCCCTCGATCTCGTGGAGCGCCTCGCCGCCGGGGAGCCGGAAGCGGGCCTTGACCGGCGTCCCGGGCGGGAGCGGCTCTTCGGTTTCGACGAACATGCCGCCCGCGCCGAGCGTGGTCGCGTAGTCGCAGCGCACGCGCCCGGCGGCGACGAAGTCGACGAGGAGCCGGACGGTGATGCGCCGGAAGCGGCGCCGGCTCTGCGGCGTGCGGCGGAGGCTCATCAGCGCGCCCTCACAGGAGCTCACCCCAGGCCGCGATCACGCGCCGCAGGAGCGCCAGCGCCTCGGGCACCCCCTGGAGCGCCGCGCGCAGGTCGGCCTCGGGCGGCGGCTCCGCCGCGCCCTCGCCGTCGCGGCCCTGGAGCCAGGCGACCAGCGCGCTCCGAAGCTCGATCGGCTCGCGCTCGAGGGCGATCGCGCCGGCAAGCGCGCGGAGCTCCGCGCGCCAGGCGCGCGCGTCGAGCGCCGCGACGTCGGCGGGCCCGTAGGGCTCGAGCGTGCGGCGGAGGCGCTTGCGCGCGCGCCGGCCGAGCGCCCGGGCGAGTCCGTTCACGAGCTGGGCGTCGCCGCTCACGGCCTCGCCGTCGAAGGCGAGCTCGGCGGTCAAGACGAGGACGGTGTGGAGCTCGTCCGGGTCGAGCGGCACGAGGGCCGGCGCGGCGAGGCGCGCCTCCTCGGCGACCGAGGCGGCGCGGAAGCCGGCGATCGCGTCGGCCGCCTCGGGCGGGGCCTCGGAGGGAGTTCCCGCGCCGAGCGCGCTTCCGATCTCCCGCGCGGCCTCCTGGGCCATGCGCCGCACCGCCTCGTGCACGGGGTCGGCGAGCGCGACGCGGCGCCCCGGGCCGACCGGCACCCGCGCGGGCGCCTCGCGGCGCTCCTCGGGCGTCGCCGCGCCGAGGGCGCGGAGCACGCCGAGGCCGAGGGTGACGGCGCCGTCCGCGCCGCGGCCGGCGGCCACGCGCAGGAGCGCGCGCAGCGAGGCGACGCGCGTCGGGTCGCGCGCGAGGAGCGCGCGGTGGCGGTCGAGCGCCTCGTCCCACGCGCCGGGCACGTGCGCGAGGAGGTCCGCGAGGGCCTCCTCCGCCTCGGCGAGATCGGGCGCGAGCGCGAGCGCGCGCCGGTAGGCCAGGGCGGCGTCGGCCAACTCCTCGAGCGGACCGGCGCGCAGCCGGCCGAGCTGGAGCAGCGCAAGCGCGAGTCCGCCGGGGTCGTTCCCCGGATGGGCCTCGGCGAAGCGCGCGAGCACCGCTGCCGCCTCCCGCCACTCGCCGGCGCCCCGCAGCAGCCGCGCCGCCGCGAGGGCCGGGGCCGCGCGCGACGGGTCGAGCTCGGCGGCCGTCCGGTACGCGCCGGCGGCGCCGCGGCCGTCGCCGCGCGCCTCGAGGGTCTCGCCGCGGAGAGCCGAGAGCGCCGCGCGCTCGGGCGCGTCGTCCGGGAGCGCCGCGAGCGCCTTCCCCGTGAGCTCGAGGGCCTCGTCGCCCCGCCCGTCCTCGGCGACGAAGGCGGCGAGCAGCTCGAAGGCCCGCCCCTTCTCGGGCGCGAGCGCGAGGACGTCGCGCAGTCGCGCCTCCGCTGCGGCGCGCTCGCCCACGCGGAGCTCGAGCTCGCTCGCGCGCAGGAGGCGCGCGGCGCGGTCGTCGTTGCGACCCGCCCGCTCGGCCCAGCGGCAGAGCGCCGCGATCGCCTCGGGGAGCCGGTCGCTTCGCTCGAGCAGGTCGACGAGCCCGGCGTGGGCCGCGTCCTGCGCGGGGTCGAGGTCGCGCGCGGCGTCGAAGCGCGCGAGCGCGGACTCGGCATCGCCGGCGCCGTCGAGGGCCGCGCCGAGGAGGGCGAGCAGATGCGCGCGCTCGGCGTCGCCCGCCGGGAGCGCGAGCCGGCGCTCGAGGGCGTCGCGCGCGGCGGGCCAGTCGGCGAGCTCGCAGAGCACCTCGCCGATCTCGGCGAGGGCGGACGGGTCTGCGGGCGCCCCTTCGAGCGCGCCGCGCAGGAGCCGGACCGCCGCGTCGAGATGGCCGAGCTCGCGCGCCGAGCGGCCCCCCGCGAGCCCGCTCGCGAGTCGAACCCCGGGCTCGAGCACGCGGCCCGCGGTGACGAGGTCGAGCGCGCGCGTCGCGGCCTCTTCCGCATCCGCGTGTCGGCCGAGGGTCGCGCAGGCGACCGCGCGCGCTGCGTGCGCGGGGGCGCAGGCCAGGTCCGACGCGACCGCGCGCGCGAGGAGCTCGGCGGCGCGCTCCGCATCCTCGGCGGCGAGGGCCGCCGCGCGGGTCAGGCGTTCGGCGGCGGCGCCGCCGACCTGGCAGGCGGCCGCGCGCTCGAGCGCCTCGGAGGCGCCGCGCGGGTCGCCCGCCTCGCGGAGCGCGGCGAGGGCGTCCCAGGCCGGTCCGTGCCCGGGCCAGCGCGCGAGGGCGCGCTCCAGCCGGGCGCACGCGGCGTCCGGGGCGCCGAGCGCTGCGCGGGCCGCCGCGAGGCGGGTGTGGTCCTCCGGGCCGGCACCGGCGCCCGGGTCGTCGCACCAGGCCTCGAACACGACGGCGAAGCGGTCGCTCCGGCCGGCGCGTTCGTAGAGCTCGGCGAACGCGCGCCGGTCGTCGGGCTCGAGGGCCCCGAGCTCGGCCGCGCGCTCGTAGCCGCGTAGCGCGCGCTCGACGTCCTGCGCGCCTTCGCGGGCGAGGCGCGCGACGCGCAGCCACACCTCGCGCCGGCGGGCCGGGTCGCGCGCGCCGAGGAGCTCGATCTCGCTCTCGTAGAGATCGAGTGCGCCGCGCCAATCCTCGATCGCCTCGAATAGCGCCTCGAGGGAGCGCAGCGCGTCGAGGTCGGTGGGATCGGCCTCGAGCGCGGCGGCGAAGGCGCGGCTCGCCCGCGTTGTCGACTCGAGCTCGCGCCAGGCGACCTCGCCGAGGCGGCGCCAGAGCGCCGCGACCTCGGCCGGGCTCCGCTCGGCGGGAAGCTCGATCTCGCGCTCGAGCGTGCGGGCGACCTCGGCGGAGCGGCCGAGGCGCTCGGACACGCGGCGGAGCCCCCGGAGCGCGGCGAGCGAGTCCTCCTCGCGCGCGAGGACCTCACGGTAGGCCTCGGCCGCGCGCTCGAGGCGGTGCAGGCGGTCTTCGTAGAGCTGCGCGAGCTCGAGCCAGTGCGCGGCGTCGCCGGCCTCGCGCGCGAGGCGCGCCTCGAGTCGCGCGGCGAGCTCGACGTCGGCGCGTGCGGCGCGGAGCGCCTGGAGGAGCGCGGCCTCCGCCTCGGCCCGGAGCGCCGGCTCGTCCTCGGCACCGCCCTCGACGACGGCGCGCCAGTGGGCGAGGGCGCGCTCGGGCCTCGCGAGCTCGGCGCCGTAGCGGCGCGCGAGGTCGCGGTGGAGGGCGACGCGCCGCTCGGCGAAGACCGCCGGGTCGTCGGCGAGCGCCGCGAGCTCGGCCTCGGCGAGGCGCGCGGCGAGGTCGCTCCGGCCCGCCGCGAGCAGCGCCTCGCCGCACTCGCGCAGGAGCTCGATGCGCGCGAGCGCGGTCGGCGGATCCTCCGCGAGGGCGGTCCAGAGCTCGGCGGCGGCGGCGGCGGGCTCGGCGAGGTCGTCGCGCAGACAGGCGGCGAGCTCGCGGCGGAGACCCAGGCGCTCGGCGCCGCGGGCGGTCGGGACGAGGGCGCGCAGCGCACCCGCGCGCTCGCGCGGGCGCCCGGCGACGCCGTAGAGCCGCGCGAGCTCCTGCAGCACGTCGAGCCGCGAGCGGTCGGCGGAGCGCGCGTCCTCGAGGGCCGCGAGCGCGCGCCCCGTAGCTCCCTCGGCGGCCAGCAGCTTCGAGCATTCGATCTGCAGCGAGCAGCGCTCGCCGGACGGTGCCCCGGCGGCGAGCTCCGCGCGAAGCGCGGCGAGCACCGCGTCGCGCTGGCCGAGCCCGCGGTGGATCTCGCGGATGCGGCGCAAGAGCGCTCGGTCGCACGGCTGGAGCGCGCGCAGCCGCTCGAGCCAGACGAGCGCCGCCGCCGGACCGAGGCGCGGCGCGGCGAGGTCGGCGGCCTTTGCGTAGAGCGCCGCGCGCTCCTCGGCCGGGCGGGCGGCCGCCTCGGCCTCGAGCGCCGCGAGCGCGCCCACGACGTCGCCCGCGGCGAGGAGCGCTCCGCGGAGCGCGCCGTGGGCCTCGAGGGCGTCGGGCTCGAGGGCGAGCGCCTCGCGCAGGCTGGCCGCGGCCTCCGCCGGGCGCTCGAGGGCGCCGGCGAGGATCGCGGCGCGCTCCCGCAGGCGGCGCGCGCGGAGCTCGCGGCTCCGCGTGCGCGCGAGCGCCTCGTCGAGGAGGGCGAGGTGCTCCGCCGGGCGCTCGAGGCGCGCGGCGAGGGCGAGCGCGCGCTCGCCGGCTTCGGCGTGGCCGGGCTCGAGCTCGAGCACGCGGCGCCAGTGGGAGAGGGCGTCGGCCGAGCGTCCGAGCGGCCCCTCGAGGAGCCCCGCGAGCTCGGCGCGGAGCGCCACCTCCTCGGCGCCGCCGACGGTCGCGAGCTCGGCCTCGATGAGGCGCGCGAGGGGCTCGCTCTCGCCGAGGCGGCGGTAGACGTCGCGCAGCGCGGCGCGGGGCGCGCCGTCCTCGGGCCGTTCGGCGAGGACGCGGCGGTAGGCCGCGCCCGCGTCGGTGAGGTCGCCCTGCGCGCGGAGCGCGTCGGCGAGGCGAAGCGACCACTGCGCGCGCTCGAGGGCGCCCGGGGCGGCCACCTCGGCGCGCCGGCAAAGCGAGATCAGCGCCTCCGTGCGGCCGTCCTGCTGGAGGAGATCCGCGAGGGGCTCCGCCACGAACAGGAGGGCCTCGCCGGCGGCGGCGGGCTCGAGGGCCTCGATCGCGCCCGCGCGATCGCCGAGCGGCCCGGCGCGGAGCGCCGCGAGCCGGAGCCGGAGCGTCACGTCGCCCGGGTCGGGCGCGCCGTCGGTCGCAGCCGCCGGATCCGGGAGCCGTGCCGCGAGCACCTGCGCGAGCTCCGCGTGCCGGCCCTCGCGCTCGAGCTCGACGGCGAGAAACTCGCTCGCGTGGGTGTCGGTCGGGTCGAGGGCGAGGATCGCAAGGAAGTGCTCGACGGCGGCGCGACGGTCGTCGAGCTCACAGAGCAGCGCCGCGGCGCGCGCGTGGAGGTGGCGCGCGCGGGCGGGCTCGGGCCCGGTCGCAAGCTCGCCCGCGAGGGCGCACACGACGTCGCGCGGGCGGCCGGCCTCCTCGGCGACCCGCGCGAGGGCCTCCCAGGCGCTCGCGCGCTCGGGAGCGAGGGCCGTCGCGCGCTCGAGGGCGGCGCGCGCGCCGTCGCCGTCGCGCAGGCGCTCGCGGCGCAGCGCCGCGGCCCGCTCGAGGAGCGCTGCGGCGTCGGTACCCGCGCTCGCCGCCGCCTCGGTCTCGAGCCGGTCGCAGAGCGCGTCGAAGGCGCCGCTCCGCTCGAGGAGCGCGCGCAGTCGGGGCTCGGCGTCGGCGGCGCGCTCGCCCCCCGACGCCGCGAGCCGCTCGTAGACATCCCGGGCTTCCGCGCTCCGCCCCGCGTCCTCGAGGAGCACCGCGCGCTCGAGCGCGAGCGCCGCGGCCTCGTCGGCGTCGCCGGCGCACTCGGCGCGCTCGGCCAGGAGCTCGGCCAGCCCGTCGCGGTCGCCGCTCGCGCGGAGCGCGTCCTCGAGGCCGGCGAGGGCGCTCGCGCGCGCCTCGCCATCGAGCCCGGCGAGGGCGTCGCGGTAGAGGGCCGCCGCCTCCGCCGGTCGCGCGAGGCGCTCGCGCAGGATCTCGGCGCGGCGCAGCGCGAGCGCGCGCCGCTCCCCGGAGCCTTCGGGAGCCTCGCGCCGGCGCTCCTCGAGGAGCGCCGCCAGGTCCTCGTAGCGCGCGGCGCGCTCGAGCAGGCGCTCGACCGTCGCGCTGAAGTCGGCGCGTGCCGGCACTTCCCGGTGCAGGCGCTCGGCCACCGCGAGCGCGCCCTGCGGGTCGCCCAGGGATTCGAGCAGCTCGATCCGCGCGGCGAGGCACGCGATCCGCTCCTCGCCCTCGAGCCGCTCGGCGAGGCGCCCGCGCACGTCGGCGAGCTCCGCGAGCCGCCCCGTCCGCTCGAGCGGCTCGACCAGGGCGCGGAGCGCGGCGACGTCGTCCGGGTCCGCGTCGAGGGCGCCGCGCAGGCGCTCGACCGCCCGCTCGAGGTCGCCGCCCTTCCAGGCGAGCTCCGCGAGCTTCCGCCGGTTCGCCGCCCGCTCGACGCCGTGGAGCACGAGGTCGAGGCGCTCGAGCGTCTCGACGCGCTCGTCGTCGTGGCCGAGCTGCTCCTGCAGCCGCGCGCAGCACTCGAGCACCCGGCGGTCCTCGGGCGCGACCTGCGCGAGCCGCTCGATCCAGAGCAGCGCCTCCTCGGGCTCGTCGCGCCGCTCGTGGAGGCGCACGAGCTCCCAGACGAGGAAGGCGAGCCGGCCGCGGTCGCTCGTCACGGCGGCCTCGCGTTCGAAGGCTTCGAGCACCGCGTCTTCGTCGCCGGTGCGGAGCGCGGCCCGCTCGAGCCCCTGAAGGGCGCCGGGGTCGGTGGCGTCGACGGCGAGCGCCGCCTGGAACGCGGCGCGCGCGGCCTCGACGTCCTCGAAGCGCTCGAGCAGGAGGTCGCCGAGGCGCGTCGAGAGCTCGAGGGCGCGGCGCCCGCTTCCGTGCTCGCGCGCGCCCTCGAGGAGGCTGCGCAGCTCGTCGAAGAGGCCGGCCGCGGCGTAGCTCCCGGCGAGCGCGTCGATCGCCTCCGCGCTGGAAGGGTCCGCCTCGACGGCGCGCTCGAGGGCGAGGCGCGCGGCCTCGCCGTCGCCGGAGCGGCCGTGGAGCGCCCCGAGCCGGAGCCACACCTCGGCGCGCGCCCTCGGGTCCTCGGCGAGGAGCGCCGCCTCGCGCTCGAGGACGGAGGCGAGCTCGGCGCTCCGCCCGAGGCGCTCGAGCACCTGGGCGAGCGCCTCGAGCACGCGGCGGTCGCCCGGCGCGCGGTCGAGCGCGCGGCGCAGCGAGAGGAGCGCGCGGTCGGGGTCGCCGCGCTCGCCGGCGTGGAACGCGCTCTCGATCAGCACGTGGATCGGCACGGCCTCGGGCGAAGCCGCGGCGGCGCGGTCGAGCCAACGGGCCGCGGCCTCGCGGTTGCCCGCCAAGCGCTCGACCTCGACGAGGGCGAGGTAGACGGCGGGGTCCTCGTGGGGCGCGAGCTCGAGGGCGCGCCCGTACCAGAGCCGGGAGGCGGCCGGATTGCGGAGCTGCTCGAGCTGGAGGCGGCCGGCTTCGAGGGCGATCGCGAGTCGCCGGGTCGCGCCGGTCGCGAGCTCGAAGCGTCGCTCGAGGAGGTCGGCGACGGCGGACCACTGTCGGCCCGCGGCGGCGCGCTCGCAGAGCGCCTCGAGCGCCTCCTGGCAGCGCGGGTCCTGGGCGAGCGCGTTGCGGTAGAGCTCCTCGGCGCGCTCGGGCTGGCCGAGCGGTCCGCCGCAGAGCCGCGCGAGCTCGATCAGCGCCGGCGCGGCCTCGACGCCCCGCACCCGCGCGACGACGCGCTCGAGCGACGCCGCCGCGGCGGCGGCGTCGCCCTGGTGTCCGTAGATGCGCGCGACGCCGCGCAGCGCGTCGAGGTGCTCGGGGTCGGCCTCGAGCGCGCGCTCGTAGTGGGCGAGGCCCTGCTCGGCGTCGCCCATGCGCCCGAACCAGATGGCTCCCATCTGCGTGAAGAACGCCGCGCGCTCGAAGGGCTGGAGCGGGAACGCGGCCTCGACCTCGGCCACCTGGAGCACGAGGTCCCACGCCTCGCGCGCGGCGTAGAGCCGGCGGAGCTGCGTCAGCGGCGCGCGGAAGCGCGGCGCCCGCCGCGCAGCCTCCTGGTAGAACTCGGCGGCGCGGTCGGTCTGGAGGCAGCGCTCCTCGAGCACCTGGCCGAGCCGAAAGCACAGGCGCGCCGCCGTCTCCGGGTTCGCGCGCAGATCCGGCGCTTCGAGCCGGCGCTCGTACAAGCGCACGAGCTCCGGCCAGTCGCCCTGGAGGAAGTAGTGCTCCTCGAGCGCCTCGAAGGCCCGCGCGTCCGTCGGATCCGCCGCGAAGCGCTCCTCGGCGCGCCGCAGGTTCGCTTCCAAGTGGGACTCCCCTCGCACTCTTCCCATCGGCGCGCAGGGCCCCCGGCTTGACCCCCGCCGCTCGCGCCTCCGCAGGGCTTTGCTTCGGCGTTTCGAGGGGTTACGCTCGCAGGCGCGCGCCGGGCGCGGGGCCCGGCGAAGCGAGGCCGGATGACGAAGGTCCGATGACGAAGGTCGCGCAGCCGAACCCGGCCGGGGGCGACGCCCCGGGGCCGCTGCCCGCCGCGCTCCCGGTGGCCGAGCGCCGCCGCCGGCGGCGCGAGATCTGGATGATCGGGATCGCGCTCGCCGCGGTCGCGGCGCTCCTCTTGATGGAGCGCGAGCTCTCCGCCCTGCGCGCGCTCCCCGCGTCGAGCAGCCTGCTCTTCCTGCTGCTCAACGCCGTCAACGTGATCCTGGTCGTGCTCCTCGTCTACCTGATCGCGCGCAACTTCGTGAAGCTCTTCTTCGAGCGCCGGCGCGGGATCCTCGGCTCCCACCTCCACCTGAAGTTCGTCTCGGCGCTCTTCCTGGTCGCGACGATCCCGACGGTGGTCGTGTTCCTGGTCGCGTACACGTTCGTGACCTCGTCGCTCGAGACCTGGTTCAGCCTGCGCGTCGACGGCGCCCTCGAGCGCAGCCGCGAGGTCGCCGACGCCTACTACGACGCCTGGGCCGACAAGGCCCTCCACTTCGGCGATCGGATGGCGGAGGACATCCGCGAGAAGCACCTCCTGCGCGCGCGCGGCCCGAAGGGCGTGGACGCGCTCGAGGCGTTCGTGGAGGCGCGCCAGCGCGAGTACGACCTCGGCGTGGTCCAGGTCTTCCCCGCCGGCGACGAGGAGCCCCTCGTCACGTCGGTGAACCCGGAGATTCCCGACGCGGCCTTCGTCCAGCGCGAGAGTCCGATCGTGGCGGCGGCGCTCGCCGGCGAGCGCGCGTCGCTCGTCGAGGGCACGGGCACCGAGGTCGGCGACGTCGTGCGCGGCGCGGTGCCGATCTACGGCGACGACCCGGCGCGGCCGAAGCAGGTCGTCGGCGCCCTCGTCGTCAACTACCTCGTGGCGCACGCCCTCGCCGCGAAGGTCGAGGAGATCCGCGCGGCGGCCGACCAGTACCGCGCGCTCCAGCCCTACGCCGGGCACATCGCGTGGGTCTACCAGATCGAGCTCCTGCTCTGCTCGCTCGTGATCCTGCTCTTCGCACTCTGGTGGGGGTTCCGGCTCGCGCGCGGTGTGACCCACTCGATCCGCGACCTCGCCGAGGGCACCGCGGAGGTGGCGCGCGGCAACCTCGACATCGCGCTCGACCCCGTGAGCGACGACGAGGTCGGCTTCCTCGTGCGCTCGTTCAACTCGATGACCCGCGACCTGCGCGAGGCGCGCCGCTCGCTCGAGACGTCGAACGCCGAGCTCGACCGCCGCCGGCGCTACATGGAGATCGTGCTGCGCAACGTCGGGGCGGGCGTCGTCTCGCTCGACGCCGACGGCCGCATCGGCACCATCAACCCGCCCGCGCAGCGCTACCTCGGCATCCCGCCCGGGGCCGCCGCCGTCGGCCACAAGCTCGAGGAGGTGGTCACCCGCCCGGAGTACCTCGAGGCCGTGTCCGAGCTCGCTGCGCAGACCCGGGCCGGCGTGCGCGAGAGCGTGCGCAAGCAGATCCAGCTCCCGAGCGGCGACGACGTGCTGACGCTGCTCGCAACGCTGACACTGCTCCAGGACGACGACGGTCGTCCGCTCGGCACCGTCGTGGTCTTCGACGACTACACGCAGGAGGTGCGCGCCCAGCGCATGGCGGCGTGGCGCGAGGTCGCGCGGCGCATCGCCCACGAGATCAAGAACCCGCTCACGCCGATCCAGCTCTCGGCGCAGCGCATCCGGCGCCGGCTCGGGGCGCGCCTCACCGAGCCGGCGGACATCCGCATGCTCGACGAGTGCACCGAGACCATCGTGAACCAGGTGGACGGTCTCAAGCTCCTCGTGAACGAGTTCTCGAACTTCGCGCGGCTCCCGGCCGCCCGCCCGCGGCCGGGGGACCTGAACCGGCTCGTCGCCGAGGCCGCGGCGAGCTACAAGGGCAGCGAGGGCATCCAGCTCGCGACGGAGCTCGACCCCGAGCTCCCGACCGTGGACTTCGACGTCGACCAGATGCGCCGGGTGCTCACGAACATGCTCGACAACGCGATCGCCGCCGTCCGCGAGCGCTCCGCCGCCGAGGGCGGGCCGCCGAGCGGGCGCGTGCTGGTGCGCACCGTGCACGACGCGCCGCTCCAGACCGCGCGGATCGAGATCGAGGACGACGGGAGCGGGATCCGGCCCGAGGACCGCCGGCGCATCTTCGAGCCCTACTTCTCGACGAAGAGCCACGGCACCGGCCTCGGGCTCGCAATCGTCTCGCGCATCGTGGCCGACCACCGCGGCTACGTACGCGTCC
>Ga0180084_1000012_pt1 | contig 11176 bp, 10 predicted proteins | sample EasRiv0_2_16_10D_FD_121777 | JGI IMG/M metagenome (GOLD analysis project Ga0180084, IMG submission 121777) | Soil microbial communities from meander-bound floodplain in the East River, Colorado, USA - East River metaG ERMLT660_2_16_10D | ecosystem: Environmental > Terrestrial > Soil > Floodplain...
GACGCTCCTGATACTCCTACGGAACCGATTCCTCCGCCTGTTCCCGTACCTGTACCCGTACCTGTACCTGTACCCGTACCCGTACCTGTACCCGTACCTGTTACTCCACCCGGAAATGATGGCCTGTTGTCGGGAATGACCCCCGGCAATTATAAATTACCTTCTGGCTGGTCGATGGTAAGGGCCACGGACTTCGAGGGAACGAAACCGGTCGGGGAAACGTGGGCAATATGGCAAGGGTCGGTCCAGACGGATCGTTATCATACCGGGGCGAAATCGGTTGGAGGGCAATATAGCGCCGACCAGAACGATGTGTCGTGGCGATTATCGTCCAACCAGATCGGCACATTCACCGAAGTCTACCTGTCTTTTTTCGAATTCATCGAATCTCACGCGTTATTCAATGATGAATTCTTCCTTGCGAGGTTCGCAGTGAGTGATCCGTTCCAGGAAGTTCTTGCGGATTGGTATTGGGCACCTGGATTCAATAAACCGAATGCCACGCTGTATGTCGTTCCACAAGGAGTTAGAACTTGGCGCGGTGGAGCAAAAAGCGCAACCGTGCCGAAAGGGGCATGGCACCAGTGGGAGATTCATTACCGGCCCAACACGTCCGGCGCATCGGATGGATTCTACCGAATATACCTGGATGGCACGTTATTTACGTCGGTTGAAAACGCCAACCTGAACGGCACCCGCAGTATGGCGAATATGTCGATACATGTCGGAGGTACGTACACGAAACTCGTCTGGATGACTGACCACCCAACCTGTTCAAAGTGCAGTTCCAAACCTGGTGAAGGAACGGATTATTGCACTGCCTCGATGAAATGGTCGGGCCAGTCATTCTCTAACCCAAAATGCATCCCCATTGACCCACCGTTACCGTCATTTAAGCGATACTTCGACGACATTATAGTTATGAAGAAATGAGGAGATAAATATTTATATGATGAAGTGTTAAGTTGCAAGGTATGTATTTTTAAATGGCAGATCAGGGGCGGGATTCTCCGCCCCTGATCCTGGAAAAATCCTTTCGTGTTTATTCCTTAATAATAATCTGAATAAAATTATTTTATATCCAATGAATATAAATGGTTTACCGTAAATACTACTGAATTTTGGATACGATGGATTCCATAAGCGACAAGATAGCCGACTTTATTCAGAGAGAATTATCAAAAGATAAAAGTCAGATAATCAGGCGGGAGACGCAGTTCATTTCCTCCGGATTAGTCGATTCATTCAGCTTAATCCGGTTGCTGGTCTTCATCGAGGATGAATTCGGCATCGTGATTCCGGATGAGGCGGCGACGGCGGAGGCGATGGACTCCGTGTCCCTGATTTTGGATCTCATGAAAAAATTCGGAACGCAGGGATAAGATGGCCGAGACCCTACGAGCGGAAATTCTCGAGCATTACCGGAAATCTCCCGATCGTCTGTGCGTGCGTTGCCTTCTGCCTGACGGGGCTGTCGTGGAAGTCTCCTATGCGGATCTCGTCTCTCGCGGAAGTCAATTTTCCGCGGAGTTCCGGAGATTCCAGGCCGATGTGGGCGATATCGTCGTCATCATCCTTCCGCATTCCCCGGACCTGTTTTGTGCATTCTTCGGGGCAGTTCTCGGTGGTCAGGTGCCTTCCATCCTTGCTGTGCCCAGTTTCAAGCTTAACCCCGCACATTACAGGGAAGAACTCCGGGCGCTCCTTGAGCGGATCGACGCGCGGGTCGTGGTGACCGACAATGCGACGTCTTCCTTCTTGGGACTGCAAAAATCCCGATTGGGAACATCATGGATCCTGCTTTCCGATAATCTGCAAATCGCCCCGGCGTCGATACCTGACGTTTCCATTGATCCGGATGACCTTGTACTCCTTCAGCATTCGTCGGGAAGCACCGGATTGAAAAAAGGAGTTGCATTGTCGAACCGGGCCATCCTCCGCCAGATACAGGATTACACGCCCGCGCTTGCACTTGGAATGGATGATCACATCGTTTCCTGGTTGCCGCTGTATCATGACATGGGCCTCATCGCTTGTACGGTGCTGCCAGCGGTAGTAGGTGTGCCGGTAACCGCCCTCAGCCCTCTCCATTGGGTAACAAAGCCCGCATCAATGCTCCAAGCCATCTCGAAATATAGAGGCACCATGGCATGGATGCCCAACTTCGCATACGACTTCCTGGCATCGAGGATCCGTACTTCCCAGCTGGGGGAAATACGGTTGGATTCCATGAGGGCCTGGATCAACTGCGCCGAACCGACGTTGGCGGTGTCTCATCGCAGGTTCCTGGACCAGTATTCCAAATTCGGCGTGCGCCCCGAGACGTTATGGACCTGCTACGCCATGGCGGAAACCGTCTTCGCCGTTTCCCAGTCTACGGGTGCCGTACTTCCGAAAATCGAGCGAATCGACCGGGAGCGGTTCCTTCTGGACCGCCAGGCAGTTCCCGCCGACGGAGGAAATGCTCCGTCGTTGGAAATGATGTCCGGAGGCATCTTGATCTCGGGCACCGAGGTCAAAATCATGGACAAGGAATTCCATTCGATGCCAGAGCGCTGTGTAGGGGAGATCGCCATCCGATCCGGTTCCCTTTTTTCAGGGTATTTCCGGGATCCTTCCAGCACGGAGCAAGTTCTTCGGGATGCGTGGTTCTTCTCGGGCGACATGGGGTACCTTGCCGACGGACACCTTTTCATCACCGGCCGAAAAAAAGATCTCATCATCATTGCAGGAAAGAATTATTACCCTCAGGATATCGAGCGCATCGTTTGCTCGGTGGCCGGAATCTATCCGGGGCGATCCGTCGCTCTCGGTTGGGACGATCCCTCCATAGGGACTCAGCGACTCATCGTTCTCGCGGAAGTACAAGACGAATCCCGGGTGAATGACTCCGTACTGGCGGCGGAAGTACGTTCCACGTTGGCAGGAGAACTGGATTGCGTGATCGATGATCTGAGGCTGCTGCCGCATATGTGGCTATTGAAGACATCCAGCGGAAAGATCGCGCGCATGCCAAATTTGAAACGTTACCTCGATAAATTCCAGCCGGACACCCGTCGGTAAGGATACTCGGAGAAACGACTGGAATGTTCGGTTGGGAAGCGGTAGTGGGATGCATCGTTGCGTTGACCTGTTTTGCTTTTTTCCCTCGAATCCATCTTGGAGAATGGAAAGAATGGTTCCTGGTCGTCCTTTCGGTTGTCGTGCTTGCGTTCTGGCAGCCGGCAGGCTTGCTGATCACCGTAGGGATGACCGCGGTCGCGTGGTTGACGATAATTGGACGCGAAAAAGAAAAAGGACCGTTTCCATGCATACCGACAAGCGTCGGTATCATGCTTCTCCTGGCCCCCCTGGTAATCTCAAAATCTCTTCCCTTGCTGAACTCTCCGTCCCAGTCCGTTGCCGGCTCCGACCTGACCCGGTGGTTCGTTCCGCTCGGGTTATCCTTCACCTCTTTCCGTCTGATCGGAGTGCTTCTTGACAGTACTGCGCTGAAAATCCCCGTTTCCTTTTCTCGACTGGCGTTACTGTCGTTTTTTTTCCCGACATTCCCCTCCGGGCCGATCACTACGCTGCAATCCCTGAAGGAACTCGGGAACGAATATACATGGTCATCGGAACTTCTCCCGGCAGGGGAACGCATACTTGCCGGGATTGCTCGCAAGGTTCTGCTTGCGGATACCTTGAAAGAATTCGTGATCGATCCATGGCTCGCTCAAGGCGTGGGGCAGTTGGAACCGTTTCAGTGCCTGGTCCTGCCAGTGGTTTTCGGAATGTACATCTATTGGGATTTTGCGGGTTACAGCGATATGGCGATCGGAATCGCAAGGTTGCTGGGATACCGCGTGCCGGAAAATTTCAATCGCCCGTACATGAGCAGGAACCTGATCGACTTCTGGCGTCGATGGCACATCACTCTCAGCGAATGGATCCGGGTCCGACTGATGATGAAGATTGCGGGCCGGCGTGCCGGGATAGTGAAGCTTTCGATCGCGACGATAATATCCATGTCGCTTTGCGGCCTCTGGCATGGATTCGGATGGGGATATTTCCTTTGGGGCATATGGCATGGAATAGGCCTTGTGGCCGTTCACCTCGTCGGGGAAGCGGGAAAGCGCAGCGAGCGGCTTCGAAATGCGATCCGGCGCACGACAGGGGCTTTCGGTTCGACCTTCTTGACGTTCATTTACGTGACGATCGGTTGGGTGTGGTTTTTTCTTCCGGTGCGGGATGGGGCGGCGTTGATACAACGAGGGATGCAATGGCGGGGAGGCGACACCGTCGAATTCCTCGTACCGGTCGGGGTGGCTGCCGGGCTGACGGCGATCTACATTGCCGGGAACCAGGGAAAGCATCTCTGGGAACGGCTCCCCCTTCCGGTTCGCGGAACCTTCCTCGCGGGACTGTTGGGCCTCGTCGTTTACGCCGTCCTTTACCGCCACGGCGTGAAGCAGGAATTCATATACACACAGTTCTGAAGCATTCGTTGGCAGCGCTGAAGTGAAAAGATATTTCCGTTACCTTTGGTACCTTATTGTTATCCTTCTCACACTGGAACTCTGCGTAAGGGCCGAATCATCGCTGCGGTGGGGAGCTCCTTTCTGGGGACCTTACTCGTTTGAAGGAATGATGGTCGATGATGGTCTCGGGGGGCGAAACAGGCCGTTTGCGCGATTTGAAAAGTGGGTCATCAACGGCCAGGGATTCCAGGGTCCCGAACTCCGTATCCCCAAGCCGGAAGGTGTGGTACGTATCGGCGTAGCGGGGGCGTCCGAGATCTTCGGCCTGTACGAAAGCCCCGGATGCGATCTCACGTCCCAGGTTAGAAAAAAGCTCGAACGGTCGGCACCGGGACGTTTCGAAGTCGTCAACCTCGCAACTCCCGGGATGAGCATTCCTCGAATCATCGAACTTTACGAGAGGTTGATACGGAAATTCGAATTCGATGCCATCGTATACTACCCGTCTCCCGCCATGTACCTTGACGGGCAGGCGCCGGCATTCCGGAAACCGATTTCGAGGAGGACCGTGAACGATACCGGATCGACCCCATATGCTTGGGACTTGAGGCTTCCAAGGAAAACATGGGAGATGTTGCGGGAACGACTTCCGGTTCGACTCCAGGTCGAAATGAAGCGATACCAGATCGCTAGGAAACGTCGGAACCATCCTGAGAATTGGGTTTGGGAGCGCCATACTCCTCCGGAACGGGTGAGATTGTTCCATGATCATCTGCTGGAACTCATCAATACCTTCCAGGAAGACGCTACCAGGGTGATGATAGCGACGCATGCGAATCGTTTCCGAAATGTTTCAACCGACATGAATGACCCGTACATGGTGGGATGGATCCGCTTTTATCCAAGGGCGAGTGGTTGGTCACTGCTGGACATGGAGGAAAAGGCCAACCTGATCATACGGGAACTTGCGGGAAATTTTCCCGTGACCGTTGTCGATGTGGAAAAGGAAGTCGGGAAGAATCTCGACCATTACGCAGACTTTGTACATTTCACGGACTCAGGCGCAACCCTGGCTGCCAAGGCGGTCACGGAATCAATCCTTTCCTTATATCCGTATACCCATAGCAACTGAAGATGATCGATCTGTGAATCGGGAAACCTGATTTCATGGTTCAAGTAATCTTTTATTTATCTCTTGTTATGGTGATATATGCTTACATAATTTATCCCGTTACAATATATGTATTGGGAATACAAGGCAGAAAATTCATCAAAGGAAACGAAAAAGAGCAAACCGTTACGGTGATTATCGCCGCATTCAACGAAGAAAAGCGACTGGAAAACAAATTAATAAATACAATGGATGCGAATTATAGCGGAGGAAACATTCAAATCGTCGTAGCATCGGACGGATCGAACGATCGAACCAATGAAATCGTTGACAAATATCACGAAAACGGCGTGGAACTTCTGTCGATTCCCGAAAGGAAAGGGAAAGAAAACGCCCAGAGGGTGGCATTGGAGCAAGCAAGGGGCGAGATCATCGTTTTTACCGATGTGGCAACCATTCTCGAAAAAGACGCGATCCGCCGGATCGTATCCAACTTTGCAGATCCTACGGTCGGTTGCGTCAGCAGTGTGGACCGGGTGATCGGGAAAGACGGGAATCCGTCCGGGGAAAACCTGTACGTCCGCTACGAAATGTGGCTGCGAAAGCTCGAATCGAGGGTGAGCTCCCCGGTGGGCCTCAGCGGGTCCTTTTTCGCCGCGAGAAAATCCGTCTGCGGAGATTTTTCCTCCGATATGGACAGCGATCTCCGGGTCCTGCTGAACAGCGTGAGGCAGGGGTTGCGTGGTGTCGTGGATGAGGGGGCAATCGGTTATTACCAGGATCTGTCCGATCAGAAAAAGGAGTTCGACCGGAAGGTCCGGACGGTGCTTCGGGGGCTGACGCTGTTCTTCCGCAACCTCGAGTTCCTGAATGTCTTCAAGTACGGGCTATTCTCCTACCAGTTGTTCTGCCACAAGCTTCTCCGGTGGCTGGTGCCGTTTTTCATGATCCTCCTTTTTATCGTGAATATACCGCTTGCCTTCACTTCAGGTAATTACGCCTTCCTCCTGCTGGCACAGTGCCTGTTTTACGGGGTGGCGGCGATTTCCTTGTTTCATGATCTTTACTCTTCCCGAATGCTGTTCATAAAGATCCCGGTATATTTCGCCACCGTGAATGCGTCGATCCTTGTTGCCTGGTTCCGGTATTTCGCCGGTCAGCGTGTTCTTGTCTGGACACCATCCGAGAGATAAAAAGACTGGTGACAATTTAAATGTTTGGTTTGTTCGCTTCGTTCGGTCCCATGATTCACGAATTATCAGAAGCACGAATTCGTGACATCTGGGTCCCAGGATCACAAATGAAGCTTTTTTCCAATAACTCCAATATCACCGTTGCCCGTTTTACTCCTAGAAATCATCCTGACAATCCGATTTTTTATTCATCCGGGGATGATAACCTGCATTTGACCATAGATGGCTATGTGATCACGAGAAACGCCCAAGGGACATCCGGCATACGAGCTCAGGTTGACTCGCTGATCGAGGGTTTCCAGGGAAAAGGCATTTCCAGGGGACTCGACGACATCGTGGCAGGAAGCTACGTCATGACGGTCGTAGATGCGTCGGCGCAGAAAGCCTACGTCATTACCGATCCGATCGGATCGGTACCCGCGTACATAAGCGAAGTGGAAAAAGGCTGGCTCGTTTCCACCAATCCCGTGGCATTGGGTCGCACGGGTTTCGTGAACACCGGGCTCGATATGACCGCCTGCGCCGAATGGGCGCTGTTCGCCTTTGCTGTGGGGGAGCGCTACCCGGTCAAAGGCATCAGGACAATCGCAGCGGGCACGATTTTGTCTTTCGACCTCCTTACAGGGAAAATCCATCGGGAAAATTTCGAACGTTTATGGGAGACCCCCATCGGGGAAAAATCCCCGTCGATCGAGCGTACCGCGGAAACGTTCAAGCAGGCCTGCGCGCGCCTGCGGATGGTCGACCCGCGTCCCGCGAATCTTCAGAGCGCCGGGATGGACTCGAGGTTGATCACCGCTTCCTGGGCCAAGGGATTCGATCCGCCCTGTTACACCTACGGGGATCCCGATGCACACGAAATTCGAATTGCCCGCATGGTTGCCGAAAAACGCGGATCACCTTGGAGCCATACATGGCAACATGGGGACGAAGTCGCGGATAATGCCGATCCCATTTTCCGGGAAAGCGGCATCATCATGTGGCCGGACCGAAGGTTCGTGGCGGAAAAAATTGCGGTCGATCATCATCCAGGAGTATTGGACGGACTTTGCGGCGACGTCATGCTCGGAGGTACATATTACGGTCATGATAAATACTTCGGACGTGCCAGGACCGTCAAACGTCTCCTCGCTCAACCATTCGATGTCAAGTACTCTCATTTTTCAATGGATCACATCGTCGAGACAATCTATCACGACATTTCACAGGTAAAGGATCCAGGGTATTTTCTGGATTTTCTGAATGAAGGATCCTTAGTATCAATTCAGCAGGAAAAAACCGGAATATTACAGGATATTTGGGAGTGCATCCAGGCAACCCGGCCAAGCCTGGATTCGATGGCGTTGCTATGGCGGAACTTCCTTCTCGCGACCCGCGCTTCCCATTACACGGTCCAGCAGGGGGTCATGTGTAAAAATTACGCGAATGTTTATTATCCGTTCACCAATGACCGGGAATTTGCCCGGATCGCGATGAGCATCCGCCCGAAAGATGCCATGTATCGCAGGTACTACATCCGTCTTTACAGGCGCCATCACCCCCGATATGCCGAAATTCCGTATGGCGACACGTTGATTCCTGTCCGCCGCCCTGTGCTCAACCATAAGCTCTCCGCGATCCTGCTTTCGAAGAATTTGTCGATCCCGCATCTCACCGGCTCGCCTCATGGCAGGGTGCGCGATCCGAACGGATGGAGCATCTGGCTGGAGGAGAGCGCGAAACTTCGTGAATACGTCCAAACCTGCCTTGCTTCGGCGGGCATGCTGGAGAAAACACGCGCTGACGATTATTTCAAGGGGATCGCCTCGGGGAAGATAAGGGGCGGGGGAAAACTGTTCCACCTTGCCAGTATCGCGAAATGGATGACACTCTCGAAATCGAGCCATTGATCGCCCATGGCAAGGGATCATCAAACATTATCCGTCAATTTACCGATGAAACCATCATCCTGCCGGGGGATGCCGAGATGAGCGATCTGGGTAAAAAATTACGTCTGCACCATATCGGGATCGTGGCCGTCGATGAAGCGCAAATCGACGAATTCAAGCGGATACTCGGCCTGGAGGAGGAGGCGCGGGAGACCATCGAGAAATACCACGTCACCAACGTCTTCCTGAAATGTGCCGGGGAGACGAAACTGCATTTCATGATCCCTCACAAGGGGGTCCTGAAGAATTTCAACCAGGGGCGCGGTGGCTTCCATCACGTCGCCTTCTGCGCGAAGGACATCACCGAGGCGCAGAAAGAACTGGAAGACAAGGGAATACGGTTCATCGCATCCGAGAAGCAAAAAGGGATCGGGAATTTCCAGTTCAATTTCGCGCTGCCGAACATCGCCGGCTTGAACGTCGAACTGATCGACGACCCCGAGGTCGATTGGGCCGAACGGTATCCGGACAAGAAGCAATAGGGGAACGAATGTCACCAAACGACCTGAAGCTTCGAAACCTGCTCGTCGAGATCCTCCTGATCGACGATGAACAGTACCGCGACGAGAATGGGCCCGACACGATCGAAACCTGGGACAGCCTGGCGATGGTCCGGATCGCGACGGGGGTCGAGGAAGCCTTCGACTACAGCATGACTCCGGAGGAGATGGTTTCCCTGGATTCAATCGGCGACATCAAGGCGATCCTCCGGTCGCATGATATCGCGTTCGATCAATGAATATCGCCGGGAATTTCATCGCGACCGCCGGGAGGGTTCCGGACAAGCCGTTTCTCGTCGGATCCGCCGGGGAATCGTATTCGTACGCGCGGATCCTGAGCCGGGCGCGGCGTTTCGCCACCTTGCTGGCTTCCCGGGGAGCCGGCCCGGGCGACCGCGTCATCCTCACGTTTCCGAATTCCGTGGATTATCTTTGCGTGTATCTCGGCGCCTTGTTCCTGGACTGCACCCTGCTGATCGTAGACCATCGCTCGCGCCCCGCGCACCTCGAGTATGTCCGAGGGAACTGCCAGGTGGACCTGTGGGTGGCGCCCGAAGAACGCGCCGAGTATGCCCATATCCCCGGCCTCGTGCTTTTCCCGGCGGACCTTGAAAGTCATCCGGAGATGCCGATGGGTCGCCTCTGTTCCGGGAAAAACCCGCAGGCGCTCATCATGTACACGAGCGGCGCAACGGGAGTCCCGAAGGGAGTCTGCCTCAGCCACGCCAATCTCCAGCATACGATCCGGTCGATCACGCGATGGGCGCAAATCGACGGGAACGACCGGGAACTGACCACGCTCTCGCTGTCGCACCTGTTCGGGCTGGCGCACACCCATATTTACTGGACATTGGGCGGCACGGTGTACATCGAGGAGAAACTGCAGGATATCCCCCGGATCCTGGAGACGCTTTCCCGCGAGCGGATCACAAGTTTCCCCGGCACGCCCGGGGGATTCAAGATGATCCTCGACCGGTTCCCGGAACAGTTCGCGCGGCACGGCCGCGGGCTGAAATACGTCATCGTCAACTCGGCTCCCATGGCCAGGGAGTACATAGAGAAGATGCTCGAACTGCTGCCTGACACGCGTTTCTACATGTATTACGGCCTGACCGAGGCTAGCCGGAGCAGCTATATCTGCTACAACGATCACCGCGACAAACTGGAGACCGTGGGCCGCCCGACTCCCGGCTCGGAAACATGCGTCGGCTCGCCGAATTCGCCGCTGGTCGGAGAACCCGGCGAAATCCTGATCCGGGGGCCCCACCTGACGAACGGATACTGGGGGATGGACTCGTCGCCGTTTTTCGTCGACGGCTGGTTCCGGACCGGCGACCTGGGCATCATCGATACCGACGGATTCCTTACCTGGAAAGGACGGGTGAAGGAGCAGATCAACATCGACGGACTCAAGCTGACCCCGGCGGAAGTCGAATCGGTCCTGATGGAACACGAGAGCGTCAGGGATTGCGCAGTGGTGGGCGGACCGGATGAACATACGGGGGAAACGGTAGTCGCCTTCGTCGTCCCCCGCGGTGAACCGGGAAAGCGGATGGAGATCGGCATACGAAAGTTCTGCAAGACCCGACTCGAGATGTACAAGGTCCCGACGAAAATCGTGTTCATCGAGGAGATCCCGCGGACCGATGCGGGCAAGACCAAGAGGATGTCTCTCAAGGAGCGGCTGATCCCGTGAGCAGGACCGGATCGATCGTCCGTCCCGCCACCTCCGACGATTCCCCGGCCATTGCGGGAGTGCTGGACCGCACCCTCGGGCAAAAGCCGTACGAGCAACGGCTGGCGCTCTGGAAATGGAGGCATGGCCGGAATCCGGCCCAAAAGGGCGCCTTCCCGTCGTTCCTGGTCGTGGAGGAGAAGGGGCGGATCGCAGCTGTACAGGGGTTGATCCCGTTACGGATGAAGGCGGGGGACAATGTGCTTCCGATTTCCTGCAGCTGCGACCTCGCGGTCGATCCCGCGGCGC
>Ga0180084_1000014_pt1 | contig 10967 bp, 17 predicted proteins | sample EasRiv0_2_16_10D_FD_121777 | JGI IMG/M metagenome (GOLD analysis project Ga0180084, IMG submission 121777) | Soil microbial communities from meander-bound floodplain in the East River, Colorado, USA - East River metaG ERMLT660_2_16_10D | ecosystem: Environmental > Terrestrial > Soil > Floodplain...
CCCCGCGGCGCCCACCCCGCGCGCGGCATATCGACCTCGTTGGCGGCATCCAGAGCGCCGCGATCGACACCCGTTTGTCCGCCCGAGATCACCACCCGCGGGTGGTCCGACGCTGGAGACCTGGGAAGGAACCCGATCCTTGCCGCGCCCGGATAGCTCGACAACCAGACTCTGCCCAGGGCATCCACATACGTGCAGGCATCTCCTTCGTCATGCGTCGCGATCCAGGGCCCCTCTGCCTGACCCCATCTCCCTCCGTGTGGCAACGCCGAGCCAAACAGGCGATGCCACGCCCGATCCGCCGTGTCTTCGTTCGGGCAAGCGTCGTCTTGGTGCCAGAGCCACTCGACCGATCGATGCCAATCTCCAGGCAAGTCGCGAGCGGCCATCATGTCGCCACCTGATAGGACAGCTCGACCGTCACGTTGGCCGCGACATCGGTGTCCGGATCTCGCTGAGTCACCAGGAAAGTCAAGACATCTCCTGCATAAAACTCAATCCATCGCCCGGGATCGATAAACGTCGTATCTCCCATCGAAATGTCGAGATTAACGATTCGAGGAATCATCATATTCACATCTTCATTGCCCAACCAGATAGAAACGGATGCCGGACCAAAGAGATTATCGATCTTGATCGATGTCAATTCCCCTGATCTCGTCAATGGATATTCATGACTTACGCATGAACCTCCCGCACGGATCGCGAAAGAAATGGTTGCATTCTCCGTGAATCGATCGGCTACGGCATCCGTATCAACTCGTTGCATCGTCTTCTCCTCCAGGCTCGGACTCACTTGGCGCGGTACGATCGGGCACGACTTCCCACCGCGGATCCCACCGCGGATCCACAGGTCTTCGGCGCTCCTCCGCGGCACGCGCCATGGCGCGCAACTCATCTGCCGAGGCTGGATACGTCAAGCCATCGGAGTTGAGCTTGCGATCTCCATACCAGATCCGATCTGGATCGGGGAGCGACCAATCTCGGCTCCGCTTGTGAAACAAGCCGTGCGTCGAGCTCACCGCCCGACCGAAGGTCACGATCCCGCGATCGATCGTCCCTCGACCCCGCGCCCAGTCGTCCTCGGTTAGCCCGGGAATCCCCCGGACGTGGACCCGACCCGTCAGATCGCGATACGCATAGATCGTAGGCGCACGAACCTCGAGTGCATCAAACGCATCCTTGTACTCCCAGAATCCAAGATCGTCGCCGAGCGGGCGAGGCGTAGCCCGGCTCGTGTGCCACAGGCTATCCGTGTTCCCCATGAGGACAGCTTTCCCGCCATCCGGAGCCTCATCTGGGCGCGCGGACATCTGCTCGGCTTGGGCGAGCCACTGGACACGTGTCATCGCCCGCAGATAGGCGGACCACTGCGGGTACGCCGACGGTGACATCCGACGGTAGGGCACGCTCCAGATCATCCCGTAGAGATCCATCGGCTTGTAAGCCCCGCACTTCCCGGTGCAACCGAGCCGGCAAGCACCGACACGACCGCAGAATTTGATCTCGTCCGGGTTGAGCGTGACGCGCTCGCGATCGGGACGCTCGGCCAGCTTCCCGGTGAGCGCCTTGGCCAGCCCGCTCACCCATTTGCCAAGCGGACTCCGCCGACCGACCGATCGCCGGATCTCGTACCAACGCTCGACCAGCGGCGCAAACACCGGAGCCGTGGTCTCCCAGAGCATCGCCGTGTGGACCTCGCGAATCTCCACGCCACGCTCCAGGCCAGCGACGAGCTCGGGCAGGGTCCAGGAGCCGTGGAACTCCCCCGTCGGAAAGCACAGCATCCCGGCTTTGTGCCAAGGCAGGGGAGGGAAGAACAGGTCATCCGGGACAGTTACGCTCACGGTATAGATCCCGGGCCGACAGCGGGACAGCGCGGCGTCCGCCTGGTGACCGCCGACTTCCGCGAGGGCGCCCACCGGAAGATCTGCACGCGCGAGCTGCGCTGGGTACGCGCTGCAAATGTCGTGGTGAGCTCCAACCGCATCATCATCGCTCTGCGGACGCCGTAGATCGCCGAAGCGCGGGCGGACTACCGCGATCCGGCCACCCTTGTCTCCCTGGCGCGCGTGACGCCACAGATGCCACGGCATCTGAGATTCCGGCACGCCCAGCTCATCGCGCGCCGCAATCCATGCCGTCTGGCCGAGCGTTCCGCGCAGGGAAATTCGATGATCGCCTGCCCATTCCATGAGCCCGGTCATCGCGATATACAGCTTGTGAGCATCCGCCTTGACGTAGTCCTCGAGATCGGGATCTCCTGCCCGTGCTCGGTCCCCGATCTGACAGTATCCGCCGCAACCGTGACCGCAGTGACACGAGGTCCCATACCCACAGTTCCGGCAACACAGACAAGGCCACGGCAACTCCGGCGTATCCTCCCCCATGGCGCCACAAAGCTCCTCCAGCGGAGCCGGCCACAGGCCATAGGAGTCACGCATGGTCAGCTTCCCCATCACGATCCGCGTGACTCGATGCTGAGAGCGATCGACCTGGCAGGCGATCCCCCGGACCCGTGCGCGCTCCAGCACGAGCAGCATGTCGTACACGCCACCCGCGTGTGCGAACCACGTTCCGCCATGATCGCGCATATCATCGATCATCTGATCGATGTGGTAGTAGACGCGCGCACGGTGGCCATCGTACGTCGCGCCAACACAAAAGTTGTCCCAGTCGGAACACTCGATGTCGAAGGTCCCATCCACGCGCAGCATGCCGTGCCTACCTACGCACCAACGCGGCGACGTATTCCGAGCATCACAGCGTCTTGCGGAAGACCCGAACCGTATACGGCACCAGATCGGCCGCGAAGTACACGTACAGTATCGGGACCATCGTCTCCGCGTAGCGCACCGCGAGCGAGTCTTCATCCTCGGGACCGGCACCGACGAGCTCGCCCAACAGATCCGAGATCACGAATTCCCATGCCCCCGTCTTGGACACAATACTATCCCCCTCGCCGCGCCGGCCACGCGGATCCCGGTAGACGATCCGGATCTGGGAAAGCCGCTGCGGACCGATCGTCACCTCGAGCGCGACATCGTTGCGCAGTTGGCGAACCGCATCGGCCAGCGTTCGGTAGTCGACGGGTTGCGCGAATGTATAGCGCCCCACGATCAGCCATGGTGTTCTCGCTCCGGGCTCCGGGCTCGTGAGATCAAGCGAGCAGAAGGCAACGCCAGCGATCACGTTGCGAATCTGCTCCAGCCAAGAGATCGCTGGGCGCGTCAGATCCGGTGGAAGTCCCTGCGCGCGCTCACGACGTTGCGCCGCGCGAAGACGTGCACGCTCCTCGCGTTCGTACTGCAACTGGTCCGCGATCCCACGCTCCTCAGATCGACGATGGCGCGCTCGCTCCGCTGCAGCTTCGGTGCGGACGCGTACCCGTGGCTTCGCGCGTTCCTTGCGCTCTGGCTTCGCCTTGGATCTCGCCTTGGGCTTGACCTTCGCCTTGGGCTCTGGCTTTGCCCTAGGCTTGGCCTTCGCCTTGGGCTTGGCTTTCTCCTTGGGCTTGGACTCAGTCTTCGCCTGGGCGCGTTTCTTCTTGCGATCGTCATCCGATACATGGGACGATCGTTTGGCCCGAGTCAGCTCCTCGGCAACTCGACCGCCCGCGGTTCTCGCGGGCGGTCGAGTCTTCTTTTTTCGCTTCTCCTTGCGAGAAGAGGCACGACTACCTCCAGGTTTGCCGCGGCGAGCTGGACTCGCCGATCGAGATCGGCTCCTGGATTGGGTCATGGTGACACGTCACCGAGACTTGCGCGTCCCCCGAAACCCCCTGGACTGAAGCGAGGCCGACCGCTCACTCCTGCGCGAGATCTCCCGCGCAAGCTTACTCGCCTGCCCCGCGGCTTCACATCTCCCGGAAGGAGACGCGACACACGGGTAGTCTGGGACCAGCTGGCCGCGGTCCCCCGTCCGCCACTCGCAGGCAAAGCCGCAGTGGATACAGGTACCGCGAACCGCGGTCCCCTCGATCACGGGTGGGCGTCCTCACCTCCTGTGGCGGGCGCGCTCGGCGCGCTCGGGGCAGGCAACGCCCTGCTGTCCTGCCCATCGATCGTGTTGCTGGCGATGGCATCGATCGTCTTGTTCGTGACCCACGAGCGCGGCCGACCATCTTCGCGCCGCGGACCGGAGACCAGGTAATCGGTGACGCGAAACCCCTTGCTCGTCTTGACATCCTTGCCACGAAAGATCCGAACCCGACCGCCGACATAGGGCGGGAGCTTCTTGTCGAGCTGAACGCTCGACAGGATCGAAATCCGGAGGCTCCCGGATTCCGACGCGAGGATCCAGGTGTCGACCACGCGCGTGATCTCCTGCCCGGTCACCTGATCCTTCTGCGTGAAGGTCGTAGAGGGCCCGTTGCCCTCCAGAATTCCCTCGACCATCTCCCCTTCATCCATGGAGTGCACCTGCGGCGCGAACTCCATGGTCTCGTCGTTCATCATCTGGGCGATCTGCTCATCCGTGGGCCGGGAGAGCATCGCCTTGGCGGCAGGCGTCTGAATCTCGACCTCGCCACCGGACGCCTCCGCCTTGGCGTCCGCCTTCTGGCGCGCGCCATCCACCGCAGCCTGATACTTGTTCTGTCCGGATCCGTTGCCCTTCGGGTTGCTCATCGTCAGCTCCTTGATCGTTGCTCGCTCTACATCCGCACGAACCGCACGGACCGACAGGATCGTCGACCCATGGACGCGCAGTCAAGTGACCGTATCGAAGACGCGCGGAGCTGGCGATCGATTCCCCCGATCGTGCCAGCGCAACGCGTCGCTCAGATCCCGCGCACGAACCAAAAATTCTGCCCGCCGTCGAACATCACGACGGCGCCACCACCAGGTGGCACCAGGTAGTCTCCTGGACCCCGAATCAGGACCCCGGTGCCGAGCCCGCTCTGATCGACGAACGTGAGGATCCCGGTCCCGATATTCTGGAACTGGATCTCCCGGCCAGAGGGAGCTCCCGCGTAGATCGACTGGAGCAGCGTACCACCAGCACCAGGAGCAATGTTGATCCGGCTACACACCGTGATCGCCGGAATCACCGCGGAGTCGAGCACCGCGTACGACAGAGCCGCGCCGAGCAGCGTCGCCGCGTTGTCCAATGTAAGCACTGTTTGCAGTACATTAGTACCCAACAACGCGACCTGGCTCGCCGTCACGGTAAAATTCCCCGCGCTCGCCGAAGACAAGATATCACCATTGAAAACATGAACAGATCCCGTCGCACCCGCCTGAACGAGAATACCCTTGGTCGCGGCATTCGATCCCAGGACAACCGTGTCGGTGACCGCCGCCTGATCGATCACGAGGCTCGACGCGCCATCCGTTGACCCGATCGTCGTCAGCGGGGCCTGTGAAGATACCTCGGTCGCCGCGACCAGCGCAATCTCGCCCGATCGGACGTGCATCGAGTCGGGCCCACTCTGCACCAGGATGCCACGTGTCGCCGCGCTCGTCGTGAGTGCAAGCGTATCGGCAACCGCCGCCTGATCGAGCACGACGCTGGATAATCCATCGAGTGTCGCGATCGACACACGTGCGCTCACGACATCCTTCACTGCAAGGGCTTTGCTCATGATCGATCTCCCCTCGGGATCCTCGGGTCTCAGGTCAGCGATGACAGGTAGAACGTGAGGACGTCACCGGCCGAAGCATCCCCGGTCAACGACAGACGAAACGTCGTCGTCGTCTTCGTGTTGATGTCACCGACGAGCGTACGCACGGCCCCCTGCGTGGTGAATACCACGCCGTACGAGGTATCCGCAGTCGCGGTCGGGATCGAGATCGTGAGCTCGGAAAGATCCGGCTCGGTCCCTGTAACCGTGTACTGGAACACCTGGGCCTGCGGAGCCGGAGCCGCCCCCGTGCCGAGCAAGATCCAATCCGTCGGGCTTACCCCGATGTGGTACCACAGCGACGGAACATCCGTCCGAACGCCGAACGCATACTGCGCCGCGGCGACTCCGCCCGCCGTGGTCGGATCGAAATCGAACTGCCAGACCAGGGAAATATTCGGAACGACACGAATCACAGGGTCTCCCTCAAGTGAGAAGTCAAGATCGATCCCCGCATGGTTCGATCAGATTGAAGAGGATCGATCTCGGCCCCCTCATCAAGGGCCGCACGGAACGGCCAACACGAAGCGAGCACGATCGTGTCCTCTCGAGTTTCCCGCGCCGGCCCCATGCGCGCGTTCCACCCCTCGCGCTTCGGATCGCTCGCGAGCTTCGCGCAATGCGGGTTCCCAGACTTCCCGATCCGGAACGGTACCATGTGCCATGCCGGAGGTTCCCCCGCGACCGCGATCAAAACGCAGCATCCTATCGGGTACACGCCCAACGGGCTACCATCCGCCGGCAGATCAGCTCCCTGCAAGCGATGCCTGGGCTTCGATCTTCCGGATCTTCCGGCCGCCTTGAGCTTCGATCGCTTGGCCTTCACCGCGGTCCCCCGACGAGGATCAGCTCGGTGACGCGCGCTCTCCCCGCCGTTGACGCGGCGATCGAGCGCGGCGCGGATACTTCCACGACCGAGAATGATTCCGGGTACAGATCGCGCGATCCAGGAGCGTCCGAGCTCGATACGACCACCGTGACGCCGCTGTCGGCCAGACGGATCGCGATCTGGGCCATGTCCGCATGATCATCGGGCCCGAACCCCGCCGACGTGTAGGACCGGAAGCTCGCCGAGGGTGTCCTCGGAACATACGGCGGATCCAGATACACCAGATCCCCAGCCAACACCCTCGACAGGGAAGTCCTGAAATCCGACACGAGGAGATCCGCGCGAGACAAGGCAGCAGACGCCGCCTGCAGCTGCGCAAGAGACGGCGCGACCGGCCATTCAGAGAGCCCCCCGCCGCGGCCGACCGGCGTGTTGAGCCCGCCGGACTTGTTCGTGCGGAACAGGCCGTTGAAGCAAGCCCGGTTCAAGTACAGCAGCACCGCCGCGCGACGGTGCGCTGACCAGGAGGATCGTTCCGCGTTCCACGCCTCGCGCACGGTGTAGTAATGCGCTTGCCCCTGAGCACGGTGATCTAGGACCAGGTTCGCCGTGGCCCGATAAAGGCCGGCAGCATCGACCACGACTTCCCGGTATAGCTCGATGAGGTCCGCGTTGGAATCCGAAAGCGCAGGGCGCTTCCCGTCCGTATCCAAATCCAGCCGATCGGAAAACTCGAAGAACCGAGCCCGCTCGGAGAGCGAGAAGAACAGAGCTCCGCCCCCAAAGAACGGTTCATGATAGCGGCCGAACGACGCTGGTAGGACGCGGACAAGATCCTCGATCAGGCGAGACTTTCCGCCTGCCCACTTGACGATCGGGCGAGGCCGATCCTCGATCAGCTTGAGCTGTCGACGTCGCCTGCGCGATGACGCAGGACGCTCTGCGACCTCCGCGACCTCCGCGCTCGGTAGCGCGGCGGTGGTCACGCAGCGATCTCCTGAGACCGCGCCATCCGCTCCTCGATCATCTCGCGCACGATCGAGCTGACATCTCGGTCAGCTTCCCTGGCCATCCTGCGCAGCGCGACCTTTTGCCGCCGCGTGACGCGAATCGGGATGAAGCAATCCTTCTTGATCATCGTGTCTCCCTGGCGATGTCCTGGCGTGATGAAATCGGCTCCGCGTGTGATACGCGTGTATCACGCTAGGCGATCGACGCACAAGGGAAGATCGCGGATGCCAGCGCGAAGCGCTAGCAACGAGAGGGATGGGTCACATAGGACTACGACGACCATCCGGAACGTCGTGACCACGATGACATGGTGGAGAAAGAAACCGAAGTGTGCGAGGATATCCGAGCTCAAGGTCGAACCCGGGGTCGTGATCTGGGATCTCGGAGGGCAGACGAACAGGATCTGCATGACCCCGATCCAGTGCATCGACGCAGCGCACGCTTTGATCGCGGCGGCCCGCGAGGCCGAACGCATGAGCGGCGAAGGCGCAGACCAAAGGCAAGAAGAAAACGAATCCACCCCTCCACGCTGGCGATGATCGCGGTACCTTGACTTGCATGACCGAGATCCGCCAGCGCGGACGAACCGGATCGACGATCGAGATCAGTATCGTGGTTCCCGCCGGCAGACCGGAGCCAAGAATCGACTGGATCCTGGACGCCCTGGTCGACCAGGTGATCCCCGGGGACTTCATCGAGCTCATCGTGGTCGATCCGGCGCTCCCCGGATCGATTTCCTGGACCTCGCAGGAGCACCCACAAATTGCTGTGGCCAGGGTAGCGCCCAAGCCCAACCCATGGCAGGGCCCGCAACGCCTGACGCGCAGGGATTGGTGGGCAGCATCCAGCGCACGGAACACCGGGATCGCGATCGCACGCATGGAATACATTGCGTTCCTCGATGACCGGACGAGGCTTGGATCGACCTGGTTATCCCGCGTGAGAGAGGCCAGGCGATCCGGAGCAGTGGTCGCCGGATCCTACGACGTGATCAACGACGGCCGATTCATCGTCGATCATCGACGCGTGCTATGTCCACGATCCCGAAGAAACTGCGGGGGAGACTGGCTCTATGGTGGATCCTTCTGCCTACCTCTCGCGTGGCTACTGGACGTCAACGGCTTCGAGGAAGGCTGCGACGGACTCGCAGGAGAAGACTGCGTCCTCGGCCGAATGCTCGTCCATGCAGGGTATCGGATCGACTTCGACGCGCACATGAAGTCTATCAAGGAACGACCCGCCACCTCCGGGCACGGGTTTGTGTCCGTCGACAAAGGAACGAAGACGCGAAGCAAGTCGATCGCCGCGCTGGCGAGGTTCGGGTCGCGATCCCGCACGGAGTTCACGCCCGATCTGCGCGCGCTGCGCGCCCATCTGGCCGCGGGTGGCACGTTCCCGGATGTCGATCCGAAGGGCGACTATCGAGACTGGTTCGACGGCCAGCCGATCCGGGATGCCGATGCCTGGATCGACTGGCGCAACGGAGAGACGACGATCCATCTGAGAAAAACAGGCAACAGACGGTAGATCCAGCGCAATATTGAAGTGTCCACAAGCGTACGTAACAGGTGACCAGACACTACGCGTCGCGAGACGGAATCGCCCACGAATTTCACTCGCGCAGCACGGGGCCCTGTGAGGCATGCGGAGCCTTGGAGGAACCGACGGACCCACCCGTGGTCATGCACCGACCCGAGTGCCGGATCGCCTCCATCCGGCCCGAAACCTCGATCGAAAAGCAAGCAATGATCGCAACCGGCGCGGTCGTCGTGGGCGACGTATGGGTGAGATGCGTCCCGGAAGACATCCCCAGGACGATGATAATCGGCCTGGTGTCACGACTGGAAGATGGCGCGATGATGGTCATCTCCATGGACGCCGGTCGCGACGCAGCAGAGGCTATCCTGGAAGCCCATCGAAGAGGCTGCAGGACAAAACGGGTAGACTAGTTGCCGGTTCGCGCGCGGACGCCAGCAATGGACAGAATCGACCGCGTGCTCCTACTGCTGCCTTCGGATGCGGCCCGCGCGCCTTGCCGACGATCAGTGTACGCGACTCCTCGATCTGGATCCATGTCAACGATCGACGAGTCGTCCGGCCCGCGTCGGGCTCCCCGTCACTGAGGGACGCCGTCGAACTGACCGTCCGGCCACACCACCACTCGCTTGCTCGCCGGAACGAGCTGAAGAATCTCGTTGAGCGTCGGGGCCGGACGTTCGCCGAGCAACTCCTGCAGCAGTCCATGGCGGTCGAGTGCGAACTCATGTGTGTACACCAGGCGACCGATGGCTTCCTCCATTGCCGCATGGAAGACGTGGAACGGCATGCACAGCCGTCGCGCGTGCATCTGAAACATGGCGATATCGCGCGGCGTCATGCCGACCCACCAGTTTGAATGTACCATACGGATCGCCTGCTCCTCGGTGATTCCAAGATCGTCATTCATCGGTAGCTCCATAGAGTCATGTGTCGACTATTTAATGTACGCGACGCCTCGATCTGGATCCACTTGTATCGACGTCAATGATCACGTCACGTCGACCTCGGTGATCCGGCTCGATGATCGTCACGCACACGCTGACGACCTCAAGACCAGCGGCCAACGCGCGTTCCTTGGCCTCGGCGGCGATGTCTCGCCGCAGCTCGTCGAGATCGATCCAGCGCTTCACGATCCCTCCTCCGAGGACTGATCGGCATCGAGTACCAGCGAAAATTCTTCCGTACATCCCGGGTCTATGGTGGCCGACCGCAGTCCACCAACGTGGAGATCTTCGTCGTCGGTCACCCGAACCACAACTTGCCGATCGAATGATTCGTGGTTCGGATATTCCAAAGCAAAGCGCTGCAGCTCGGCAAGGAGCTCGCGGAGCGTCATGGCCTCTCTCCGCCAGGCGAGCGTCCGGATCCGCGCGAGATCCGCATGCGCTCCAGGTTCGCCACGCAAAACTTACACACCGTGACCGCGGAGTCCGGATCTGACGCCAGATCATCGTACTTGCGAACCGACATGTACCCGGATCCCGAAGCCGGCGCGATCTGAGAACCGCGCACGACGCGACCGCAGAGCGATCGATCCGAGCTCTTGGGGGAGAGCACATGGATCGATCGGTCGGCCATCATTCGATCGATGCATGATGGGCATACCACCGGGACGATGTACTCATCCCCGCAGTACGTAGAGCCGGGCGCCGCGAGATCCTGCACGTGAACCAAGGACCGTGCAGGCTTGCCCTTCTTGGGCTCGCTCACAGCGCCCTCCCCGCAAGAGAATCGGCAGCCCTCTCCAGGTAATCGGCCGCATGGCGATACCGCCCCGTAGCACGCACGAGGAGCGCTACGTAGCGCAGTCCGGATCGCCGGATGCTGCGCACGAATGTATCGCTATCCTGAACCAGGAGACGAATGTTCCCCGTGGGGCGACCCGTCGTGAAGACACCAGAGATCGGAATCCTAGACACGAAATCCGCCTCCGCCGAGAGACCCGCGAAGCGAAGCAACCTCTCC
>Ga0180084_1000015_pt1 | contig 10779 bp, 13 predicted proteins | sample EasRiv0_2_16_10D_FD_121777 | JGI IMG/M metagenome (GOLD analysis project Ga0180084, IMG submission 121777) | Soil microbial communities from meander-bound floodplain in the East River, Colorado, USA - East River metaG ERMLT660_2_16_10D | ecosystem: Environmental > Terrestrial > Soil > Floodplain...
AACCCCTACGGAAAATTTCTCTATGAAGACTTCCGGCGACTGGCGGGTGACAGCACGCTTTCGAAGTACGAACGCATCGGCTTTCCGGATTCCTGCCGTGCGGGGTTCGAGGAGGCGATTTTCCGCGATATCTGCACCAAGCTCGGAAATCTGACGACGGCCAAGCGAACGGTACTGGACATCGGTCCCGGCTGCAGCGATCTGCCCGGAATGCTGATCTCCCTTGGTCGTGCAAAAGGCCATTCGCTTGTCTTCGTCGACAGCGCGGAGATGCTCGCGCACCTACCCGATGAGCCCTTCCTCGAGAAAGTCCCGGCACTCTATCCCAATTGCCCGGACCTGGTATCCAGGCTTCAAGGGCGCGTCGACGTCATACTGTGTTACAGCGTCCTACATTACATATTCATTGACACCGCATTCTTCAGGTTCGTCGACGTCTCCCTGTCTCTGCTTGCACCGGGAGGGCAGATGCTGATCGGTGATATTCCCAATGTGTCCAAGCGCAAGCGGTTTTTTTCGAGTCAAACCGGTGTCAGCTTTCATCGCGAATTCATGAAAACCAGCGCAGATCCGATCGTCGAGTACAACCGGATAGAAGAGGACCAGATCGACGATGCCGTGGTTTTCGCCTTGCTGCAGCGGGCGCGGTTGGCCGGCTTCGATGCGTATGTTCTGCCTCAGGATCCGGCGCTCCCGATGGCGAATCGGCGCGAGGACCTTCTGATCATCCGGCCCTGAAGGCAGGCCATGCAGAAGACGAAGAAGCTCTTCATCATTGGTGACAGTGCGTTCGCGGAGGTCGCCTACGAATGCTTTACGCATGATTCGGCCTACGAGGTCATCGGATTTGCGATCGAATCGCAATACCTCAAAAGGGATTCCCTGTTCGGTCTTCCGATTCTTCCCTTCGAGCACATCGAGCAGTCGTTCAAGCCGGGTGAAGTGGAGTTCTACGCGGCGCTCGTCTACAGCCAACTGAATCGCCTTCGCACCCGGCTGTATGAGTCCGCGAAGCGGAAGGGTTATTCCGCCGCAAGCTACGTCAGCACTCGTGCTTTCGTGTGGCGTAACGTTGAACTGGGCGAGCATTGCTTCATTTTCGAAGACAATACCGTGCAGCCGTTTGTGCGGATCGGGACCAACGTGGTGGTCTGGAGCGGAAACCACATTGGCCACCACTCGGTCATCGGCGACCATTGCTTCATTTCGTCGCAGGTGGTAATTTCCGGATTTTGCAACGTCGGCAAGTGCTCGTTCCTCGGTGTCAATGCAACCCTGGCTAACAACGTTTCTCTCGGAGAAGACAACTGGATCGGCCCCGGCGTCACGATCCTGCGGGATACCAAACCCAACCAGCTTTTTGCTGCGGAGCAACCTCCCGCGTCAAAGGTCTCCTCAAAGCGGTTGTTCAAGGTTGGGGACGATTGACATGCGATGGAAAAAACTCGGCTTGGTCTGGAGGCCCGACGGCTGCCAGGGGTGGGGAAAAACCCATGCCATGGGTCCAACACCTTACCGGTTGAATAATGAGGTCATCCGCGTTTTCGTCACATCTCTAGATGCTGATGGCAGAGGGCGGCCGCGTTATGTCGATGTCTCGGCATTCGATCCGACGAAGGTGCTCGCCACATCTTCCGTGGCGTTGCTCGACATCGGTGAGCCGGGCACCTTCGACGACAATGGCCTGATGCCGATCAGCATCGTGCAGACCGGCCCGCGGTCCGTCTACATGTACTACGCGGGCTTCGAGCTCTGTACCCACATCCGCTATCGAATCTTCAGCGGCCTTGCGATCAGCACGGACGAGGGTGTCACCTTCCGCAGATACAGCCGGGTTCCGATCCTCGATCGGTCGGAGGACGAGATGTTCTTCCGCGGCGGTCCGTTTGCGTTGTTCGACAATGGCGTGTACAAGCTCTGGTACGTTTCTGGGAGCGAGTGGACAGATATCGAGGGCAAGTCGATGCCTGTCTATGATCTGCGTTACCAGGAATCGAAAGATGGCGTCCGCTGGTCTTCGACCGGACACGTCTCAATGGCCCTGACGGGCGCTGATGAGCATGGCTTCGGGCGGCCTTGGGTGGTGAAGCGCGGAGCGGACGACTATCAGCTTTTTTATTCGATCCGCCGCCGCTCGTTGGCCGCCTACCGGTTGGGCTACGCGGAATCGAGGGACGGGATCGCGTGGAACCGGAAGGACGATGAAATGGGATTGGATGTATCCCCAGACGGCTTCGATTCGAACGCAATCATGTACTCAGCTGTAATCTCCGTGAACGCAAAAACATATTGCTTCTACAACGGCAACAATTTCGGTGAAGAAGGCTTTGCGGTCGCGGAGCTTGCGGCGTAACGATGCAGGTCGTACCGTACGAGCCCGCGCTCGAATCCGCCTGGGACGACTTCTGTGAGAATTCGCTCAACGGCACCTTTCTTCATAGCCGACGCTTTCTTGGCTACCACGGGAAGAGATTCGAGGACTTATCGGTCGTTTTGATGGACGCGGGATCAACCGTGGGCCTCTTCCCCGCGGCATCGGCGCCCGGCGATCCGTCAGCGGTGGTAAGCCATCCGGGCGCGACTTATGGTGGAATTGTTCATCAAGGCCGATTGACCGGTGGCCGCATGGCCGCCGCCATGCACGCGCTGACAGAGCACTACGCGCTGACGGGGGCGCGCCGCCTTGTCTACAAGCTGGTTCCGCATATCTACGCTCGTGCGCCCGCGCAGGATGACCTGTACGCAATCGCACAGATGGGCGCCATTAGGGTGCGCTGCGCGCTTTCATGTGCCATCGAATTGGCGCATCAGCGGCCTCGAAGCGAACGTCGACGCAGGGGATTGAAAAAAGCGCAAAAGGTGGTGACGTTGTCGAGCGAACCGACGCTGGTGGGCGACCTGTGGAGCGTGATCGCGGCGAACCTTTCCCGAGAGCACGGCGCGGTACCGGTGCATTCCGTGGATGAGCTCGCGTTGCTGGCGAGCCTGTTCCCGGGCCAGGTGCTGATCCGTTGCGCGCGAATCGCCGACTGCGTCGAAGCAGGCATCGTGCTCTTCAACTCGGGAAACGTCTGGCATGCGCAGTACATCGCCGCAAGTGAGCGGGGATACGAAGCGTCGGCCCTGGACGCGGTATTCGATGGGGCAATCGGAGAGGCGCAGGAGCGTGGCGTACGCTACTTCGATTTCGGCACCAGCAATGAAGACGGAGGTAAGACCTTGAACGCGGGCCTGTACCAATTCAAGGCGGAGTTCGGTGGCGGCGGGGTGGCGCACGAGACCTACGAAATCGGATTGACCAGATGACCAAAAAGACATTGTCCCTTGTGGTCCCCGTTTACTTCAACGAAGGAAGCCTGCCACTTCTCTTTGCCGAACTCGTGACGCTGGAATCGGCGCTCGAAGCACGCGATGTCTCCCTGGAGCTGATTTTTGTCGATGACGGCTCGCAAGACCAGTCCCTGGCAAGGCTGCTCGAGTTCAAGCAGCAGCGGCCGCCTACCAAGGTGATCAAGCTCACCCGGAATTTCGGAGCGGTGCACTGCTCGAAAACGGGTCTCCAATTCGTGACCGGTGACGCGTTTTCGGTCATTGCGGCGGATCTTCAGGACCCGCTCGGCCTGGTTCTTGAGATGGTGGACCGCTGGAAAGCGGGTGCGAAGTTCGTGATCTGCGAGCGAGTCACGCGCGACGACCCACTGATTTCAAAGATGTACTCCAAACTGTACTACCTGCTTTTGCGCTCGATCGTTGTCAAGGACTACCCCAAGGGCGGCTACGATATGGCCCTGATGGACAAGGCGTTGCTGCCTCACCTGGTCAACAGCTCGAAGAGCGTGTTCACGCCGCTTCTGGCCTATTGGCTCGGATACCAACCTGAGGTCATTCGATACGATCGGCCCGCGCGCGAGCATGGAAGGTCAAGGTGGACTTTCTCGAAGAAGATCCACGTGTTCCTCGATGTCATGCTCGGTTTCTCGATCACACCCATTCGGATGATTTCCGCGTTGGGCGCTTTTGTATCCCTGGGCAGTTTCGCCTACGGCACGAGCGTCGTTCTGAGCGCCTTCATGGGCAATGTTCCGGTTCAGGGGTTTCCGACGGTCGTGGCGCTCCTCACATTCCTGATGGGATTGATCATTCTCATGCTGGGTGTCATTGGAGAATATCTGTGGCGCATTTTTGAGGAAACGAATCGAAGGCCGGAGACCGTCATTGAAACTGTGTATTGAGTCCAATGCTCGTCAGTGCAGCAGTTTCGCAGCGGAGGTCGCGCTGAAAGCATTCGAACCCCGCTGGCTGCGCTTCCTCTTCGCGGGTGCGGTCAACTCGGTCGTGACGTACGTCGTGTACCTCGGTCTTCTTCAATTCGTCGACTATCGCGTTGCCTACACGCTAAGCTTCGTGCTTGGAATATTGTTCAGTTATTGGATGAACGCCGCGTTCGTCTTCCGGAAAGCGGTCAGCTTGCGCACGTTCCTAAGTTTTCCGCTGGTCTATCTCGCGCAATACGTGCTGGGGGTCCTGCTGCTGTCAGTGGCCGTCGAGTGGTTGGGCATCGCTCCTTGGCTTGCGCCGCTGCTCGTGCTCGCCATCACTGTTCCTCTCACCTTCTTTCTTTCCCTCACTGTGTTTGGCGAACGGAAGGCATGAACATGGCGCGGTACACGATACGCGATTGCAACACCGTCCTGCTTCCTAAGATTTCAAACCCGCGGGGAAACCTTACCTTTCTCGAGGGTGGAAAGCAGATTCCCTTCGAGATCAAGCGGATTTTTTACATCTATGATGTCCCCACCGAGGAAGGTCGCGGCGCCCATTCGCATCGTTCGCTATGGCAAGGGCTGATTTCCCTTTCCGGCAGCTTCGATGTCGCGCTTGACGACGGCACCGCCAAGACAACCGTTCATTTGAATCGGCCGTGGAAGTGCTTGCTCGTGCCCCCGATGATCTGGGCCGCGGAGATCAACTTCGACCCGGGAACGGTGTGCCTGGTCCTCGCTTCCGAGGCGTTTTCCGAAGCCGACTACATCCGAAATTATGACGATTATCTGGCGGCCCGACAGGCGTGACACTGCTTCCGACCGTTTTCTTCGCAGTGCGTCGTTGAAAAAGCCGGCGCTACGCCGGCTTTTCCCGTAACGAAAGCGTTCCCGCGCGTCAGAAACATCCGCCTACTTGGCAGAATTCTCCCGGCAGTCCGACGATATCGAAAGCGGGATTATGCATTCCAAGGCTCACCGACGTGGAGGGATTGGCGCTGTACCACACCACGAGGTTCAAGCTGTAATAGTTCTGCAAACGAATATCCTTCTGCCCATCATTGTCGAAATCGCCGATGCTTACCGGGTAGTAAAACTTTCCCACACCGATCGGAGTCGGTACCGGGGACATGGTGGGGTTGCCGTTTTGCCAGTACGCGATCTGCTCCGTTGCCAGCATGGCGTAAATTAAGGAGGCAACGTCGTGCGCATAACAACATCAGTACAACGAAGATCGACCCCACTCAGCACTCGGCAACTTGACGCCAAATGCCTTTGCCACCAAGCTAGCAAAGCCCGAAACGTTGCCTAGCTTCCGGACCACAATCAGGGAGCAGACCAACCGCCTTTCAACTAGCATTCAATCTGGACCACTTTACCGGGGGGCCGATCAACGTGCTTTCTTGCCCCGCCGCCAGAATCTTCTCGGTTAATCACACCGCCCACGTGACGCAACATGCCCGCTTTCTTTAGACTGTTGCGCAAGGCAACACTTGCTGCAGGCTTCGTTGTCTGCGTTATCGCGCTGGTGGCTGCGAATGTCGGGCTTGGCACGGGGCCAGACTTTCTATTTTTCCGATGGTGGCATATCACACGCACGACCACTTTGTACAGCGGCCTGTTGCTGATCTTCGCGAGCTTAATTCCAGATCTACGGGGGCTCAAAGCCCCGTGGTCTAAATTGCGCGCCGCCATTGTGAAGGAGCTCGCCTTTGAGGCTGGTCCCCAACACATTGCACGATTTCTGCTCCTCGGGTCCGTTCAGCTCATGCTTGCCGTGACCGTCGCCACGGCGGCGTTCTGGCTCAATCGCAACAATCTTTTGGGTTACTTCGATGGGCAAAACTTGATGACGTTGAGCAAGAACCAGTGGGACTTTACAAGCTTCGGTTTCGAAATTTCATCCAATCCATTGCAAGCCCTGGGAGACATCTGGCCTAATTTAAATGCGCGCTGGCTTCCTGAACTATTGGTGTTACGGCTATTTTCGGAAACAAATTGGCAAAAGATCGCCATTCACTGCGTCGCCTTCACCGAGATTTTTACGGCAACGTCTTTGGTGGCCTATTGGCTCGATTCTTCACCAGCCAAATCCATAGCGTCGGGTTGGCTGGCAGCATTGATGATCTCACCGATCACATTCCCGTCGCTGATTTACAATGTTTCCCCCGATTTGCCTCTTGGGATGCTCATCGCGCTGCCGCTGGCTATCGTTCCATTGTGGGGTGACATCGGCCGGAAATCGTTTTGGTCCGACGCCACACGAACCGCGATCATCGGTCTTCTTCTTTGGATACATTTCATCGCAATGGGACTGTTTTCGGTTCTTGCCTATCCATTTCTGGCGATCATTGGTCTGGTTTTCTTGATAACTTCGTGGAACGACAAAGTTGAATTTTGGCGTAAATTGGCGTTGGGCTGTGTTCTGTTCTTGGTGTTGGTGATCTCAGGTTTGCCGCAAATACAGCTTGGCATGATTGCGGACAGCGCTTTTTATATATTTCCTCAAGAATACGGGATACGGCGCGCCCACGGCTTGGAAGATGGTTCGTTATTGTTGCGTCCAAACGAACCGATCGGGTTCTGCATAGCCGCATTGGGCGTTAGCGGCGCAATTTGTCACCTGATATGGGGCAGGGCAGGGCGGATGCGTCAATTTGCCATCGCAACCTTGGCCGCCGTCGGACTCATTCTCTGCGCTTCGTTGGCGTACGCGAAGAAAGGCTTTTCTGGAGCAATTCCCATCTATTACGAATGGGTTTTGTGGGCTGTCTATCCGATTTTCGCCATTTCCATGCTCGCCATCGGTTGGAACCAATATTGGTCGCAATGGTCGTCGTCACGGGGCCGGCATGCCGCGGTATTTCCCAAATGGTTGTGGCTCGTGCTGCCTCTGGCCGGCTTCTTGGCGCTGCACGGCCCGAACTACCTGCGCGGTGGTTACAACAGCCGACCCAATGTCTACCCGCCGGCACCGACTACACTGACTGAGTATTTGCGGGGCGAAGTCGCGCTCATTCCCGGTGCGCCGTTCCGCGGCCGCGTTGCGACCATTACGGGAGAATCTTTGCCGGCCCCGGCGAGCTGGCAGCAGCTTTGGGATATTGATATCAGGCTCATCAATTCCGTCGGTAATGACCACCGCGATATTGGCCTTTGGTATTTCAGCATCCCCACTTTGTTTCAATACAGCATGACCATGCATCCGCTATTCTACGCCGTGGTGAAGCGTTATCTCACCTTCGAAGGCGACGTATGGGAACGCAATGTCGCACCGATTCGTCGCGCGGATATTGGCATTCTTCGGCTTCTGGGAGTTCGCTACTTAATCACGGATAATCGCAAGCCCGCGCCCGGGAGCCAACGACTGCGCGAGATGTCCCTGCCGGGTGGCGGAACGCTCGCGATCGATGAGATTGCAATGCCCAATTTGGGTCTTTCGCCGACCCAGACGATGCCAATCACATCGGGCAAGCAGGCAATTGATTGGCTTGGCAATGCGCAAGCCGATTTCGGGCGAACCGCCTTATTGACAGGTCCCAAAGTCGCAGAACTGAGTCCTGCCAGCGATATCAGCATCATAGTCGAGCGCGATGGTATTCGCGTACTCTCTAACAGCTTGGGACATTCGCTGGTTGTGATTCCCTTTCAATTTTCCAACTGCCTGCAAGTGGTACCGCGGGATAATAGCCGCGCTCCAGATCTCAGACGCGCCAATTTGTTACTGACGGGCCTTCTTTTCGAAGGTCGTTTGGATGCGACGATCAAATATCGTCAGGCGCCCTTTCAGGGAACGTTCTGCCGTCTGAAAGATCTCGAAGATGATATGTCCCTTGTAGAGAGCCTTGGTACTAAGCGATGACGTGTCGGCATTGCGGGTCCCCGGTTTCGCTCTCTCTCATGAACCTCGGCGCGGCGCCGCCGTCGAGCGCGTATCTATCGGAAAAGGACCTCAATGCGCCGGAGTGTTGGTATCCGTTGCGCGTCCGCGTTTGCGAGAATTGCTGGTTGGCACAGACGGAGGGTTTTGCCAAGCGGGAAACCTTGTTTGCATCCGATTACGCCTATTTCGGCTCGGTCGAAGATATCCGGGTCGCCGACGTCGATAGATATTCGAATGCGATGATTGAGCTAGTGGGGCTCGACACCAAAAGCCTGGTCGTCGAAATCGCAACCAATGATGGTTGCTCGCTTGAAGCCTTCAAACGGCGCGGCATCCCAGTTCTTGGCGTGGAACCAACGTGCAGCACGGCGGCTGCTGGCGCGAGAACGTGTTCGTCGAGCGGCTGTAGAAGACGGTGAAATACGAGGAGGTGTATCTGAAGGCCTACGCCACCGTGCCCGAAGCGCGGGACTCGATCGGCCGATACCTGGTGATCTACAACCAGCATAGGCCGCATTCGGCGCTTGACCGGCAGACGCCCGATCAGGCCTACTTTATCCAACCGCCGCTCGCCCAAGCGGCCTGACCCACGGCAGAAATCAACTTATGAAACCGGGCTCAACTGTTCAAATAAGTGGGCCCATTTCTGACCGGCTGGTCTCGATCTCGATCGTCAGCCACCGGCACGGCGCACTGGTGCACGACCTGTTGCACGACATCGAGCGCTGTTGCACGGAAGTGGAGGTGCTGCTCACGGTCAATGTTGAAGAAGCGTTTTCCTTCGACTCGACGAGTTTCGCATTTCCGCTGCGGATCATCCGCAACGTCAAGGCGAAGGGTTTCGGCGCCAATCACAATGCCGCGTTTGCCGGTGCCGAGGGCAGGTATTTCTGCGTTCTCAACCCTGACATACGCCTGAACACGAATCCGTTTCCATTCCTGATCGGGGCCCTCGCGGACGAAAAAGTCGGCGTCGCCGCGCCCCGGATCGCTAATCCGAGCGGAGAGACCGAGGACAGCGCCCGGCGTTTTCCGACGTTGTGGGTCATAGCGCGCAAGGCACTGACCGGCGCGCAGCACCACGATTACGAAGTCACGAACGCGCCGTTCCGCCCCGAGTGGGTGGCGGGCATGTTCATGCTGTTCCGGTCCGAGGTCTTCCGGCGGCTCGGCGGCTTCGACGAGCGTTATTTTCTGTATTACGAGGATGTCGATCTGTGCCTTCGGCTGCGCCGGCTCGGCTATGACGTATTGCTGGAGCCGGGCGCCGAGGCGTTGCACGACGCGCGGCGGGCCAGCCGCAGCAGCCCGCGCCACCTCCTCTGGCACGCGCGGAGCCTGGCGCGCTTTCTCATCACCAACCGGCTCGGGTAGAGCTGCGGCCTCGTGTAGAATTCGGGAGTCAGTGAGCGGCAATGGCCCCGCGTTACCTCATCATCGGCGCCTCAGGCTTCATCGGCGCGCGCCTCTACGCCGTGCTTGGCCGGACTCACGCGCTCGCAACTTATCACAACCGGCCCGTACCCGGAGCTTTTGCGTTCGACGCGGGTCGCATGCGGCTCGCTGACGCTGTGCTCAAGCAGCACCGTGGCCTGACGCACGCTTATATACTGCACGGCGAAACCAACATTGATAAGTGCGCCGGCGATCCGCGCGGGACCGCGGAGATCAATGTCGCGGGCACGAAGCGCGTGATTGACGATCTGCTTGAGCACGGAGTGACACCGGTGTTCGCTTCGAGCGATGCAGTGTTCGACGGCTCGCGCGGATTGTGGACCGAGGAAGACCCGGTCAATCCGATCCTGACTTATGGACGGCAAAAGGCGGAAGTGGAGCGCTATCTTCTCGAGAAAACGGGCGCCGGTCTCGTGCTGAGGCTGGCGAAAGTCGTCGCCACAGCTCCGAGCGCGAATGACATGCTGAGTGAATGGTTCAACAGGCTCGAAAGCGGGACAGAGATCCGCTGTGCCCGTGACCAGGTATTGTCTCCGTTGGCAGTGGATGACGCCGTGACCGCGTTTACGCGGCTTGCCGAATCGGGCCGCTCCGGTGTTTTCCACGTCTGCGGACCGCGCCCGATCACGCGCCTTGATTTGCTGCAGTTGCTGGTCAAGGAGATCAGGTGCTATCGCGAGCTGCAGCCGAAGATCACGCCCTGCGGCTTACGCGATTTCAATTTTTCCGAGCCGCGTCCGCTGGACGCCTCGATGTCGCCGCGCAAGCTCTACGCTGCCCTTGGGCGCCACTTCGACGATCCGCGCGAAATATGCCGTAAGGCTGCTGCTGCTCGCTACGGCGGCGGAACCAGCCGCGCGCGCGCACGCCGCGAACCGTCCCGGCATTCGATTTCCGGGGAGCGGGTCAAATGAAGGCAGTGATACTGGCAGGCGGACTCGGCGGCTTCGACGAGCGTTATTTCATGTGCTATGAAGACGCGGATCTTTGCGCCCGTCTACGTAGACTCGGCCATGATGTCAGACGGGTGCCCTCTTCGCGAGTCGTCCACCATGCGCGCCGCACCAGGCACTGGATTCCGCGATACCTGCTGTGGCAACTGGCGAGCATGTTGCGTTTCTTGTGGTCACGCGCGGTGGGGCGCAACTGAGAGGTAAGAGGCGTGCGCGTCATCCGCCC
>Ga0180084_1000016_pt1 | contig 10388 bp, 18 predicted proteins | sample EasRiv0_2_16_10D_FD_121777 | JGI IMG/M metagenome (GOLD analysis project Ga0180084, IMG submission 121777) | Soil microbial communities from meander-bound floodplain in the East River, Colorado, USA - East River metaG ERMLT660_2_16_10D | ecosystem: Environmental > Terrestrial > Soil > Floodplain...
CAGGTGGCGGTGGCGGTGGCGGTGGCGGTGGCGGCCTGGTTGTACTGGTGACCGCGATGTCTACACCGCCATTTACGACCGGAATCGGAACCGGCAGCGCCACGACCATCTGCCCGGGAGGTAGCGGAGGGAGCGGGAGCTCCGGTACAGGGACCGGATCGGCAGGATCCGCCGGCGGTAACGGTGGCACCGGGATCGTCCTCGTGCTCAACTGACGAGATGCCCCAGCAAGTCAATGTAGGCGACCATATTCGATGCTGGCCAGATCATATTCGACCAGCCACGCTCGATGGTGCCATCTCATGCCTAGCGATAGTAACCGGCATATTCGTCGATGACTTCGCCGTGCATTACTTCCTACCCGAAGGTAGCAACGGGTTCACCAGGTTCAGTGGTCCACCGATGTCAGGTCCTATACGTGGTGGGTGGTGGCTTCCCGTAAGAACCGAATGATCTCGAGCGGCGATCGATCATGCAGATCCTATTTTTTCGGAGAAATCCGATCAAGCGATTGCCAGATCGAGATCATTCCCAGCACCTCAACACCCCAGCGCTCCAGTCGCCTTCGCCGTGAGTCGGACAGTGTAGGAAGGCGAATTGCCCTCCGGGACCAGGCAGATCAGCTCGAGATCGATCGTCGACCCACCGATGACCGGATCAAGCTGGACTTGTTCCAGACAAGCCACGAACGCCTCTCCTGGGATCTCGCCGCTCGTTTTGGAAAATTGCGAGCGGCCTCCGATGCGAAGATCTCCCACGCAATAGTTCTGCGGATCGATCAGATCGATGCCATTCAAGCGATACGCCATCGAGGGATCCCCGGGAACGGAAACACGAAACACCGTACGTACTTCCATAGGAGACACAGAAAGGGAGCCGTCCAGACCGCGGATCATGACGTGAACCATGACCGCCAGCGTACCCGGAATATGTTCGGCTGGCGAAGCGTAGGGTCCCGCAGACGATGGCGAAGACCAGTGAGATCGAGGACCCTATCCCCGCGAGCGATCTGGCGCGAGAGAGACAGCGAGCGGCACATCGAATCCGGGCATCCGCCCGAGCGTATGTCTCGGCGTTGCTCGCCACGGATCCGCAAGCCCAGGAAGAGAGCGGATCCGCGCTCGAAGAAGCCGGCCGCATCCTCGGCGAAATCGATCAAGCAATCGAGCTCTCCGATTTGACAGGCAGGAAGCCATCCGGCCTGGCTCGATCGGGATCCGATCAAGGACGCGCGCCGCACGTCGCCGGCTTGCTCTCTATCCCTGACGCGGCAAACGCGGACCCGCGGCGCGGGGTCCCGATCGGAGAGCTGGTCGCGAGCTCTCTGTCCCTGCTGTTCGACGCTGCCGGTATGGATCCATTCAACGTCGCGATCCGGTCCGGGATTCCGGAGGCGACGATCCGATCCTTGCTCGACGGTGAGCAACCCGCCACGCTCGCCACGGTCGCCAGCGTTGGCCGGGCCGCCGGAGGACAGCTGATCTTCGGATTCGTGCCGCAGGCACCAAGCCAAGACGACGCCCCCGTGACAGAGGAGATCGAAGCTGCCGCGCTTGCGTTTGCCGCGGACCCCGAGCGCGGTCGCCGATCTCTGATTCGCGCCGCGCTTCGCCTGGCCGCGAAATCTGGAGTTCCCGGAGCAGCGGCGCGCGCGGAGAGCGAATCGCTGCGCTCCCTGCGCGATCTCGTCATCGCGATCCGCGAGGAGATGTCCCGTGGCAGCGTTCCCGAAGAAATCAGGAGCGTCGACTCGCTCGATGCCGTACTCGCCAGGCGCGCGATCTACGCTCACGTGGATCGCGCCTCCGACGATACGGAGCGGGCGCTGTCCTCGCGATCCTCCGTCGCAGGCATCTCGGAACCGACGTCGCCGCGCTGGGTCGCGCAACGCTCGCTTCTCCTGCGCGCGATCTTCGCAGTTCGCGAGGTCAGGCCAGGACATTCCGACGACGAAAGCCTCACCATGGAAGTCTATGTCGACGATCGGAAGGTCGCCCAGGGATCGACGCTCGACATCGATCGAGCGCTGCGCGCGCAGGACGTCGAGGTTCATCGAGGCGAGCAGATCATCGTTCGCACGCATGATGTCGCGGCGTCGTGGCTGACGATCGTCCCAATCGTCGTGTGGAAGTAAGTAAAAATGATGGACAACTATCGAATTTCATACACATCCGAATACGATGAAGTTCGCATGGATTGGCGATCGATGTTCGTCTTCGACCCAGCTAAGCGTCTCATGCGTCTGATCGGGACAGCGGAGCAACGAGCCCAATACGCCAAGGTCATGTGGGAGCGCAAGGGACGCTATCGAGCATGGATGGCGTCGTATGGCGATCGAGCGACACCTCCCCTCTATTTCCCGGAAGGCTTTTGCAAAAACGTACCCTAGCGATCCTGCCGATTGTCGCACAGGAATCGATCACCTAGGAAAGGAATGCCATGTCAGCGAAGAGAATCATCTTGCGTACCCTATGGAAATCCAAACGCGGACCCCAGGGTCCGACCTGGAGGGCATGGCTCCATAAATTTCTGCGCTCGAACGCAAAGCCAAATCCATGATCCGCGCTCTGCACACCGCGGCGTCGATCGCGACGCATGCGATCGATCTGATCGGCACGCGCCGAGCCGCCATAGCTGCCGCGCGTGCCGCGGCGAGCGTGGCGGGGACCTTGCTATCGGTTGGCCGGGTTCTCGATGAATCGACGGTCCTGCCCATGCCCAGCAGGCTCTCCCCCGCCGAGATCGAGCTCCTCAACGCCGCCGTTGCCATCCCGGATGACGGACAGATCCGGTCTGCCGAGAATCCGGTCCCCGCGGTACAGGATGCGTTCCGCGCCACGATTCGGCTCATCGAGGCCGCTGCAGCGTTGCGTGCCGAGCGCAGCGCCGCACGGAGAGGGATCGTCAAGTGACGCCAGAGCGCGCCGCCGAGATCGCCGAACGACTGGCCGAGCTTGCTCGATCGGATGCTACGCATCGATCATCGCGTGTCCGTAACCGAGCTCGAAACAGGTCCCATCGAACCCAGGATGCAAGATGACGACGACCGACGAGAGCAAGAGATCTACGAAGGAGCAGATCGCGCTCTGCCTTCACCGCGCTCAACCCACCCCCGGTTTGATGACACCGTCCCTCACGATCGTGATCGACGAGGAGATCCGGAGAGATCATTCTTCAGAGGGAACGGACCACAGAAGGAATCTGTTTCGCCAGGAGGCCCGCGCGCTCGCGCTTGCCCTGCGCGGATCTCTCCCGGGCGGGACCGTCGATGCGCTGCTCGTCGAACTTCTCGACAGCAAGCGATCCGAATTCGTGGTCGCGAGGAGACTCCTCGCCGATGAGTCGCCTCAAATGCCTATGCAGCCTCGCGGCATATGGGGCCATGTGTGTCGGGTTCTGTTGTTACTGGCTCCATCGGCGATCGCCATGTGGGTTCATCGGCGATCGATCGCGCGGAAAGCCAGGACGTCATGACCGACGATGACGCATCCTTTCTCCGTCGCAAGCGAGCTCAGATCCGACTCGGAGACGAGCTCACGCGCCGCGGTGACGAGTCTGGAATCGGGCTGCGTCAGCTTGCGCTGCATGCAATCCGTCACGATCCACGCGCCCGCCGGGCGGTGATGGCCGAGCAAATCGAGCTCGGCGAAGTCGACCTCGGGGATCCGGTAGGATGATTCTCGTCGACGGACTTATCACCTACAGCGCCAGAATCACGCGTGGGTTACCTTCGCGAACCTGGTGCCACATGGTCAGCGACGCCAGCAAAGCCGAGCTCCATGACTTCGCGGCCCGGATCGGCCTCCGAAGAAGTTGGGCGCAGCTGCGACCGCAGGCGAGCGCCGCGCACTACGATCTCCTGCCGTTTCGCCGAGCGCTGGCTGTAAAGCTCGGCGCGATCGAGGTCACGAGACACGATCTCGTGGTGCGCAACTACGACAGGATCCGAAGATGACGACGATTCTCCATTATGCACATCTCTCACAGCTCGCTCAGCGCCGCATCGCGCTCGCATGTGGCCAAACGGCGATGCCTACGTTACGTGACAGCACCACCGAGCAGGACGGCGTGTACCGAGATGACCGAGGAGAATACTACACGTTCCGACGTGTCAGCCTCCTCACCTGCGAGGGCTGCAAGCACTACATTGCGACGCGCGGCCAACAGCCAGATCAGGATCCGTTCGTAACCTTCCTGGCTGCGTACGAAGATTATCTCGACGGCAAGATCGCATATCGAGATCTGCCGACGCAGATCTATCAAGCCCGGAAGCTCCATGACGCGATTCGTGATCGTCTCTTCTCGGGAGCCATCACGACCGAGCGAGCCGTTGAATTGCGCTGGCTCGTCAAGCGCGGCGAATGGCGGAACAGGCCCTGGTGGGATCGGATGATCACGCGTCTACTGGGCGGTGGACCGCCAGCATGAGCAATCCAGGTCGTCCGATCGGGTGGCGAAAACCGAACGCCCGCCGTAAATTGTTCATCATAAGACTCGAAGAGACAGCGTGGCGATGGCTGAGAAATCAGGCAAAATCTCGACGAAGCAGCGCTAGTGAAATCCTGCGTAGCTTAATCGAGCGAGCGATGATCGAGGGTATCCCTCGATCGTTCACGAGAGCCGAGATGGAGAAGATCTCCTCCGCGGCCAGAGTCGAGGCTCGCAAACTCCTCCAATCGAAGAGAACTCGTTCTTCGACTACCAAAAGATCTCGACGTTGACCTCGTCCTGTCATAGACTTACCGATTCATGACCCACTCGAACCCAGGCGCGGAATCACAATCCGTCCGCATGGTCGATCAGCGCGACCAAGATGTCCCGATCGACGTCCGGCAAGACGGTGGTCCGCCTGGCCTGGTTCCCCCAGGAAAGCGAGTCCGGTTCAAGATTCGAGCAAATGCACTGGCGTACCGGATCGATCGCGTCTTCATCCGGGACTGCGAGCACTGGCATGTCTACGACGTTCGCGTGGGCAGCCAATCTCAATTCTTGAGCGTGGGAGATTCCTCCGATCAGGATGGCATCCCAAGTGCCGCGTTCTCATCAGAAACCCTTTGCTGTTTCTCTCCCTTCGAGACGGTTCAGGCGGGTATGGAGCTCGCGCTCGACGTCGCCTATTGTGGTCCCGTGACCGAGGGTGCACCCTTTCATTGCTTGCTGCGATGCTGGGCAGCCTACGGAGACGGAAGGAACGACGAGGTCAAGGATCTCGAACGCGCCGCAATCACGATCGCGATCAAGAACCGAGAAGATCGTATGCAAGCGGCGACCAGCGCCCTGGCGTCCATCGCCCATGTCCTAGGCATCCAAGACTGTCCCGCGCCATGGATCGAGAACACGCGAGACGCCATCCTCGCCGAGATCCGATACCGAAGCCTCGCGCAATCCAAGGCGTGACACCTACACATAGAAGATCGACGTCCGAATCTCGGACAGATCCCCAGGTGAAGCGATATTCACCTACGTGGTGACCTCGATCACGTCTATGGTGCAGCAAATCGAGGCATGGTGATCGAGCCATTTCCGCGTGTAGCTTGATCAGCGTGGCCGATCAAGAAACGATCGCCGGTGCGCTGATCACAGGGCTCGCCGCAATCGCTGCGTCGATCCGTTGGTCCGTCGGACGAATCGCAAAATCCAGCGATCGGGCAACGACGGTCATGATCGAGCTCTCGAAGACGAGCGGTGCGCTGTCGGCGAAGTTCGACAGCCTGGCAGAGAAATTCGACAGCCTGGCGGCCAGGTTCGACCGGATCGTCAACACGCTGCTGCGCGATCGCGATCGAGGGGCATCTCAGGTCGACCGCAGGATCAGGAGCCGAACGGAAGGCAGGCGTAGGCCCACCACCTCGAGAGAGCTAGACGTCGGGATGGACGACAACGGCGGCATCCCCAAGCACGAACGCGGGTGACCGAGTCAGCGTACTTCGTGGTACCATCGTCCGCCGTGTCAAGTCCCGATCGCGATCACGGATCCGTACAGTGCCGATCTTGTCGAGCATGGCTCGACAGATGGCGCGGACGATGCCCGAACTGCCAGGAATGGACCTCGGGTCCGGCTCGGCCCTCTACACCTTCCCCTCGGAAGCGATCCACCGTCAACGCCCCCAGGCTCGCGGTCGTCCGCAGTGAACCACCTGCGCCGACAGATCCGGAACCGGATCCGGCCGCAAGGAATGCACCGACCTCGGTCGCCGTGCGGCTCTCCGACGTGGAAGTCGGAGAGGAAGAAGATCGAATCGTCACCGGGATCGAGCCGCTCGATCGTGTCCTGGGCGGCGGTCTGGTCATCGGAAGCCTGGTGATCCTGTCCGGAACGCCGGGAGCCGGGAAATCGTCCCTGCTGTGGCAAGTGCTCGATGCGGTCGCCCGACCGGAGGCCAGGCTCTACGCGGCCGGAGAAGAGTCGACGCGCCAGGTCGCGATGACCGCGCGTCGGATCGGTGCATCTCGGCCGCAGATCCACCTGGTCCACGAGACCCAGATTGAGAGCGTGCTCTGGCATGCGCGCGAGCTGAGGGCAGGGATCGTCGTCGTGGACTCGATCCATACCGCGCAATCGGAAGCCTCCAAGGGACAGCCCGGATCTGATCACCAGGTCAAGTCATGCTGCAACTTGTTAAGGCAGTATGCCAAGGCAACCGAGACAACGGTCGTCGCAGTCTCTCATGTCAACAAAGACGGCGATGTCAGCGGAGCCATGGCTCTCGAGCATCTCGGGGATGCCACGCTCATGCTGAGCCTGGGAATCGAGGGCACCGACGTAGGACCGCCCTGGCGCGAGCTGCGCGCGAAGAAGAATCGCTTTGGCTCCACGCTCGAGGTGGGCCTCCTGCAGATGACCGATCGCGGACTGGTCGCCGCAGGCGAATCCGACGCAGCGGATCTCGCCGAGCTCCGAAAGGCGAGCCAAGAACGGAAGGATCGCGAAGACGGGCTCATCCCGGTCGTCCATGAGCTCCTGCGTCGCTATGTCGAGCTCGGCGGAGAGATCGATGCCGACCTCGCGAGCCGCGTGGCCGGAAAGGTCGATCTCGACATGATAGGAGTCACCAGGTGACACAAATCCAGATCGCGGAGGATTCTGCCGTGGAGGCGACCACGGAGACGACATGGTCAAACCTGATCGCCGACGTTCGCTTGACCTGCCGAGCGCGGCCGGTCGTGATCGACCACTTCCGCGTCGATCTCCTGGATCCACTACGCGAGGCCGCGATCGCGCGCTACAAGACGCGCCGAAGCACCCCAACGCTCAACGTCGGTGGGTGGCGATCGGACGACCTCGCCTTCTGGGGAGAGGCCTGCGCGACCGCTCTCATCGAGGCGATCTATAGTCGCGTCGCGTTCGGCGAGATCGTGACTTGGGCGATGGTCAACCGCCTTGGATCTCATCACCCAAGACATCGCCATGACGGCGCAATCGTGTCCGGGATCTACTATCTGGATCCCGGCGAAGATCCGTCCTCTCCTACCGTGTTCGAGCTCGGCGCGCGAGGTCGCGACGGAGCCAAGCCCAAGCGCGGAGCACCGGAGATGGCCGTCGATGCCACCGCCGGCAGGCTCGTGCTGTTCCCTGGAGACATGTGGCACGGAACCCGGCCCTACGCTGGCGACCGACCGCGTATCACGGTGACATTCGACGTCAGGAGGTGATCATGCCGAAGAAGACAGACGCGCAGTTACGCAGGGAGATCGAAGCCGCGCTGTATTGGCCCGGTGGCAGCGGCGGCGGCGGATCACGCCGCGGGCGGTCGAAGATCGGCTCCGTGGTGAAGCCACACGCGCGAACCTCCACGCAGTGCAAGCGATGCTCTCAGTATCACACCACGGAGGAGCACGATCGTCATGCACACGGCGGATGGATTCCGCGGGCCACCAAACCAAAGCCGAAGAAAGAAAGCAAAGCCAAGGTCAAGGCCAAGAAGTCAACGAAGGCCCCATCAGGATCTGCCGCGAAGCCGCAGAAGACACGAGGATCGTTATCCGACGCACAGAAGATCGTCATCGTCCGCCGCGCAGTGACGAATGCTCCGGCAAGAGATCGACATGACCAAGGTGTGTACATATCTTCCGTGTGGGACAAAGTTGGAAAACGACTCGGAATGACACTCGAACAATTCAAGCAATGGCTGGTTATCAAAAACAGAGAGCAAGCGATCACGCTACTCCGTGTCGATCTGGTTGACACCGCAAATCCGGACAAGCTAGAGAAATCCTATATTTACGACATGGGCGCGACCTTCGACCTCATCAAGGACGACGAACACCGGAACCGCTTCCAGGCATAGATCGTCTCGGAATAACACATCCAATCTGGGCGTAGGATCCAATCATGGGAGCCAGGGACGTCAAGCTCGGTACGGTCGCGGACGCGCTGGCATGGCTACGCGACGCCGCCGCAGTCACACTGTCAACCCCTCCGGGATCTCCAGAGCGAGCCCGGAAACTCGACGATCTGGCACGAGCGCTGGGCCGCGCGAAGCAATCAGCGGCCGAGTATCGCGGAAAGATGGCCGACGAGATCCAGCTGGGCGTACAAGCGGCAGAGATCATTGTCCGACGCATGCGCGGTGACGGCAACGCATCGCCGGATACCGCCTCCGATGCCACGCCCAAGAAGAAAAGGCGCCATCCTCGTCGCTTGCCCGGAGGCGATCAATGAAAGTCGAAGACGCCGACTGCGTTCGCGTGATCTCGGATCTCGCTCGCGTGCTGTGCGATGGAAATTCGGGCGCCGCGATCCGCATGCTCGCGAACGCATCCGCCTACCTCGCCGGAACGCGTGGCGCGACCGAGCTGGACGTGGACGCGGCATCTGAGACCTTGCGTGCATGCCGTGGATTCGCGGAACGCGTGGACATCGCGCCGATCGACGAGGACCATACGTGACACCGCTCGTCATCTGCGCATTGATCGTCTTACTCGGCTCGTCCTGGATCGCGATCGATGATCTGATCTGGGGGCGGTCACGCCGGTTCAAGATCCTGTCGATGCTGGCAGGCGGACCGATACCCGGACGAGATCTGGCGTGCGGAAGATCTACGAGGTACGTCTTGCTCGGCAAAATGCAAGACGCGGGACTCGTTGAATCGTTCGATCTGGGATGGGAAGGATCTTCCTACCAGTACCGCATCACCGATCTCGGTCACGCTTGGCTCCGAAAATACGGGGACGTCCAGCGTTCAACTCCGAACTAGCTCGGTGATCGGCTACTCCACGCGCGATTCCACGCGCGATCCGTCGGCGACGCCAGCGCAGCCCATCCGGCGCAGAAAGCGCGCGACCTGACCGACCTCCTGCTGGCCCACCTCCGCCACGGCGCGCCAGGGCCCGCGCGTCAACCAGATGACCGCACAGTCCATCGCTGGAACGAGCAGTAACCCCGCCGTACCGCTCCCAGAGGACATCTCCCCAAGCGCAGACAAGACGCTCGATCCGTGAACACGGACGTCGCTCGTGCCACCATCGACACGCATCGAGACACGCTCCGCATCCCGTAGATCGACGGTGATCGCGATCGAGCAGCAACCGGCATAATCTGTCGCGTCGACCACGATGACGTCGCCCTCACGAGAAGCCGACACGAAGCCAGCTCCTCCAGCGACTTCTTCGCCACGCAAGCAAAATGACACCGCGCCACGAAGATGCGCCGAGATCATGCGTGATCCTCGTCACAATGCGTCAAAATGCTACACATAGAAATCACGTCTAGGAACGTTACCATGTTCGATGATGACGAGACCCATCCAGCCCACGAACTCCGAGCAAGACCCGGTACGGAAAGAGATCGGAATCACGATGGCGATGTCCGCTATCGCGGCGATTTGCCTGTTCTGGCCGATCGCCGCCGCGGCGCAAGCGGTGGATCCGGTCGAAAATCCGGATACATGGCGAACCGCTGGACCCTACTGGCTCGTCATTCTGGCTGGATACGCGATCTTGCGCGCCTTTCTGCGCGAGAACCATGTGCTCGCGCAGGGTCGCGTGCTGACCGCGATGACCGGCGCTTCCATGGTGGCCAGCGCGATCCTGTCCTGGCATTTCCAGGGCGCCCCGCTGAGCGGGATCTGGACCGCGACTGCCCTCGCGATCGCACTGCTGATTCATCCGGAAGTCCCGGCCGCGCAAGCTGCCGCCCTCCTGAGGCAGATCGATCCCATTCCGGCCCCCGTGCCGACTCCGCCCTCCTCGCCAGCATCTGGAACCCCGTCGATCGGGACACCCCGGATCTTGACGATCGCGCTGATGATCGCGGCGCTCTCTGCAGGGCTATCCGGCGGTGTCGCGTGCGGCGGATCCGCGGGAGAGCGAGCGGGCGCCATTGCCGCGGGGGGCGCGAAGGCATTCCTCGGCTGTGAATTCTCGCAGCTCCCTCCGGATACCCTCAG
>Ga0180084_1000017_pt1 | contig 10262 bp, 13 predicted proteins | sample EasRiv0_2_16_10D_FD_121777 | JGI IMG/M metagenome (GOLD analysis project Ga0180084, IMG submission 121777) | Soil microbial communities from meander-bound floodplain in the East River, Colorado, USA - East River metaG ERMLT660_2_16_10D | ecosystem: Environmental > Terrestrial > Soil > Floodplain...
CCGCCACGTTGATCGTGCCGTGCGGGTTGCCGGCGATCGGCACCCCCTCATCCTGGATGGTCACCCCGCCGGGTACCGTCAAGGTCGCTACCCCCGCGACGTCGGTCGCCGTGATCCCTCCGCCCGCCACGTTGATCGTGCCGTGCGGGTTGCCGGCGATCGGCACCCCCTCATCCTGGATGGTCACCCCGCCAGACGGGCCGCCAGGAACGCGAAGCGGGGAATTAGTCGTACCGCTTCCTGTGATGGTAACCTGATCAGCCGTGACGATGTATTCCGCTGGCTGTGGAACCCCACCCGAGATCAGCTTGATGTCAGCCATGACTTATGTCATAGCTCAGGTTGAGCAGGTACTGATCGTTTGTCTTATGGATTATCCGGGGGCCATCTCCCGGATCGGCTGGCCGTCGAACCAGTCTCGATAGTCGCCCTTCGGATCGACGTCGGGGAACGCTCCGCCCGCGGCTAGATGGACGCGCAGCGCGCGCAGATCGGGCGTGAACTCCGTGCGGGATCGCGACCCGAACCTCGCCAGCGCGACATGGGTTTTGCTGTGCGGCGGCCCCTGGCCTTTTTCACGACGCGGGAAATGATGCGCGTGGGCGGCCGAGCGCTCCTGGCGCACGAACAGATCCGGCACATAATCGATGCGCCGTCCGCGGTTTTGAAGCATCAGACCGAGGACGTAATCCTCGCCGGACAGCCCATCGCAGCCCTCTTCGAGCCCGTTGACCTCGAGTAGCCACTCGAGGGGCAACGCGAGCGTGCATCCATACAGCCAGCCTCCGCCGCACCCGATGCGACCTCGTGGATAGATCCCGATCCGGTGATCACGCACGAGCCGATCGCCCTCTGACTTTTCATACGCACCGGCGATCACGCTGGCGCGCGTGCGCTCTCCGTGGCGGAGCGTATCGAGCCAGCGAGGCCCCGGCCAGCATCGGTCGTCCAGGAACGCGATGTAATCGCGGCTCGCGAGCGCGATCGCCGTGTTGCGCGCATTTGCGACGGCCCACCAGTCACGATCGGTGACGCGTTGTGGACCCTGCCAGGGCGACGGCTTGGGACGCGTGGCCACGACGCGCGTGATCGCGGAGCAAGGCACGAGCCCGATGTCTTCTGGATCACGACCGAGCGCGTCTACGACGATGAGCTCGAGATCGTTGTCGTCGGATCGGCACTGCCATTCGAGGGCACGGAGCACCCAATCGAGCCGCGGCTCGGCGCGGCTCGTGGTGAACGCCAGGGTGGCTTTCATGCCTAGGTCCGCTTTTTCTTGGTCCGGCTGGTCCGGACTGGGCGAACTCCGGCGCGGATCATCTGGTCTGCGATCTCGCGTCGGAGCTGCGCTGCGGTTGGGGGAGGCGTGGCAGGCCCAGATCTCCGACCTGGAGGAACCACGACGTGGCCATCCTCGCGCACGGCTAATTCGACGATCCGCCGCGCGGCTTCCGCGAATCGTTCGTCGTGAGATTCGCCCGGTGGGCGCACAGATCGGACCACGATGCCGCCATCTACATGGACGCCGATCTCGACGATCGCGTATGCCCCGGGGTATCCGCGCCGCGGCGCATGCTCGTTGAAGCGCAGGTCGTTACCGACCCGGGACACCGTGGCGATTTTTCCGTCCACATGGGCCTCGGTGCCGATGCGTCGCCGAGCTCGCTCTGCGATCTGGGCCTCTTCGTCGTAGGTTGCCATGGGTCCAGAGGGTAACGCGATCTTCGCCTTGGTGTCACCCTGGGATGTCAGACTCCCTGCGCGCTCCAGGGCCCGACAGATCGCAGCGCAGGGTCAGTCCATCGCGCCGCGGCGAAGCCAAGATCTTGATTGGCATCCGGTACTGAATCGTCTGAAAACCTCCAGCGCGAACCGCGGACAGAATTTCTGTCGCCGGGATCGATCGAGCCAGCTGCGCGGCGCCGCCGAACCAGATTTGCCGGACCAACCAGTCCTCGGCTTCCTGGATGCGGATCTCGTCCGGGCGCATCGCGTACAAAGTGTCGGGCAGCGAAGAAATGATTTCGACGTCGGCTCCCGCCGTGGCGGGGACCTGGGCGTGCAGGGTCACGGTGACGTTCGCTGGGATGGTGGGCATCGCGGCCCCGATCTTACCATTCCTACCTCTTGCTTTGGTTCGGATTCGGACCCCGACGATGGAGCTCCGGGACGGTCGGCGTGTCGTCGTTGCTTGACTCGGAGAGTTCCCGCCGTGATTCGTCTCGAACGAACGCGGTCGGCCGGTTGACCGTGACCGGGAAGTAAGGCTGATTCCAGTGCTCCACTATCTTGGCGTTGACTGTGCGCCACAAGTGATCGATCCCGAGCCTGAGATCGATCGAGAGGACATCGATGGGCGCCGTCGAGTTGGGGTCGGCGATCAGGTGAACTTCTCGATCCCATCCCTGGATGTTCAGGATCGCGCCACGAAACAAGGGGCGTGTCTGGCCATCTGCGGTGGCCACGACGATTCCATGATTGGCGGCTTCCGTCAGCTTGAAGAGGTGACTCGGGATCTCCATGTCGAACGTCGACACGATGCAAGACGTGCCGAATCCAGTGATTTGATATCGTTCTCCCATCGAGGATCGACGAATCACGATCGCGTGGGAATGCGTCCGGATCTGATCGATCGCTACGTATGCCAGGTTGGAGATCACGGTCGCGATGGAGGGCGAGGGCAATGGCGCTGATGGGGTCATGGGGTATTTTGCGATGTGAACGACCCGACCCTGTAGGTTATTCGAGATCAGCCGATCCTCTGCATGACAATCCCCGTGCCGAGCGGGTAGAGCTCGCGGAACCCGAAGGACTCGGCGAGATCGCGCGCGGCACGGACGTGTCCGCCATGCCAGGACAGATCATCGAGCACGAGGATTCCACCGGGGGTGACAGATCGCGCGAACCGCGCCACGTCGCGCGTCGCCTGCTCGGCGTGGTTGCCGTCGATGTGCAGGAGACCGACGTGGCCAGGAACCGGCGCGTCATCGGACCGCGCGCGCACGACCTCGACGATCTCCGCGAGCCCGTGCCGATCAAGACGACCACGGAACGCTGCGAGCGCGGCGTCGTGGTCGACCGATGCCCACCACTCCTGGTCTGCGCCCTCCTGTCCGGCGCAGCTAGCCTCCTTGGCCCAGGGATCGATCGCGATCGCGCGGCGATGGATGGCTTCGCGTCCGGCTGCGATATCGAGATCGCGCAACGCCCGCAAGGCGAGCGCGATCGGGACGAGCGATCCGCCCATCCACACGCCGATCTCGCAGACCACGCGCGGGCGCAGCGCGAGGACGATCGCGGCGAGCGCATGAGCCTTCTCGAGATCGCACCACTCCCCGCCTTCCTTCAGGACGGCGCGGATCTCGACCATGAGCGCGTCGGTGGTCATGGGCTATCGAGCCCCGATCGCGGAGATCACGCGCTCGATCGCGCGATCGTGCCCTGTGGAGAATTCTTCGTATCGGATTTCGCCATCCAAACTGACGTTGACCGCATCTCCGCGCGTGCTGCCCTTCGACAGCTTGACTCGACATGGACCGCGTTCGTGTCGCGGCGGGACGATCTCTGTCTCCACGTTGGCGGATGGAGTGGACATGGGAGCGTATGTCGCGCGGTAGCGCGCTTACCTCATCCTCATGCCGGTAGCGCGCTCGATGTCGCTGCGAAGCTGCGCGGTGGTCTTCGGATGCGATCTCGTCTTGGTAGACGCATGCGGCAGCAGTTCGTCGTAGTTACCGAGGTCGGCCTCGGTCTCGAAGGACCGCGTGAGCGATTCCGCGACCGCGCGTCGCGTGGGTACGTTGAACATCGCGTGCCACACGCCGCCATCGCGGTACTCGGCGGCGTACTTCTTGGCGCCGCTCTCGACGAGGTATCCGAACAACTTCACCGCGAGGTCATGTCGGTAGGTCCCGGCGCGCCGTTTCTTCATGAGGTTCATGATGATCGGCTTCTGCTGGCTCTCGTAGAGGCGCCCGTCGTTCTCGATCGTCAGCTCGAGATCTCGGGCTGCATCTCGGTCGATGACTTCGACGCGCCTCGCGGGCGCCCTCTTCTTTGCTTTGGCCTGGGTCATGGGTCCTGGTCCTCCGACCGAGGGAAGTATATCACAGGATTCAGGGTACATAGGGAAAGGTGGACGGCTCGCCGATCCTCGCTTCTTCGCCTCGAATCGCGCTGGTTACACGCGATTCCTGGCTCTGCGAGGATCGGATGACGGCAGCCGTCCGGTTGCCGTGCAGTAGGATGCCAGCCCTTTGCTCTCGAGATCCGCCGGTGGATGCCGGCGGAGCGCTCGCGTTACATCACCGGGGCTGTCCCGGCTAGCCCGGTTCCACCCGGGCGCTGTCTGATTCTTATGCGAACTGCGTGCCATATCGAGTATGTCGGCCAAGTATTCGCATTTTCTGGATCGCTAAACCGTCGCTCCGGTCGGATCGTGGACGGCCGGACACAGTCCGTGGCGTGAACCCATGGTCACGGTGGACCTGGATCGCGGGACGGATCATGTCGCAAGTGACCGTACCTTCCCGGATCCCGATCACGGAACCAATCGGCGTATGACTTGCAGTAACTGGCATGACATGGCGGAATCGGCATCCAGGTGCGTGATATGTGGTGTTCGCAAGGTCGGATGCACCGACTATTGCCGGACTCACAAATTCAGGGCGAGGTTCTCGTGATGGGCCAGGACAGCAAAGTCAAAGCTTATGCGGCGCTTGATCAGGATGACAGCGACCGCTCCGATCCCGGGAATGAGGATCTGATCTCGGGCGTCCTTTCGCACACAGGAGATGGATAGATATGTTTCGAGTTCTCGACGCGTTCCGTACCCACCTTTCCCTCAAGATCGCATTTCGTGCCGCTGCGGCGACGATCCCGGTCCTCGCGATGGTCGCCTGGCTGATCGTCCGCGATCAGCGAGAGACCGTAGAGGATCTCGTCCTCGAGCGAGGCAAGATCGCAGCGATCGCAGGCGCACGCGCCTATGCCTCGATCTTGATGAATGGCATCAATTCTGGCGAGATCAAAATCGATGGACTGATCGAGCCAACCTATGAGGAGATTATCTACCCCTCTATCACCGAGGATGGTCGTTCCGTCGAGAATAAGCGATATCATACGAATTTCGACCGCTACACGGACACGCACGGGATCCAGGAGATTCAGGACGCGATCCTCGCATCGTCGAGCGCGTTCGTGTATGCATCCGGGATCGACATCCGGGGATACGTCCCCACTCCACACCAAAAATACAGCGCGCCCCCGACGGGAGATTGGGAGCGAGATCGCAAGGTCTCGCGTGGCAAGCGCAAGTACAACGAGCCCGTGATCCTGGCTGCGGCTGGGTATATGGGGAGCGGCACGCTGGTCCAGGATTATCATCGTGACACAGGGGAGATGATCTGGGATGTGGCCGCACCGATTGACATCCAGGGCCGACACTTTGGCGCGTTCCGTGTCGGTGTGGTTCGCGCCCAAGTTCGGGCCTGGTCAGATCAGCTGACCGAAGCGCTCGCCGTCTTGCTGAGCTCCACCGTGGCGCTCCTGACCCTGGTGATCCTGATCGTGACGGGCCGAGCGATCCGGCCGCTCACGGACATCGCGAATGCCGCGACGCGACTGTCCACGACGCACGATGGATCGGAGCTCAAGGTTCCGATCCGCGCAACGTCGCGCGACGAGGTGGGTCAGATGGCCCGCGCGCTGGAGCGACTTCGGCAAAGCTTGCTGATCAGCTGGCGCCGGGATGATTTGTAGCTATGGCTGAGATCCGAGACGCAGACCAGGGGCCTGATGACACGCTCGACGACGACGGTCGATCCGTGAGCGACTACGCAGATGACCACGCTCGGAACCCGTGCAACATTTGCGGATCGCCGCCCGGCGTCGGGTGCTCGCATGACGATCCGCTGCCTGGCGTCTCCGGGATCCCGGCGCCGCATCCAAGGATGATCGCCGGGGAACCGCCAACCGACGTCTTCGATGTCGACGCGCTGCGCGAGGAGTTTCGCCTTGCGCGGCTCGTCGCCTCACAGCGAGCGCAGCGGTGCCCTGGTCACTCAGGATTATCTGTAGACCTCTGCCGCTACTGCGGTCGTCCCTGGCGCGCCTGGCCGGGGAGTCGCCTTGGATGGCCACGCCGCGTGCATCGTCGGGGAAGACTTCAAGCGCCGCGTCGGGGGATCTCCTGCGGTCGCCGCGCGTGTCCTACACGATGGTCGCCGGGGCACTGGGCGTGACGCCAGGCATCGTGCGGTCGTGGGCGTACTCCGCGGGCGTGGCAGGTCCGCTCTGTCACCCCCTCCGGCGAAAGGCGAGATCCAAGTGATGAAGTGCCCGGTGGATCCATCGGCGTTCAGACGATGCAAGTTCAGCGGGAACCCTCCGATGGCTCCCCTTCGCTTCGGATGGACGATCCGATTAGGAGGACCGGCATCTCCGGTCGAGAAGGCGTGGCTGAAAATGCATGGATATAGGTTCTGCGGTGGAACGTGGAACCGACCAGATCGCGATCGACCATGAACACCATGCAACGCCTGGTGAAGTCGTTTCTGCCGAACCTTGGATTCTCGTTCTACGCGATCCACAAATGCGGCGAGCGATTCGCCCTGTCCGATCGGTCCTCTAGAGAGCGGACGACCGAGCGCTTCCCGGATCTCTGCCTCGATCTGGGCGCGTGACTTCTTTATCTTCATGGGATCTCCGGATCTGCGTGGACTGCCGGACGCAGCGCACGCTCGATCGAGTCCAGATCGGTCACGCCGATCCAGCTGTCATGGTCGTCGGTCCCGTACGAGATCGCGACCCCGCCCCGTTTGTCGATCGCGATCCCTGCGGCAAATTCGATACCGCGATCCGGATCGAGCTTGAACGGATCGCTGCGCTCGGTCAGTCGGCCTTGTGTATCAACTGCGTACAACGTGTGCCAGTACAACTTGGTCCGGTCTGGCTGGCGCAGCCGCATCTCGTGCGCGATCCCGATCCATCGTCCGGGCTGGACTTCGATGAGCTGGCTACCTCCCCGTAGCTCTGACGATCCTGGCCTTGGCGTCGTCGGCGTCGGCGCACCGATGGTTCTCGTCGGCGAGGTCAGGCGAACCTCCACGCCGCTTCGACGCGAGCCTACCTGCCGTGGCGGTACGGTGGGGTGTCGTGTCGAAGGTTCGACGATAGCCGCAGCGCCTCGCTCCCCCCATAGAGTCGGCCCCGAGATTCGGCATGCGCCGTCGATGAGAACGCCGCGCTCGATCGAGTACAGCAGGAGAACCTCGTCGGCGCCGTCGAACGGAACCCAGTTCTTTTGCGGGATCCCGCTCCAAGGCCCGCGCAGCGATCTTGCGTCGATGATGTCGAGGTCGTCGCTGAATCGGAGCAGCGCGATCTCGGGTCGACTCGGGTGTTCGAGATTGAGCTGGAGCGCCGTCGCGATCGCGACCAGGCCATCGCGTTCGGTCCGGAACAGCCGGACATCCTCGTAGCCGAGCGAGGTACAGGACGGAGCCCGAGGCCGATCGTCGAGTTCGGCTACCTCACGTAGACGCGTGATCGTGAGACGCTCGGGATCGAGATCGCCGATCACGTTGCGCGTCTGTGCTCGGCCGCGCCGTGCATTCGGGGACAGCTGCGGGATGCCATCGGGCAGGCTGTAGTTGGCGATCCGGAACACGACGCGCCAATGGTCAGTGACCGGATCGTGGTGGACGCAGGGGTTGAACGACCACCATCCCGCTCCGAACGGGGTCACGCTGACGCATTTCTTGCTCCAGCTCGCCAGGATGGCAGAGACGGGCGCGATCTTGCCTTCGCTCCCAATCCTGTCGCTAGCCGCGGTAGGCGCGCGGCGCCGGATCGGCGACGAGGTCACGCGCGCTCTCCTCGCTCTCTGGACTCCCTACGCTCGTGGTGTTCGTGATGTCCGCCGCGATCCATCGCATCCGCTGAGCTCTTGCGACATGTGCAAATCTCCAGTCGGCGTTCCGGTCGACGTTCGCCGACATCTCGATGATCGTCGTCGTGATACCCGCTCTGGCGATGATCGTTGCGGTCGTCGTGAGGATCGCGATGATCTTGGTCATGGTCATCGTGACGATCGCGATCGTCGTGATCCTGATCGTCGCGGTCGTCGCGATGATCGTGATCCTCGCGCGAGCGACGCGTTGGAGACGTGATCCAGGCAGCGGCGAGGCCAATTCCACCCGCGACCAGGAGGAGCTTGAACCACCCGGGTTTTGCAGAACCCGGTGGTACCTCTCCCGCGGCCTCGCGCTCTCGCTGCGCCATCGCTTGTGCTCGGCTCATGACACGCTCCGATCGGGGATCACGCTCGCGCAACGCTCCGCGTTGTGAATCGCCTTGGCCACCCGGACGGCGACATCCGTCGGAAACTTGACCGATCGGACGACCCGCGCGAACTCGCTCCAGGATCCCGGCGGACGACCGAGTTGCCTCGCCACGGCGGGCAATCCGGTTGCCACGACGACAGGGAGCGCATGGCGCAGCTTGACCATGGCCCAGTAATCACGTGTGGTCAGGGACCAGGCGGGCCCGGCCTGGATCGAGGTGAGCGCTTCCGTTGCTTGGCGGGCGCTGCGCGCGATCAGTCCGACGGCTCCGGCTGCCTGGCGTGATACCTCGCGAAGAGTCATGGGTCGCGCCATCCGTCCGCTGAATCCCCGGACCACCCTACCCTGGTACGTCGTTTCATGTTGATCGCCCGGAACGCAGCACGCGCGGAGCTCGGTCCCGGTCAGGCTCGGGTCAATGACGTTCAGATCATCCGGGTTGTACAGCTGGGCGATCCCCAGCTCGAGAGGGCTACCGTCGGGTCCATGTGCGGGCGGATATCCGACGGCGCATGGGTTGCCCCCAGATTCCATGTCCACCCATTTGACGGCGAACGCCGTCGGGATGCCCGCTGTGAGGCAGAGGGGTGCGAGCGTCCGTGCCCAATCCGCCATGGAGGGAGGCGTCGCGGTCAAGGGAGGGGGTACGGAGTTTGGCATCCCATACGGATCAGGCGAAGATCGTCCATCCGTTTCGGCGGCAGAGGAATCATCCTCCGCCTCATGCTCTCGTCGTCGGCCTTCCCTGAGAGGCGGCGGCGGAGGTAGCGGAGACGGTAGACGGGGGAATGTCTGCGCCTGCGCTCGTCGTCCGCCCAGGACGCTGACCCCGACGAAGATCGCACCGGCGAGGCCAAGCAGGTACAGGAGCGGCATGCCGCTCCTATTCCGTGGGTCCTAGGACGACCGTCGTCGTCTGGGCCTGGACCACTTGCGCGCCGCGCGTCGCCTCCGCGAGGGGATCGGCTGGTGCCGAGTCCATGATCCCGCCGCCCGTCGTCGCGGTGAGCGTGCCATTCCCCGGGACTCGCGTGACCTGTGCAGGAGGCGCGCGGCGCGCGTTGACCATCCGGGTCAGGGTGTCGAGGGCCGACTTGGCCGTCAGCGCGCCCTCCTGGTCTCCGTGTCGGGCTGCCTCTTCCTGGTGGCGCTCGAGAAGGCTCGCGATCAGGAGTGCTTCGGCCGGAGGGAACGCTCCGGGGGTGATGCCAGGCGTCCCACGCGCCGCGGCAACGACTTGGTTACCGGGTCGGTCCATGAGCTCGACGGTGACGTGTGCCAGGCCGTTGCCGACCACCTTGCCGGCGGCTGGTTTCGGTCGATCGATGAGCTGAACCTTGGCGGTCTGCGGCCGGGATGGCGCGGGCTGGCGCGAAGCGACGACGTGATCCTGCGCGGCGCGATTCGCTCCGGGCGACGCGGATACATGGGACGAGCCAGCGGTCGCCGGCTTGGCAACCTGCTGCGTCGTGCGCTGGATCCCGGTCGACCGGGGGGTATTCTGGGGTAGCATCCTGGTCTCGGCCATGGCGGTCCTCTCGCGGTAGCGCGGTGCAATGCGCTACGGGCGAGCGTACACCTGGAGGAGCGCGGAAGCTATCATCTTTTTCTTTCCCGCGCAGAGATTCGTGAGTTACTCGAGCTTAATCAGTGCGCGCTCTGCGGTGGATAGCTTGTAGCTGTCGAGTACCGCTGTTGCGATCGCGTCGTCGAGCTCACGCGCGGCAGGTGGCGCCGCGGCATCGCCGGCGCGGCGCGCGGGCTCGACCGCGAGCCGGGCCAGGACCAGCTGCTCGATCGCGGCGCGCTCGGACGGGCTCGGCGCGGCGACCGGAAAGTGGCGGTGGTAGGCGAGCGTGGGCCGGACCGAGCCGTTGAGCGCGGGAGGGGAGCGGCGGCGGGCGTACCAGCCGTCGA
>Ga0180084_1000018_pt1 | contig 10035 bp, 10 predicted proteins | sample EasRiv0_2_16_10D_FD_121777 | JGI IMG/M metagenome (GOLD analysis project Ga0180084, IMG submission 121777) | Soil microbial communities from meander-bound floodplain in the East River, Colorado, USA - East River metaG ERMLT660_2_16_10D | ecosystem: Environmental > Terrestrial > Soil > Floodplain...
CGACCGCTACGCGTTCCAGGAACACGCGCGTTTGGTAGCATGAACGCCGCAAGGGAGGCCTGGTTGGCAAGAGTCGCAGTACCCGCGCGCGAGCGCCTGATTTTCGCGATGGACGTGCCGAGCGCGGACGACGCGCGCCGTCTCGCGCAGGATCAGCTCCTGATGGCGCGGGTCCTTCCCGTCCTCGGCGGCGAGACGCCGCGCCTCGGCGCTCGGCTCGACGTCGGCCAGGGCGACGACGCGACCCTCCTGCTTCGAGACGACCTTCTGACACACGACGAGGACGCCGCCGGCGAGGGGGAAGCCCTCGCGGCGCGCGGCTTCGAGCAGGGCGCCGGCGAGGTCGTCCCCCGGCTGCACGAGCGGGAGCCCGCGGAGCGCGCGCAGCCGGAGCGGCCCGCTCACGCGGGCCTTCCGAGACCGAGCTCCGCGAGGAGCGCGCGCGTGCGCGGCGCGCCGGGCGCGGCGAGGAGCGCGGCGGCGTCCTCGGGGCGGTCGAGGTCGACGGCGAGCGAGGGGAGCGCGAGCTCGCGGTACGGCAGGCGCGCCTCGCGGGCGAGCGCGCGGTGGGCGGCCGCGCTCTCCGGGCCGAAGCGGTTCGGGATCGCGTCGAAGGGCGCGCGCAGGAGCGCCGACGTGCCGCCGTCGCGCGAGGGGGCGAGCACGGCGCCCCGGCCGCCGAGCTCGCCGAGCGCGCCGAAGAGCGACGCGAGCTCGCCCGGCTCCGCGGCGGGCACGTCGCCGAGGACGACGAGCAGCGCGTCGAGGCCGCGCTCGGCGAGCACCCGCGCGGCGGCGTCGAGGGCCGGGTTCAGGCCCGGGTCGTCGCGCAGGAGCGCCTCGGCACCGAGGGCCTCGGCCTCGCGCGCGACGCGCGGGTCCGGGGTCGCGACCGCGACGCGGTCGAGCGCCGGCACGGCCTTTAGCGCCGCGACGAGGTCGCCGAGCATCGCGAGCGCGAGCCGCTCGAGCGCCTCGCGGGGGAGCCGTCCCGCGAGCCGCGACTTTCCCGCGGCGAGCGGCTTCACCGGCACGAGGGCCGCGTTCATCGCAGGCGCCGGGCGAGCTCGAGCGTGGCCTCCGCGAGGCGCGCGGCGCGGGCCGCGTCGGTCATGAGCGTGTCGACGACGCTCGGTACGAGGCCGAGGGCCGCGACGTCCTCCTCGTCCTCGAGGTCGCGCTCGTCGAGCACGAAGCCGCGGGCGACGTCGCGGTAGAGCGCGGCCACGCCGCGCGCCGAAACCTCGGCGCCGATCCCGCGCAGGAGCCGATCCGCCGGGCCCTTGACCGGCGCGCCGCCGACGATCGGCGAGATGGCGACGACGGGGGCGGCGCTCCGGCGCAGCGCGTCGCGCACGCCCGGGAGCGCGAGGATCGGGCCGATCGAGACCACCGGGTTGCTCGGGCAGAGGATCACGCCCTCGGCGCCTGCGATCGCGTCGAGCACGCCGGGCCCCGGCCGCGCGCGGGCCGCGGCGCCGAGGTCGACGTCGACCACCTCGTCGGGTGCGCCGTCGCGGGCGAGGTACTCCTCGAAGTGGAGCCGGCGCCCGTCGCGAAGCCCGACGTAGGTGGGGCAGGGGTCCTCGGACATCGGCAGGAGCCGGCTCGCGACGCCGAGCGCGCGGCGGATCTCGTCCGTGACGGCGGCGAGACCCGCGCCCGCACGGAGCCGGAGCGTCCGGTGCAGGCACGTCGCGAAGTCGCGGTCGCCGAGGCGGAACCAGGTCGGGTGGCCGAAGCGGGCGAGGGCGTCGACCAGGGCGAAGGAGTCGCCGGCGAGGCCGTAGCCCTTCTGCAGGTCGACCTGACCCGCGAGTGTGTAGGTCACGATGTCGAGGTCCGGCGAGACGTGGACGCCGTAGAACTCGCGGTCGTCGCCGGTGTTCACCACCGCGACGACGTCCTCGGGCGGCACCACCGCGACGAGGCCGCGCAGGAAGCGCGCGGCGCCGACGCCGCCCGCGAGCGCGACCCAGGTCAAGGGGGCGTCAGATCAGGGCTGGTCGAGCTGCGCGCGTTCGCTCTCTAGGGTGCGCAGCTCCGCCAGCCGCTTCGGCAGCCGCTCGGCGACCTCGCGGAAGGAGGGGTCGTAGGCGATGTCGCCGGGGTCGCCGGGGGCCGGCGCGGCGAGGAAGCTCTTGAGCGCCTCCTCGTCCGAGGCGATCTCCGCCTCGAGCGCCGCGATGCGCGCGTCGAGCTCGCCGGCGCGGGCGGGGTCGACCTCGGCGGCGACGGCTGCGGTGGGCTCGGCGCTCGCCGTCTGCGGGGGAGCCGCGGCCGGGCCCTCCTCGCCCGGGAGCTCCGCGGGGCGGTCGGTCGCGGCGAACGGGTCGCCAGCGTTGCCCGCGGCGGGCGTCGCGGCGGCGGCAGCGGCGCCGGCGCTCCCCTGGTCCCAGTCGGTCTGCTCGGGGCCGGGCGCCGTGCCGGGTGCGGCGCTCGGAGCGGCGGGGTCCAGCGGCGCATCCGGCGAGGCGTCGCGCGCGGCGAAGCCGTCGCCGGGGGTCCCGCCGCCGCCGAGGGCGCGCACCGAGCCGCGCACGCTCCGCGGCACCCGTCCGAGCTCCGTCGTGTAGTGGGCGATGCCGTTCGTGTCGACCCACTTGTAGATGGTCGGCGCCGCGGCAGGGGCGTCCTCCGCAACGGCGGCCTGCGCGCCGAACGCGATCCCGCAGACGGCGGCGAGGGTCAGGGTGCGGAGCGCGCGGGCGCGGGGGGCGGTCATCGCGGCGACATTCTTCGCGAGGGGGGAGGACGCGTCAACCGCGAGCACGCGCCGCCGCACGTGGGGGCCCGCGCGGCGTTCACGGCGGGCCCGCGCCCGCGCCGCCGCGGGCGCGCAACCCCTCGCCCGGGCGGGGCTTCCCGCCGCCCGGGGGCGAGCGCGTGCGGGCACGCGCCTTGCTCACGGGACCCGCCGTGAACCGGACCGACGCTCTCCTCTCCCTCGCGCGCGCCGCCGCCGCGACGGCGCTCCTCGCAGCCGGCCTCCCGCTCGCCGCCCGAGCGACGAGCGGAGTCGCCGCGCCGTCCCCCGAGGCGCCCCGCGTCGCCTGGCGGAGCCACGCCGCCTGGCCGGGCACGCGCGAGGCCGAGGCCGTCGCCCTCGACCCGGCGAGCGGCCGCGTCGCGGTCGGCGACGCCCGCGGCGTCTGGCTCGCCGCCGGCGAGGCGGCGCCGCGCCGCGTGCTCGGCCGCGGCCCCGTGCGCGACCTGCGCTTCGACGCCGTCGGGCGCCTCCTCGCCGCGACGGACCGCGGCGTCTATGCCGTCGAGCCCGACGGGCGCGTGCGCAAGCTCGCGCTCGCGGGCGGCGGGAAGGCCTCGCGCGCGCGGCGCCTCGCCGTCGCCGGCGCGGTCGTCGCCGCGGGGACCGAGGACGGCGTGCAGCTCGCGCTCGACGGCCAGGTCTTCAAGCGCCTCGACGGCGCCGCGCCCGACGGCCCGATCGACGCGCTCGCACTCCGCCCGGTCGACGCCGGGCTCGAGCTCTGGCTCGCGACGGCCGGCGCCCTCCACCGCGTCGAGCTCGCGCTCGGCGCGAGCGGGGCGAGCGTGCGCCGCGCCGCCCCGGTGGCGATCGCCGACGGGCCGGCCGCGCGCGGCGCGCTCGACCTCGCGCTCGACGTCGCGGGCGCCGAGGTCGCGGTGCTCTCGGACACGGACGTCGCGCTGCTCCGCGCCGGCGCGTGGCGGAGCGTCTCGCTCCAGCTCCCGGCCGGCGCGCGTGCGCGGCGCCTCGGCCGCGGCCTCGGGCTCCTCTTCCTCGCGACCGACGCGGGCGTGGTCGAGGCCCCGGCCTGGGAGGGCCCCTGGCGGCGCGCGGCGTCTCCCGCCGGCGCCGCGCCGGCGTCCGCGCTCGCGGGCGACGGCGAGCGCGTGCTCGCCGCGACCTCGCGCGGCCTCCTCGAGGGCGAGCTCGCGGCCGCGCCGGGGCCGAGCGCCGAGGCAGCGGCGCTCGCGGCGCCTCTAGCCCACGAGGATTGGCTCTTCCGGCTGCGCGGCGAGCCGCCGGTGCAGACCGTCCACGCGGCGGCGCTCCGCTACCTCGCGCTCGGGCCCGAGCGGCTGCGCTCGCTCCAGCGCGGCGTCGACCATCGCGCCTGGCTCCCGGCGCTCGAGCTCCGCGGCAGCGCGGGGCGAGGGCGCACGACGCGGCTCGACCGCGACCAGGTCCTGAGCTCCGGGCTTCTGAACGAGCTCTTCGATCGCCAGCTCGACCGCGGGAGCGACTACGGCGGGAGCCTGGTCCTCGCCTGGGACCTCGGCGACCTCGCCTACCACCCCGAGTCGATCGACGTTTCGCACGAGGCGCGCGAGGTGATCGAGCTCCGCGACGAGGTGCTCGACGAGGTCACGCAGCTCTACTACGAACGCCGGCGCGTGCTCCTCTCCCTCCGCCAGGGGGGCGCCGACGACGCCGAGCTCGCGCGGCTCCGGCTCCGCGCGGACGAGCTCGCGGCCGGGCTCGACGCCTGGACCGGCGGCTGGTTCTCGCGCCACGCGCCGGCGCTCGCGCCCGCGAGCGCCGTGACCGACCCCTCGCCCCCGCCGTCCCGAGGACTCCTGCCATGAACCGACCGCCGCTCCGCTTCGCCTTCGCCGCCCTCGCCCTCGCCGGCCTCCCGGCGCCCGGCGCCCGCGCGCTCCCGCTCCTCTCCGAGGTGCTCTACGACGCCGTCAGCACGGACGACGGCGCGCTCTTCGTCGAGCTCTACGGCACGCCCGGCACGTCGCTCGACGGCTGGTCGATCGAGGGCGTGAACGGCGCGGACGGGGAGGTCACCCTGACGGTGTCGCTCTCCGGCACGATCCCCGGCGACGGCATCTTCGTCGTCGCCGACGGGGGCGCCTCGGGGCCGACGGCCGTGGCGGGGGCGGACCTCGTCGCGAACTTCGACTTCCAGAACGGGCCGGACTCCGTCGTCCTGCGCGACGCCCTCGGCTACGGGACCTTCGAGGCCGGCACGTTCTTCGCGGGCGAGGGCACGGCGGCGCCCGACGGCGCCGCGGGCGAGAGCCTCGCGCGGGTGTTCGCCAATATCGACACGGACGACAACGCGGCCGACTTCGCGCTGCTCGAGGCGCCGACGCCGGGCCAGGCGCCGGTCTCTCCGGTGCCGGAGCCGGGCGGGGCCGTGCTCGTGGCCACCGGCCTCGCGGGCCTCGCGCTCCGAAGGCGACGGTAGCCCCCCGCCACCGCACGCCGTCGCCGGGGCCTCGGCGCACCGCGCCGGGGCCCCCCTGCGCCCGCCGTTCAGCCCGCGGCCGGCCCTGCCGATACGCGCAGGGACGCGGTGCATCCCCCCGAGATCCGTCGGGTCTTGCGCGGCGTCGCGCGAGCGGGAAAGGTCCGGCCATGCTGTCCGGCTTCAACACGAACGTCCGGCACCGCTCCATCCTGTTCCACGTCCAGAGCGAGGACAGCGGGCGCAACCACCCGCACGTGATCACGCACCTCTACCACGGGGGCACGATCCTCGCGTCGGACAAGACGAGCTACGCCGACCAGGTCGAGGCGGCCGACCTCCCCGCGGTGGTGAAGGCGCTGATGGAGCGCCAGCACAAGGCCGTGCTACGCCGCCTCGTGTCGGGCGACTTCGACGACCTGATCCGCGAGCGGCTCGGCGCCGACGCCCTCGGGGACGTAGACGGGCGGGGCGCGACGCGGCCGACCCCGGAGCCCGAAGCGGCGCCGGCCCCGGAGGCGGCCGCGCCGGGCCCCGAGACCGACGCCGCCACGCTCCGCGAGCCGGGCGCGGGCGATCGCTCGTTCGGCGCCGGCATCGTCTCGGAGCGCCCCCTCGACGAGGTGATCCTCGACTACCTCGTCGAGAGCGCCCGCCAGCGCAAGCGCCGGGCGCAGTGAGCGGGGAGCGCGGCGGCGACGCGCTCGTGCGCCTGTTCCACGTCTCGAAGTCCTACCTCGCCGGCACCTGGGCGCTGCGCGACGTGAGCCTCGAGCTCCGGAAGGGCGAGCTCGCGTTCCTGACCGGGCCGAGCGGCGCCGGGAAGACGACGCTCATGCGGCTCGTATTCGCCGCCGAGCGGCCGAGCGAGGGCCAGATCCTGATCCTCGGGCGGAACGCCGACCGGCTGAGCCCGGCCGCCGTGCCCGCGCTTCGGCGCCGGATCGGCGTCGTGTTCCAGGACTTCAAGCTCCTGCCGCGGCGCACGGTGGAGGAGAACGTCGCGCTCGCCCTCGACGTCGTCGGCGTGCCGCGCCGCCAGGCCCGGGCTCGGGTGTTCTCCATCCTGAAGCGGGTCGGGCTCCAGCACCGCCGCTTCCATTCACCCCTCTCGCTCTCGGGCGGCGAGCAGCAGCGCGTCGCGATCGCCCGCGCCCTCGTGAACGAGCCCGAGATCCTGGTGGCCGACGAGCCGACCGGGAACCTCGACCCCGAGCTCACGCTCGAGATCATGGACCTGATCGCCGGCGCCGCGGCGCGCGGGACGACGGTGCTCGTCGCCACCCACGACCACGCGCTCGTCGAGCGCTTCGGGCGGCGCATGCTGCGGCTGGAGGAGGGGCGCCTCGTGGCCGACCAGCGCCCGACGGGGAGCCCGACCTGAGCGCGCTCTTCGGGAAGCTCCGCCACTTCTTGCGCTCGGCGCTCGTCGGCCTGCGCTCGAGCCCCGTCACCACGGCGATCGCGGTCGCGACGATCGCGGTGACGCTGCTCCTCGTCGGCGCGTTCGCACTCCTGATCTCGAACATGAGCGGTCTCGTCGAGCGCTTCGGGCGCGAGGTGCGGCTCACGGCCTACGCGACGGAGGCGCTCGCGCCCGCCGCGGGGCCCGCGCTCGCGAAGCGCATCGGGGGGCTCGCGGGCGTCGAGCGCGCCGAGTGGGTGGGGAAGGACCAGGCGCTCGAGCGCTTCCGGCGCCGCCTCGGCGGCGAGGCTGCGCTCCTCGCGGGCCTCGAGGAGAACCCGCTCCCGGCCTCCGTCGAGGTCGAGGTCGCGCCGTCCCACCGCTCGAGCGAGGGCCTCGCCCGGCTACGCGAGGCGCTCGCCGGCACGGAGGGCGTCGCCGAGGTCGCCGACGGCCACGCCTGGGTCGAGGGCTATGCGCGGGCCGTCTCGCTCCTGCGCACGGCGGCCGTCGGCGTCGGGGGGGTCCTCGGGCTCGCAGCGCTCTTGATCGTCGCCAACACGATCCGGCTCGCGGTGTACGCGCGGCGCGACGAGATCGAGATCCTGATGCTCGTCGGCGCGACCCGCACGTTCGTGTCGGTGCCGTTCCTGCTCGAGGGGCTGCTCCAGGGCACGGGCGGGGGCCTCCTCGCCCTGGCACTCCTCGGGCTCGGCTTCCTCGCATTCGGCGGCGCGCTCCAGGGCGCGTTCGCCTTCGTGCTCGGCTCTGCGGAGCCCGCGTTCCTCGGCGCCGGGGGCTGCGCGGCGCTCGTCGCGGGGGGCGCGCTGCTCGGGCTCCTCGGCTCGGCGGGCGCACTCGCCCAGGGCCTGCGCGCGTGACGCGCCGCCGCGCGGCGGCGGCGGCGCTGCTGCTCGCGCTCGCGGCGCCGGGCCTCGGCGAGGCCGACCCGCGCGCGGTCGAGCTCGACGCGCTCCGGCGCGCGATCGAGCGGCACCGCGAGCGGATCGAGGGCTTCGAGAAGCAGGAGCGCGGCATCCTCGAGACGCTCGAGGAGACGGACCGCGCCCTCGAAGCCCTCGAGCGCGACGCGACCGCGGCGCGCGGCGAGGCCGCCGAGGCGCGCGCCGAGCTCGCGCGGGTCGAGGCCGACGCCGCGCGCACCGAGCTGAAGCTCGCCCGCACGCGGAAGGCGCTCGGCGCGCGCGCCGCGGCGCTCTACAAGGCGGGAGAGCTCGGCCCCGCCGCGGCGCTCTTCGCCGCGGCGAGCCTGCGCGAGGCGCTCGAGCGCGCGTCGCTCCTGCAGCGGCTCCTCGACCAGGACCAGGCGCTCTTGCGGCGCTTCCGGGACGAGCAGAGCGCGCTCGCGGCCGCGCGGGAGGCCGCGGCCCGCGCCGCCGACACCCGCGACGCCGCCGTCGCGCGGCTCGACACGCGCGCGAACGAGATCGCGCGCGAGCGGAGCGGGCGCCGGCGTGTGCTCTCCGCGCTGCGCGGCGACCGCGGCCGCGAGCGCGCGGCCATGGACGAGCTCGAGGCGGCCGCCCGCGCCCTCGAGCAGACCCTCGCCGGGCTGCAGCAGGCGCCTCCGGGCGTCCCCCTGCCGCCCTCGGCCGTCCCCTTCGCGTCGCTGCGCGGCGCCCTCGAGTCGCCCGTCGAGGCGCCCCTCGTCGCGCGCTTCGGCCGGGTGGTCGACGAGTTCGGCACCGCGACCTTCCGCAAGGGCGTCGCCTTCGCGGCGCCCCGCGGCGCCGCGGTGCGCGGCGTTGCCGACGGGGTCGTGCGGTTCGCCGGCTGGTTCCGGGGCTACGGCAAGATCGTGATCCTCGACCACGGCAGCGCCTACTTCACGGTGTCGGGACACCTCGAGGAGATCGAGGTCGCGGTCGGCGACACCGTCGCGCGCGGCGCGCCGATCGGGCGCGCCGGCGACACGGGCTCGCTCGTCGGCCCGCAGCTCTACTTCGAGATCCGGCGAGGCGGCGAGGCCGTGGACCCGGCCGACTGGCTGCGGGGCCGCGGCGGGCGTTAGACTCCCGTCTTTCCCGCTCGCCGCGGCCTCTCCCCGGTCGTCGCGTCGTTCAAGGGCTCCCGCGGGCGCGCCGAACCGGGAGCCGAGGAGCCGAAACCGCCGCATGCGCACGGGCCGCCTTCGCTTCCTGGTCGGGTTCCTGGCCGGCACCAGCACCGCCGCCCTCGTCGTGTTCTCGACGGGGGGCGCGAGCGGGCTCGCCGCGGCGCGCTACCAGGAGCTCTCGCTCTTCGCGGGCGTGCTGAAGCTCGTCCGCGAGAACTACGTCGAAGAGGTGGACGAGTCGCAGCTCGTGCGCGGCGCCGTCCGCGGGATGCTGCTGGACCTCGACCCTCACTCGTCGTACCTCGACCCCGAGTCCCACCGCGAGATGCAGGTGGACACGCGCGGCGAGTTCCACGGGCTCGGCATCGAGATCATGAAGCGCCGCGACGGCATGATCGAGATCGTGGCGCCGATCGACGGCACGCCCGCGTCCCGGGCCGGCCTGCGCGCCCGGGACCAGGTCGTCGCGATCTGCCCGACGGAGGTGCCGAAGGACTGGACCGAGCCCTGCCGCGGCACGAAGGGCATGGACCTGCACGAGGCCGTGCTCCTCATGCGCGGGCCGCGCGGCTCGAAGATCACGATCCAGATCCTGCGCGAGGGCTTCGAGAAGCCCGAGCCCTACACGATCGTGCGGGACGTCGTGAAGGTCGAGTCGGTCGAGGCGAAGCTCCTCGAGCCGGGCCTCGTCTACGCCCGCGTCCGCTCGTTCCAGGAGCACACGGCGGAGGACCTGCGGCGCAAGGTCGACGCGCTCCGCCCGAAAGGCGGCGGCCCGCCCCAGGGCTTCGTGCTCGACCTGCGCGACGACCCGGGCGGTCTCCTCGACCAGGCCGTGAAGGTCGCCGACCTGTGGCTCTCGGACGGGCTCATCGTCTACACGCAGGGCCGCGTCGAGAGCCAGCGCCAGGAGTTCCGGGCGCGGAGCGAGGGGGAGGGCCCGAGCTACCCGATGGTCGTGCTCGTGAACTCGGGCACCGCGAGCGCCTCCGAGATCGTCGCCGGCGCGCTCCAGGACCAGAAGCGCGCGCTCGTGCTCGGCGCGCCGACCTTCGGCAAGGGCTCCGTGCAGACCGTCTACCCGCTCGAGGACGGCTCGGGGCTCCGGCTCACGACCGCGCTCTACTACACGCCCGCCGGCCGCTCGATCCAGGCGGTGGGCATTGCGCCGGACATCGTCGTCGAGCAGCCGAACGAGCCGCCGCCTGCGGGCGAGGCGGACGCGCCGCGGGCCATCCGCGAGCGCGACCTCGAAGGCCACTTCGAGACGCCGGGCGGCGGCGCGGTCGCGCCGGCCGGCGAGCCCGACGCGGCGCCGCGCGACGCCGCGCCGCGCGCGGAGGCGCCCGTCGAGGACGTGCAGC
>Ga0180084_1000019_pt1 | contig 9543 bp, 13 predicted proteins | sample EasRiv0_2_16_10D_FD_121777 | JGI IMG/M metagenome (GOLD analysis project Ga0180084, IMG submission 121777) | Soil microbial communities from meander-bound floodplain in the East River, Colorado, USA - East River metaG ERMLT660_2_16_10D | ecosystem: Environmental > Terrestrial > Soil > Floodplain ...
CATCTCGCCCGGGACATCGCCACTCTGCGAGAACTGCGAGCGGTTGCCGACCTTGATGTCGTTGACGATCCAGTCCGCGGGCGTTCCGCCGATGATCAGACGCTCGGGCCGGAAGGCCACGTTTTGCGGGCGCGCCGTGATCTGCGCGCTCGTGTTGGGCAGGATGTTCGTGCCCGACGACATCGGCAGCACGACGCGATCCGCGCGCGACGGCCTAGCGTAGTCGACCATCGCGTTCCGCGGCGCGATCGGCGCGTAGTATTGCGGCGGCGGCGGCGGCATGTACGCCATCGGGAACGGCGACATCTGGCCCATCGGTCCCATCGGGCCCATGTCCGGCGGACCCATATCCGGGTCATCCGCCCCGATCAACGCCGGGTACGTCGGGCCGAAACCGCCGAAATTGGGCTGGAAACCATGCGCACGATGACCCCCGTAGGGCCCGTGGTAGAGGCGCGTCGGCACGCCGGAGTTTTGCCAGCCAGCTCCGACGATCTGATGCCAGGGCTGCGCTCCGACGATCTGATGCCAGGCACCGAGGAGAGCCTGCGCGTTGTGATGTCCGAGGACCTGATTTCTGGACATACCTTGTCTCCCATCTTGCGTACTGCTACGTGTGTGCTCGCTGGACACGGATCTCCTCCATCGCGCGATCGCTCTCGCTCGACGCAGTCGTCTCCGGCAGCTCGCTCCAGGATCTGTGCTGGACCTGCTGACCACGGTCGCGCGCTCGCGTCGTGGACGTCAGGGTCCGGCCGATCCCCCGATCTTCGTCATCACTAAATCGCGACGGAGACCCGGGGATCGCCCAGACGGGCGATCGAAATCGGGCGCCGTCGACTACACGCCCGCCGAAGCCGCCCTCACGCGGGACACGATGTTCGCCATCTCGGCCGGCGAGATCTCACCGGCCGACTTCGTCGGACCGGCCGGCAGACCCTTGGGCCCGCTGCTGAACGCGAACTTTCCGGTCGTGCGCCAGGTATTGCCCCAGCCGAAGCCAAGCGAGCCCGTGAAGCTCGCAATGAAGCCATCACCGAAGCCATGGAGGTGCTGGCTCTGGCTGCCCGCCGCGTTGAAGAACCCGAGGATGTTGAGCGCAACCCCAAGCCCGAGATCGGTCGGGATGTGGAAGATGTGGGAGCCTTCCTCCCCCGCATGCCCCTGGATGACTCCCCCTGCGAGGGCACCCACGGCCACTTCCGCGGTGCGCATGCCCTTCGTGAGCATGCTCTCCCAGTGCTCTTGCTTCCGCGTGATGCGGTTCCGCATGGAGCTGAGCTGCCGAGCCATGTAACCGAAATGTTCGGGACCGAGATTCGCCATCGTCTGACCTCTGTGTGTGAGTCTGTGTGTTCGTGTCGCGCTCAGGCAATGATCCGCGCTTTGCGTTCCTGCTCGTCGATCTGCGCGAGCGCTGATCTGCCTTGATCTGTCATCCGCAGGAACATCCGATCGTCTCGGTGGATTTCCGATACGAGTCGCTTCTCATCGATGAGCGCACGGAGCTGTACGACGGCCTCCGAGCGTTGGAGCATCGACCAGTTGAACGCGATCTCTCCGCCGTGCTGCGCCAGAAGGCACAGCACGGACCGATCGAATCCGGTCACCCGAAGCCCGATGAGGATCCCTGGATCAGCCAAGGCAGTCCTTCACCTTCTGCGCGAAGGTTGCCGAGTTGCACTCGGCTCGATCGCGGCCATTGGTGACGACATACCGGACCTCCCCTGTGCCGCCATCATGCGACTCCACGATCCGGTAGGCGCCATGACCAGCGTTCGCTCGCAAGAGCGCTCGGCTCGGCACGGCAACCCGAGATTCCGGTTTCCCCGATTCGGATCTCGCCGGAGGGGCCGGAGGTCGCTGCGCAGCCGTCGACCCCACGGGCTTGCCCTCGAGCGCATCAAGGACGCCATCCGCAAAGTCGAAGATCTGGTTGATCCCGCGCATCTCCTTCCGACCATCCTTGTCGTGATCCTCGTCGACGATCAAGCAAAGATCGATCGTTGACCAAACCTCAGCTAGTTGTGCTAGCATCCATCGCAGTGTCTAAACGCGACGCTCAAATCATTGTGGACACCGTGGATCGGAGCGATTGGCTCACCGTTCGACAGATCTCGGACAGCCTCGCCGTGTCCGAGAACACCGTACGGATGTGGGTAAATCGAGGCACGCTCAAAAATGTGAGCAAAGCACAGCGACGCGGACGCAACGGCGGATTGTACTTGTGCGATGTGTTCGATCCGCGCGAGGTCGCGGCACTCGATGCCAAGCGGCGCAAGGGAGCGCCCGCGCCACCGAGCGATCCTGGAGAAATGGCCGCACGTGCGTTCGAGCTGTTCGACCGCGGTGATGAGCTCCGCAAAGTCGTGGTCAAGCTTCGGCAGAAACCGGAGGTCGTCTCCGAGCTCCATGATCAATGGCTCGATCTCGGCGGCGCACAGGTCGTGATCACCACGGAGGCGCGCGAAGCTCTCGAGCGGATCCTCGGCTCCTTCGAGGACGTCGCCGACCTGGTTCGCCTGATCCAGGCCAGGCTCGCGACGAAAGACGCAGGGCCCGCGACGAGCGATCCGGGATCGGCGATCGCGACGGAGACAGCATGAAGTTTCGACCAAAGACACCGAATCCGAAACTGAGGAGCTGATAACGATGACGACGCATGGGGAACCTGTTCACGACGAAATCAATGGACGTCCGATGTCCACCGAACCTCGCAAGGGCATCCGTCTCTTGCGACGGAACACGCAGGAGGGAATCGATCCGCTCGATCAGGTACCATGGGAGAAGCGAGACGCGGTCATCCGGTCGGTCGACGGATCGACCGTCTTTGAACAGCGCGGCGTCTGGTTCCCGCGCACGTGGTCGCAGACCGCGACCGACGTGGTCACGCAGAAGTATTTCCGGGGTCGGCTGGACAGCCCTGATCGTGAGAGCTCCGCGAGGACCATGATCCTGCGCGTTGCCAACGCGATCCATGATTGGGGACTCCGAGACGGCATCTTCGCGACGCGCAAAGATGCTTACATTCATCGCGACGAGCTGGTGTACCTGTTGGTGCGCCAAAAATTCTCGTTCAACTCTCCGGTGTGGTTCAACGTGGGCGTCGAAGATCGCCCCCAGTGCTCGGCATGCTTCATCAACTCGGTCGAAGACTCGATCTCGAGCATCATGGATCTCGCGAAGACGGAGGTCGAGTTGTTCAAGCACGGGTCAGGCGCCGGGAGTAACCTGTCCCGGATCCGAAGCTCCAAGGAGCACCTGTCGGGGGGCGGATTCGCCTCGGGTCCCGTCTCGTTCATGCGCGGGTTCGATGCGTTTGCCGGTGCGATCAAGAGCGGCGGGAAGACGCGACGCGCGGCCAAGATGGTGGTCCTCGATGTCGATCATCCAGACATCCTGGAGTTCGTCCAGTGCAAGATGCTCGAAGAACGCAAGGCGTCAGCGCTGGTCGATGCCGGATATGATGGATGCTTCGATTCGGCGGGCGGCGCCTACGACAGCATCCAGTATCAGAACGCGAATCATTCCGTCCGGGTCACGGACGATTTCATGCGCGCCGCGCGCGATGATCGGCCATGGCCTTTGCGCGCCGTCACCGACAAGGAGAACGTCACGGATCAAACCAGCGCGCGCGGTCTCTTGCGCGAGATCGCGTATTCGGCCTGGTCCTGTGGAGATCCCGGCGTGCAGTTCGATACGGCAATCAACGCGGCGCATACCTGCCCCGCGTCCGGACCCATCCGCGCATCCAACCCGTGCTCCGAGTACATGTTCCTCGATGATTCGGCGTGCAACCTCGGATCGCTCAACTTGATGGAGTTCGTGGATGGCACCGGCGCGATCGATGTTGCTGCGCTCCATCACGCCGTGCGCATCGCGATTATCGCGATGGAGATCCTGGTCGGTGGATCCTCGTACCCGACACCGGCCATCGCGGAGAACAGCCGACGATTTCGTCCACTTGGCCTGGGCTACGCGAACCTGGGCGCCCTACTCATGGCGAGCGGCCTGCCCTATGATTCAGATGCGGGTCGCCAGCTCGCCGCGGCCATCACGGCGCTCATTGCCGGATCGGCCTACGAGACTTCCGCGCGCATCGCGGCAGAGATCGGCGCGTTCGAGGGATACGCTCCGAATCGTGCCTCCTTTTTGAATGCCATCGCCGCGCATCGGCGAGCCGCCGAGGATCTGATGAGGGCCCCCGATGACCCCACGAGATCCGATCTGAACATCAAAACGATCATGCGAGCGGCTTGCGATTCCTGGCGATCCGCCGAGACGATCGGTATGCTCCATGGGTATCGCAACGCGCAGACGACCGTGTTGGCGCCGACGGGAACCATCGCGTTCATGATGGATTGCGACACGACGGGGGTTGAACCCGAGATCGTCCTCGTCAAGCGCAAGCGCCTCGTGGGAGGTGGCACGATCGAGATGGAGAACCTGACCGTCCCGCAAGCACTGATCCGACTGGGCTACGACATGGATCAGGTGGGCGACATCATGAACCACATCCGAGAGCGCGGCACGGCCGAGGGATGTTCTATCCTGCGCGATGAACACCTGGCAGTATTCGACTGCGCGATCCCGGCCCCGGGTGGCACCCGATCGATCCATTATCTGGGCCATCTAGGCATGATGGCCGCAGTGCAGCCTTTCCTGTCCGGGGCGATCTCGAAGACAGTCAACCTGCCGAACAACTGCACCGTCGAGGGTATCGAGAACGTGATCCGTGCGGCCTGGACGATGCAACTCAAGTCGATCGCGGTGTATCGCGACGGCTGCAAGCGAACGCAGCCGTTGTCCGCGAAGCCGGCAATGTCGACCTCTGCAGAGCCAAGCCTGCCGATCGTCGATCTACAGCCGGCTGGGCCGCCCTTGGCCATCCGCCGCCGACTGCTCGACGAGCGGCACGCGATCGTGCACAAATTTTCGATTGGCGGCCACGAAGGGTACGTCACGATCGGGCTCTACGAGGATGGGTCCCCCGGGGAGATCTTCGTTCGCATGGCCAAGGAAGGATCGGTGATCGCCGGCCTCATGGACTCGTTCGCCACGGCGATCTCGATCGCGCTGCAGCACGGCGTGCCGATGCGCCTGTTCGCGGAGAAGTTTCGCGGGACCCGGTTCGAGCCCTCTGGCCACACCGGAGATCCCCGGATCCCGATCGCCACGTCGATCATGGACTACCTGTTCCGCTGGATCGAAATCCGGTTTTTCAGCGCAACGGTACCGACCGCCCGCGAGGCGAGCGGAGTCACCATGGCGGAGGCGACCATGAGCGCAAAGACACCGCTCATGGAGGCGCCGCGTCGCGCCCTACTCGTGGCACGGGACACCGGAGCGCCGATCTGCCCGGAGTGCGGATCCCTGATGGAACGTAGCGGATCCTGCCACAGGTGCCCGAACTGCGGCGGAACGAGCGGCTGCTCGTAAACCCGCCGGTATCGTGCGATACTTGAAGCGATGACCCCCTCGATCTATCGCGCTCGCGTCGCGCAGCGCCGCACGCGCGATCCATGGGCGAGCCGCGGAAGCGCAATGACGGGATCCACCGTGATCCCGGGCCTGACAACGACCGTAGGAGACCGAGAGCGCGTCCTCGAGCAACTGAAGACCGAGTTTCGTCAGCTCGAGTTAGATATCGCGTCGAAGATGCAACACCAGGACAACCGCGATCCGGTCTGGCAATGGTGGCAGATCGCGGGCAAGCCGACTGTCGACGAATGGCTTGCGTTTTACGCAGACCAAGTGGACAGCTGGTGGGCGAAGTTTTCCACGGATTGGGACGTCTACACCGACTGGCAGAAGCGCATGATTCGGCTGCGGGAGGCAGCGGCAGCCAAGCTCAAGGAGCTCGGCCGCCACCGTCTAGACACTCCAGATCCCGTGAATCTGCCAGGGATCCCGTGGGAGGGACTCGGAGAAGGCGCGCAGCATGCAGCCGATGAGGCCGCCAAGATGCTCAAGGTCGCTGGTTATACCGCGATCGGGATCGCCGGTGCCTTCGCTATCGCTGCGATCGCTTCGTCGGCGATTCGCAGCCGTCGGTAGATCGTTACCGTCGGGATCCAGCGCGCTGACGCGATAGGATCTCGCGACGTGCCCTGCCAAGCGGATCACTCTCCGTCGTAGGGTAAGCAAACGCGTGACCCGATTCCGGGTACTCCCGGGTGACCCAGGCGTTGGCCTTGTCAAGGTCGGATCTCGTCCCCTGATTCAGCCACATCGCCGCATGGGCCTTCTTGGCGTCGACGAGCTTAGGGCGCTCTCCCAGATCATGGCGCCATGGCTTCTGCCCGGGGGCGATCTCCTGCGTGTCCTCGGTCCAGGCTGTCACAATCGTGACCTCATGACCCTCTGGAATCTCGTCCAGGATTTCACGGGTCTCCCTTCGTAGCTGCGCTGGCGTCTTTCGTTCTGTGAGCTCGCCGGCCAACCTGTACTCGCCGACGGCCATGTTTACTTGCCATCCCTCGGGCGGCACGATGGCCCCCATCTTCACCAGGCCCTTGAGCGTCGTCCAATTGACCCTGGGGCCAATCCACCTGCCGCCCTTGCCCATGACGAGCGATCCGCCGCTCGACCGAATCATGGCCAGCGCGGCCTCTTGCGCCTTGGTCAGTTTCATGTTTCCTATCGTACTACATGATTCGCTAACGCAGCCAGCATCATCGTTTGGCTCAGAAACCCTGGTTAGGCATGCCATCTTTTGCATCCTTGGGCATCACCAGGGTCTTTCGACCACGATATCCACGATATCCAAGATCAGGATCAGGTCAGGCTGAACATGGAGATCGAAAAGACTCTGACCGCGGCAACTCCGCCGCTGTCGAACGTGTGCACATGAACGACGCTGTTGGAGTCGAACAGGTAACTCGACTGTCCTCCGACTAATCCGCCTACGGTAATCTGAACCACTATACCATTAGGGCCAGATATCGGAGGATTCTCCATCGTGAGCTGATACTCTCCAGTACCAGGAGTTCCGATGGAACCAGTAAACCCGGATTGCTCGATGTAGGTACCATTGGAGTTCACAGTGGCCGCCGCGACGAACGTCGGAAATGCACGCAGCGGATCTCCAGCCGTGCCATCTCCCAGGATCGTATACTGATCCGTCGTCACCGGAACCTGTCCAGCATGTAGCGGGTCATCGGTCGTTCCGTTGCCCAGGATCGTTACATTATCTGTCACGACCGAGATCGTCCCTCCGGTCGCGCGTAACGGGTCCTCCGTCGTCCCGTCTCCCAAGATCGTAATCTGATCGGCTGATACCAAAGCCAGGACGTTGTTCCTGGTTCCTCCACTTACGATAGCCGTGTCCGTCATGATATCCTCCTGTGTCTTGGCCTCCGATCATACCACATGTACTAGCGAATACGGCGTGATCTCGGTCGACGCCCTTTGCCGGCCGCCTTTCTTCGCGCATACTTGACGCGACGATCATAGCCATCGATCGTCACATTGACGATGTCGATGATGATTCGACCGTTCGGACGGCAGACCACGACGAGGGCGCCGAACCATACTACCCAGTGATCGTTCCATGGATCCTTGATTTGCTGATGAGCGTAAATATGCTCGGCGCCGCTCGATCGCCGCACTCTGGGCTCGCTCATCGCGGCTTCCGGTAGGGCTCGGTGGCTTCCGTTGCGCCGCGATCCTGGCGATCCTCCACGACGCCAGATGCGTCCGCCCACGCCCGGATCATCCTCCGCGCATCGGACTGGCTGATCCGCTGAACCGCGGCGCGGTCCTCTGTCGACAAGCGGCGCAACGCTGACATCGGGATCAGCCCGTCCTCAGCGCGAAGCGCCGTCGCGGCACGAAACAACTCCTCCAGCTCTGGTGAGCGCTTGGCGGGGAGCGCACGGCGAGACGACAAGCCGAAGACGAACGCGATCGTCCACTGCCAAGCATGGCGCAACGCAGATGCGACGACGCGCAGAATCGACCGCGTCATGGAGCGGCCCCACCGACTCCATCGGCACCATCATGCCCACCGGGATCTGGACCGCGCTCGAAAATCGCGTCTTTGGCGGCGCCCGACATGCGGCAACCGAACAGATGCCGCGCGCAGTTACGGCCGACCCAAAGAGACTTTGGAGGGCAACCCGGAGCTCCGAGGACCAGCGGAATCCAATGACCGCTCCTGATCCCGTGTCCGCATGCCTCGCATTGCGCACCGGACGCGAACCGTGATGTGTGATGCCGCGTGCCCTCCGGCCACAGGATCTCACCGACCCAGATCTTCGTAGTCTCGCCGAATTTTCCGATGACTTCCCGCTCTGTCCATCGGACATCGGGCATCTGAACCGTCTCGAACAGGAGGCCCATCTCGCGTGACACGTTGTCGAAGACCGTCCACGAGATCTCACGGAAGACATAGTTCGGCTTGGGCCGGGCCGCATCGAGCTTGGAAAATGCGGCGGCCAATGGCGCGAAGTCCTCGACCCACGCGAGCGCGGCCTTCGTGGCCAAGGATACTGCAGCATTCTCGGCGTTTTCGTGATGCGTAACCGCTCGGCGAGCTTCCTCGATCAGGTCGAATGCCGATTGAAAGTATGCGAATTTCATCGCATTGCGAAGACGTATGCCATCGCTCCCTAGACGATACAATCTGTCGAGCGAAACACGTCCACCAGCATAGTCTGTCTTGTCAATGAAGACGAAGGATCGCGCGGAGGTCACGTGGCGCCGTAACACGGACCGAGCGATTCGCGCGAGGCCAGCCTCCCACTGACCTTGCGTGACGCTTGCGGCGACACGCGGAAGGATCTCGATCACGCGATCACGTGACCGGCCCGAATACCAGCGCACGATACGATCGACGTCGATTGTGGAGATGGCGACGGCGCTCTCAGTCACAGCACGTGCCCCTGGCGATGAGACGGAATAGCGCGATCATGCCACCCACGGCAAGTGTACCCACAGCGTAGGCCAGCCACAGACCACCGAAATGGAGGGTAAGCCACCAACCGAGGATGGCACCGGCCAGAACAGCCGCAGAGATAGCGATCTTCATGTCACTTCCTACGCTTCCCTGTGGGGTTACATTCCGCGATTGCGTCATTTCTTCTGCAGTGAAGCTCGGGGGATGCATTGATCCGCGTCCAGAGGATCCCACCGGAGTCAAGCCGAACGGGGTACGCGCGCGTCTCCGTCTTGGACCCTCTCCGCACGAGTCGGCCCGGAATTCCGAGCTCACGAGCCACCTGGAGCAAGCGCTCCGCAGTGTAGGACCCTGCGGGGATCGCTCGGGTGACCTCGACGACGCTCACGCGACCGTCCAGCCGCGGACAGAGATTCCAGCGCTGCCGCTCGCCGAGCCCGCGCCGAGGTCGGCGACCGCCGTGGCCGCGACGCCGCCGCTCACTCTCGAAGGCGACGACCGCCTGCCGGTGCGCCCGCCTGGCCCGCGACGCCCGCTGCGCTGGCCGTGGCTCGCCGGCGCGGCAGCGGTGGCCGTGCTGGGAACCAGTGCCGTCCTCCGGTCCAGCCGTCGTGCGGCCCCGGAGGCCCCGCGCTCACCCGCCA
>Ga0180084_1000020_pt1 | contig 9119 bp, 6 predicted proteins | sample EasRiv0_2_16_10D_FD_121777 | JGI IMG/M metagenome (GOLD analysis project Ga0180084, IMG submission 121777) | Soil microbial communities from meander-bound floodplain in the East River, Colorado, USA - East River metaG ERMLT660_2_16_10D | ecosystem: Environmental > Terrestrial > Soil > Floodplain ...
AGCCCCCGGCCGCCACGGCCAGCAGGGACGCGAGAAACCAGGGCAGGCATGCGCGGGAGCCCCGGACCGCCGGCCCTCTCACACCCTGCCAGGCCGCCACGACAATCCCCGCCGCCACGAGCGCGAAGATCGGCCACAGGCGTTGCATCGTCACGCCGAAGTGTTGGGCTAGCCTCGGGTACTGGGCCAGGGGGATAGCCGTGGCGTACCCCAGGTTGAAGCCGATCGTGTCGCCGATCAGCGTACCCAGGGCGCCGTGCCAGGCGAAGTAGGCGGCAACCGCGGCAGGCGCCAGAGCGACGCCCGACGCCCAGGCCGTCAGGTGGCGCAAGCGGGACCGCGCAAGGAGCACGAGACCCATGTGGAACAGCAGGATCGGCGCGACCACCGGCTTGAACAGGAGCGCTGCACCGCCTGCGGTGCCTGCCACCCAGGAGAGCGCTACGCGGCCTGAGCGCTGGGCTTCGATCGCCGCGGTGCTGGCCGCCACCAGGGGGAGCAACGCCAGCAGCTCCGTGTTGACCGCGTTTCCGTGAAGACCGGGATCCACGCAGAGGATCACGGTCACCGCACCCGACGTCCAACCCGCTGCCGAGCCGAACAGGCGCCGCCCCAGGTACACCATGCCCGCCAGGGTGCACAGGGACCAGAGCTGTGCGCCCCAACGCAGCTCCGCCGGGCTGCCGCCCACCGTCGAACGGATCAGGGCGTACACGGCGGGTGCGGCCGGAGGCTTCTGGTTGAAGGTGTCGCGGTAGGGGACGTCACCTTCGAGCCAGCGCCAGGCAATGTAGGCGTACTCCCCCTCGTCGCGCTCCAGCGGGATCCCAGCCACCGGCGCGCGCAGCACCAGCGCCAGCGCCGCTAGCGTCAGGAAGACCGCGATGCCCGCGCACGAGTACCCGCCGCGCCCACGCGCGGTAGTGTCCGGAGGGGGGAAAGCGTGTGGCTCGTGACGCATGGGCGGTGCACGATACCGGGTGGGCCACGCAAGCCCAACGGGCGCGGCGCGTGGGAGCCTGGTGCCTCGCCCGGGCCCCGTTCCCCCGGGGCGGGTTGACCGAACAGGTGCTATCGGACCACGAGGGGCCGCTTGCTTAGCCTATCCCCTCCCCCCGCGTCCGCTGCGAGAAGGCTCGTCCCGCGAACACGCGTCAGGGGAGGCCGGGGACGGGGAAGCGGTGGCAGAAGGCCTCGACATCCGCGCGCAGGCGCGCGAGGGCGCCGGCGTCGCTGCGCGCGGCGAGGGCGTCGGCGATCCAGCCGGCGAGCTTCGCCATGTCGGCTTCGTTCATGCCGCGCGTCGTCGCGGCCGGCGTGCCGATCCGGATCCCGCTCGGACGGAGCGGCGGGTTCGGGTCGTCGGGGATGATCTGCTTGTTGGTCGTGATCTCGACGGCGTCGAGGGGCTCCTCCGCGACGCGGCCGTCGATGCTGAAGCTCTGCACCGTGTCGAGCACGAGCATGTGGTTGTCGGTGCCGCCGGTCACGAGGTAGCAGCCGCGGTCGAGGAGACCCTGCGCGAGGGCCTTCGCGTTCTCGAGCACCTGCGCGCCGTAGGCCCGGAACTCGGGCTGCTGTGCCTTTCCGAGCGTGATGGCGATGCCGGCGATCGCGTTCATGTGCGGCCCGCCCTGGAGCCCGGGGAACACCGACTTGTCGATCGCCGACGCGAACTTCTTCTTGCAGAGCACCATGCCGCCGCGCGGCCCGCGCAGGCTCTTGTGGGTGGTCGTCGTCACGATGTCGAAGCCGTAGTCGAACGGGTTCCGCATGGCGCCGGCGGCGATGAGCCCGCCGATGTGGGAGACGTCCGCCATCGTGATCGCGCCGACTTCGTCCGCGATGCTCTGGAACTCGGCGTAGTCGTAGTCGCGCGGGTACGAGGTGTAGCCGCAGAGCAGGATCTTCGGCCGCGTCTCGAGCGCGCTGCGCCGGAGCTCGTCGAAGTCGATGCGTCCCGCCTCTTCCGGGATCGTCTTGTAGCGGACGAAGTTGAAGATCTTCCCCATGTGGGAGACCGGCGCGCCGTGGGTCAGGTGGCCGCCGTGGGAGAGGTCCATGCCGAGGATCGTGTCGCCCGGCTTCATGAACGCGAGGTACACCGCCTGGTTCATGGGCGAGCCGGAGAGCGGCTGCACGTTCGCGTGCTCGCAGCGGAAGACCTGCTTCGCGCGCTCGCGGGCCAGCGTCTCGACGGCGTCGGTGAACTCCTGGCCGCCGTAGTAGCGCTTCCCGGGGTAGCCCTCGGCGTACTTGTTCGTCAGCACGGAGCCGAGGGCGACGAGCACCTCCGGGTACGTGTAGTTCTCCGACGGGATCAGCTCGACGCCGCGGCGCTGGCGCTGCTCCTCGCCGGCGATGGCTGCATAGACCTCGGGATCGGTCTGGCGCAGGAGCTCGCGGAACTCGTCCATGGGGAGAGGTTCGCTCACCCGGCGGGGGCTGCAAGCCGGGATACCATCGGCCCCCGATGCAGCAGCTGTTCGGCCGGCTCTTCCCCGCGGTGCGCCCGGCGGAGCAGGGACGGTTCCTGTTCTTCTTCTCGCTCCTCGCGCTCGTGACGCTCGCGCAGACCGTGGGCCTGGTCGGCGCCGAGACGCTCTTCCTCTCGCGGCTCGGGAGCGCCGCCCTGCCCCGCGCCTTCGTCGGCGCGGCGCTCGCGACGGTCTTCGCGTCCCTCGCCTACGCCGCGGTCGTCGGGCGCGCGCGCAACGACGGGCTCTTTGCCGTGCTCCTCCTCCTGGCCGCGGCGCTCCTCGCCGGCGGGGGGCTCGCCGCGGCCCGGGGCGCGCCCGCGGCGGCCCCGCTCCTCTTCGGCGCCTTCTTCACCACGCAGGCCGTGTTCCTGAACCACTACTGGACCTTCGTCGGCGACTTCTTCGACACGCTCGCGAGCAAGCGCCTGTTCCCGCTCTTCATGGCCGGGAGCAGCATCGGCGGCGGCGCCGGGGGCGCGCTCGCCCTCGCGCTCGCGGGCGCGGCGCCGCCGGAGGCCCTGATCGGCGCCTGGGCCGCAGGGCTCGCCACCGCCGCCGCGCTCCTGCGCCTCTCCCGTGCGCGGATCCGGCGCTGGGGCCCGCTCGGCTACGAGGAGTCGGACGAGAGCTCGGTCGCGGGCCTGCGCGCCGCGCTGCTCTACGCCCGGGGCTCGCCGATGAGCCGCTGGCTCGTGCTCTCGGCCCTCGGCATGGTGATGGCGCTCTTTGCGACGCAGTACCTCTACTCCGAGGCGTTCGTGCGGGCCTACCCCGAGCCCGCGGATCTCGCCGCCTTCGTCGGCGCCTTCCTCGTGGCCTCGAACGCGTTCGAGCTCTTCGTCGAGACGGTGCTCACGCCGCGCTTGATCCGGACGTTCGGGGTGGCGAGCGCCAACCTGCTCCACCCGCTGCTCACGCTCGCGACGTTCGGCGTCCTCGCGCTCGACTTCTCGCTCGCGCCCGCGGTCGCCGCGCGGCTGAACCGCGAGACGCTCGACAACGCCCTCGCCCAGCCGGTGCGACACCTGGTCTACAACGCGCTCCCCGAGCGCCTGCGCGGCCGCATGCGCGCCTTCCTCGAGGGCATCGTCGTCTACTCGGGCATGGCGGTGGCCGGCGCGGCGCTCCTCGCGCTCCCGGGCGGCCTGCGGGGCGAGCGCGACGTGTGGCTGCTCTGCGCCCTCGGCGCGGCCCTCGCGCTGCTCTACTTCGCGGCGAACGCCGCGGTGCGGCGCGCCTACCTCGCGACGCTCGTCGAAGAGCTCCGCCAGGGCCGCCTCGACCTCCGCGACGTCGGCGACGCCCTCGGCGACTTCGAAGTGACGCGCCTCGCCGCGCTCTGGCGCGAGCTCCTCGCGCGGCGCGCGCCGGGCGCGAGCGCCGCCGGGCTCGAGCTCGCGCCGCTCCTCGCCGAGCGCGGCCTCGTCGAGCCCCTCGTCTACGCGGCCGGCCACCGCGACGCCGACGTGCGCCTCGCCTCGGTCGAAGCCCTCGGCAGCGTGCCCGGCGAGGCCGCGCGGGCGGCGCTCCTCGGCGCCCTCCACGACCGCGAGCCCGCGGTGCGCGTCGCGGCGCTCCGCGGCCTCGGGCAAGGCGACGCATCCCCGGGCGCGCCGCCCGCCGCGGTGCGGGAGCGGCTCGCCGACCCGGTGGCGGACGTGCGCGCCGAGGCCGCGCTCCGCTCCGGCGCCGAGGGCCACGCGCTCCTCGAGCGCATGGCCCGCTCGCCGGAGTCCGCGGAGGCGGTGGCGGCGCTAGCGCGCCTCCCGTCGTCGCTCCAGTGGCTCGCGCGGGAGCGCGCCGGCGACTCCGCGCCCGCCGTCTGCGCGGCGGCCCTCGAGGCGCTCGTCCGGCTCGGGGCCGAGGACAGTGTGCCGACCGCGGAGGGCGCGCCCCGCGTCGAGCACCCAGCGCCGGCCGTGCGTCTCGCGGCGGTGGCGATGCTCGGCGCCCAGGCCACCGAGGCCGCCGCCGCGGCCCTCGGCGGCGCCCTCGACGACTCCGTGCGCGCGGTGCGCGCTGCGGGCGCCGACGCCCTCGGCCGCCTCGGCGACCGGGGCGTCGCGGCCGCAAGCCCGCTGCTCGAGGCGCGCGGCCTCTGGACCGTCGACGCCGCGCTCGCCGCGATCGGCGCCGCCGGCACGGCGCGCGCCCGCACCGCCCTCGCCGCAGACCTTCGGCGCCGGGTGCGCGACGCCTGGAGCCACGAGCTCGCCGGCGCGGCGCTCCACGGCGCCGCCGACGTCCCCCACCGCTTCCTCCTCACCGCCCACGCGAGCGCCGGCGCCCGGGCGCTCCGCCTCGCCTTCCGCATCCTCGAGCTCCTCGAGGGCCCCGTGGTCGTGCGGAGCGTCCAGCGCACGCTCCGGGTCGGGCGGCCGCGGGCGCGGGCCGACGCCCTCGAGGTGCTCTCGAACCTGGGCGACCGCCAGGCGGCCGGGCTTTTGTCTCTCCTCCACGAGGGCGGCTCGGTCGAGGATAGAATCCGCGGGGTCCCGCTCCTCGCCGGTCGGCCGCGCAGCGCGGCGGACGCCGTGGCGGCGGGGCGCGAGGCGGCGGATCCCTGGATCCGCGCCGCGGCCGCGGCGGCCGCGGCGGCCGACGAGGGAGAGCACGGGGTCATGGAGCGACTGCTCGCGCTGCGTGAGGTTCCGATCTTCGCGCAGCTCCGCCTCGACCAGCTCGAGTCGATCCACCGCGCCATGCGCGACGAGGCCTACGTGCGCGGCGAAGTGATCGTGCGCGAGGGCGAGCCCGGCCACGAGCTCTACCTGCTGCTCGAAGGCGAGGTCGAGGTGTGGGCCGGCTACGGCGGGCCGAGCCCGAAGCTCCTGAACCGGCTCACCGCCGTGAGCTACTTCGGCGAGATGGCGGTGCTCGACGACGAGACGCGCACGGCCACCATCGTCGTCGCGAGGGACGTCCGGGTCGCGAGCCTCGCCGGCGAGCGCCTGAAGGACCTCGTGTTCTCGATGCCCGAGATGGCCTTCGAGATCTTCCGCGAGATCATCGCCCGCGTGCGGCGCGCCGAGCGGCGGCTGTCCGAGGCCGCCGCGGTGCCCGACGCCGGGGACGGCTGACCCGCGCGACGCGACGAAGCGACACCCCCGACCAAGGAGGCCCCGTGCGACGCACCCTTGCCACTCTGCTGCTCTGCGCCCTCGCCGCGCCCGCCGAGGCCGCGAGCCTCGCCGAGGTCCAGGCTTGCATGCAGAAGAACGCGCCGACGACCGCGCTCGTGCAGACGGTCGCGCTCGTGAGCACGGACCGCGCCGGCGGCGAGCGCAAGTACGAGGCGAAGCTCATGGCGAAGCGCCTCGAGAGCGGCCTCGGGCGCGTTCTCGTGCGGGTCGAGGCGCCGGCCGACGTGCGCGGCACCGCGTTCCTCGTGATCCAGAACGAAGGCAGCCGGAGCGACATGTACGTCTATCTGCCGGAGCTGAAGAAGGTCCGGCGCATCACGTCGCGTACGCTCCAGGGGAAGTTCCTCGGCAGCGACTTCGCGTACGAAGACCTCGAGCGCCTGCTCTCCGCGTCGCGCCAGTCCGACGCGAGGCTCGGCGCCGACGCCGAGAAGGAGGGCCGCAAGGTGTGGACGATCGAGGCGACGCCCACCGCCGACGCGGGCTCCGCCTACACGCGCATCACGTCGTCCGTCGACCAGGAGACCTGCGTGCCGCTCGAAATCGCCTTCTACGAGAAGGGCGAGGCGCCGGCCAAGGTGCTCTCCGTCGACCCCGCGCGCGTCACGCAGGAGGGCGCCGTCCACGTGCCGCGGCTCGTGCACATGCGCGACGTCGAGGGCGGCACGGAGAGCCGGCTCGAGACCCTGGCGGTCGAGCTGGACCCCGAGCTGAAGGACGTGATCTTCTCGCGCGGCGCCCTCGACAAGGGGCGTTAGTTGCCCACCTGGTCGAACTGGTCGGGCGCGGTCGCGAGCGGCTCGACCCGCGCGGCGTCTTCCTGAACGACACCCTGCGCGCGCTGCTCGGTGCCTACGTCGGAGCCCGGCACGGGGGCGCCGGGTCCCGCGGTGCTGGTATGCTGCGCTCCGCGGGTCGCCTCGTTCGCGGCGCCGCCCTGGAGGACGCCATGGTCCGCGCCGCGCTCTTCGCCTTCGCCGCCGCCTCGCGCTCTCCGCGGCCCCCGCGCTCGCCGGCGACGTCCAGGTCACCGTCGGACACAACGAGGTCGACCCGGCGACGCTCACCGTGAAGGCGGGCACGACCGTCACCTTCCACAACGTCGACGAGATGCCGGGCGGTCACTCGGTCGCCGCCGACGACGGCTCGTTCCAGAGCCCCGCCCTCGCGAAGGACGCGAGTTGGTCGTACACCTTCGCGAAGCCGGGCTCCTACGGCTACAAGATCCGGGAGCACCCCGGGGCGAAGGGCACGATCGTCGTCGAGTAGCGGGCGCGCTGGCGCCGTGGGGCCGCGATGACGTCCTTCCTCGAGCAGTCCGAGCGACTCCTGCGCGGCGACGCGTCGACGCGCGAGCCGGGGTTCCACCCGTTCCACCCGGCGGAACGCCTCGAGGAGCTCGCGCCGGGCGTCGGGCTCTACAAGGGCTTCGTGAACGTGGTCGCGGTGCGGACCGGAGACGGCGTGCTCCTCGTCGACACCGGAAGCTTCCACCCGCGCCAGCACGAGAAGAGCTACGCGGGCGTGCGGGGCTTCGCGCCGGAGCGCGTGCACACGGCGGTCTACACCCACGGCCACGTGGACCACGCGTACGGGCTCCCGCCTTTCCTGCGCGAGGCGGGGGCGAAGCGCTGGGCGCCGCCGCGCATCGTCGCCCACCGCGACGTGCCGGCGCGCATGGACCGCTACGGAGAGACCGCGGGCTACAACCAGATCATCAACTCGCGCCAGTTCGGGATCCCGATCCAGTTCCCGACCGACCCGATCCGCCCGACCGACCTCTACGACGACGCCCTCGAGCTCGAGGTCGGCGGCGTCCCGCTCCGGCTCGAGCACGCCCGCGGCGAGACCGACGACCACACGTTCGTGTGGCTGCCGAAGACGCGCACGCTCTGCACCGGAGACCTCTTCATCTGGTGCGCACCGAACGCCGGGAACCCGCAGAAGGTGCAGCGCTACGCCGCGGACTGGGCGCGGGCGCTCCGGCGCATGGCGGCCCTCGGCGCCGAGCTCCTGCTCCCGGGTCACGGCCTCCCGGTCGCCGGCGCGGCGCAGGTGCGCACCGTGCTCGAGGACACGGCCGGCTACCTCGAGGCGCTCTACGGCGACACGCTCGCGCTGCTCAACCAGGGCGCGACCGTGTACGAGATCGTCGAGAGCGTGCGGCCGCCGGCGGCCCTCGCCGAGAAGCCCTACCTCCAGCCCGTCTACGACGAGCCCGAGTTCATCGTGCGAAACGTGGTGCGCCACCTCGGCGGCTGGTGGACGGGCGTCCCGAGCGAGCTCAAGCCCGCGCCCCGCGCCGCCCTGGCCCGCGAGATCGCGGTCCTGGCCGGCGGCCTCGGCCCGCTCCTCGCCCGCGCCCGCGCCGCGCTCGAGGCCGGCGACCTCCGCCTCGCGTGCCACCTGGTCGACTGGGCGGCCGAGGCGGACCCCGCCTCGCGCGAGGCCCACGCGCTCCGCGCGGAGGTGTACGGCCGCCGCACCGCGGCGGAGAGCTCCACCATGTCGAAGGGCATCTTCGGCGCCGCCGCGCGCGAGAGCGCGGAGAAGGCGAAGCGCGGAGGCTGACCGTGCTGCTGCTGTTCGACCACCCGCTCTCTCCCTACGCGCAGAAGTGCCGGATCGCGCTCCGCGAGAAGGGCGTCACCTTCGAGGCGCGGCTCCCGGCCGGCGTCGGCGCGGGGAGCGGGCTCGAGCCCGCCTTCACCGCCGCGAGCCCGCGGGCCGAGGTGCCGGCGCTCGTCGACGGCGACGTCCGCGTCTTCGACTCGACCATCATCCTCGACTACGTCGAGGAGCGCTGGCCCGAGCCGCCGCTCCTCCCCGCCTCCCCGGCCGACCGCGCGCGCGTCCGCATGATCGAGGAGGCGATGGACACCCACTACGAGCCCCTCAACTGGGGGCTCGGCGAGGTGCACTTCTTCCGGCGCGCCACGGGCGAGCTCGCGCAGAAGCTGACCGACCGCGCGGCCGCACAGGCCGCCGCCTGGCGGCGCTGGCTCGAGCGCCAGCTCGGCGACCGCCTCTGGTTCGACGGCGAGCGCTTCGGCCGCGGCGACCTCTCCGTCGCGCCCTACCTGAACGGCTCGCGCGGCTTCGGGATCGAGCCCGAGCCCGGGAGCCGCCTCGCCGCCTGGCTCGCCCGCGCGAACGAGCGCCCGAGCGTTGCCGCGACCGCCGCCGAGGCCGCATCCTTCGTCGCGGGCTCCGCGGGCGGCATGGGCGCCGTTGCCGACGCCGTCGCGAAGGGTCTCTTCAAGCGCGAGTACCGCGACCACCGCCTCGAGTGGATGATCCGGAGCGGCGGCCTCCCCGTCGTCCTCGAGGGCCTCGAGCGCGGGAACCTCCGCTTCACGCGCGAGTTCGACTAGGCGCGCCTGCGCCGGCGCAGCGCCGCGAGGAGCGGCGCCGCGAGTGCGACCTCGAAGCCGAGGCCGCAGCGGAGCGCGCGCTCGTTGTTCGAGGTCGCGGAGCGGCAGCCCGGGTCGGCGAG
>Ga0180084_1000022_pt1 | contig 8640 bp, 6 predicted proteins | sample EasRiv0_2_16_10D_FD_121777 | JGI IMG/M metagenome (GOLD analysis project Ga0180084, IMG submission 121777) | Soil microbial communities from meander-bound floodplain in the East River, Colorado, USA - East River metaG ERMLT660_2_16_10D | ecosystem: Environmental > Terrestrial > Soil > Floodplain ...
CGTGGCCGAGATTGTGGTGCGCCTCCGCAAACTGCGCGTCGCCGCTTAGCGCATCCGCGTTGGCTTGCGCCGCCTGCTCCCACTTACCCTGGGCTGCCAGCGCCAGCCCCAGCCTCACGCTGGCGAGGGGCAGATTGCCGCCCACTGCGAGAGAGCGCAGGACAATTTCCTCCGCTTGCGCGTAGTCGCCCACCGCCATCAAGGCGGCAGACAGCGCATCCAGCGTGCTGAGATTCCCGGCATCCGCCTGCAGGGCGGTGCGCAACACGGGAATCGCCTCGATGGCGCGCCCATCCTGCAACCGCAGTATCCCCAGCAAGCGCAGTGCATCCGGGTTGCCGGGCGCCTCCTCCAGCACCTGCCGGCACAATGTCTCCGCCCCTGCGCGATCACCCGCATCGAGACTGTCCATCGCCTGCTGCAGGTTGCGGTCAAGCATGTCCCTGACCTGCTCCCGCCAGTTCCCGAGCGAGCCGCTGCACCACGTGCCCGATGAGCGACGGCCACTCGGTCAGGTTCCGGTCGGTGACGATCTCCACGGAGGGATACCAGAGACTGCGAAAGCTCCCGCCATGCGCCCAGTAGTAGAAGGCCGCCCGGTCGCCCGGATACAGCAGCCAGGTGCGCTTGCCCAGCGCGCCGGCGAAGTGCGCGGTCGCATTACTGAGGGTGATCAACAGATCACACGCCTCGAGTATCGCCAGCACCTCTTCCAGGTCGTTGCGGTAATCCACCTCGTCAAAGTGCAGCAGGGGCACGCCCGTGGCGTCCTCCACGGCCCGCCGCTCGGCCGCCGTGTCGCCATACTGCGCGTCCACGAAATGCACTCCGGAGAGCTTCAGCAGCGGCGCAAACTCCCTGAGCGGGACACTTTTCGCCCGACCCCAATGGTCCTTGCGCGCGCTCGCCCATGAAAACGCCACCTTCAGCCTGGGCCCCAACGCATCGAGTCGGCTCCGATAGTGCGCGACCCGCTCAGGCAGCGCGCTGAGCAACTTCCGGGGCTGCCGGGAAAAGTCGGCGCGGACGCGCCGGAACAGTCCCGGCAGCGAGCCGGCCAGCAGCACGCGGCTCGCCTGCTGCAACGAAGCATGCGGCGGATGAGCGTACGGGATAAAACGGTGACCGGGAAACGCCCGCTGGTACGCGCCCAGCAGCCGCCGGTCCACTTCGTAGATGAACGACATTCCCGCCCCGATCAGCTCGGGTATCAGCGTGGAATGCAGCACCTGGTCGCCGATGCCCTGCTCGGTCCAGATCGCGACCTCGCGTTCTCCCTCCCCGGCCGGCCCCCGCCAGCGCGGCAGTTCCTTATACAAGACCACAGACGCGGGATCTTCACGGCCCGGCTCACCGGGACGCTCGAGCCGCAACTCATAATCCGGCCACGCCTGCTCGAACTCCTGACGGAACAGCCGCGCGAGCCCCAGACCGAACCGCGCCAAAGCAGAAGCAGGGTTCAGTGCGAGCGCTCGCTCGAACTGCGGGATCGCATCTTCCCAAAGCTGCAGCGCGGACAGCGCATGACCCAGATTCTCTTGAGCTTCAACGTTCCCGGGCTCCAGGCTCAACGCCTTCTCGAACAGCGCCCGCGCTTGCGCATACAGATACTGCTCGCCCCGGGCATTGCCCAGGTTGATGTAGGCATCCACGTGCGCCGGGTTTACCTCGAGTGCCCGCTCGTAGAGCGCCACAGCCTCCAGCAAGTGCCCCTGCTTCCGCAGCACATTTCCCAGGCTGTTCAGCGACTGCAGATGATCGGCGTCAAGCGCGAGCACCTTGCGAAAACAGCCGACGGCATCGTCCAGGCGTCCCTGCTGGTAGTAGATCGTTCCCAGGTTGTGGTGGGCGTCGGCATAGGCAGGCGCCAACGCAAGCAGCGATCGGTAGGCGGCTATCGCCTCCTCGTCGCGGCCCATGCGCCGGAGCTGCGTGGCGATGTTGTAGCGGGCGTGGACGTGATCGGGATGCGATGCCAGAATCTTCCGGTAGCAATCCAGCGCCTCACCGGTCTGTCCCTCCTCGGCGAGCGCATTGCCGAAGTTCAGGAGGACGTCGGGATCGTCCGGCGCCATTTTCGCCGCGGCGCGCAACTCCGCGACCGCCTCCGTCAGCCGGTGCTGGGACATGAGTGCAAGCCCCAGCCGCATGTGGAGCATGGCGTGCGACGCCCCGAGTTTCAACGCCCGCCGGAAAACGGTCTCGGCAACCACAGCGTCCCCGTCCGCCAGCCGCGCGACGCCGAGGCTTTCCAGGACCGCGGGATTGCGCGGGTCGCGTTCGACCGCGCGCTCGATCAACGCGACCGCCTCGCGCGCGTTCCCGCCCGCCAGCCGGACCATCCCGAGCAGATGCAGGGCCTCGGGATGGCGGGGGGCTTTCCCAAGGATCGCGCGGCACAAGCGTTCCGCGCCCGCAAGGTCCCTGGCCTGGAAGCAGCTGACGGCGTCGCGGAATTTCCTCTCCAGTCTGCTTGACATGAGGCAACAGGACGCCGCGCAATGACGCTGGGAGTTTTTCGGACTTGCGGCGGGCAAGCGTCCGCAATCAGCCGGCGCTCTTTGCAGTCGGCTGGATCGCGCGGCTAGTGCCGTTCCAACCTAATTGGACAAAACGATTGCCGCATGCCATTCATCTTGCTTCGTGCCCGCGCCATTTCATCAGATTAGCCCGATAGGGTTGGAACAACACTAGATTCCGATGATCTCATTGAGACCCTCAACGACCTGCAAAATGTCCTCGGGCGAGGCGCGACCGAGTCTTGCCCCTATGCGTTCGACGGCGAGTGTGCGAATCTGGCTGATTTTGACCCACGAGCGTTTCGGCAGTCTCGCCGCTTGAAGCTCGAGAGTCAGCGGAAAACTGGCTCGTTGCGGCTGGCTTGTCAACGCCACCGCAATGACCGTACCGGACCGCTCATTAAATACATCGTGGCTGAGAACCAACACCGGGCGCAAGCCCGCCTGTTCGCGACCGCGGACCGGGTTGAGATCGGCCCACCGGATCTCGCCCCTCAGTATTCGGGCCAAGCGTCGAGCTCCTGCCCCAAGCCCTCTTCAGCGAGCGCTTTCTCAAACTTGGGGTCGAGCTTTGCGCATTCGGATGCCAGGCGGCCGCGCTCCATGCGCGCCAGCTTCTCGGCGACGGCGGACTGGATTGCTCGACTGCGGTTGCGAAAAACCTTCTTTGCAACCAAACCGTCAACGCGCTGCAGCGTTCCGCTGTCGAGGGTGATCGCAACCTTGATACTGCTCATGGCGCACCTCCACAGTATGACAATTTATCATACCCCATTGGAACGCGCAAAGAACCTAATTCCTTAAGGCAAGCTGTCAGGAATTTGTCGGACCGAGGCCCGACAAATTCCTGAGGCAAATAAAAACGGGCACCTTCCGGTGCCCGTCTGAGATAGTGCTGATACGAGGTCTTAGAAGCTGTGCCTCAAACCAATCCCGAACACCGTCTGCTTTTCGCCCAAGGTGCCAGCGGCCGTGCCGAAACTGAATTTCGAGCCATCGTCGTTATCCAGCTGGTTGTAGGCGACATAGCCTTGCGTTCTCTTCGAGAACGAGTAGCCATAGGCAATCCCCATTACGTTACCTCCGGTAGACAGACCCGTGGCACTCGCCGGATTGTAGCCGCCGACCGTCACGGTAGCGCTGCCCTTGCTATCGTCAACGGTAGCGTACTGGACGTACAGCTTATGCGGCCCGGCTATGGTCCAATCCACGTACACGGCATAGCCATTCTTATCGAGCTTATCGCCCGCCGCATTGCCCATCTCGTACGAGTTGTCCATGTACAGCGCGGACAGCCTCACTCCGGCGAACGTAAATCCGAGAGACACGTTGAAGTTCTCGTCGGTCGTGCTATTAACAGCAATGCCGCCCGCGTTGAAGTCTTTGTGCTGCTCAAAGCCGACCCCGGCAAAGAACGGCCCGGTCGCGAACAGCCCACTAATACTATACAGGCGCGGCTTGAACGGGCTGCCGTCCGACAAAGCGGTCGCTTCGTTGCCTGCGGAGACCGCAGCATTCAAAGTGAAGCCGCCCCAGTTCGGGCTATGGTAGCTGAGGAGCCTTGATTGGCGCCTGAAGAACGAAGCGCCAGTATTGCCCGCGTTGCTCTGAGCACCGTTGCCGAGCAGAACTAGTGAGCCCCCCTGCAGCGTGTTCGTCCCGCCCCACCACCCGCGTGCCTGGTTGACCACGAGCTTTTGCGGCGTGTCCCAGGTGCCGGCGAAGATGTTTCCAAAGCCGCCCCTGAAACCGATCCCGCTGTTGCGGCCGCACCATTGAGCGGGAGAAGCAGCAGACGCTGAACCCGTAACCGCTGTGGTCGAGGAGGCTGACGTGCCCAGAACGTCGAACGAGCTCGTGCACTGGAACCAGGTGGAAATGCCGCCGCCCAGCTTTTCCTCGCCCCTGATGTAGATCTCGGGCTCGCTCAATGTCATAACATCGGTGGTCTTCGAGCTGGGCGAGCCTGAATCGTGGTTGAAGTACTGAAAGTGTATCGAGCCGCCGATCTGCACTTGCGCCAGCGCCACTGCGGGCGCGGCCAGTGCACTTGCGACGGCCAGTGCCATTACCTTCTTGTTCATACTGGATCTCCTTTGAAGTTTCGTTCCGTCGGAGCGATCACATCACGTGTTTGCGACAACCCCGAATCCACGCCCCCCTTGCGGAGAGGCTGACCGTATGGTGCCCTTGTGAGGGCTGCCGGAGCAACAAGAACGCGCATTTTTCCTCGTATTTTCAAGGCGTTTGTTGCACACACGCAACAGGGATGTCACGACCGTTCCAGAGTCCAGCGTCATTTGAATATACTAATATAATTCAATGAGATAGATCAGACGTCCCCACCTGCTTGTCGGCCTGATCTGGACAGCCGCTAAACTGTGGATGCGCTGGAAAGGAACCATCAGTGGTACGCGATTTCATCGAAAGGGGTTTGCAGCACCATCGTGCCGGACGCCTGATTGAAGCGAAAACGCTTTATGAACAGGCACTTAAATTACGATCTCGGCATCCAGACGCCCTCCATTTGCTGGGGTTGGTCGCGCTGCAAAGCGGTGATGCCGCTGCCGCCACCGCGCTGCTCGAACAGGCAGCCCAGGCGCAGCCGCGAAACCCCGCTTTTCACGCCGACCTGGCGCAGGCGCTTCTCGCCTCGCAGCGTGCCGCCGATGCGCGCGCGGCATTCCGGCGCGCCGTCAGGCTTGATCCACGCAACCCGCAGTTCGCCGTGGGCGCCGCCATTTGTCTCGCGATGGCGGGCGCCACGGCGGAAGCCGAGCACGAACTACGCGACGTGGGACGGCGCCATCCCGACTACCCTTTGGCGTGGTTCAACCTCGGCAACGTGCTGCGGGATGAGGGGCGTCCTCAGGAAGCGGCAGAGATGTACCGGCGTGTGATCCGCCTCGACCCCGCCTTCGCCGACGCCTACAACAGCCTCGGCAGCGTCCTGCACCAGGGGGACCACTATGACGACGCGGAACAGGCTTATCGCCAATATCTCGCGCTGCAGCCGGACTCCGTGGCGGGCTATGTCAACCTCGCATCCCTGTTGATCGACCGTGGCAGGGCAGCCGAGGCAGTCAAGTTGTGTCGCGAGGGCATCGAACGGTTTCCCAAGCCCGCTCGCTTGCCCGAGCTGCAGTGGATGCTGGGCAGCGGGCTCGCGCACCAGGGCAAGCTCGTCTCGGCGCTCGCCGCATTTTGCTCGGCTTCCGACCTGGCCCCGAACAACGCGCGCGCGCTCTGGGGTTACGGCCTCACGCTGCTCCAAACCGGTAACGAGCAGGAAGGGCTCCAATGGCTCGAGCGGGCACGGGAACTGGAACCGGACGCGCCGGAATTCCGCAATGCCATGGCGGGCATCTACCTTTCAGTGGGCGATCTGCAGGCCGGATGGCAGGAGTACCAGTGGCGGCCGGCACGGCATCGATTCGTCGAAAAGTTATCCAATATCGAGCTTGCGAGCGAGGCGCCCATCAGCCTGGCGGCGACGAGAATCCTCCTGCTGCGCGAACAGGGTCTGGGCGATGAGTTGTTCTTCCTGCGTTTTGCGACGGAGCTCAAGTCGCGCGGAGCGGCAGTCACCTACCGTGCCCACGCCAAGATCGCTTCCCTGCTCGAGCGAGTCCCGGAGCTCGAGCGAGTAATCACCGCCGATGCTCCGCTGCCGGCGGCGGACCTCAGCGTACTGGTGGGCGACCTGCCGAGGATGCTGGCCAGATTTGACTCCTCGCCGTACCGCGCGCCGGCCGCGACGCCCCGCACCGGGCACGCCGCGACGACGCGCGGAGCGGGATTTCGGCGCCTGCCGCGGGTCTTCTTTCCCGAACTCCCGCCGCCGCTTGCTTTGAATCCACTGCCGGAGCGCCTCCAGGAGATGAAGGAGCGGCTGTCCGGACTGGGACCGCCCCCCTACCTGGGCCTGACCTGGCGCGCGGGGACCGCACCCGAACAGCAGCGCGGGGACGTCTGGATGCTGCACAAGGAAGTCCCGCTGGAGCGGCTCGGGACGACCATGCATGGCGTCACCGGCACGCTGCTCGCCCTGCAGCGCAATCCGCACAACGGCGAAATCGAGGAGCTCTCGGCGCGTGCCGTCAAGCCGGTACACGACTTGACGGCGTTGAACGAAGACCTCGAGGCGCTGCTCGCGCTGCTCGCGCTCATGGACGACTATATTGGGGTGAGCAACACCAACATGCACCTGCGTGCCGGCGTAAGTCGCACTGCGCGCGTGCTCGTGCCGCGTCCTGCGGAATGGCGCTGGATGATTTCGGGCAGCGAGTCGCCGTGGTTCCCGGGATTCCGGGTCTACCGCCAGGGTCCTGACGGCGACTGGGGCGCTGCGCTGAAGCACCTGCAGGCCGACCTGCTCGCCGCGTTTGGCAGCGGCTGATCGCAAAAACGCGCGGAAAATTCTTCCCGGTCTATGGTCTCTTTGCGCCTGTACGTCGAGATGGGTCGCTAGATGCCGAGGCCGGCGAGCTGCTTCTCCGGATAGCGCGTTCCGGCCGTGGCGTTGAGGGGAAACGCCCGTGACAGCGTTTCGATCTCATCCTTCGTCAGCTTGACGTTGACCGCCGCGCAGTTCTGCTCGAGATACGCGCGGCGCTTGGTGCCGGGTATCGGCACGATGTCCTCCCCCTGTGCCAGTAGCCAGGCGAGCGCGACCTGTGCGGGCGTGCACTTTTTCGCCCCCGCGATTTTCTCGAGCGGCGCGAGCAGACCGGCGTTCTTGCCGATGTTATCCGGGCTGAAGCGCGGATGTTCGCGCCGGCGGTCCTTGGGCAGCAATGCGTCGAGCGTCTTCATGGTGGCGGTGAGGAAGCCGCGGCCGAGGGGCGCGTACGCCATGAAGCCGATACCGAGTTCGCGGCAGGCCGGCAGGACATCCTTCTCCACGTCGCGGCTCCACAGCGAGTACTCGGTCTCGACCGCGATGATGGGATGGACCTTGTGCGCGCGGCGTATCGTCTGCGCGCCGGCTTCGGACAGCTGGAGATACCGCACCTTCCCCTGCGCCACCAGCCGCTTCATGGCGCCGACCGTGTCCTCGATCGGCACGGTCTTGTCCATGCGGTGCATGCCGTAGATGTCGATGACATCCACGCCCAGGCGCTTCAAGCTCCTCTCGCACGCTTGCGGCACGTAGTCCGGGTGCCCGCCGGTGAGCGCCGGGGCCCCGCCCTCCGCGCCCCGGCCCGCAAGCGCAAGGTTGCCGAACTTGGTGGCGACGAGGACCTTGTCGCGCCGGCCCTTGATCGCTCTTGCGATGAGCTCCTCGTTCACCCCGTTGCCATAAGCATCGGAGGTGACGAGCATGTCGACGCCGAGGTCGATCGCGCGGTGGATGGTGGCGATGGATTCTTCGTCGTTGGGCTCGCCGTAGCTGATGGACATCCCCATGCAGCCCAGTCCCACCGCCGCAACCTGCGGCCCGTTTCTTCCCAGCTTGCGTTTCTGCATCGCGCCCCTCCGTTCACCGTTCACTGATCACCGATCACTTGACGTAGGTGACCGTCAGGTCGCCGACGCTATCCACGTGTCCCTCAAGCTTGTCGCCCGCCTTCACCGGCCCCACCCCCGCCGGCGTGCCGGTCATGATGAGGTCGCCGGCCTTCAGGGTAATGAGTTTCGAGAGATACGAGATCGTATCCGGCACATTCCAAATCATTTCGGAAAGATCACCCTTCTGGACGATCTTTCCGTTCACCTTGAGCCAGATCGCGCCCGTCGCCGGGTGGCCCATCATCGCCGCGGTTTTGAGCGCGGTGCAGGGAGCGGAATTGTCGAATGCCTTGCCCATCTCCCAGGGACGCCCCATCTTCTTGGCTTCGCCCTGGAGGTCACGCCGCGTCATGTCGAGGCCGACGCCATAGCCGAACACGTGGTCGAGCGCCTTCGCGACGGGGATGTCAGCGCCGTCGCGCCCGATCGCCACCACCATCTCGATCTCGTGGTGCAGGTCCTTCGTGGCCTGGGGATACGGGAGGGTGGCCCCGTTCTGCATGATGGCGTCCGCCGGCTTCATGAAGAAAAACGGCGGTTCGCGCTCGGGGTCGTGCCCCATCTCGCGCGCGTGCTCGGCGTAGTTGCGGCCGACGCAGTAGATGCGTCC
>Ga0180084_1000023_pt1 | contig 8594 bp, 9 predicted proteins | sample EasRiv0_2_16_10D_FD_121777 | JGI IMG/M metagenome (GOLD analysis project Ga0180084, IMG submission 121777) | Soil microbial communities from meander-bound floodplain in the East River, Colorado, USA - East River metaG ERMLT660_2_16_10D | ecosystem: Environmental > Terrestrial > Soil > Floodplain ...
ATCATCGGCGAGGTCGAAGGCCGGACCTGCGTGCTGATGGACGACCTCGTGGACACCGCCGGCACGCTGTGCGAGGCGGCTGGGGCGCTCAAGGAACACGGCGCGAAGAAGGTATTGGCGTATTGCACGCACCCGGTGCTGTCCGGCAGCGCGGTGGAGCGGATCAGCAAGTCCGCCCTCGATGAACTGGTGGTGACGGATACCATCCCGCTCAAGCCTGAAGCCAAGGCCTGCCGGCGCATCCGCCAATTGAGCGTGACCGAGCTGCTCGCCGAATCGATGCGCCGCATCGCGGAAGAGGATTCGGTCAGCGAGCTGTTTATGGAGTAAAAGTTTCGGGCCTGGGGTCTGTGCCCCTGCCTTTTCTGTACCCACCGATCCTGGTCGCGGGAGAGGCGGGAGATGTTCAACAACCGTGGAGACTGACAATGAGCGCTAAATTTGAATTGATTGCCGAACCGCGCGCAGCGAAAGGTACGGGTGCGAGCCGCCGCCTTCGCCGTAGCGGAAAAGTACCCGCCATCCTGTATGGAGCGGGCAAGGAGCCGATGATGGTTTCGCTGGACCACAATGCGATGTCGCGTCATCTGGCGAACGAGAAGTTTCACACATCGATCCTGACCGTGAAGGTTGGCGGCGACGCGGACCAGGCCATTCTGCGTGACTGGTACATGCACCCGTACAAGCCGGTGGTGATGCACGTCGACCTGCAGCGCATCAGCGCGACCGAGAAGCTTCACATGAAGGTGCCGCTGCACTTCGAGGGTGGGGACGTGGCCCCGGGAGTCAAGATTGATGGCGGTATCGTCACGCATCTCATGACCGACGTGGACATCACCTGTCTTCCCAAGGACTTGCCCGAGTTCCTGACGGTGGACCTGTCAGCCCTGAATATCAATGAGTCGGTGCATCTCTCCAACATCAAGCTGCCCGAAGGCGTGAGCATCACGAGCCTCGCGCACGGCGGTGATGACCTGGCGGTGGGTGCCGTGACCACCATTCGCGTGGTGGAAGAAGTGGCTCCCGTGGTGGCCGCGCCGGCGGAAGGCGAAGCGGCTGCGGCAGCGCCGGCCGAAGGCGAGGCGAAACCCGGCGAGGCCAAGGCGGGCGAAGCCAAGAAAGGCGAGGCCCCCAAGGCGGAACCCAAGAAGGGAGAGGCGCCCAAGAAAGAAGCGCCCAAGAAGGAAGGCAAGTAATCCCGGTCTTACAGGAAGGCGCGCGTAACGCGCAACGGCTCACTCTCATTCCTGCCGGGGCGCACAAAAACCGTGTGCGCCCGGTTCGGCGGGGCGGATGCACGTTAAGTGCATCCGCGACTGCCCCGCCTCACCTCCCCTTGCGGGAGGCGAGATGGGGGTATCGCAGATGTCCAGTGGACATCTGCGCCATCGAGCGGGTGCGCAGAAGTTCGCGCACCCTGGCAGGGAACTGGCGGGGATGAGGGGAGGAAGGCGGCATGACTCAAGGCATCTCTCTCATCGTTGGCCTGGGGAATCCGGGCGCGGAGTATGCGGAAACCCGGCACAACGCCGGGTTCCGTTTTCTGGACGTCCTGCTGGATGCCACCGGCGAGAGGCTACGCAACGAATCGCGCTTTTCGGCGAACGTCGGCAAGCTGACCGTGAGCGGCAAGGATGTCTGGCTACTTGAGCCGCAAACGTTCATGAACCACAGCGGTGATGCGGTCTCCCGATTCGCCCACTATTACAAAATTCCGGCCGCGGAAATTCTCGTGGTGCACGACGAGCTGGACCTGCCGCCGGGAACCGCGCGGCTGAAAATCGGCGGCGGCGATGGTGGTCACAACGGGCTGGTCGATGTCACCCAGAAACTCGGCACCTCCGACTACGCGCGCCTGCGTATCGGCATAGGCCATCCCGGCAACGCCGCGCAGGTCGTGTCGTACGTGCTGAAGAAGGCGTCGCCGGCGGAGCAGACGTTGATCGATGCGGCCATCGTCAGCGCCAAGGCCCATTTCGCGGACATCGTCCATGGCCAGTTCCAGAAGGTCATGAACAGTTTGCATATGCATAAATAAACTTAAACCCCTCTCCCCCGCGAGCGGGGGAGAGGGCAGGGTGAGGGGGTGCCGGAGTTTTGCACCCTCTCCCCTTGCCCTCTCCCGCCTGCGCGGGAGAGGGGGAGTCGGAAAAAAAGAGATTATATCTATGGGGTTTAAATGCGGCATCGTCGGTCTGCCGAACGTGGGCAAGTCCACGCTCTTCAACGCGCTCACCAAGGCGGGTATCGCCGCGGAAAATTATCCCTTCTGCACGATCGACCCGAACATCGGTATCCACCATGCACCGGACCCGCGCCTGCAGCAACTCGCGGAGATCGCCAAACCCGAAAAAATCCTCCCGACCACGATCGAATTCGTGGATATTGCTGGCCTCGTGGCAGGCGCGTCCAAAGGCGAAGGACTGGGGAATAAATTTCTCGCTCACATCCGCGAGGTGGATGACATCGCCCACGTGGTGCGCTGCTTCGAGGACGAGAACATCGTGCATGTCTCCGGCCGTATCAATCCGCTGGCGGACATCGAGACCATCAATACCGAACTGGCGCTGGCCGATCTGGATACGGTTGAGAAAGGCATGCAGCGCGCGGACAAAGGCACCAAGAGCGGTGACAAGGACGACATCAAACTACGCGAATTGCTGGTGCGCGTGCGCAAGCATCTCAATGGCGGTCAGCCGGTGCGCAGCATGGGATTGAGTGAAGACGAGCACAGGCTGTTAAAACCGCTGTGCCTGCTCACCGACAAGTCACTCATGTACATTGCTAACGTGAACGAGAAGGGTTTTACCGACAATCCCTATCTCGATCAGGTCGAACAGCTTGCGCTCGCGGAAAATTCCGTGGTGGTGCCGATCTGCGCCGCCATCGAGGCGGAGCTGGCCGATATGAATGCCGAAGAGAAGCAGGTTTTTCTTGCCGATATGGGCCTGGAAGAGCCGGGGCTGAACCGCGTTATCCGCGCCGGTTACAAGCTGCTCGGCCTGCAGACGTTTTTTACCGTTGGCCCCAAGGAAGTGCGCGCCTGGACCGTACGCAAGGGCGCGCACGCCCCCCACGCCGCGGGCGTGATCCATACGGATTTTGAAAAGGGTTTTATCCGTGCCGAGACCATCGCCTTCGACGATTTCGTGCGCTGCCATGGGGAGCACGGCGCGCGCGAGGCCGGGAAACTGCGGCTCGAGGGCAAGGACTATGTGGTGCACGACGGCGACGTCATGCACTTTCGGTTTAATGTGTAGCGTCCGGCCCTGATTTGATCAGGCCGGGCTCGTTTCCCTTGTCAGGTCCGGTGGATATCGGTATCTTTTGCGCCCCCAATCAAAGCCAACCGCGCGCGAAGCGCGCCACGGCTCGCTTCCCTCTCCCCCTGTGGGAGAGGGAAAGAGGGTGAGGGGGCGGTGAAAGTTCAGTGCGGCAACATATTTGGCAAGGTTCCCCTCTCCCCTTGCCCTCTCCCGCAAGGGGAGAGGGGGAGTTGGCGAGAATCTCCAATTCGATTTGGCTAGGTAGCTCAGACGGTTAGAGCGCGGCACTCATAATGCTGAGGTCGGCGGTTCGATTCCGCCCCTAGCCACCATCTTTTCAAACACTTATCTTGTCCGTGAACTTCTTCTTTGTCGTGCGCCTGCCTTAGAATGTGATCCAGTTCCTCCCGATCAACCTGGATCCGGTTAATGCCAAGATCAGTGAAAATCATCCTCTTCGCCGTCGGCGGACTCGTGGGGCTCCTCATCCTCGTCGCGGCGGCCCTGCTTCTTTTTGTGGATGCCAATGCCTACAAGTCCCGGTTGGAAGCGGCCGCCTCGGGAGCTTTGGGCATGGAAGTCCACGTCGGTGGCCGGCTGGGGATAGGCTTTTTCCCAGGCTTGTACGTCACACTGCAGGACGTGAACATCCGCAACCGGGAGACAGACCTCGCCTCCGCGAAGCAGGCCAGCCTTGGTATCGATCTCCTCCCGCTACTCTACCAGGAAGTCCGGATCGGAAAGATCGCGCTGAAACAGCCCAGGATATCCATCGAGCGGGATCACGACGGCAAGTACAACTTCGAAAAACCGGAAGACGCCAGAGGAGGCTCGACGGCTCTGAACTTGGCGAAGGTATCCCTATCGGACGGGACTCTCCTCTATACGGACAAACAATCCGGGGAAGGATTCGAGGCTGTAAACTGCAACCTGAACGCACGCCGCCTGCGGCTCGCAGAAGGGAAAAGTTCGGACCTCTTGAAGCACCTATCCTTCACGGCGGAACTTGCCTGCGGGGAGATCCGGAAAAATGACTTCACGGTGTCCGATTTGAAGTTATCGGCCGACGGGAAGAATGGGGTCTTCGATCTCAAGCCGGTCACGATGCATCTCTTTGGCGCGCAGGGATCGGGGAGTATCGAGGCGGACTTTTCCGGCGCTGTCCCCCTTTACCACGTCCGCTACTCCCTGCCCCAGTTTCCTATCGAGGAGCTCTTCAAAGCCCTCTCGCCGCAGAAGGTCGCGTCAGGGCCGATGGATTTCTCCGTAAACCTGTCGTTGCAGGGAAAGACCGTGAACGAGATGCTACAGACCGCGGAGGGAGAGATCTCGCTTCGGGGCGAGAACCTCACGCTCAAAGGCACCGACCTCGATCGGGAGTTCGCCCGGTATGAGACCAGCCAGAACTTCAACCTCGTGGACCTGGGCGCCTTCTTCTTTGCGGGGCCTTTCGGCATGGTGGCCACGAAGGGGTACAACTTTGCGAGCATCTTTCAAGGATCGGGGGGTGGCAGCGAGATTCGGATACTCGTCTCCGACTGGAAGGTCGAGCGTGGCGTGGCGCACTCGCAGGACGTGGCCATGGCGACGAAACTGAACCGGGTCGCTCTGGCCGGAAGACTTGATTTAGTCAACCAGCGGTTCGATGACGTGTCCATGGCGCTGATCGACGCCCAGGGCTGCGCCAAGGTGCGGCAAAAAATACATGGCCCCTTCCAGAAACCGGTGGTGGAGAAGCCGAATATCTTCATGTCCCTCGCCGGGCCGGCGGTCAATTTGCTCATGAAGGGGCGCGACCTCTTCCCTGGCGGGGAGTGCGAAGTGTTCTACGCCGGTTCGGTGGCGCCGCCGAAATGAAGCAGGCGCTTCAGGAATGTCCTGGAATGGAAGGCGTTCATGATTACCCGTGACGTCACGGCATTGATCCTTGCCCGCTCCACGCCGCTCTGTGCGATCTCGTACATACGGCGATAAATATTCACGGTAAGCTTTCTCTTCATTTTCGAGACCGGTCAAACCATCCGCGGGATATTGCTGTTAAGCCGCCTCATGCAAGCTTGTATTGATTTATGACTGTCCACCATGTGCCGAAAACCATTTCTGATTACATTGCTTTAGCGGTTGTTAAGGCGATGCGCGTTCCCGCGGATCTTTTCTTTGCCCGGCGCTATGGTCACCGGGCGGTGGTGCTGGAAACGGTTGCAGCTGTCCCCGGAATGGTGGGAGGTATGCTGCAACACTTGAAATCCCTGCGCACCATGCATAATGATCGCGGTAAAATCAAAACGCTGCTCGATGAAGCGGAAAATGAGCGCATGCACCTGATGACGTTCATCAAAATTGCCAAACCGACGTGGCTGGAACGGATGATCGTACTGATAGCGCAAGGCCTGATGTTCAACTTCTATTTCCTGCTGTATTTGATAACCCTCAAGACATGCCACCGTATCGCCGGTTACCTGGAAGAAGAAGCCATTAACTCGTATACAGAATATCTGGTGGAAATCGACAGTGGTTCCATCAGAAATGTTCCGGCGCCGCAGATTGCGATCGACTATTGGCGTCTACCGGCGGGTGCATCGCTACATGATCTTGTCATCGCTATTCGAGAAGACGAAGTCCGTCATCGCGACATCAATCATGCGTTTGCCGACAGGATGTCATAAGCGTCATGTAGCGAGCCGGGAACATGAAGTGCTGGCGAAGAGCCCGCCAGCTTCATCGGCATGGAGAAGACCGCGACCACAATCCACCTCGCCATAGTGAATCTCACGGCCGTAAGCAGCGGAACATTAATCGTAGAACCGCCCGGATTATTCCAGGCGGTTTGAGCGCTAATCATTCGGCAAATACCAAGTACCGCGTTTAACGGTTATGTTTGACGAACGGGAAGATGTTAGTCAAGCCCAGGATGTCGGTGATCAGCAGCACGATGAAGATAAATACGAGTACACCGATGAGGCTATCGCCGCCGGCCGGCAGCTGATCCATGTCGGTCGCCAGTGTCTGTATTTCTTCATCCGTCAGGCTGTCGACGCGCGCTTGAACCTGCGCGGGGTCCACGCCACGGGCCAGAAGCTGGGCCTGCACATCATCACGGTTCAACGCGCTGTGCAGACGCTCGCGGTACTGTTGCGTTTGTGCGGCGTTGACCACCGCCTCGGTGCCGATCATGCCGGCGTGCGCCGCGGGTAAATGCAGACTCAGCGCGAGCAGACCGAGGACGACCAGGTGACTGACGGGTTTGGTGAGGTGGCGAAATATTTCCATTTTAGAACTCCTGAATATGAGTGTATGTATTACATATTTTTGTCGCCCTTATAATCAAGAGCGCCATCTACCTTTACCGATACCCATAATGAGACTGACGAGAAATATAACGAGAAAGATGAAAAACAGGATTCTGGCAATTTCAGCGGCTCCCACGGCAATGCCGCCAAACCCGAAGATCCCGGCGATGATGGCGATCACGAAAAATACAGCAGCGTAGTAAAGCATGACTAACTCCTTTTCTAATGCGTGTGGCGGCTAAGGAAAAAGTTTTTCGTCACAGGCAACAGCGCACAACCTGTCCTCCCAGGCATTAAATACGGGGGCCATGGTCCTTGTGGAGCCCGACAAATTCCTTGATCTGCTTTTCAGTCGCCAGTTTTGTGGCGGCGTAGTTCTTCTGGATCTTGCCGGTCACCTGGTCGTGCCTGCCCGCAAGCTTGCTCAGGTGATCATCGGTCAGCTTGCCCCACTGTAACTTTACGTTTCCTTTGAACAGGGTCCAATTACCTTTGGCTGTGTCCCAATTCATAAAAGTCTCCTGCAACCGTTACTTGATATGAATATCGTTGTCGACCGATTTTACTCCGGCAACATTACGCGCAATCATCGCGGCCTTATCGTATTCGTGTGGGGTGTTGGCGGATCCGGTTAGATGCACAACGCCTTTAATGGTTTCGACGCTGATATGTAGGGCACTCACTTCCGTGTCGGCGACCATCACAGACTTTACTTTAGTGGTGATCGACGCGTCATCGATGTACTCACCGGTGCTGTCTTGTGTCCGCGTACCTGCGCAACCTGCCAGGCCAATCAGCAACACAGCCATCCATACCCAGCTTCTATTCAATAAAAATTTCATCGTTGAATCCTCTTTCAATTAGATTACTTGGATCGGGAAAAACCTTCTGCATGGAGCCACGGAACCGCGTTTCAGTGATAACCGTAGCTTACACTTCGTTGTATTAATTGAGGCTTCTAATACGGCTATGCCGACACCTGGACCAGCGCATCCTGAAAATAACAACCGGGATTGCACCGTCGATCACAGCCCCGCTGGGTGCGCACGGGTTTTACATTCCAGTCCCGAGACAATTTTCTGTGGGTGCTAAAACGGTGGTCGCGGATTCTGCTCCCATCGATTCAGGCACGGTATACCCCCAATCGCGTGTATTCCGTGCGTTAGCGAACATACGGGGACTTGGACGTGCTTCCGTCCACCCGAAGCGCGAACGCCAGGGATGGCGTCCGTCAAGACAAGAGTGAGAATCGCCATTTTGGCTGCATCGTTGTCACCTTCCTGCATTAAGTGACCGTAGGCGTCCACGCACCCTTGATCATCGAGTAACAGAGAAACACGAGCAAAACCGGAATATGCCGGGTTGCCGCTTCCATCCCCTTATGTGCTAAAGGCATATGTTCGGTACAGCACTGATCTGAATTAAATTTTGACTTACATCTAATCACAATCCTCGTCAGTTTCAGACCGATATGAAAGAGCCTGTCACGCAACCAAAAAAAACAGATCAGTCGGACTAATATTTTTAATAGCCAAGCAACGAGCCTGTCATGAACACGCCGCGCGTAATTCAAAGGGCCATGGCCGGTAAGGTACCGAGCCGAGACGGATACTTGCATGGCAGCGAGTTGAGAATAATGTTACTTGGCGCTGCCCTCGCACTGGCGCTCATCACGCCAGGTGCTGTATTTGCCGAGGAATCCGAAGCAAACAAAAGTGAGTACGTGCCATCCATGCTTTATCTTGGCTTGCCACGACCGCGCGATGGGGACGACCGAATCTTTCTTGCGCAAAATCCCACCGGCGCGACGGACACTCCGCCCAAGCCCTCTTCCGAGGAAACCCCCGCCAAACCAAAAAAGCCGCTTCGATTCGAGGAAACGGAGGCCGGCAAGAGCTATCTCCTCCCGGCCGGGGAAATCGTGGGGTTCAATTTCCTGCTCAATCGATTCAACTACTACTTCATTGACAAGGAGGTGTACGGCGTTACCTATCAAACGGTCCGGGAAAATTTGACTGCCACATGGGTTGTCGACACC
>Ga0180084_1000024_pt1 | contig 8471 bp, 7 predicted proteins | sample EasRiv0_2_16_10D_FD_121777 | JGI IMG/M metagenome (GOLD analysis project Ga0180084, IMG submission 121777) | Soil microbial communities from meander-bound floodplain in the East River, Colorado, USA - East River metaG ERMLT660_2_16_10D | ecosystem: Environmental > Terrestrial > Soil > Floodplain ...
CCCTGTCCTGCCGCAGGCTCCCCCGGCAATCCGTCCCCATTGAAACGAATGACCGGATCGGTGCCCGGTACGCCGCTCGGATCCAATATGCCGACAGCGGCGGTATAGGTCTTGCCGGTCAGACTCCCGCTCGTCATCTTCCACCAGGACAATCCCTGATAGTTCTGGGTCGTCTGGAAACCGAGCGCGGCGGAATTCCTCGCCGTAACCGTGATCACCGGCTGCACCGTATACGTGAAAGGCTGGCCGAGGTAGGTGAAGGAGCCGGGCGCGCAGCCCGTCGAGAACGCAGGCGCATTGAGCGCGATGTCGAAGTTGTCCGGCGTAAACCGGCCGATCGTGGATGAAACGGCATTGTTCCCGAAGTAGCATCCGTAGCGGCCGCCGACGAGGGCATTGGAGAAATCCAGAGTGCAATCGCCATTGCCCTGGTCCGTGCTCGCGTTGGTGAATGTATTGTCGAGGACGCCGTTGACCCCGATTGCGAAATTGCCGACCTCACTATAGTTGAACGCGGCACCGGTCGCCGTGCCGGTGGCGGAACTCGCTGCCCCGAAAGTCCCGCCGACCGCCCCATTCTGGATTGCTCCGGCATGAGCAGTGATCCTGGTGTTGTCTATGCTGGGCGTGCCGTCGTAACCCGCGACAGCGACAGCGGTAATGGTGAACGTATCGCCCGCCCTTGCGACCGGCGCACCTAAAGTTCCCGCGTTGGTCATATTCGAGGTCGGTGCGGAAAACGCCACCGGTCGGATGGTGAAATTGTCGGTCGAGCAGCTGGTCACGGTCGGCGACGCCACCGGATACCGTATGCGGACCCTTACGTCGCGGTACGCGTTGGCAACGGTGAAGCCGCCGGTCGTGCCACGCCCGCTGGCCAGATTCACCGACTGGGCAGTGCCGGCTATCGTCGCGGGCGCCCCTGGGCAGTTCAGGCCACCGGATGATCCCGTTACCAGATCAACCTGTACCGTGTCGGTGAACGCGGCATGCTGCACGCCGCCCAGTATCGCCACGATGTCAAGGCTGAATGCCGTTCCCGCCAGCTTGGTGTAGATCTGTCCCGTGATCGCGCCCGCCGCGGTTGAAGTTTCGAAGGCGTTGAAGTTGGCCGGCGTCACGATGATCGACGCGGGCCGCAACGCGAGGATGTGCGTGTTGCCGGTATCGGCGTTGGCCGACGCCGTGGCAGTCTTCACCCCCGTGGCGCCGATCGGTCCCTGCTCGACCCGGTTCAATTCGATCGACTGGCCTGCCGCGTTGGGCACCGTGAGGTTCGCGCGATCCGCCGATTCGACCATCCCGCCCGGCGGCGCCCACGTGGCCGATGACGCGAAGGTGTGCGCCGTGACTATCATCGTGTTCACCACCGTTGTCGCAACGCCAGGTGTGGCGTGAGTCAAGGCGCTCGCCGTCGTCTGCCCGTTCTCGACGTTGACCGGGGTCGTGGTGTCCACTCCGCCGAAAGACTGGATACCGCCGACGGCAGCCGTTGCGACGGCGCTGAAGGCGAAGCGGTGAACCGCGGGTTCACCGGCGATGGCCGTTCGCCGGAACGTCTCGAGCGCGTTCGCGGTACCTGCGGCGTTGACAGTGCGCCGGATCGAGGTCCAACCCGCTGGCGGGGTGATGGTCAGCACCGTGGTCTGGAAGCCGATCGCCGCAATCATGAAGTCGCCCGCTGCCGTTCCGGCGGGTGTCGGCAGATCAATGTCGTTGGTCGCCTGCGGTCGCAAGGCGAGAATGTGAGTATTGCCGAAGTCGGCACTGCCCCCGCCGCCGGCCGCGGTCGCGGTCTTGACCCCGGTGGCGCCGGCCGCCGCCTGGGCCACGCGGGCGCCCTCGATCGACTGTCCGGTGGCGCTCGCTCCGCCACTGCGCTGGTCGAACGATTCGGTCATCCCGGCTGGAGCCGTCCAGTTCTGCGACGAAGAGTAGGTATGGTGCGTAACGACCATCGTGTTGGCGATCGTGGTCGAGACGTTCGGAGAGGCGTGGGTAGCCGCACTGGGAGTGGTCTGGCCGTTCTCGATATCGATCGGGTTCGATACGTCGACCCCGGCGTGGGCCTGGATGCCCCCCACGGCGGTCACTGCGGCCGAAAACGTCCAGTAATAGCTCGCCGGCTCGGCGGAGGTGGCCACCTTCATGTACACGGCGAGCGAGTTGGTGACTCCACCCGCGTTGTTGGTGCGCCGGATCAAGGCCCATCCAGACGGCGGCGTGATCGTGACCGAGCTCGGCGTCACGCCGATCGCCGCGATCATGACGTCGTTCTCGACCGCCGTCGCCGGCCGCGCGATGTTGATGCTGGTGCCCGAGGGCCGCAGCGCGAGGATGTGAGTCGCACCACGGTCGGCGTTGGCCGAAGCCGTCGCCGTCTTGACGCCGGTCGCTCCCGCTGCCGCCTGCGCGACCCGCGCGCCCTCCATCGACTGGCCCCCGGCGTTCGGTACGGCAAGGGCAGAGACGTCGTAGGACTCGGTCATGCCCGCGGGCGGCGTCCATGTCGCCGATGAGGCGAACGTGTGATGGGTGACCACCATGGCATTCGCGGCCGTGGTCGCAACGCTGGGTGTCGCGTGAGTCAGGGCGCTCGCGGTGGCCTGTCCGTTTTGCACATCGACCGGCGTCGTCGTGTCCACCCCGGAAAAGCTTTGAATCCCCCCGACGGAGAAGCTCGCTCCGGCGATGCCCCATACGTAACTCGAGGGCTCCGCGGCGCCCGCGGTCTTGCGGTAGACCGCGAGCGAACTTGCGGTAGCGATGGCATTGTCAATTCGATTCACCAGCGTCCATCCCGTGGGCGGCGTAATTGCTGCGGTATTCGGTTGCACGGCGATGGCGGCGATCATCACGTCGTTCTGCGTCGTGCCGGCCGGCAGCGGAATCCTCAGCGCCGGCCGCAGCGCCAGAATGTGGGTTACGCCCACGTCGGCATTGCCGCCAACGGTCGCGGACTTGACTCCGGTCGCGCCGGCCGCCGCCTGCACCTGCCGATTGCCCTCGATCGACTGTCCGGCCGCATTGTTGGGCGCAATGCTCGACACGTCGAACGATTCTGTCATGCCGCCGGGCGCGGTCCACGTGCGCGAAGACGAGAACGTGTGCGAAGTTACCAGCATTGTATTTGCCACCGTCGTGATGACGCTGGGCGTCGCGTGCGCGGTGCCGCTCGGCGTCGTCTGCCCGTTCTCGACGTCGATTGGGTTAGCCGTGTCCACGTTGAAGAACGTCTGGATTCCCCCCGCCGATCCGGTCGATGCCGAGAACGTCCATGTGTAGTTCACGGGCTCGGTTGAAGTCGCGACCTTGCGGTAGACGACGAGGGAATTGGCGTTGGTTGCCGTATTGTTGGTCTGACGCACCAGCGTCCAGCCGGGGGGCGGCGTGATCGTCGGCGAGTTGGCGGAAACGCCTATCGAGGCGATCATCACGTCATTTTCAACGGTGTTCGCCGGCCGGGCGATTGCGAGCGTCAGGACACCGGTTGCCGCCGTAGCCGAGGCTGCCGCGCGGAATGTGGGTGTGGCGGCAGTGGGCGTTCCCGAGCTGCTTGCGGCGCGGAAGACGATGTTGCCGCTCACGGCGCTCGTCGCCGCGCGGAACGTGATCGTGCCGGTCCCCGGTCCGCCTGCCGAGGAAGCGCCGCGAAACACGATTTGCGCCTGCGCGGGGGCGCCCAATGTCATGCCGGCGAGTGCGCCGATCACCAGCAAGGCGCTCGCGATCCCGCGCCGCCAGCGCGAAAGTCCTTCCAATGTGGTTTGCGAGTCTTCTATCACAGTCTTCAATGATTCCACACGCTCTGCACAGCAGCATGCAACTAATACGCCCGGCCACGTAAGTGGCCGACTCGGGCCGACTAGCGGCGCGCGGGATGGCATGAATACCAGATGGTTCGTGTCAGATTCCACAGCACGGAAAATCTCACGATTCGCATCGCTTTAGCCGCATGCGCAGCGCGGCGGCGCTGCTGTAGAGTCCTTGCACTTGCTGAGGACGGCCGTGATGCGGCGATCGACATAGCCCGCCGCAGGCGTGCCGGTATTCGGGCAGCTGGCGCCAGTCGGCTGGTTACATGCGGTTGACACCAGTTCGTAAACCCAGATGTCACGATTGCCTTCCGTCGCGACCGTCCGCGTGCATCCGATGGTGACGGTAAACGCCGAGAGCGAGCCGGCGAGCGTGCCGGCCGGCAGGTTGGTGGTGCCGCCGCCGGGACAGGCCGGCATCGCGGGCGTTGCGCAACTCGCCGCGTTCTGCGTGTTGTTCGGATCGAGCACCTGGAACGCCCCCCATTCCATGCCGGCCCGCGCGGCCTGGTACGCGCGCACGCCCTGCAGGTCGAGCGCCTGGCTCGACAGCTGCAATCCCGTTACCGACACGATGAAGGCGCCGAGCAGCGCCAGCACCACCAGCAGGAAAATCGCCGTAACGATACCGAAGCCGCGCTGTGCCGGCGCGGCGCGATTCGTGAATCGTGATTCGTGAATCATGCTAGGGAACATTGTTCACATGCACCTGCTGGAACAGTCTCACGGATTCGCCGGATTGGGAGATCTCCAGCGTCACCGCCGCAACACCGGTGCGCGCGGTTCCGCCTGCCGTCGCATAGGAGAACCTGCACGTCGCGTCATTTACATTGGTCGCCAGTACCGCGTTGTTGCCGCCGGCCGGCGGCACCGGCTGCACCGGGCTAATCGCATAACCCCAATAGCGGCGCAGGACGCCGGCTTCGCAGGCGTAGGTGACCGGGTGCTGCACGACCTGGAAGCGATGGCCGGGGGACGCGAACGGAAACTGCTTGGCGGCAATCGTCACGATTGGGGCCGCTGCGCTGGCAAATGCGCTTCGATTTCCTCCCGTGTAGGCGTCGGTGCTGCCTGTCCCCGGCCCCAGGTTGTAGATTACGATCTGGTCGCCGGCCGCAAAGGACGGCATCGGACCAATCACGTCGAACTGGGCGTCCGGAGCGCTGAAAATGAGCGGCTCGCCGAGTCCCCCGCCGTCCACTTCCGCGCGGTAACGCCCGCCGCCGCTGGTCTGCAGGTACTCGATATATTTCCCCGTGGCATCGACGCGGATGCTGTTCGGCAGCGCGGTGCGCAGGTCGCGCGTGATGCGGCGCAGCGCGGTGTCGGCGATATCGCTCAACTCCGCCCGCCGCGCGGCGTCGATGTAGCCCTCGATCGGCCGCCGGATGAAGATCGCCACGGCAACGCCGATGATCCCGATGATCACGATTACCACGATCATCTCGAGCAGCGTGAAGCCGCGCGCGCGACGCCGCGCGTGATTCGTCATCGGTGATTCGTGATTCCGGTCGTTTCGCATGGTCGCGCCGAGTCAAGGCAGCGCGTTGGGCGCATAGCGCACCCGATACCCTTGCAGCACCAGATTCGGGCTGAGGCTCGGATGGGTGACGGTGACCGTGACCAGCAGCGATTCGCCCGCCGCGATGCCGCCCAGTGCCTGGCCTGCAACCGCGACCGTTGCCGTGTACGCGGCCAGCTCCGGCATCGGGACCGGGTTGCCGGCGATATCGACGACGCCGCCCGCCATGACGAAACCGCTGTAGTCGCTCACGTTGTCGTACGGCGTCGCGATCGAGAGCCGCGTCTCGCCGGCCTCCGCGCCCAGGGGCAGCCGGCCTTCGTCGTTCGCGCCGCCCGCGCCGCCGGTGCAACCGGCCGCGCTAATCGCCGCAGCGGCGTTCGGATCGTCCGGATCGCAATACGTAAACGGCATGAGCTGCACTTCCTCCAGGACCGCCTCCGCGATGGCCAGCGCCTGCTTCTGGATCATCGGGTCCACGCTGGCGCGCGTCGCATAGCTGATCGCGCCCAGCACGCCCGTCACCGCGGCGCCGACCACGACGATGAACATGATCAGCTCGACCAGCGTGGCGCCGCGCGGGCGGCGCGCTTCACGCCGGGGAAACATAGCCGGTCTCGGCCTGGATGGTGATCTGCCGGGTGCGGTCGCCGCTTTCGCTGCCGCTTATCGTGATTGTCGCCGCGGCGCTTGGCCGCCCCAGACCGTCGAAGGTCACGGTCGCGGCGCTGGACGTGATGGGCACGACACTGTCGGGCCGGCCCGCGCACAGCCACGCCGTGTCGTTCTGGCAGTTGGCGAGAGCCGTGCTGCTCGCGCGGTTAAGTCCCGAAGTGACGGTGACCCGGTCGGCCGCCGCGCAGGCCGCAACGTAGCACACCGCGATGCGATCCGCCGTGATCACCACGACTACGTTGCGCCGCTGGGCGATGGCGATTTTCTGCGCCTGCCGCACCACCGCGATCGCTTCGTCGAAGTAGCCGCGCGACTCGAACGCGCCCTTGCCGAGGAAACGCGCCATGGCGACCCCGGCCAGTATGGCGGTGATCACGATGACGACGATCAACTCGACCGTCGTGAATCCATTGCGGGCGCGTGGCCCGCGGCGATGCGCGTGCATTGCAGCCGGCCCAAAAAAAAGCGGGCCGGGCGACACTCTCACGATGCTCGCCCGCCCGCCGATTGCAGACCAAGGGTTCGGAAACCCCTGGCTAAACGGTTATTGGCAGAGTGCCGCGGTGGCGGCCGTATCATCCACTGCTCCTGTCCCCTGGTTGTACGTTACCAGACAGGCCGCAGGCTGACCGCCGAACGGCCTGAAGGTCGTCACCGGGCTCGCATGCTGGATATCGTAGGCATTGGCTGACAGGTTGAGCGCACGCTCTATTCCGGTAGCCGAAGCCTGTGGCAAGCCCGCCGCGGTTACGTCGATAAGCGCGGCCCCGCCACCGGGGTCCACCGTAGTCGCTGTGCTGGAGCCCACGGCGAGCCACTTGCCCCGCACGAGTTCGGTGGCGGCACGCACGCTGCCCGAGAGCCCCTTCATGCTGGAAGCTCGCGCGTCGCCCTGGAGGTTGACGAACCGTGGCAGCGCGGTCGCGGCGAGGATGCCGAGAATGACGATCACCACGATCAACTCGATCAGCGTGAAACCCCGTTGCTGCTCGCTCATTTCGCTCGCCTCCGTATCAAAGATTGTCGAATCTATCCAGTTACAGCCGCCGTTGCCATGAAGCATTTCACCCCTGCACGACCTCCTGTCGCCCGCCCGCGGCCGCTCAGCAGCCCGTCGTCGTAAGTATGCTGTACACCGGCGCCTGGTTCGGACCAATCGGCGCGGTATAGGTATAGCTGCAGTCGGCGGGGACGTTGCCGATGACCATGAGCCGCAGCACGCTGCCCTCCGCCGCCCCGCCCCCTTGCACGTCGTAGCCATCGGGAGAACTGGGGCCCACGCTGATCCCGGCCGCCGCGACGATTCCCGCCGCGTCCGCGGTCGGGTAGGTGTTCACCATCGTGACGTTCAGCCCCTCCATGTTTATGACGCCGCTGCCCGGTTGTGCGGTGCACTGCGGTGTGGAGGCAAGGCACGCCGCGTGCGCCAGCGCCGCCGCGCCCTTCATCGCGCCCAGGGCTCCATTCAACTTCGCGATGCGCGCTTGCACCTGCAGGTTAGCGAAGCGCGGTAACGCCGTCGCCGCGAGAATGCTAAGAATGATGATTACCACGATCAGCTCGATCAGCGTGAAGCCGGCATTCCGGCTCAGCCCCGGTCGAACATGAACTTTTTCACAAAGTATCACATGCATGCCATTGATACCTAGGCAAAACCTGTGCCGGCAGTATACCCCTGTGGATAAATTACCGCCAGTAATATGGACTCACGGACACGAGAGCGACACCGCTCACGCTGGCGACGACTGCTCCGCCCGGTTGCAGGCGGTCCTGCAACAGCCGTACACGAAAGCGGATCTGCTTGGGGCCGGACTGGACGCCGACCTGCAGACGGTCTCCGGTGTTTACGACGTAGACCAGTTGGCGCTCCGGCGCATCGAAGTACCACGTGCCTCGCTGCAGCGGCTCGCCGTAAGTACCGCCGTAGTTGGCCGGTCTTGCGTCCAGCCACTGCGTCGGGTCGTCAGCCTCGAGCGCCGCTGCCTGTACCTGCCGATTGCCGATGATCAGCTCCGCCAGGCGGATTTGCAGCCCGGTCTTGATGATCCTCACCATGGATTCCATCGCGGCTTTCTCGGCCATTTCCTTGTAATAAGCGAAGCGGCCGAGCAGTACTGCCGCCAGCACGGCGATGATGCTGATGGCCACTGCCAGCTCCACCAGCGTGAATCCGCGCTTGCGCCACTTCGAGTCCCGGGCTCCGGTTCCCGGGTTCCGGGAAGCATCGGGATAAGTGTGCTCGCGAGCTTTCAACTCGAAACTCGAAACACGGAACTTATTTTTTGCCCAGCGCTGCGCTACCGAGGTCCCAGATCGGGAGGAACACGCCGAGCGCGAGCACCAGCACAAACCCGCCGAGCGCTATCACCAGTATCGGCTCGATCTGGGAAGTGAGCGATTTGAGGTCGTACTCGACCTCGCGCTGGTACATGTCGGCGATCTCGGTCATCAAGTCGTCG
>Ga0180084_1000025_pt1 | contig 8269 bp, 8 predicted proteins | sample EasRiv0_2_16_10D_FD_121777 | JGI IMG/M metagenome (GOLD analysis project Ga0180084, IMG submission 121777) | Soil microbial communities from meander-bound floodplain in the East River, Colorado, USA - East River metaG ERMLT660_2_16_10D | ecosystem: Environmental > Terrestrial > Soil > Floodplain ...
GTTCGAGCAGGCGGCGCGCCTGCCGCAGGACGCGCGCGCCGAGGTGGCGCTGGAGGCCGCGGACGTGCTGCTATTCCTCGTGCGGCTGTGCGACAAGCTCGACATCGACCTGGCGGCGGCGTGCGAGAAGAAGTTCGCGCTCAACGCGAAGAAGTACCCCGTTGACAAGGCGCGGGGCAAGGCGACCAAGTACAACAAACTCTAACTGCGTGATGGGTGATGGGTGATAAGTTGTTTACCGTGCAGCTGATCGCATAACGCATTGCGCCCCTCACTCATCACTCAATACTCATTACTCAGCACTCAGCACTGTCTTTAGATGCTCTCCTATCGCCACCTGTTCCACGCCGGCAACTTCGCCGACGTCTTCAAGCACGCGCTGCTGGCGCGGCTGCTGATCGCGCTGGGCGGAAAGGGCAAGCCCTACTGCTACCTCGACACGCACGCCGGCACCGGGCGCTACGACCTCGCGCACGAGTGGGCCTGGAAGACGCGCGAGTTCGAGAACGGCATCGGCAGGCTGTGGGACCGCAAAGATGTCCCCGGGGCGCTCGCGCCATACATGGACGCCGTGCGGTCCGAGAATCCGAAAGGGAGGCTCCGTTACTACCCCGGCTCGCCGCTCATTGCGCTGAAGCTGCGCCGGCCGGGCGACCGCATCGTGCTCGTAGAGCTCAATAGGAAGGACCACGCCGAGCTCGAAGCCGTCGTCGCGCGCGAGCGCCATGTGGCGGTGCACTGGATGGACGGCTACCAGGCGCTCAAGGCCTTCCTGCCGCCGCCGGAGCGGCGGGGCCTGGTGCTGCTCGATTCCTCGTTCGACCGGTCGGGAGAGTTCGCGCGCATCGCGCGAGCGCTGAAGGACGCGCACCAGCGCTGGGCCACGGGGATGTTCGCGGTATGGTATCCACTGATGGCCCCGGCCGCGATGCGGGGCTTCGATCGCGACGTGGAGAGAACCGGCATCGGCAAGATCCTCCGGCTCGAGCTGCTGGTGCGGAAGCGGGATGCCGGCACCGCGATACCGGGCTGCGGCATGCTGGTTGTCAACCCGCCGTGGAAATTCGAGGCCGAGGCGCGGCCCCTCCTTGACTGGATCTGGCGGGCATTGGCGCCGGACGGAGCGGGCGGCGTGAAAGTGGACTGGCTGGCGCCGGAACAGCGGCCGGCGCGCAGACGGCGGCGCCCTTCTCCGCCCAATTCTCTATAATGGCCTGGGACTGTCTGCACTCGCAGCCTGATGACTGAGAGCCGATGTGACGTGCTGGTGATCGGCGGCGGCCCCGCCGGATCGACGATCGCCGCCCTGCTCGCGCAGCGCGGGCGCGACGTCGTGCTGCTCGAGAAATCCCGCCACCCGCGGTTTCACATCGGCGAATCGTTGCTGCCCTTCAACATGCCGCTGTTCGAGCAGCTCGGCGTCGCCAGGGAGATCGAGTCCATCGGCATGCCCAAGTACGGCGCGGAGTTCGTCGCGCCGGAGCACGACAAGCCGGTGATGTTTGAATTCGTCAACGCCATCGACAATGCATTCCCTTCGACGTACCAGGTGCGCCGGTCGGAGTTCGACCACATCCTGTTCCGCAATGCCGCCCGCAAGGGCGCGCGGGCGATCGAGGGTTGCCGCGTCACCGGCGTCGATTTCCGCCCTGGCGGCGCCGCGGTGACCGCGCGGGAGGAAAACAGCAGCGAGCGGACTTGGCAGGCGAGATTCGTGGCGGACGCGTCCGGCCGCGACACGTTTCTCGCCAACCGCCTCGGTCTCAAGGAACGCAGCAGCAAGCACAACAGCGCGGCCATTTACGGGCACTTCTCCGGCGCAACGCGGCTGCCCGGCCGGGCGGAAGGCAACATCACCATCTTCTGGTTCGATCACGGCTGGTTCTGGTTCATACCGCTCGCCGACGGCGCCACCAGCGTCGGCGCGGTGTGCTGGCCGCATTACATGAAGACGCGCAAGACGAGCCCCGGGCAGTTCCTGCTGGACACGATCGCGCTGTGCCCGGCGCTCATGGAGCGGATGCGCGGCGCGAAGCTGATCTCGCCGGTCACCGCCACCGGCAACTATTCTTACAGCACGAGCCGGGCGTCGGGCGCGGGATACATCCTGCTGGGCGATGCGTTCGCGTTCCTCGACCCGATCTTCTCGACCGGCGTGTTTCTGGCGATGCACAGCGGATTCGCCGGTGCCGACGCCGTGGAGGCCTGCCTCGACCACCCTCAGAGGGCGCGGAGCGCGTTGAAAACCTATGATGCCAGCGTGCACCGTGGCATCCGGGCGTTCTCCTGGTTCATCTACCGCGTCACCACGCCCGGGCTGCGCGATCTCTTCATGAACCCGAACAACCGCTACCGCTTGCGGGATGCCCTGCTGTCGGTGCTGGCGGGAAACGTCTTCCGCGGCAGGCGCCTGGGGACGAGACTGCTGGCGTTGAAAGCGCTGTATTACGTCATCAGCGCAGGGAACCTGAAAGCAAGCTTGATGGCGTGGCGAAAGCGCAGGCGGGCCACGCAAGAGCCCGGCATCGAAACGACCACAGCCTAGTCAAAGAATGCCGGACGCAGTCTGCGGCGGGACGCGAACCACAACCCATGCCGGGCCATAGGGTGAACTACTTCAGCAGCGACCCGAAGACGGCCTACGAAGCGCTATCCGAAGCACAGCGTATCGCGTTTGCGCCGATCGTGTTTCAGGCGTGCCGGGTTCTGCGCAACTCCGGCGTGCTGGAACGGGTCCGGCACAGCGGCACCGCGGGAATGACGTTGGATGAAGCGGCGGCCGCAATCGAATTGCCGCGCTACGGGATCAAGGTCTTGCTTGAATCGGGCCTGGGGATCGGACTGTTCACTCTCAACGACGGGCGCTTTGCGTTGACCAAACTGGGCTTCTACATGCTCCGGGATCCCATGACGCGCATCAACATGGATGTCGTGCACGAAGTGTGTTATCGCGGCATGTTCGATCTCGATAAAGCGGTCCGGGAAGGCAAGCCCGCCGGCCTGAAAACCCTGGGCGACTGGAAAACGTTTTACGAAGGGTTGTCCTCCCTGACGCCGCAGGCGCGCAAGAGCTGGCTGGCTTTCGATCATTACTACTCCGACATGGCGTTTCCCGCTGCGTTGCCGCTGGTGTTTGCCGATCATCCGAAGCGCTTGCTCGACGTCGGTGGAAATACCGGAAAGTGGGCCGTCCAGTGCGCGAGATTTGATCCGGACACGCGGATCACCATTGCGGATTTGCCGCAACAACTTGAGCTTGCCAGGGAGACGATCCATGAGAATCGCCTGGAACAGCGGGTCGATTTCCTGGCCATTGACGTGCTGGATGAATCACAATCGTTTCCCGAGGGCTACGATGTCATCTGGATGAGCCAGTTTCTCGATTGTCTTTCGCAGAGCGAAATCGTGTCCGTCCTGCGACGCGTCGCCCGGTCCCTGCCGGCGGGCGGCACTTTGTATATTCTCGAGCTCTTCTGGGACCGGCAGCCAAACGAAACCGCCGCCTTCTGCCTGCAACAGACCTCACTTTATTTCGCCTGCATCGCCAACGGCAACAGCCAAATGTATCATTCGGCCGACATGATGCGCTGTCTCGAGGAGAGCGGCCTCGAGTTGATCGAAGAGCGCGATCAGGTCGGCCTGTACCACACCTTGCTCAAGTGCCGAAGAGCGTGATCGGCGCGCGGTGGACGGTATTCTCCGCGACGGCGCTCGCGCTGCTCCCGGCCTTCTTCGCATTTTGCGGCACGGCAACCGGCGTGCGGGCCGAGCCGCTCCCGCTGTGGGAAGCCGGCGCCGGTGTAACAGTCATCAGCCTCCCGGATTACCGGGGCTCGGACGAGCGGCGGTCCTGGGTGCTGCCGTTCCCGTACCTGGTCTACCGTGGCGAGTTCCTCCAGGCGGATGAGCGCAGGGTACGCGGCCTGTTCTTCAAGACCGAAAGGGTCGAGCTCGACGCCAGCGTGAGCGGAACGCCCCCCGTGAACAGCAACGAGAACGACGCCAGGCGGGGCATGCCCGACCTGGATGCCACGCTGGAGATCGGCCCCTCGCTCAATTTCTTGCTGCTGCAGGGGGACGACCGCAAGGCCCGGCTCGAGCTGCGCCTGCCGGTGCGCGCCGCGCTCGCGTCGGATTTTTCGCACGTCAATTTCGCGGGCTGGATGTTTCAGCCCAACCTGAACCTGGACCTGCGCGATGTGCTGGGCCACGGAGGATGGAAATTCGGCATGCTCGCAGGTCCGGTGTTTTCCGACCGGCGTTACAATCAGTATTTCTACGGCGTCGACCCGGCCTACGCCACCGCGAGCAGACCCGCGTACAATGCGAGTGGTGGCTACGCCGGCAGCCAGTTCATCGTTGCTCTCAGCAAGCGCTATCGGGAGTTCTGGATCGGCGGCTTCGCCAAATGGGATACTCTGAATAACGCGGTCTTTATCGACAGCCCGCTCGTGAAAACCAACCAGTACTTCGCGGCCGGCGTTGCCGTCGCCTGGATCTTTGGAGAGTCCAGGATCAAAGTCGAAACGAACAAGAACCCATAGAGTCCCTGACATGAGCATCCCGTCGCGCACGCACCTCATCCTCATCCCGAGCTACAACACCGGCGGCAAGGTCCTGCAGACTGTGTGGGAGGCCAAGCGTGTCTGGCAGCCGGTGTGGGTCGTCGTGGACGGCAGCACGGACGGCACGCTGGAAGCGCTGCAGGCTCTCGGGCGGGACGACCCGGATATCAGGATCCTGTCGTTGCCCCGCAACCAGGGTAAAGGCGCCGCGATCCTGCACGGCCTGCGCGAGGCCGGCGCCGCCGGCTACACGCATGCCCTGACAATGGACGCCGACGGGCAGCATCCCCCTCACAAGATCCAGGAATTCATGGAGGCTTCTCGGGCGAATCCCGATGCGCAGATACTCGGGGTGCCGGTCTTCGATGCCACCGCGCCGCGCGTGCGCGTGCACGGGCGCAAGCTCTCCAACTGGTGCACGGAGCTGGAAACCCTGGGAGCGGGAATCGGCGATTCGCTCTACGGCTTCCGCGTCTATCCCATCGCCCCGCTGCGCGAGATCATGGAACGGCAGCCCTGGATGCGCCGTTTCGATTTTGACGCGGAAGCCGCCGTTCGCCTGTGCTGGCGCGGCGTGCGCCCGATCAACCTGGCGGCGCCGGTGAAATATTTCAGCCCCGAAGAAGGCGGCGTCTCGCATTTCAATTACCTGCGCGACAACGTAGTCCTGGTCTGTATGCACCTGCGGCTGTTCGTGGAATCCCTGCTGCGGCTGCCGTTCCTCCTCGGGCGACGGCTCGCCCGCCGCTAGATCAGCTGTCAGTTTGCAGTGGGCAGTGGGCAGTTGCTGCCAACTGGCGGCTGACGGCTAGATCATGGCGCCGTTGACGGAGATGATCTGCCCGGAGATGTAGCCGGCCGCGTCCGACGCGAGAAACGCCACGAGCCCGGCCACTTCCTCCGGCGTGCCCGCGCGCTTCATCGGCACCAACTGCTCGATCTTTTCCTTCGGAAATACGCCCTCGGTCATATCCGTCGCGATGATGCCCGGGGCGACCACATTGACGGTGACGCCGCGGCTGGCGAGCTCGATCGCGAGTGATTTCGTCGCGCCATGCAGGCCCGCCTTGGCGGCGGCGTAGTTTGACTGGCCGCGGTTGCCGGTAAGCGCCGCAACAGAAGAAATACTGATGACGCGGCCCCAGCGCGTAGCCATCATCGGCAGCAGCAGCGGCTGCGTGACGTTGAAGAACCCATTCAGCGATACGTCGATCACGCGTGACCACTGCCCGGGCTTCATGGCCGGCATCACGGCATCGTCATGGATCCCGGCGTTATTGACGACGACCTGGATCGGGCCGCCGGCCAGCAACTCCTCCAGCGCCGCTCCGGTCCGGGCGCGGTCGGTCACATCGAACGCCACCGCCTGCGCGGCGGCGCCGGCAGCGGAAATCTCGGCGGCGAGCTTACGCGCCTGCGGCAAGCGGCTGTTGGCGTGCACGATGACGTGCAGACCGTCGGCAGCAAGCCGCCGGCAGATTGCCGCGCCGATGCCGCCGCTGCCGCCAGTGACAAGCGCTCTTTTCATCTAGTGACCCCGGCAGAGTCGAGCACGACCGCCGCCCGCCCGCTCATCACTTCCACCTCCCCCACTCGCAGCGTGAACCGGTAGATTACGCGCTCCCCGTCGCCCGCCACCAGCTCGGCCTCGACGACCAGGTCGCCTGCGAGGTCGTCGAGACGGCCCCCGCGGCATACGACGTCCCGCAGGCTCGCCAGGTAACCCGCGCGCGGCTTGCCTGCGACTTTTCCGGTCAATCCGCCGTGCACCGCCATGGCCTGCGCCGCGTACTCGACGCCGCACACTGCCGACAGCCCCCCATCTGTGCGCAGCGGATTGTCTGCGTCGCGGTGACCGCGGCTCATGCAGAGAATGCGATTGGCGTCCCACTCCACCACGCCATCGAGCAGGCACATGGCCCCGGCATGAGGGATCAATCCGGCGATGTCCGCGCGAGTCACGCGCATGGCGTCACCGCCACGCGCAGATGCGTTCCCGCAACGTATTCGAGGATGACCGTGTCGCGGAAGCCGCGCGCGAGCGCCGCCAGCAGCGGCAGGCTGCGCGCGGCGGGCACGCCGGTCCTCAGCGTTTCGAGCCCGGGATCCGCCGTGCGGCTCGCCTCCATTTCCTGCGGCATGAACGTAACGTCGAGGGCGGCAACGGCGCGTTCCGTCGCCTGCGGCGCCAGCGCGAGCGCCATGCCGAAATCGCCATGGATCGGCCGCACCGTGTTCAACGGCTCGGGGTAGGGGTGATCGTAGGCGATGAGCGCCACCGGCGCGCCGGCAACCGCCACCTGGGACACGGCTTCCAGCAGGCCCGCCGCGAAGCTCGCGTCGTGGCAGCACAGGCTGGTCGAGGGCGCGCGGCATTGCGTCGCGATGCTCCAGTACCCCGCCGCGGCGTTATGCACGGAATTGTGAAAGCGCGTCGGCGAGATCTGCCGTTCCGGGGTGGCAAGCGCTTCGAGAATATAGTGCAGGTTGTCGCAGTCGCCACTCGAGGAGGCGAACACCGTCGCCGTAGCTGCCGCATCGCGGCCGGCCATGGCAAGAGCCTCCTGCCCGGCCGCGAGAGCAAGCTTGACCGGCACGCCGGCGCGGCGCCGCTCGGCGGCAGGCAGCAGCTCGCTCGCCGCAACGGCGGTGGGCGCGCGAGAGTAGGCCTGCTTGCCGGCGAATATCGCGCGGCTCGCCTGCCAGCCACGCAGGCCGGGCCCGACCAGACCCACGCCTTCAACGAACGCGAGCATCAGCCGGCCACTCCCAGCACGACGCTGCAATTGCTCCCGCCAAAGCCGAACGAGTTGCTCAGCACCCGTCTCACGCGGGCCGTTCGCGGTTCGATCAGGTAATGGCTCCTCATGGCGGGATCGATGCGGCGCGTGTGCGCGCTGCCGGGCATGAGGCCATGCTCGATCGCCAGGATGGAAATGATGATCTCCGTGATCCCGGCCGCGCCGAGCAGGTGTCCGGTCGCGCCCTTGGTCGAGCTGCACGGAGTCCCGCCGCCGAACAACTCCCAGACCGACCGGTCTTCGGCTGCGTCGTTGGTGCGGGTGGCGGTGCCGTGCAGGCTGACATAGTCGATGTCGGCGGGAGCAAGGTTTGCGGTCTCCAGGGCGCGCCGCATCGCAGACATTGCGCCGAGGCCCTCCGGATGCGGCGTTGACATGTGATAGGCATCGCAACTCTCCCCGATGCCGAGCAGCAGCACCGCACGGGCGTCAGGCCGGGCCTCGACCCGCTCCAGCAGCGCAAAGCCCGCGCCCTCGCCAATGGAGAGGCCATCGCGCTCCGCATCGAATGGACGGCAGGGCCCGCGTGAAGTCAGCTCCAGAGAATGAAAGCCATAAAGGGTAGTGAGGCACAGCGTGTCCACTCCGCCCACGACCGCGGCATCGCAGACGCCCGCCGCCATCATGCGCGCCGCGTTGCCGAACACCTTGGCGGTCGAGGAACACGCCGATGACACGACGAAAGCCGGGCCCTGCAATCCCAGGTAGCGGCGCACGAAATCCGCCAGCGAAAAGGTGTTGTGCGTCTGGGCGTAACGGTAATCCGGCGGAAGAGCGCCCGTTTTCGAGTCACGGTGGCGATAGGCCAGCTCCGTTGCCAGGATACCGGAGGTGCTCGTGCCTAAGAAAACGCCGATGCGCGCGGCGCCGTAGCGGTCGCGGGCCCCGGCAACGGCCCCGGCA
>Ga0180084_1000026_pt1 | contig 8176 bp, 9 predicted proteins | sample EasRiv0_2_16_10D_FD_121777 | JGI IMG/M metagenome (GOLD analysis project Ga0180084, IMG submission 121777) | Soil microbial communities from meander-bound floodplain in the East River, Colorado, USA - East River metaG ERMLT660_2_16_10D | ecosystem: Environmental > Terrestrial > Soil > Floodplain ...
ACGCGCGAGCTGCCGACCAACGAGGAGGTCGAGGAGGCGCTCAGGACCTATCAGCAAATCTATCATTACGAGGAGCACCGCAACCGGTTGCGCGTGCTGCGCGAGACGGCGGTGCGGGCGATGCGCGAGCTTGCCCGGTTCAATCCGCATCTGACGGGATCGGTCCTGAACGGCAATGCCGGCAAATATGCCGACGTCAATCTGCAGCTCTTCACCGACAACGAGAAGGCGGTCGAGCTCTATCTGATCGACCGGCGCATCCCCTACAAGTCGGCGCAGAGCCGGCTGTATTCGGGGGAGGAGAGGCGCACGGTGCCCGTTTATACCCTGAATGACCAGGGCACGGATATCGAGCTGACCGTGCTCTCGACGCTCGATCTGCGCGGTCCGCTCCGCACCAGCCCCGAAGGAAAGAACATCGAGCGCGCCAAGCTGCAGGCAGTCGAGCAACTTCTTGCCGAAGCGTGATCAGCCGCCCGCTTTCAACCAGCCGGCAGCGTCGAGCGCATAGTAGGTGAGAATGCCATCCGCGCCGGCGCGCTTGAACGCGGTCAGCACCTCCATCACGCACGGGCGCTCCTCCAGCCAGCCGCGCGCGGCGGCGGCCTTCAGCATCGAGTATTCGCCGCTCACCTGGTAGACAATGGTCGGCGCCTTGAAGTGCTCTTTTACGCGATGCACGATATCGAGGTAGGACAGCCCCGGCTTGACCATCACCATGTCCGCGCCTTCCTCGAGGTCGAGCGCGACTTCCCACAGCGCCTCGTCGCTGTTGGAGTAGTCCATCTGGTAGGTGTGCTTGGTGCCGCGCCCCAGGCTCTTGGCAGAGCCCACGGCATCGCGAAACGGCCCGTAGAAGCCGGACGCGTACTTGGCGGAGTACGCGAGGATGCGCGTGTGGATGAACTTATGGCGGTCGAGCGCGCCGCGGATCGCGCCGATGCGCCCGTCCATCATGTCCGAGGGCGCGACCACGTCCACGCCGGCCGCCGCGCATACCAGAGCCTGCTTCTCCAGGATCGCAATGGTTTCGTCGTTCAGCACGTAGCCGCTGCGGTCGACCACGCCATCGTGGCCGTGCGTGGTGTAGGGATCAAGCGCGACATCGGTAATGACGCCGAGCCCGGGAAACCGCTTCTTCAACGCCGCCACCGCGCGTGGCACCAGCCCCTTGGGGTTGGCCGCCTCGCGGCCGTCGGCTGACTTCTGTTCCCTGGCGATCAGGGGAAATACCGCAACCGCCGGCAAGCCGGCTTTTACGCACAGCTCGGCATGCGCCAGCAGGCGGTCGACCGTATAGCGCCGGACACCCGGCATCGACGGCACCGGTTCTATCCGATTCCTGCCCTCGATGACAAACATCGGATAAATGAGGTCATCGGTTGTGAGCCGGTGCTCGCGCCGCAGCCGGCGCGTGAACTCGTCGCGCCGCATCCGGCGCATGCGCCGCACCGGATACCCACCGTATAACCGCATCGTCTTAACCTCTTGAAGAAATGTGAATTTTTTTTCGCCTGCCGGGGAACTCTGGGGCATTATAAACGTCGTATGCAGCAGACGACGTTTAGTCGTCTCCCGCTACTCCTCCCTGAGCGGGCGCCTTAATGCTAATTAAGGCTTTTGCCCCCGGTTTTACTCCCCTTTAACCGGGGGTTTTTTATTCCTGCTGCCCCGCTGTGTGCCGCGCCCTGCCGCCCGCGGTGAGGGCCTCGACGACGGCACCAGCTGCCTGGGAAAAACCGGTCTAGGTTGTTGTTATCGTGCTAAAAACTGGCGTGCGCAAAGGCGCGTACTATACAATGCGGTCTGGCATTACAACACGTGGCAAAAAGAAAGGCCCCGCATGAAATCTCGCTGGCTGCTGGTGTTTGTTGCCGGCACGCTGGTCCCCGCTCTGGCGCTGGCGCAGGCCCTTCCCAAAGCTGACCCCGGGCAGGCGCAAAAGCTCGTGGACCAGGTCTGCTCCTCCTGTCACGCTGTGGACGGCAACAGCACGCTGGCCGTCAACCCCGTCATCGCCGGCCAGCACGCCGACTACACCTTGAAGCAGCTCATGAACTTCAGGTCGCTGGACGGCAAACCTGCCGAGCGGATCAACGCGGTGATGGCGGGAATGGTGGCGAGTCTCGCGGCCACCGACATGCGTAACCTCGCAGCCTATTTCGAGGGCCAGAAGCGCAAACCGCGCGTGGCGCGCGACCCAGAGCTCGCCAGCCTCGGGCAGGCAATTTATCGCGGCGGCATCCTGGCGAGGAACGTGGCGGCCTGCACCGGCTGTCACGGGCCGAACGGCACCGGGACGCCGGCCCAGTTTCCGCGACTCGCGGGGCAGTTCCCGGAATACACGACGGCCCAGCTGCGCGCGTTCCGCACGGGCGAGCGCGCCAACGATCCGAATCGCATGATGCGCGCGGTGGCTGAGAAACTCTCGGACAAGGAAATCGCGGCGCTGGCGGAGTATATCGCCGGGTTGCGCTGATTCCAGCGCCTGCCGGCGGCGGTGCGGGGAAACGCGTCAGGCGCGCAGTCCTGCAAAGACCTTTTTCGCGGCGCCAATCGTGCGCCCGATTTCTGCATCGCCGTGGGCCGAGGAGACGAACCCCGCCTCGTAGGCCGAGGGCGCGAGGTAGATGCCTGCGGCGAGCATGGCGTGAAAGAAGCGGTTGAATGTCTCCGTGTCGCATTGCATGGCTTCGGCGAAGCTCGCGGGCGGGGTCGCGCGAAAGAAGATGCCGAACATGCCGCCGACACTCGCCGCGGAAAAGGGTATGCCGCGCTCCTGCGCAGCGCGGGCGAGGCCGTCGCACAGCGCGCGCGTGGTTGCGGCAAGCCGGTCATAGAAACCCGGCACCTGAACGAGCTTGAGCGTCGCGAGTCCCGCGGCCATCGCGACCGGATTGCCGGAAAGCGTTCCGGCCTGGTACACCGGCCCGAGCGGCGCGATGCCCCGCATGATGTCGCGGCGCCCGCCAAAGGCGCCGACCGGCAGTCCCCCGCCGATGACCTTGCCCAGCGTCGTCAAGTCGGGCGTGATGCCGTAGAGCGCCTGCGCGCCCCCGAGCGCGACGCGAAAGCCGGTCATCACCTCGTCGAAAATCAACACGGCTCCGTAGCGCGTGCAGAGCTTGCGCAGCAGCTCGAGGAAGCCCGTGCGCGGCGCCACGAGATTCATGTTGCCGGCGACCGGCTCCACGATGACGGCTGCGATCTCGGCCCCCTCGCGCTCGAAGGCCTGCTCCAGCGCGGTCTCGTTGTTGTATTCCAGCACCACGGTGTGAGCGGCGGTCGGCTCGGGCACGCCCGCCGAGGAGGGCTGGCCGAAGGTGAGCGCGCCGGATCCCGCTTTGACGAGCAGGGCATCGGCATGGCCGTGATAACAGCCCTCGAATTTGACGATCCTGTGCCGGCCGGTGTGGCCGCGCGCGAGGCGGATCGCGCTCATGGTCGCCTCGGTCCCGGAACACACCAGCCGCACCTGCTCGAGGGAGGGCACGAGCCGGCATAGCAACTCCGCCATCTCGACCTCCTGCTCGGTGGGCGCGCCGAAGGACAGTCCGCGCTCGGCTGCCTGCTGCGCTGCTTTCACTACATCGGGATGGGCGTGCCCGACGACGAGCGGGCCCCACGAGCCGACGTAATCGATATAGACCCGGCCGTCGGCGTCCCACACCTGTGCGCCCTTGCCGCGCTGGATGAACGGCGGCGTGCCGCCCACCGACCGGAACGCACGCACCGGCGAGTTGACACCGGCCGGGATGACGAGCTGTGCACGCTTGAACAGCTGCTGGCTGCGCTTCATTTCTACCCGCTGCGAGTCACGAGTCACCGTTCACGAGGCACGCGTTTCCAGTTCGCGCCGCGAAAACAACGCGCTGAAGCGGCGCGCCGCGAGCCTGACATCCCCTGCCCCGAACAGCGCGGAGATCACGGCAACGCCGTCGGCACCGGCCGCGATCAGTTGCGGCGCGTTATCGAGCGTGATGCCGCCGATGGCCACCACCGGAGTGGAGAGCCGCCGCTTGGCGTTCCCCAGCAGGGCGAGCGGCGCGCACACCGCGCCCGGCTTCACGCTGGAGCGAAAGAAGCTTCCGAACGCGACATAGTCGGCGCCCAGGCGCTCGGCCTCATGCGCGAGCTCGAGCCGGTCGTAACAGGAGGCGCCGAGGATTTTTTCCGGCCCGAGCCGCGCTCGCGCTGCGGTGAGTGAACCGTCCTCAGCGCCCAGGTGCAGGCCGTCGGCATCCAGGGCCAACGCGAGATCGAGGTGGTCGTTGATGATGAGCGGGACCTGGTAATCCCGGCACAACGCCAGCAGCGCCCGCCCCTGCAGGAGTCTCAATGCCGCACTGGCCGCCTTGTTGCGGTACTGCAGCAGGCGCGCGCCACCGGCGAGCGCCGCTTCTGCCGCGGCGAGCAGGTCCGGCGCGTCGGAAATGTCGGGCGTGATGGCGTATAGGCCGCTGACCTCGTGGTTCACTGCTTAACCTCGCCCCCGCCGCCACCGGCCTCGCCCTCGTCGCGTGCCCAGAACAACCGGTCCGGTATGTGCTGGCCCATGCCGGGCCGGAACGCCGCCTTCAGCGTCTGCCACGTGTATTCCTGCGCGTCCTTGACCGCATCGCTCACCTCCAGGCCGTTGGCGACGGTGGCGGCGATGGCGGCCGCAAGCGTGCAGCCTGAGCCGTGGTACGAGCCCGGCAGCCGCGGCCAGCTGTCGCTGCGCACCACGCCGTTCTGGCCGTAGAGGGTGTTGACCACCTGGGCGGTGTTCTCGTGCGTGCCGGTGACGAGCACGTACTCGCATCCGGTCGCGATGATCCGCTTCGCGCATTCGGCAAGATCGCGGCCCTCGCCCTCCTCGTTGTCCTCGGCCGCCAGCCGGCGCGCTTCGAGGCTATTGGGCGTCAATATGGTGGTCTGAGGGATGAGCAGCTCCTTCAGCGCGCCCACCATCTCCTCGGTGATCAACTCGTCGCCGCGCCCCGAGGCGAGCACCGGGTCGAGCACCAGCGGCACCTCGGGGTAATCGGAAACCACCTCTGCGATGATGGCGATCTGCTCGAGATTACCCAGCAGGCCGATCTTGAATGCGGCGACCGGCATGTCCTCGAGCACGCAGCGCGCCTGGTCGGCGACCCACTCCGCGTCGATGGGGCTGACGTCGTCGACGCCCATCGTGTCCTGGATGGTGATTGCGGTCACGACCGACAGCGGGTGGCAGCCCATGCTCGAGAGCGTCATGATGTCGGACTGCAGTCCCGCGCCACCGCTTGGGTCGGTCGCGGCGAACACCAGGACAATCGGAGGAAGGTCGGCCATGCGCAAGCAGTTTGAGGCGCCCGCGCGGTTGGTCGCAGCAGGACGATTCGATAGAATTGGATTCTAACGTAAAACGGGCAACCCGCATGACAGCCGCCGAAACACGGATCCACCGGACATACATGTGCCTCATCTGCGGATTCATCTACGATGAGGGCGCGGGACTGCCCGATGAGGGCATCGCGCCCGGCACCCGCTGGGAAGATGTGCCGGTGAACTGGACCTGCCCGGAGTGCGGGGCGCGCAAGGAAGACTTTGAGATGGTGGAGATATGAGAATCCTGCACACCATGATCCGCGTCGGCGACCTGCCGCGTTCACTCGATTTCTACACGCAGGTACTGGGCATGAAGCTGTTGCGCAAGACCGACTACCCGGGCGGGCGTTTCACCAACGCCTTCGTCGGCTACGACGAGGAGTCGAAGACGGCGGTGCTGGAGCTCACGCACAACTGGGACACCCGGTCCTACGATCCCGGCACCGGCTACGGCCACGTGGCGATCGAGGTCGCGGACGCCTACCAGGCGTGCGCGGAGGTGAAGCGGCGCGGCGGCAAGGTCACGCGCGAGGCCGGGCCCATGAAGCACGGCACCACGGTGATCGCCTTCGTCGAGGACCCTGACGGCTACAAGATCGAGTTCATCCAGAAGAAATCGGCCTAGCCGATTTCTTGTCAGTTTGAGCGCAAAGCCGGATCTGATTTCCTAGCGGCTCAGAATTCCGTCCGCCAAGCGGACGAAATCTTCAACGCGCAGATCCTGCGCCCGCAGCCCGGCGTTGACGCCGAGCCGCTCGAAATCCGCGGCCTTGAAGTGGGCGCGCAACGCGTTGCGCAGCGTCTTGCGGCGTTGCGCGAATGCGGCGGCGACGATCTTCCCGAGGGCCACCTCGTTGATCGCGGGATGCGGCAGGCGCGCGTACGGCACCATGCGCACCACGGCGGATTCGACCCGGGGAGCCGGACGGAACGCGCTGGCCGGAACGGCGAGCACGCGCTCCATCTCAAAACGGTATTGCAGCATCACCGACAGCCGCCCGTACTCCGAGGTGGAGGGCAGCGCGACCATGCGTTCCACGACTTCCTTCTGCAGCATGACGTGGATATCCACTATGGCCGCGGCGTATTGCGCCAGGTGGAACAGCAGCGGCGTGGAAATGTTGTAGGGGAGGTTGCCGACCACGCGCAACCGTGGCCCCAGCGCGCTGAAGTCGAAGCGCAGCGCGTCGCCCTCGTGAACCGTGACTTTGCCGGCGGGGAACGCGGCGCGCAGGTGCGCGACGATGTCGCGGTCGATCTCGATCACCTGCAGATGGTCGAGGCGGGCGGCGAGGGGCCGGGTGAGCGCGCCCAGCCCCGGCCCGATCTCCACCATGCGATCGCGCGGTTGCGGCGCGATGGCATCGACGATGGCGGCGATCGCCGCCTCATCGGTGAGGAAGTTCTGCCCGAAGCGCTTGCGGGGGATGTGGCGCATCACGGGGCGTGCCCCCCTGCACCGCCATCATGCGCGGCGCAGTGTGCGGCGGTGGTCCGCGGCCAGCCGCGCCGCCAGCCGGATCGCCTCGATCAGGCTGCCGCTCCCGGCACGGCCGGTGCCGGCGAGTTCGAGCGCGGTGCCGTGGTCCACCGAGGTGCGGATGATGGGAAGCCCGAGCGTGACGTTGACCCCGGCGCCAAAGCTCGCGTACTTGAGCACCGGCAGGCCCTGGTCGTGATACATCGCGAGCACGCAATCGCAGCCCTTGAGCCGCCGCGGGTTGAACAGCGTGTCGGCGGGCAGCGGCCCGTCAACATCGAACCCTTCGCGGCGCAGCCTCGCGAGCAGCGGGCTGATGATATCGGCCTCCTCCCTGCCGAGAAAACCTGCTTCGCCGGCGTGGGGGTTCAAGCCGGCAACGCAGATGCGGGGCCGCGGGATCGCGAAGCGCGCGGCGAGGTCGCGTTGCAGCACACGCAGCGTCCGCTCCAGGCTTGGCGCCGTGATGTTGCGCGCTACGTCCTTGAGCGCGAGATGGGTGGTGGCGAGCGCAACCCGCATGCCGCCGCCGACGAGCATCATCACCACATGCTCGGCCCCGGTGTGCGCTGCGAGAAACTCGGTGTGCCCGGTGAACGCGATGCCGGCGTCGTTGATCACGCTCTTCTGCAGTGGCGCCGTGACCATCGCGTCGAACGCCCCTGCAAGGCAGCCGTCGGCGGCAGCTTCCAGGGTGCGCAGCACGTAGCCGCTGTTGGCCGGATTGAGCCGTCCCGGGACCGCGGACTGCGCGAGCGGCACGTGGAGCACCGCGAGCGCGCCGGCACGGGAAACCGCGCCCGTTGCGGCAGGATGATCGACCACCTTGAGCGGCACGCCCAGCAGGCGCGCGCGGTCCTTCAGCAGCTCGCGGTCGGCGACCACGACGATGCGCGCCGGCAACCGCCGGCGCGCAAGCCCGACGCACAGGTCGGGCCCGACGCCCGCGGGCTCGCCCGCCGTCACCGCAATCAGCGGAGTCTTGAGTGTTGAGTGTTGAATGTTGAGTGACTCGAGCGCGAAACGATCGAGCAACTGCAAACTTATCACTTAACACTCAACACTCAAAACTATCTCTCCTCGAGGCGATACTCGATGTAGGCCCGGTCGCGCAGCAGCCGGACCCACTCCTGGTAGGACTCGTCGGACTTGCGCGCGCGCAGCGCCGCCTGCGCCGCCAGCCGCTGGCGGTCCCGCGACATGTCCTCGTCGCGTCGCTCGAGCACCTGGATCAGGTGCCAGCCGAAGGGCGTTTGCACGGGGGCGCTGATCTCGCCCGGCTGGAGCGCGTCCATCGCGCTCTCGAACTGAGGGACCGTGTCACCCGGCGACAGCCACCCG
>Ga0180084_1000028_pt1 | contig 7914 bp, 5 predicted proteins | sample EasRiv0_2_16_10D_FD_121777 | JGI IMG/M metagenome (GOLD analysis project Ga0180084, IMG submission 121777) | Soil microbial communities from meander-bound floodplain in the East River, Colorado, USA - East River metaG ERMLT660_2_16_10D | ecosystem: Environmental > Terrestrial > Soil > Floodplain ...
CATCCAAGCACAATACGCTTGGAACCTGCTCCGCCCTCCGCGGGCGCGGGGTGAGGGGACTCAATCACCTAATCACCTAGTCACTCAGTTACTGACCGGCTGCGCCGTCGGCGCCGGCTTGCGAGCGCCGCCCGCTTCGAGCAACTTCCGGCGCAGGCGAATGCCGGTCATGTCCCGGATGTGGCTGACGACGTCCTCACCGAACTTGCGCCTGACCCGTGCGAGGTAGCCGTCGTTCGTGAAGTACCGGTGGAAGGCATCGTCGCGGAATTTCAGCACTTCGGCGCTGGTGAGGGCCTCGGTCCGCAGCGGGAGGGTCTCGTAGCTGTGCTGTGAGTAGCCGATCCACGAGTCCGGCAGCCGCCAGTTCTTTTCCACGGCCATGCCGTAGAGCTTGGAGCCGGGATAGGCCATCGCACAGTAGAAGTTGGCGAACTCGCAGTTCGCCTCCAGCGCGAGGTCGAGCGTCTCCTGCATGGACTCGCGGGTGTCGTCAGGCAGGCCGAAGATGTAGTTGCCGATCACGTTGATGCCGGCGTCCTGGATCTTCTTCACCACCTTGAGGATCTCGGGCAAGCCGAAGCGGCCCTTCTCCACGCCGTCGCGCACGTGCTTGCTGCCCGATTCGATTCCGAGCGCGAGCCAGCGGAAGCCCGCGCGGGCAAGCTTGTCGAGGAACTCGTCCTTCACGGTGTCCACCCGCGCGTAGGCCCAGATGTTGAGGTCGTGGCCGTGCTCGACGAGGCGGTCGCAGATGCCGAGCACGTGGTTGCGGTTCAACACGAACATCTCGTCCACGAACTTGATGTTCTTCACGCCATGCTTATCCACGAGCAGGTCGATCTCCCGGATCACACTCTCCGGCGACCACATGCGATACGAGGACTTGCCGAACGGCGCGTTAATGCAGCAGAACGTGCATTTGTAGGGACAGCCGAGCGAGGTGTGGATCGACACATAAGGCGAGCGCTCGTCGATGTTCTCAAAGGCGTGCCAGTTGTGCGCGCGGTACTTCTCCATCGGCAGCAGGTCCCACGCGACTCCCGGCATCTCGCCGTCGAGGTCATCCATCAGTTCGCCGGGTAGGTTGGAGCGGATGGCTTTCCCGTCGCGGTACCACAGGCTCGGTATTTTCGAGAATTCGTTGCTTCGGGCCTTCAGCGCGTGTGTGGTCAGCAGGATCGTCTCCGGCCCCTCGCGATCGCAGACGAAATCAATCTTCTCCTCGAGCAGGGTGCGCTCGGGCAGCGCGGCCGGGTGCGTCCCGGTCATCAGGATCCGCCAGTCTCCGCGCAGCGCCTTGATGGCGGCGCAGGTCTCGCCGGCGGCAGTCATGTTCTGTGTGGATGCTGAAGGCTGGAAGCCGTAGACCACCATCACGATCAGGACCGGCTCGAAATTGTCCCGGATCGTCTCGGCGACGCCGGCGGGACTCAGGTTAAGCGCCGGCGCGTCCACGATCGCCGCTGACAGGCCGTTTTTCTTCAGGTAGGTGGCGAACAGCCCAGCGAGCGACGGCGGCTCGATCGCCGAATAGCGGTCGCCGAGCTCCTGGTACACGGCAGTTCGGCTGCCGGGGTTCACCAGCAGCACGTCAATGGGTCTCTTCGATCCGGACATCGGTTATCGCCCCTGCCGCGAGGAGAGGATGGCGTCCGCGTTCGCTCCCGACGGATCGCATGAAAAGCCAATTCTATCAGAATGATACCCGCGAAATGGCAGGGATTGCATCACATTCGACCGGGTGCCGGGGCATCGATAATGGCCATCGGCGCATCATCAATTGGCGCCAAGCAGACGGACGGCGGATTTGGACGGGCCAGCGGTTCCCGAGTATGCAGCTGTCCGGAATGTTCCGTGCCGGGTCCGCGGTGGAAGATCAACCGTGAAAGGCAGGTGTTACCTCTGCCACACCGTGCGATTAACGTAGTCGGTGTAAGGCAGGTTGATGTCGGCCGCGTGGTCCACCATCCGCTGGTTGATCTCTTCGGGCACCCGCTCGTCAAAGCGGCGGTTTCCCCGGTGAATTCGAGAGATTCAGGATTGCCGGTCAAGACACTCTCAACAGGAGAAACCGCCAAATGGAACGTAGCACGAAACGAGCGCCACGCGCGCTGCGCGTTGTGGCCCGCAATGACCGGCGCGCCATCGAACGCGCGGTGCCGAGCGGCGCTTCCGCAAGATTCAGGGCCATCGCGATCTCTGGATCCTCGCCCAAGCGCTGGGACGCACCGAGCACAAGGTTGATCGGCACACCAAAGCCGCTTACCCTATGCACCCGCCACCGGAAAACCTTCAACTAAGAGCGGGACCCTGCCGTCCTAAGAGGGCCAGTGGTTGGAATTCAAGGGCCCAGGCACCAAATTGCCTTACGACAAGTTGTAGGGACATCTCTCGAAATTTCTAGGGTAATCGCCAATATCGGCAATACAACGAATCTTGGCGTACGATGAGCCACCAAGAATTTCGATGAAAAGAACGCTAACAGTCCCGCGGCTGACAAGCCCGGTTGGTTCTCGACATCAAACCGGCGCATATGTGCCCCTTCGGCTACGCAGAGCATCGAGGCTCAGGGATGGGCTATTGCCATCACCGGATCAGCGACTGACTCATAGTCACGAACAATGTGCGGAATAGCGGGTCTTCTCGATGCCTCCGGGCAGGGAGGAGCACTGGACAAGGCGGCTTCCATGATGGCTTCCGCGCTCGCGCACCGCGGCCCGGACGCATCGGGAGTTTGGGTGGATGAGGCTATCGGCGTCGCACTCGCCCACCGCCGCTTGTCGATCCTCGAATTGTCCACTGCCGGCGCTCAGCCGATGTTTTCCGCCTGTGAGCGTTATGTGATCGTCTTCAATGGGGAGATCTATAACCACCTGGATTTGCGGCGCGAGCTCGAGGCGGCTGCTCCCGCTTTCGGCCTTGCCCATCAGGGCACGGGGAATGAAATCTCACGGGAAAAGAGCGTCACATGGCGCGGCCATTCCGACACGGAGACACTATTGGCGGCCGTGGCCGCATGGGGACTCGAAACTGCACTCAAGCGCTTGGTCGGCATGTTCGCCTTCGCGCTATGGGATCGGCGACAGCGCACGCTGACACTTGCTCGCGACCGGATTGGAGAGAAACCTCTCTACTATGGAGTTCAGGGGCGTGCATTTTTGTTCGGCTCGGAACTGAAGGCGCTGCGTGCTCATCCCCAATTCCATGGCGAGATCGATCGGGATGCGTTGACGCTTTTCCTGCGCCACGGCCATGTGCCAGCGCCGTACTCGATCTACAAAGGCATTCACAAGCTGTTGCCAGGAACGTATCTTCGGATCGCGGCACGACAAGGCCGGTCTTCGGGGGGAGTGGGCGACCCCACGGTCTACTGGTCTGCGCGCGAAGTGGCCGAAGCGGGGGCGAGAGAGTTCTTTCGAGGGTCTGAGGCCGAAGCCGAGCGGGAACTGGCGCGGCTGCTCATGCAGAGCACGGCCGGACAGATGATCGCCGACGTGCCTGTGGGCGCTTTCCTCTCCGGCGGCGTCGACTCTTCCACGGTCGTTGCGCTCATGCAGGCGCAATCGGCCCGCCCGGTAAAGACTTTCACCATCGGATTCCACGAGAAGGCGTACAACGAGGCGGAGCACGCCCATGCCGTCGCCGCCCACCTGGGCACCGAACACACAGAGCTCTATGTGACCGCCGAGCAGGCAATGGCTGTCATTCCACGGTTGCCAGTGTTGTTTGATGAGCCCTTCGCTGACCCATCGCAGATTCCGACTTTCCTAGTGTCCGAGTTGGCGCGGCGGCATGTGACTGTGAGTTTGTCCGGCGACGGGGGGGACGAGCTTTTCGGCGGCTATAACCGGTACGTCTGGGCAACGCGGATCTGGAGGCGCGCAGGGTGGTTACCATCCGGTATGCGCGGGGCCATTGCCGGCGTTATGACCGCGCTGCCTCGCTCCGCCTGGAGTGCTGTGTTCAGCTCGTTCGCGCGATTCCTGCCCAGTGGCTGGCGCTACGCCGATTCCGGCGACAAGCTCCACAAGCTGGCGGACGTTCTGGCGGTGAAGACACCGGAGGAGATTTACAGCGGCCTTGTGTCGCACTGGAAGCCGCCCATGACGGTGGTAGTAGGCGGTTCGGAGCCCTCGACAGTGGTATCAGATACGAGTCGCTGGCCCGACCTCCCGGAGTTCGCCGACCGGATGATGTACCTCGATCTGGTGAGCTATCTGCCCGACGACATACTCACGAAGGTCGATCGCGCTGCGATGGGTGTAAGCTTGGAAACACGCATGCCGATGCTCGACCATCGCGTGGTCGACTTCGCATGGCGCCTGCCATCGTCAATGAAGATCGGGAAGACGATGGGCAAGCGGTTGCTGCGACAAGTCCTCTATCGCCACGTACCACGAGAATTGATCGAGCGGCCGAAGACAGGGTTTGATCTTCCGCTCGACGACTGGTTGCGCGGGCCACTACGCGGCTGGGCCGAGTCTCTGCTCGATGAAAGGCGAATGGTGCAGGAAGGCTTCCTGAATCCTGAGCCCATACGGAAGAAGTGGGCGGAACACCTGGCTGGACACCGCAACTGGGCACACCACCTCTGGATTGTCCTCATGTTCCAGGCGTGGCTGCCCGTCTCCGGCATTTGAGACCAAGGCAGCGCGATTCATGTCCGCTATCTCAGAGCGGGCCCCTGAAAAATGGACAGTGGGCTAAGTGATAGCCTTGCTTCCTGTACCAATGCGCACACATTACAGAGAGCGAGAAACACGGATCATCAACAAGCCAAATCAAGATGGTGTCCAGTTCAGGCTTTGGGTGCAGGCCCGCCTGCCTGGATGATTTCTCCCCGGATTTTGTTCCGGAAAGGTATGCTCGCATGTCCGGTGGCCATCGCTGCCATGCTCGTCCTTGCTAGCACAGGTTCGACGGCGCTCGGCTTTGTCGGGAAATCCCTCAGATCTTGTGGGGTGGCCAATCATCCTGCGGTTCAAGCAGCTTGATGCCGCCAAGGGAGAGCGGCGAGTGTACGAGGCCGTTTCATCGAATGGTTGCTCAGGTCCGGCGTGCTTTCCTGCCGCTGGGCGCCAAGGGAGAGATGTCGTGCAGATAAGTAACGCGTCGATCAGGCCCATTCGCCGGTTGGCGACTCTGGTCCTGTCTGTCGTGTTGCTTCTGCTGGCTTTGGGGATATTCGGCGGTAAGGATTTCCTGCATAGCCTGGGGGAATTCCCGTTATGGGCTGTCGTCGCCATCCCGGGGCTGTTCGCACTGAACCTGTTGCTGGTGTCGTTCCGCCTCTGGCGGATACTGGATCATTTCGGCATGGCGCTGCCCCCCGGCGTGGCGTTAAGGGCCAGTATTGCCGGGCAGGCCGGCAGCTTGTTCGTCATCTCCCTCTTCGGGCAGGTCGTGGGCCGGCAAATGATTCTGCAGCGGTTTGGCGTGACCGCGGCAGTGATCGCGAGTCTCACGGGCTATGAACGGGCAGTCTTGGCGGTGGTTGGCGGGGGGACTTGCCTGGCGGGCGCCATCCTCTTGCTGGGCAGGGCCGCCGTGTCGGACTTCGTCAACCAGATCTCCCTCATCGAGGTGATGATTGCGGCTGGAGGCGGCCTCGCCCTGAGTTTTTGGCTTGGGCGATCTCACTTCGAGGCGAGGCTCGCTGCCAAGGGGTTGTCCTTGGCAGCAGTCTTCAAAGTACTGGAGGTGGTCGCCATCTCGTTGGCCGGTCAGTTGCTCGTGCTTTCGGCTTTTGTCGTAGGAGCACTCGCACTCAAGCCCGATACCGACTTGTTGAGCCTGTTCGCGGCGGCAGCGGTGATCAGCTTTGCCGCCAGTATCCCCGTCACGGTGAACGGCTGGGGAATTCGCGAAATCGCTGCTGTCGCTATGCTGGGGCACATCGGCATTTCCGGGCCGCCTGCCCTGGCTGTTTCGGTCTTGAACGGGCTCTGCGCCACCGCAGTAACGCTCGGTGCCGCCACGCTCGTCCTGGGAAAAACGCCGACCAACTCCGACGATATTCGGGTGAGGGCTTTCTCGGGGATGGCCCTGCGTCCCTCCGAAATCGAAAAAGCGGCTGCCTGGGTACTCGCTACGATGACCGCAGCACTCGTCTTTTTTCAGGTGCACGTCGACTTTCTGGGCGCAACCATCAATCTGAACTTCGCGGACCCGTTTGCCATCCTTGCCCTGGCAGCGGTCGCGGCCCACGTTGCGACGACGCGACATCCGCCGGCTTGGCGGGTCAGTCATGCCAACTTAGCCCTCGTGTTGATGAGCGCACTGCTCGTCTACGGCTTCTTGAACGGCGCCCGGCAAATCGGTATCACCCAATGGGCGCTTGCCGCAAGGCTGCTGGGATGGCTGGTCCTTCTGGGTTACCTCTGCGCTGGATATCTGATGTCGGTCAATGCGGGGGCTCATGGCAGGCGCAGGTTGTTCGAAACGATGATTGCTACGGGCGCATTCATCGTGGTGCTTCAGATCTTGCTGCGCTGGCTTGGGCAGCCGGATATTTTCACCGGATTGCTCCACAAGCCGAACTTCGAGGGCTACGCAGCCAACCGCAACGCCTTTGCGTTTCAGATGCTGGTTTGCTGCGCGCTGCTGCTCGCATACTCTTCGGTGCAGGCGAGACTTCACAAGTCTGCTTCCATCCGCTCGACGCACGGGGGAGGGAAAGGGGAGATCGGTGTCGCAATCCGCACGGTACTTGGGCCGACACGGCTGTGGCTGTATTCACTACTGCTATCGGTCGCCTTGGCAGGCTTGTTGCTCAGCGCCTCGCGTGCAGGCCTGATCACCTGTGCGGTACTGATAATTGCCGCGTGGGTTACGGGACTGGCGGATCGCCGCGTTATTGCACAAGGCGTGATTATGGCCGTCCTTATCTGGCAGTCACCGCAGATAGCTCAATGGGTGGTGTCGTTCGCGCCATGGGACGCTATTCAAGGACCAGTTTCGCCAGAGGCGAGCAATGTCGATCGTTGGCGAAGTATCATCGGGGGATTGGAATTGTGGTCAGACCATCCTCTGCTTGGGGCCGGGCTTGGCGTATTCATCGAAAACAATCTGCGCTCGTTCGGGCACCCGCTGGTAGTTCACAGTACCCCGGTCTGGATACTGGCAGAATTCGGATTGCTGGGAGCGGGGATCTTCGGTTGGATCTTTTGTCTGCTTGGGCGTCACGCGCTCGAGAGAGGGACGCGTTCGCCGCAGCGGCGGGTCGTTGCAATGCTGCTGCTAAGCTTGGCCCTATTCAGTCTGGCGCACGAGATCCTCTATCAACGGATATTCTGGCTGGTGCTTGGGGCGGCGCTTGCCTCGTTACGAAGGGAAGAGGGCGAAGGGTGCGCGGGCTAGGTCGCCAGGTATTGAGCAGACGTCCGAAGTTGCTCTACTTCGTCACCGAAGACTGGTACTTCTGCTCCCATCGTTTGCCACTCGCGATCGCCGCGAAGGAGGCGGGCTACGACGTAACGGTACTGACGCGAGTGCAAGCACACGGAGAGGTGATCAAAGCGGCGGGCTTGAACTTGGTGCACTTTGAGATCTCGCGCAGAGGTGTGAACCCTCTCACCGAGGTCGTCACGATCGCGCGACTGGTGGCCGCCTATCGCCGGCTGGCACCCGACCTGGTGCACCATGTCGCCGTCAAACCGGTGATCTATGGCTCAATTGCGGCGCGGTTGACGCGGGTGCCGGGTGTCGTCAACGCACTGGTCGGCCTGGGCTGGATATTCACGTCAACGAGTCTGCTGGCTCGGTTTGTCAGGCGCGTGGTCGAGAAGGCCATGCCGTTTCTTTTGAATCGTGGCGCGCTTATTGTCCAGAATCCGGACAATGCGGCGCTTCTGCTCGCGCTCGGGGTCGACAAGGATCGTATCCGCCTGATTCGAGGCTCCGGAGTGGACA
>Ga0180084_1000029_pt1 | contig 7912 bp, 16 predicted proteins | sample EasRiv0_2_16_10D_FD_121777 | JGI IMG/M metagenome (GOLD analysis project Ga0180084, IMG submission 121777) | Soil microbial communities from meander-bound floodplain in the East River, Colorado, USA - East River metaG ERMLT660_2_16_10D | ecosystem: Environmental > Terrestrial > Soil > Floodplain ...
CCGAGGAGATCGCGGTGGCGTTTGGCGTCACCGAGCAGACCGTGAAACACTGGCTCGCGCTCCTCGATCTCGCGCCGGCCGTCCGCACCGCGGTGGAGCGAGGCAAGATCAGCCCGACCGCCGCGATCAAGTTGGCGAAGCTCGATCGGGACGATCAGGTCGAAAAGCTCTCCGAGCTGACTGAGGGAGGCGCCAAGCCGACGGTGTCTGCCGCGCGCGATCGCGTGCGGAAGGAACGCGGGATGACTCCTGTCGTGTCGCCGAAGGCGAAGCTCGGTCAGATCAGGGCGGTCCTGCAGGGGATCTCTCCTGCGAACGCGGACGGTTCCATGGCTTCCTTCCGGAGCAACGCGGTCGACGATCTGATCGTGGCGTTGGAGAAGATCCGAGACCTCCTGTCCGAGGCCTCCTGTCCGAGGGGAATAAGTAACGCGTCCGGCGCGTACGATGCCCTGGAGGATCCTCTTGGGCCATCATCTGATTGACGGGGAATTTCAGAGTAACAAGTACCCAACGACGCCGCGCGGGAAGGTTCCGCTCAGCGTGCGCGACGAAATGGCGCAGGATCTCCTGTGGGAGTACGCGAGGCGTCGGCGTCGCGTCGATGCGGAGTTTTCCGACTATCTGGAGGCCGCGTTGCGCCTATCCGGATCGTCGCCTCCGATCGCCGGGTTGCTGTCGCTGGCCGAGATCGCGCAGGCGATTCCGGAGATCTCGTTCGATCCCGAAGCTGGTCCCGATGATCCATCCTCGTCGAGCCAATACGTCGATGGCTACATGGATGCGAGGTCACTTGCGATTGCGGCTTGTACCGACCGTCAGGTCGACGATGTTCCCGGCAAGATCGGGCAACACGAGAAGAAGTCGATCGAAACAGATTGATCTTTGTGATATCGAGCACGTCGATCATGACGACCAAAAACGACGATCCGACTGTGCATTCTCTTCGTGAGTCCATGATCGTTGACAGCGATCCGACCCGAGCCAGGATGTTGCTCGCGGTCATTTTTGTCTGCGTGGCAGAGATCGTCGCGGGTGCCGTTCCGATCCTCGGATCGGTAGTTTCTCGTGTCACGATCGCGATCGCGTCTTCTTGCCTGGGATGGCTGATTGGTTGGCCGATCGATGCCGCGTCGGTTCGTCGCGAGTCATGCGCGAATTGCGCAAGATGCAGATCAGAGATCACGCCGGACGAGATGGCGAACCTCATCTCCCGCGTGAGGGCTGCTTCGTCATCGAGCACAAGATGCGCAGGATGCGCATGCGCATGCGGATCAAGGATCGATTCCAGAATCTCGCCGGATGAGATGAAGAACCTCATCTCCCGCGTGAGGGCTGCTTCCACCTCAAAAGGATCAGAAGATCATGCCGACGGAGAATAAGACTGGCGAGGCTTCCTATTTGCAGCTCTTACGCGATGTCCTCGATCACGGAGAGCGTAGGGCGGATCGCACGGGAACCGGGACGCTGTCCCTGTTCGGCGCGCAGATCCGGTTCGATTTGCGCGAGGGGTTCCCCTTGCTCACGACCAAGCGAGTCAATTTCAGTCCGATCGTTCATGAGCTTCTGTGGTTTCTGCGCGGATCGACGAGCATCGCCGATCTGGAGACCCGGATCTGGGATGCTTGGGCGGACGAGCGCGGCGATCTGGGCCCGATCTATGGCCACCAGTGGCGCAGCTGGGGTGCGCAGCCTGGATTGCCGGACGCGGGCGATCTCGATGTCATCGAGCGCGATCTCGATGCCGCGAAGCGCGCCCTGGCGGACATGGCGGATTCTGTTCCTCGTCCGGAGGATGCTCAGGCGTGGTGGGGCAGGATGACGCGAGCCAGCTTGGCGATCGCCGAGCTCCGCATGCAGCGATCGCGGTGTCTTCGATCCGGGATCGATCAGATCTCGGAGGCCCTGGAGACGATCAAGCGAGATCCGTCGTCACGTCGGATCGTCGTGTCGGCCTGGAACGTCGCGGACCTGCCGCGCATGCGCTTGCCTCCCTGTCATGTGATGTTCCAGTTCTACGTGCATGATGGTCACCTCGACTGTCAGCTCTACCAGCGCTCCGCCGATCTCGCGATTGGAGTCCCGTTCAATATCGCGAGTTACGCACTCCTGACCGAGATGTTCGCGCGCGAGTGTGGACTCCGGGCGCGTTACTTCATTCACACGTTCGGGGATGCCCACATTTACCTGAACCATGTCGACGGCGTGCGACAGCAGCTCACGCGTGATCCGCTGCGACCTCCCACACTGCGGGTCGCGGACCGCCCCGTGCTTGCCCAGCGCAGCGAGGACATCAGCATCGGCAATTACGAGCATCATCCGCCGATCCGTTTTGAGGTGTCGGTGTGACATCGATCCAATCGGTCACGTGTACGTGCGGGATCTGGGTCTGCGCTCCTTCGGATTCGCCGGATCAGCTCGATCATTGTCCGCGATGTGGCGCGGAGCGGCTCGCCAACCGCAGCGCGCTGGATTTTGCCGCGGCACCCTGGGAGGAGCTCTACGTCCGTGGCCGGAGATTCGGCGTGTTCTTCGCCGATGGCGAATCACCTGACCCGATCGTGGTGTTCCAGACCGAGACCGATTGCGATGAATGGATCACCTGGCAGCGATCGCGAGGGGATGATTCCCGGATTGGATCCCTCGATATCTGCGTCATGGGGATCGATGGCCTGTCTGGGATTGCCTGGAACGATCTCGGATCACCTCCGCCGGTGGGATCGCCGTGGCCTCCGCCGAACAGCCGAGATCCGCGATCCATAGACGAGACTACGGAGAGAGTCGCCGCTTCGATGGCGTACGGATCTGGAATGGTCGCGCGCGTTGCGTTGCTCGCCATTCCGATCGTCGGGTTCCTTCCTCTCACCGCGGCGACGATTGTAGCCCCCGCCGGTACCTATCCGGCGTGGATGTGGGTGGCGGTCCTGATCTATGTCCTGTGTTCGCTTGCGGCGATCTGGCTGATCCAGGAAGTTCATCGTAAGGTCAACAGACGATGAACTTCCTGCGTGACACGCTGTTTGCCACATTTGGCGTCATTCAGGATTCGTTGGGCGCCTTGCCCAAGAATGGCGCGCTATGGTCGTATTCAATTCTCGGACTCGATGGCTCTCGGTATGTCGATCGCACGATTTTTCCGCGCGTTGCTGGACATCGGATTGTCTTTCACCGCATTCATCGCGCAGATCGTGAGCCATGGATGCACGATCATCCGTGGCGAACTGCTCGGTTTTTGATCGTATCCGGAGGATACGTGGAGGAGCGCTTGCGCGGACTGGGTATGTTCCATTGGGGGTGAAGTCATGACGAAGCCATGTATTTGCGCCGGGTGCAACACACCGTACGCATCCGAGATTCCGAGCCTTCGCCCTTCGTGGGACGTGTGGTTCCTGCGTATCGCGTATGTGGTCGCGCAGCGTGGCACCTGTCCGCGGAAGCAGGTTGGGTGCGTGGTGGTCGACAACGCTAGCCAGTCGATCCTGAGCACCGGGTACAATGGGGCGCCTCGCGGCTTGCCTCATTGTACGCAGGTCGGCTGCGATCTGGAAGATATCGCGGGCAGGCCGTCGTGCGTGCGGACGTTACATGCGGAGAGCAATGCGCTCGATCGAGTCGTGACGAGGTCACCCTCGATGACGCTGTACTCGACGGTGATTCCTTGCCATCGCTGCGCATTGCGCGTGGTCCAATTTGGAGGGATCCTGCGCGTCATCTATCACGATGGATATCGCTCGCAGTCGACGGACAAGACATCCGGTCTTTTTCGTGACGCCGGGATTGCTCTGGTTCGGATCGATGGGCCCACGGAGATCTTTTCCGGGACGTGGACAGGCGATCCGCCGCTCGCCTACCCGACCGAGATCCGTCCTGCAGTCGCCGCGAACCGGGTAGCGATGTCTACAGGGGAGCGTCAGTTCGTCGAAGGTGACACCCCGGAGCAGTGCGCTGCGTGCGGTAAGAACGTCAGTCGTCATTTCGGCGGGATCGAGTACCGATGCGATCCGCGTCAGGATTCGGGGGAGGGTGTTATCGTCGCGCAGGATGCCGTGTTTGGTGATGGAGACGGCTGGGGGTGATTCGCGCGGATGCCCAAGTGGTTCATGACGGCTCTGCAGAACGATCCGTGTCGATCGTGCGGCGTTGGCGCGTTCGCCTGATCAGCGATCAGCTGAGCCATCGCGTGGGGACCGCGCCGATGGCTGACTTCCTCGCGGTTTTGGATCGCGAGCTGGAGCTGTGGGTCGCGGCGCAACAGGATCCGGATCGGAGGTTTGCGCGCCAGGCATCGGGACCTGGCTTGGACTTGGAGGTCAGCGGAGACCTGACCCTGGGTCTCCAGCACGTGACGACCGTTGTAGTCAAGCCCGGTGACCATTCCGTCGCTCGATGGCACTGCACGTGCGGAGTGACTTCTCGTGGATCCTCGAATCCCGAGCGGGCCCGGATGGATGCCGATGAGCACGTGGGCCGGGAATCGAGCTTGCCCTCGGCGAGGCCCCGATGGACGGATATCGCGGTTGCCCAGGCTTCGGATGGAGGGTGGGCACAGGTCCCGATCAAGGTGGCTCGCAGGCTTCGGATCACGGCGCGGAGCGATTTCTCCCTGGTCCACGTCCACAGGATGGGGACCGGGGAAGACTTCGAGCTCGTGATCGATGGCCGGCTGGGACTGTGGGTCCGTGTGGTCGGCGAAGAAGGCGCGCTCCGCAAGGATCGCGATGGACGCGGCGTCACGCTGGTTGTTCTGAGTGACGACGCATGATTTTGTGGTAGTGTCGTCATCTCGGGTGGCCGCACCCGCTCGCCCTGCGGGATGCGAGGAACCGGATCGTATTCTGCGACGGTGCCGCAGCGCCTGAGTCGATCCGGGGCGGCATTTACTTATTCGACGATGGGATGTATCTTCTGAGCCGTGGCGTTCGTCGTCCTGGCAGGTCCACGAGGTCGCGTCGTCCCCGACAGTCCCCGTGCCGCGGAATGCCGCGTGTCCCTCAAGCTGTCGGCGATCGCCTACGCGCAAGCTCGCATCGGATCGGACGTTGACCGCATCTCGGGGACTGCCGCGGGTTGGCTAGGTCATTGCGCGCTTCGCTACTGCGAGGCACTGGACGACGAGGCGCCCGGAACTCGATCGCTCGGGGATCCGACGGATGGCGTCGTCGCTGCGCTGTCTCGCCTGAGCGTGGTCGCGCTGGGGTACGCCGGATCTCGGATAGGGGCAGATGCTTGCTCGGAGTTGTCACGCGACGCGTTGGCGCTCCTGTGCTCCGCGGCTGTCGACTTGGGTCGTCATGCGATCGCGAGAGAGGATGATTCGTCTGGCCGATCGGATTCGGCGAGCTCCGATCGATTGGCGCAGGGTTGCTAGGATCTCTTGTGACGCTTCGCCTGTTAATCGTCGGAGCTCCGCATTCGGGTACTGGATATACCTCCCAGATCATCACGTATGCGGGCGTTCCATGCGGACACGAAAACGTGTACGCAATTTCCGGAGTACGAGAATCCGGTGCGTGGATCGCCGATAGCTCATGGATCGCGGCGGCTCATCTAGACTAGGTCGCCGTGGATGTTCAAGTCGTTCACCAGGTTCGGTCACCGTTACCGTGGGTCGACTCGTATGCGCGACGCCTGCTGGTGGGTGTGGGCGATAGCCTGGATGTTATCGATCGAGTCTTGCCTGGATTCTCCGAGAGAACCTTTGCGGATCCAGTCAGGTCAGCGATGCAGCTCTATGTTGCGTGGAATCGGCTCATCGAGCGCTCTGGTCGCATCGCAGAAAGACATCGAGTCGAGGATCTTACTTCCTCGCATTTGCGTCATCTTGCCTATCTGGCACAAGTCGAGGTGTCCATCGACGCTGCGGAGAGCGCTTTGACGCGTGTCCCGTGTGATTACAACCATCATTCGGGACCGGCGGACTGGACGTCCGTGTCTTGGTTATCGCTGCCGCGATCCAGGGAGCGAGACGAGTTAGTCGATCTCGCCCTCGCCTACGGATACGAGGCTTCGTAGCACATTGTCTTCGCTCAGTTTACTGGAGGTCTTCGAGCTCCCAGTACGCGTAGAAATGCGCCGGGACGTCTCCGACATTGGTGACCCGCAGGGAGGAATGACTCCCCACGCCGCAGCAAACTTGCCGATGATCGACCGGGGAGTCATCGATCGTGACTTCGTCGATTCGCCATGCCTCCGGGTCCCACGCGGATCCGGCATGGCTCTCGGTGTCTATCTTGGCTATCTCGGAGATGCCCAGAGGGCCCACGGAAAATGTGACCAGATGTGGATGCGGACCGAGATGCAGGCGAGCAAAGGCCATGGGTCCGTGTTGCAGGAAGATTGTGTACTTGAATTGCTCTCCGGGTGGGATGAGAGATAAGTTCTGTCGATTCCCCTGGATCTGAAATCCAAGGGAATCGTCACTCGACATCGGTGCGATCTTCACTTCAGTCTCCTCTTGTCCTGATGCTTGCGGTCGCACATGCGCTTGACACCAACGGCGGCAGCACACGACCGACAGAACCGTTCCCGCTGCTCGTGATAGTACAGAACTCCGCCACAGCGTTCGCACGGATGGCGCGGTACTTCGATCATTGCCGTCTTATCTCCTACGCGCCCTCGATGTAGATGTATTCCTCGCGCAGGATCGCGTGAAATCGCTCGCTGACGCGTCGAAGATAGGGTTGCCGACCGATGATCGGATCGGGGTGATTCAACGAGCGAGTGGAAAATGGAACCTCTCCGGCGGCACGCTCGTAGAGCTGGCATAGGTAGGCGATCGGCGGATCTGCCCACCACAAGGGCTCTGGGGGTAAGCGACGTCGCCTGGATCGTTGGGGGCGAGAGCGAGATGATCGACGAGCGGGACTCACAGCTCGACTTTATCGCACGGACCGCGCGGATCACGCGGGAACGAGATCAGATCCCGGATCTCGCGAACCAGGGCGGCCTGAACCGGATCGCAGATCCGGGCGTGGTCGATCGCTAGATCGAGCGCGCCGATCGCAATCTCGAGGGCTCGTGCTGTGGTCGCGATCGCGAAGGGCGAAGCCTCGCGCGAGACATGGGCGGCGTAGGCGATGATCGATGCCCTGCGGTCATGCGACGGGCAGATCTGTAGCCCACACGAGCATCGCTCGACACGACTTTGATCGCCCGGACGGCCGGAGGCCGGTCGAGATAGCACGGGGCGGCAGCAGTCGCTCGGGATAGCGTCGTCATCCAGTGGGACGGTGGTCCAGGCGTGGACATCTCCGTCTTCCCAGTAGCTGGAATCGACGATCGGGACATTACCGATAGGCGCCGCGTCTACCAGGGTATCATTATCGCTACGGGTGGCTTCGGATCTCGGCGAAATTCTCGCTGCGATGTAGCGTGGGGTGACCGGGGTCCGAGCCATCTCGATCATAAATTTGTCATGCATTGCGTTGCATCGGCAACCGCGGCAGCGATGGCATCGGATGCTTCGTCTGCGATAGGGTTCGCGACATTCGCCGCGACTTGCCGGATCAGGTCCAGGAGATCTTCGGCTACCCCAGGAGCCACGGCCAGGATCCTGCGGGCGACCTCTGCGGTCGCTAGCTGTCGCTCGGCCGCGCGCTCGATGATCGCATACACACGCTGGGCGTCCAGCGTCTTGCGTGGTTCTTGTTCCATTGGGATCCTAGTTCCGTGATCGATTCCCCGCGCCAGCGCCCGATCCTCTGGTCATCCTCCGAGGATCGGGCGCCTTCCTCCATTCACGCCACCTACACGCCACCTACACGCCGCTGTCCTGCTGTTGTCAGTTCGTGTGTTTGCAGGTGTCGCTCTGCGTGCAGCAGAGCCCGGTGGGCGCCGCCGTACTGCACATCCCGCCACCAGCCGCCGTCGCCAGGTCGGTGGTATCGATCTGGCGGATCGTCTCGCGGTTGAC
>Ga0180084_1000031_pt1 | contig 7593 bp, 6 predicted proteins | sample EasRiv0_2_16_10D_FD_121777 | JGI IMG/M metagenome (GOLD analysis project Ga0180084, IMG submission 121777) | Soil microbial communities from meander-bound floodplain in the East River, Colorado, USA - East River metaG ERMLT660_2_16_10D | ecosystem: Environmental > Terrestrial > Soil > Floodplain ...
ACGAGCCCCTCGCGCTCCATCCGCTCGATCATGCGCGCCGCGCGGTTGTAGCCGACCTTGAGCCGCCGCTGGATGTACGAGATCGAGGCGTTGCGGGTTTCCGCGACGATCTCGATCGCGCGGCCGTAGAACTCGTCCGCCTCGTCGGCGTCCCCCGCCTGGCCGTCGGCCTCCTCGGGCAGCCGCAGAAGCGCCTCGTCGAACTGGGGGCTCCCCTGCTTGCGGAGCACCTCGACGAGCTTCGCGACCTCGCGCTCCGTCACGTACGGCCCGTGGAGGCGCTGGAGCTTCGACGTGCCCGGCGGGAGGAAGAGCATGTCGCCCTGGCCGAGCAGGTGCTCGGCGCCGCCGGTGTCGAGGATGGTGCGCGAGTCGGTCCGCGAGGAGACCTGGAAGGAGATGCGCGCCGGGAAGTTGGCCTTGATGATGCCCGTCAGCACGTCGACGCTCGGCCGCTGCGTCGCGAGCACGAGGTGGATGCCCGACGCGCGCGCCATCTGGGCGAGGCGCTGGAGCGCCTCCTCGACGTCGCGCGCGCAGACGACCATCAGGTCGGCGAGCTCGTCGATCACGACGACGATGTAGGGGATGCGCTGGTAGGGCACCTCGGCGCCCTCTGACTGCCCGGGCTTCGGCCGCAGCCGGAAGCTCCGCTCGCCCGCGGCGAGCGCCTTCTCCACCCGCTCGTTGAACTGCGCGATGTTGCGCACGCCGAGCGCCACCATCATCTGGTAGCGCTCCTCCATCTTGTGGACGATGCCCCCGAGCGCGGCCGCGGCCCGCTTCGGGTTCGTGACGACGTCGGCGATCAGGTGCGGGATGCCCTCGTACACCGAGAGCTCGAGGAGCTTCGGGTCGACGAGCAGGAGCTTCACCTCGTCGGGTGTCGCCCGGCAGAGGATCGAGCAGAGGAGCGAGTTCAGGAACACGCTCTTCCCGGTGCCGGTCGCGCCCGCGACGAGGAGGTGCGGCATCTGCGCGAGGTCGGCTTCGACCGGGTGGCCGAAGATGTCCTTCCCGAGGGCGAGCGTGAGCCGCGAGGGGTGGCCGCGGAAGCTCTTCGCCTCGAGGAGGTCGCGGATGTAGACGACCTCGCGCTCCGGATTCGGCACCTCGATCCCGACGACGGACTTCCCGGGTATCGGCGCGATGATGCGGATCGAGAGCGCGCGCAGCGCGAGCGCGAGGTCGTCCGCCAGGTTCGTGATGCGGTTGACCTTCACGCCCGGGGCGGGCTCGTACTCGTACATGGTGATCACGGGCCCGGGGTGCACCGTGACGACGCGGCCCGCGACGCCGAAGTCCTGGAGCTTCTTCTCCAGGATGCGCGAGTTCATGATCAGGCTGTCGCGGTCGTAGCTCCGCCCGGAGTCCGGCGGGCGCTGGAAGAGCTCGACGTCGGGGAGCTGGTACGGTCCGCCGCTCGCGGCCTCGGCGAACGTGAACTCCTCCTGCTCGGGCTCGGCCGGCTTGCCGTGCCGGTGGTCGACGATGTCCGGCGCGCCGCGCTTGCGCGGCGCGGCCGCGCGCGCAGCGTCCGGCGCCGGGCCGCTCGCGATCCGCGCGGGCTCGAGCGCCGCCGGCTCCGGCGCCGCCTCGCCCACGTCGCCCTCGAGCTCGGGCCGGAGCCGCGCCACGCGGGCGCGGCGCTCGCGCCGGCGCCACCAGATGGCCGCGCCCTCGACCGCGTCGCGCGCGGCGCCGCCGGCGGCCTGCAGCGCGAGCGCAAGCTGGCGCCCGCCGCTCGTCGCGCCGCGCGCCGCGAGGCGCCCCGTCGCCGCGGCGCCCGCCCCCGCGGCCGCGAGCGCCGCCCCCGGGGCGATGCCGAGGACGCCGAGGCCTGCGACCGCGAGGAGCAGCACGTTCAGCGCGAGCGCGCCGGAGGCGTGGAGCAGGGCGCCCTCGACCGAGGCGAGGAAGGCGCCGAGATCGCCGCCGCCGCTCCCGTCGAAGCGCTCCGGCGCGAGCGCACCGAGGAGCACCGGCAGCGTCGCGAGCACGGCGACGAGAACCGCCGCCGCCACCCAGAAGCGCGCCGGGAGCTGGACGCCGCGCCCGCCGAGGAGCCAGCGCAGTCCGAGGAACCCGAGGGCCGGCACCGCGACGAAGGCTCCGACGCCGAACGCCGAGCGGAGACCCGCCGCGAGCGTCGCGCCGAGCGGGCCGGCGGCGTTGCGGACCGGTCCCAGCCGGAAGGCGGCGTCCGCGGGGTCGTAGCTCGCGAGCGCGATGCCCGCGATGACGGACAGGGCGAGCGCCAGGAGGCCCGACGCTTCCCAGAGCAGCCGTCGACGACGATCGTTGGCCGGCCGCGACTCGCGCGAGCGGCGTCTGGTGGACCCCACGTCCCCTCACCCCCCGGGACGGGCAATAGGAGCAGGGTACCGGCCGCGCGAACGGCGCGTCAAGGAGAGGACGCGGGCTGGAGCGCGGGGTCGAAGCCCGCGGCGACCGCGTCGCGCACGATCCGCTTCAGGGCTTCGCGACCCTCGAGGCCGAAGCCCGCGGTTTCGATCGCCTTGCCGTAGACGACCTTCACGCGCCCGCTCTCCACGCGCAGCGACCGCTTCCGGGTGAGCCGGTGCGAGCCAGAGATCGAGACCGGCTGGATCGGCACCCCCGCTTCGAGGGCGAGGTGGAAGCCCCCGCTCTTGAACTCCTGCAGCGCCCCGGTCTCGCTGCGCGTGCCCTCCGGGAAGATGATCACGCTCGTCCCCTCCCGGATGCGCGCCGCCGCGCGGTGGAGGCTCGCGACCGCCTTCTCGCGCCGCCCGCGGTCGATCACGACGTGGCCGCCGAGGCGGATGGCCCAGCCGAACAGCGGGATCCAGGTGAGCTCGCGCTTCGCGACGAAGCGCCAGCGGACCGGGAGCGTGAGTGCCAAGGCCCCGACGTCCATCACGCTCTGGTGATTGCTCATGAACACGCACGGGCGGCGTGGATCGACGTTCTCGAGCCCCTCGGCCTCCACGGTGATGCCGCAGGTCCAGAAGATCCAGCGGACCCACTGGCGGCCGATCCAGATCACGGCCTCGCCGCTCCGGTCGAAGAGCGGGACGATGCAGGCCGGCACGCCCCACACGACCGTGTAGAGCACGATCAAGAGGTAGCGGACGACGTAGACCACCGGGCTCGATGCTACGCCGCGTCGGCCGGCGGGCAAGTCCGCGCTTGACGCTGCGACCGGGGCGGGAGATCATGGCTCTACTCGCCCCGTTCACCGACGGAGATCCCTCAACATGGCAGGCGTCAACAAGGTCATCCTGGTCGGCAACCTCGGCCGCGACCCCGAGATCCGCTACACGCAGGGCGGCCAGCCGGTCGCCAACTTCACCCTGGCCACCACCGAGTCGTTCACCTCGCGCGAGGGCAAGCGCGAGGAGCGCACCGAGTGGCACCGCATCGTGGTGTGGGGCAAGACGGCGGAGCTCTGCACCCAGTACCTCGCGAAGGGGCGCACGGTCTACCTCGAGGGCCGCATCCAGACCCGCGAGTGGGAGGACAAGGAGGGCCAGAAGCGCCGGACGACGGAGGTCGTCGCGCAGACGGTCCAGTTCCTCGGCAGCCCGCGCGGCGCGGGCGGAGCGGCCGGAGCGGGCGGAACGGGCGGCGGCGCGGGAGGCAGCGGTGGTCCGCGCGAGGGTGGCGGCTTCGGCGGCGGCGAGGAGACGCCCCCGCCCGCTGGCGACGACATCCCCTTCTGAGGCGCGCGCCGCGGGCGCGCGCTAGTCGGCGTCGCGCGAGGTTCGCAGCCGCTGCACGAGCGCGTTGATGCGCGCCCGGTCGGCCTCGGTGAGGCTGTCGAACTCGATGCCCATGCCGATCGCCTTGCCGTTCGCGTCGGCGTCGATCCACGCGACCCGGCCGGACACGCGCAGGGTCTCGCGGGTGCCCGGGAGCCGGAAGCGCAGGTGGACGACGGACTCGAGGGGTGCCGGCGCGTCGGTCTCGATGAAGACGCCGCCCTCGTTGATGTTGCTCGTGAAGTCGGAGAAGAGCGCGTCGACCGTGGCGTACTCGATGCGCACGACGATCGGGGTGCGGGCCGAGCGCCGGCGCTCCACGACGGTGCGCACGCCGCGCCGCGCCTCGAGCTCTTCGGTCGACGCCATCGCGCAGGCTCCTCGGAGCCCCTGGGGGCCCTGAAGAGTCATCGTCCGGACGGTCCGGCGACCTGAGCCGGCCCCGTCGGGGCGAACGCGCCCTCCTCCCGCAGGCTGACGAAGCCCTGCTCGGCCACGACGACGTGGTCGAGGACGGGGATCCCGAGGAGCTCGCCCGCCGCGGCGAGGCGAACGGTGATCTCCCGGTCCTCCCGGCTCGGGGTGGGGTCCCCGCTCGGGTGGTTGTGCACGAGCACGACGGCGGCGGCAGGCTCCCGGAGCGCAGGCCCGAAGACCTCGCGCGGGTGCACGAGGCTCGCGGTCAGCGTGCCGAGCGAGGTGAGCACCGGGCGGATGACGCGATGGCGCCCGTCGAGGAGGACGACCACGAAGCGCTCGCAGGGCGCGTCGCGGAGATGCGGGTAGAAGTGGCGGTGCACGTCGGCCGCGCTCCGGATCGCGTCACCCGGTCGGAGCCGCCCGCTCGCGAGGCGCCGCGCCAGCTCGAGCGCGGCCACGAGGCTCGCGGCCTTGGCGACGCCGACGCCGCGCTCCCGGCGGAGCTCGGCGGGTACCGTGCGCGCGAGGCCGCGCAGGCCGCCGACGCGGCGGAGCAGCGCCTGCGCGACGTCCCGCGCCGGCTGCCCGGCGCCGCCGGTGCGGAGCAGCAGCGCGACGAGCTCCGCGTCCGAGAGCGACTCGGGTCCCAGGGCTTCGAGGCGCTCGCGCGGGGCGTCGGTGCCGCCCACCGACGGGGCGGCGACGGGGATGCGTCTCACGGGGGCTCCACCGGGACCGGCGGGGCTAGGGACGGACGGCGCGGCTCAGCGCGCGCCCAGGCACTGGCGCTCGGCGCGCTCCGCATCCTCCATGACGGCGTCGAAGCGCGCCGGGTCGAGCTCGGGGGCGACGAGGCCGCGGAGCGTCGCGCGCTGCTGCTCCGGGGTCTCCACCTTCGCGACGAAGGTCCGGAGCAGCGCCAGGTAGCCGACGGCCTCCGCCGGCTGGCTCTGCGCCGCCGCGAGCTCGATCGAGCTCCCGGCGTCGAAGCTCGACCCGTCGAGGAGCGCGATGCGGCCGCCGGACACCTCGCCGAGGCGCTTCATGGCCGCACGCAGGTAGGGGTCGGTGAAGGAGCCCCGCGGCGCGAGGGCGCGCGAGAGCGCGGCCGCGTCGAGCCGCTCGCGGAGCCGCGCGTCGAAGCGGCCGGCGCAGCCCGCGACGTCGGCGGCGGTGATCGACGCGAGCGCGCCGCGGGCCTGCGCCACCGCGGCGGCGCCGCCGTCCAGCGGGACGAGCTCCACGGAGTACACGTAGACGTTCCGGAGCTCGTCGCGCGCCTGGCGCGAGCGGAGCTGCCACGGGGCGGAGCGGCCGACGCTCACGCCCTTCGGGAGCTTGACCCGCACGAGCAAATCCTCGGCGAGCTGGAGCGCCTCGACTTGGTCGACGAGCGGGCTCCGCACGCCCTCGAAGTCGACGTCGGGTCCGATCGCCGTCTCGGAGAGGATCACGCGGAAGCCGCCCTCCTGCTCCTGCACGCGGACCGTCGGCGTCTCCTTCGTGAGGAACGTGAGCGCCGCGCGGCCGGCGAGGTAGGTGTGCGCCGCCCCGTCGAGCCGGTTCGGCAGCGGGTCGAGGTCGATGTGCACCGACCTCTGGCTCGAGGTCACGCGCACGGAGACCTCGCGCGCCCTGTGTCCGTCGAGGAAGGCGCGGATGTTGACCGCGTCGCGCGGTCCGGCCTCGGAGCGCTTCGGGAGCTCGACCCGCACCGGCGCGCTCGCCTGCTCGTAGCGCTTCTGGAAGTTCGAGCGCACGTAGAACAGGTCGAGGATCGCGTTCGGCGGCGTCGTCGTGACGTCGATGTAGCGCGCGCCGTAGTTGTGCTCGGGGCGCAGGAACGCGAACAGGTTTCGCGCGCGAAAGCCCGCGCGCTCGTCGGGGACGAGCCGCACGGTTTCGACGGCCGCCGAGGCGGCTAGCGCGCCGCCCAGGGCGAGGGCGGCGACGAGGAGCAGCCGGGCCGGGCGCACGGTTCCCTCTCGAGCTCGGGGGGTGGAGCGAAGGGGGAGCCTACCGCCGCTGCGTGCGTTCGATCAACGCCCCGACCAGCCGACCGTCCGCACCGCGGCGCCCCGGTCGAAGCGGGCGGCGATGCGGCTCGCCCGGGGGTCCCGGGACGTCCGGAGCTGCTGCCCGACGAGGGGCGCGGAGCCCGAGCGCCGGGCGAACTCGGAGACGCGCCCGAGCCAGGGCTCCCGGGCGTTCACGGGGAGCCGCTCCACCTCCTGCAGGAAGCCGCGGGTGTCCTCGAGCGCCAGCGCCACGAACCACGAGTACCAGTGCGCGCAGGCGTCGGCCGCCGCGTCGCCCGCGGGCACGCGCCGTTCGAGACAGCTCGCGATCGGGGGCAGGGAGGCCGTGCGCCCCGGCGCGACCTCGAGCGCGACCGGCCTCGGCGTGCGGAGCGCGGGCACGCGCGTCGCGGCCACGACCGGCGGCACGAGCGCGTTGCGGAGGCCGTCGGGCGCCCCGCTCATCGCGTCGAGCCCGCCGAGCCCGACGATCGCAGCGACGCCGGTGGCCACCGCGAGCGGCGCCACCCAGGAGCGTCCGCGTTGTCCTAACAGCCCGGCCAACCGGAGCCGCGGCGGGCGGCCCTCTCCGGCGCGGAGCCGCGCCATCACGGCGCCGGCGACGTCGCCCGGCGGCCCGGCTGCGCCGAGCTCCCGGAGCCCGCGCACCGCGCGCTGGAGCGCGCGGAGCTCGGCGCCGCACTCGGCGCACGCGTCGAGGTGGGCCCGGAGTCGCGCCTCGTCTCGCTCGGAGAGGTCCCCCTCGAGGTACTCGCTCAGGCGGCGCCGCACCGATCCGCAGCTCATCGCGCGCGCTCCTCGCCGGCGGCCGGCCCTTCGACGAAGTCCCTGAGACGCTCGCGCAGGGCCTGGCGGGCCCGGTGGATGCGGGACTTGACCGTGCCCTCGGCCACTTGGAGCACCGACGCCACCTCGGCGTAGGGCAGGCCTTCGATGTCGAAGAGCACGAGCGGCACGCGCAGGTGCGGCGGGAGCGTCGCGATCGCGCGCTGCACCTGCAGCTGGATCTGCCCGCCTGCGGCGGCGTCCTCCGGGCCGCGGGGACGCTGCGGCAGATCCTCGCCGGCGTCCTGGCGACGCTCGAGCGCCTCGCGCCGCGAGCGGCGGCGGCCGAGGCTCCGCCGGCGGTTCAGCGCCGCGTTCACCGCGACGCGGTAGAGGAAGGTCGAGAAGCGCGACTGGCTGCGGAAGCGGTGCCCGTGGCGGTGGAGGTTCAGGAACGTCTCCTGCGCCACGTCCTCCGCCTCCTGCACGTTGCCGAGCATGCGGAGCAGGAGGCCGAACACGCGCCGTTGGTGGCGCCGGATCAGCGCCTCGAAGGCGCTGAGGTCGCCGGCCTGCCAGCGGTCGACGAGCTCACGGTCCGGGTCGACCGCGCTCGCGTCGACGGC
>Ga0180084_1000032_pt1 | contig 7575 bp, 5 predicted proteins | sample EasRiv0_2_16_10D_FD_121777 | JGI IMG/M metagenome (GOLD analysis project Ga0180084, IMG submission 121777) | Soil microbial communities from meander-bound floodplain in the East River, Colorado, USA - East River metaG ERMLT660_2_16_10D | ecosystem: Environmental > Terrestrial > Soil > Floodplain ...
TGCACCAGGTCACTCGGGGAGAGTGAAGCAAGAAGTCGATTCACGACTCACGACTCACGCCTTATAATGCTGGCATGCGTGTCATCCTGCTGTTAATTGCGCTGACCGCCGCAACCGCGTCGGTCGCGCAGACCTACCCCGCCAAGCCGGTGCGTTTCCTCGTCGGATACGCTCCCGGCGGCGCGACCGACATCAACGCGCGCATCGTGGCGCTGAAGCTCACCGAGATGTGGGGCCAGCAGGTCGTGGTGGAAAACCGGCCCGGGGCGAGCGGGACCATCGCCGCGGAACTGGTCGCGAAGGCCGCGCCGGACGGTTACCTGCTCCTGGTTGCGCCTCAGACGAGCGTGGTGGCCGCCCCGCTCATCTTCCGCAAGGTGAACTTCGACACGATGAAGGATTTTGCCGCTCTTTCCATCGTGGGCTCCACGCCGCTGTTGCTGGTGGTGCATCCGTCGCTGCCACCCAGGACATTCAGGGATTTCACGGCGTTCATGAAGGCGAACGCCACCAACTTGAGCTACGCGACGGGCGGGATCGGCTCCACGCCGCATTTCGCGGCTGAGCTGTTGAGCATTTCCCTCGGTGTCAGGATGGTCCACATCCCCTACAAGGGTGAGAATCCGGCCGTCGCCGACATCATCGGCGGGCAGATTCCGCTGATGTTCTCGAACATCTCCGCGGTGCTGCCGTTCGTCAAGGCCGGCCGGGTGCGGGCGCTCGCAATCACCAGCCCGAAGCGCTCGCCGCTCGCGCCGGAATACCCGACCGTCGCCGAATCCGGATTCCCGGATTTCGACGTCGCAACCTGGTCGGGGCTCTACGCCCCCTCGGCCATTGCGCGCGACCTGGGCGCGCGCATAAGCAGCGATGTCGCCAAAGCCGTGCGGATGCCGGACGTCAAGGAGCGCATGGCGAACCAGGGCATAGATCCCGTCGGCAGCACGCCCGAGGAGCATCTCGCTTACATCAAATCGGAATTTACCCGCATCGGCCGCGTTGCGCGCGAAGCCAACATCCGCGCCGACTGACGCCGGCGCGGCAAAAGCGTGATTCGTGAATCGTGAGTCGTGATTCGACCCCCTTCACCCTAGTCTTCTCCCCCGTCCCGGGGGAAATTGGAAAATGAAGGTCGAATCACGACTCATCACTCACGATTCACGGTCTCTCAGGTCGAATCACGATTCACGCCGTTATAATTCGGGCATGAGCAGCATCCGCGTCTTGCCCGAATTACTGATCAGCCAGATTGCGGCGGGCGAAGTCGTCGATCGCCCCGCCTCCGCCCTCAAGGAATTGCTGGAAAATAGCCTCGACGCCGGCGCCCGAGCGCTCTCCGTTCAGCTCGCGGGCGGGGGCATGAAGCTCATCAAGGTCGCCGACGACGGCGGCGGCATCCCGCGCGAGGAGCTGGCGCTCGCGCTCGCGCGCCACGCCACCAGCAAGATCACCTCGCTCGAGGACCTGGAGCGCGTCGCGAGCCTTGGCTTCCGCGGCGAGGCGCTTGCGAGCATCGCCGCAGTCTCGCGCCTCACGCTGACCAGCCGCCGCGCCGGCGAGAAGCACGGCTGGACCGTCACCGCCAGCGGCGCGGACGTCTCGAAGGCGGCCCCGGCGCCGCTCGCCGCCGGCACCAGCATCGGGGTGCGCGACCTCTACTTCAACACGCCGGCCCGCCGCAAGTTCCTGAAATCCGAGGCCACCGAGTTCGCACACTGCGAGGAGGCGTTCAGGCGCATCGCGCTCTCCCGCCCGGAGGTCGCCTTCACGCTGCAGCACAATGTGCGGGCGCAGCGGCACTTCGGGCCGCAGTCACTGCGCGGCCGCATCGGCGCCGTGCTGGGCGAGGATTTTCACGCCGGCGCCCTTGAGCTCGATGAATCGAGCGCCGGGCTGCGGCTCCACGGGGCCGTCGGCCTCCCGGCGCACGCGCGGGCGAGCCGCGACGAGCAATATTGCTTCGTCAACGGCCGCTTCGTGCGCGACAAGCTTATCGCGCACGCCATCCGGCAGGCCTACCAGGACGTGCTGCATCACCAGCAATATCCGTCGTTCGTGCTGTTCCTCGAGATCGATCCCGCCCAGGTTGACGTCAATGTCCACCCGACCAAGACCGAGGTGCGCTTCCGCGACGCGCGCGGCGTTCACCAGTTCATTTTTCACGCACTGAACAAGGCGCTCGCGGGTGCGGTCGCAGGCGCCACGCCGGTTCGCAGCACGTTTGCGGCGCCCGGGATCGCTGCGCAACCGATACGCCAGGCGGCGATGGCGCTGGGGGCCGCAGAGCCGATGGCGTTCTACGAGACCCTCTTCCGGCGGCCTGAGTCCGCCGCACCCCTGCCGGAGGCGGAAGAGGCGCCGCTGGGTTTCGCGCTGGCGCAGCTCTCGGGCGTTTACGTGCTCGCCCAGAACCGGGACGGACTGGTGATCGTGGACATGCACGCCGCGCATGAGCGCATCGTGTACGAGCAGCTGAAGGGCGCGCTCGACCGGCGCGAGATCCCGATGCAGCCACTGCTGGTGCCGGTGACCTTTTCCACCGAGGCGCTGGACGTCGCGACCGTGGAAGAGCACGCGGAGGTGCTGCGCACGATCGGCTTCGACATCGCCGCCGCCTCGCCCACTTCGCTCATCGTGCGGGCCGTGCCCGCACTGCTCGCCGACGCCGATCCGCGCCGCCTTGCATCCGATGTGCTGCGCGAGGTCCGCGAGTACGGCGCGAGCCGGGTCCTCACCGAGCGGCGCAACGAACTGCTGGCGGCCATGGCGTGCCATACCGCAGTGCGCGCCAACCGCAAGCTGACGGTCCCGGAGATGAACGCCCTGCTGCGCGAGATGGAGGCGACCGAGCGCTCCGGCCAGTGCAACCACGGCCGGCCGACGTGGCACCAGGTCACGCTTGTCGAACTCGACAAGCTGTTCATGAGAGGTCGGTGACCTCCTCATGAACCGTGGCTCGTTACTCATTACTCGTTTCTCGTGACCAGCAGGAAAAAAAGCAAGTCCAAGCCGGCTCGGAGGAAGTCAGCCGCTCCGCGCCGCCCCCCAAAGGAGGCGGCGCGTGTGCGTCGCAGCAAGCCTGCGCCTGCCATCGCCCCGCGCGCGACGGCAACCCTCACTCCCTCGGACCTGTCCTCCATCAGGGTTCACGAATCGCCAGTAACGAGAAGCGAGCAACGAGCAACGAGCAACGCAAAATTGCCTCCTGCAATTTTGCTGATGGGCCCGACGGCCAGCGGCAAGACCACCGTGGCCATGCGTCTCGCGCGGGAACTGCCGTGCGAAATCATCAGCGTGGACTCGGCCCAGGTCTACAAGGGCATGGACATCGGCACGGCCAAGCCTGGGGCCAGCTTGCTGAAAGAGGCGCCGCATCACTTAATCGACGTCATCGAGCCGCACGAGCGCTATTCCGCCGCGCGCTTTCGCGACGACGCGCTGGCGCTGATGCGCGAGATCACCGAGCGCGACCGCATCCCCCTGCTGGTGGGCGGCACCATGCTCTATTTCCAGGCGCTCACCGAGGGGCTCAACGAGCTGCCGGAAGCCGACCCGATGATCCGCCTGATGATCGATACCATGGCCGGGGAAGAGGGCTGGCCGGCGGTGCACGCGCGGCTCGCGCGGGTCGATCCCGCGACGGCGGCGCGCCTGGAGCCGGGCGATGCGCAGCGCATCCAGCGCGCGCTGGAGGTCTACTACGTCACGAACAAGCCGCTGTCGGAGCTGCTGAAGAAGCCCCGCTACGTCTATTTTCCCTACAGCCCGATCCGGGTGTCCCTCGTCCCCGGAGACCGCGAGGTACTGCACGAACGAATCGCGCAGCGCTTCGAGGCAATGCTCGAGGCGGGACTGGTAGCGGAACTGAAAACACTGCGCGAAGAGTACGCGCTGGAAGCCGGCATGCCTTCGATGCGCTGCGTCGGCTACCGCCAGGCCTGGGACCACCTCGAGGGAAGGATCGACGCCGCGGCGCTGCGCGAGCAGGGCATCGCCGCTACCCGCCAGTTCGCCAAGCGTCAGCTCACCTGGCTGCGGGCGATGGAGGGCATAACCGAATTCGACTGCCTTACGGAGGACGTCGCCGACCTGGTGCTCGAGTACCTGCGACGGGAGCTCGAGGCGTTGCTCGTCAGCGACGCTTGACGAGCAACGAGAAGTGACGATTACGGGTGACGAATAAGGGTGACGAATAAGGGTGACGAAAAAACGTAAGGTCGCAGCTGTACGTCACCTGTATCTCGTCACCTTTCCCCGGCAAACGCCGCTAGGCGCGGCGCGAGGTCATGTCCCTCAGCCTGTCCGCGCCGGCCTTGAGCAGGGACACCACGAAGACGGGATTGGTCTTCACCATGGTCAGGAAATCGCCGCGGTTGATCGACAGCAGGTCGCAGTCGGTCTCGGCAGTGGCGGTGGCCGCGCGCGGGGACTGATCGACCAGGGCCATTTCGCCGAAGACGCCGCCGGGCCCCACCCACTCGACGATCTTGGACTTGATGGATATGGCGACCCTGCCCGACAGCACGACGTACATGAACACCCCCGCCTCACCCTCCTTCATGATGACCCGGTTGAGAGGGCAGTGCTGGGGAAGGCGATGCTGAGTTGCCACCATCAGGCCATGGAGCAACTTGTCGTCGAACACTCGGCGCGTGCGCGCCCCGTCGGACGCCTCCAGCGACTTGCTCATTGCCAACATGGTGAGCGTCAGGCGCAGCCGGTTGATCAGGATGTTCATCAGCATCAGCGCGAACTCCGGCAACTTCTGGATCGCGAGCTGGAATTGTTTGGCATCGAGCGATACCACGCGGCAGGCGGTGCGGGCCGTCGCCGTGGCGCTTCGAGGCAACTGGCTGATCGCGGCCATCTCGCCGAATATCTCGCCCGCCTTGACGACGTCGATGGCCTTGCCGCCGCGGGTCAGGGCCACTTCACCCTGCTCCAGCAAGTACATCCTGTCGCTGTTCTGATTCTCGGTGAAAAAAACTTCGCCTCGGGCCACCCACTCGAATTTTCCGAGCGACTCGAAGCAGATCCGCGCCACGGCCGGGTCGTAAATCGCGCTCTTCGTGGGGCGCCTGGTAAAGTCGAGGTCTTCCATAGGAATTCCGTAAGCAGTGAGCGGTGAGCGGTGAGCAGTAAGCGGTATTGTAGGCGCGGTTGGTCCCGGGTGTTTTCCGTTCAGCGCTTACCCATCACGGCTTACGGTGCCTTGCGCTTCACTTCCGCTTCCGCCCACCCCTTCGAGAATGTCATCCTCAAATCGTCGCCGACCGCAAGCTGTGCGGCATCCCGCACGATGTTGCCCTGCCGGTCCACAGTGATGCTGTAGCCGCGCTCCAGCACGGATCGCGGATTGAGGTGCTTCAAATGCGCCTCGAGACGCGCCAGCAGCGCCGCGGCGGCCTCGAGCCGCCGCCGCTCGCCCTCCCGCAGGCGCCGGGCCAGCTCCGTGCAATGGCGATGGAATTCTGCCACGCCGGGCGCGCGGGCGGCGAGGCGCAGGCCGGCCTCGCGCAGGCGCCAGCCGCAGTCCTCAAGCATGCGCTCCCACGCTCCCGTCAGCCGGGTCGCGCGGTAGCGCAGCTCGGCGAGCTGGTTCCGGATGCGCTCGCCCGGGTGGACCAGGCGGCGCGAGAGGTAGTCGAGCCGCTGCATCCGGCTCTCGAGCCCGCGCACGGCATTTCTCAACAGCCGGTGCGCGAGGTACGTCAGTTGCTTCGACAGCTCCTGCCGGCCGGGGCTCGTCAGCTCGGCGGCGCCGGTCGGGGTCGGCGCCCGCACGTCCGCGACGAAATCGGCGATGGTGAAGTCCGTCTCGTGGCCTATGCCCGAAACGACCGGGATCGAGCACGCCAGGATGGCGCGCGCCACGACTTCCTCGTTGAACGCCCACAGATCCTCGATGCTGCCCCCGCCGCGGCAGATGATCAGCACGTCGCATTCCCGGCGCTCTCCCGCCAGCGCAATGGCCGCGGCCAGCCGCTCCGCGGCACCCTCTCCCTGCACGGGCGCGGGGTATACGACGACTGGCAGGCCCGGCATGCGGCGCCGGAGCGTGGTCAGCACATCGCGCAGTGCCGCTGCCTGGGGCGATGTCACCACTCCGATCGCGCGCGGGAACCGTGGCAGAGGCCGCTTGCGTGCCGGGTCGAACAGCCCCTCCTGCTCCAGCTTCGCCTTCAGGCGCTCGAACGCCTCGTAGAGCGCGCCCAGGCCGGCGCGGCGCATGACCTCGACGTTGAGCTGGAACTTGCCGCGCGCCTCGTAGAGCGTGGGCAGCGCCCTGACCTCCACCTGCAGGCCGTCCCGGGGCGCCCACCCTTGCAGTTGCGCGCGGTGGCGGAACATCACGCAGTCGACCTGCGCCTGCGAATCCTTCAGCGTGAAGTAGCAATGTCCGGAGTCGTAGCGCTTGAAATTGGAGATTTCCCCGGCCACCCACAGGAGCGGCAGATTGCGCTCGAGCGTCTCCCTGGCGATCCGGTTGAGCTCGGAAACCGAAATGACCTGCGGCGGCGGCAACGCGAGATCGGGCATTACCGCATTCTACTCAACGCTATCGGGCGACGCGTTGAGCGATTGAGGGATGAGGGGTGAGCCGGGGTTTCGAAAGACGTGCCTGCGCACGTCTGAGCCGGCGAACGCCCGTCGCGATGCAGCGCGGCGGGCCGGGATCGAAGATCGGGGATGAGGAGTTTTGGACAAGTGTCGAATCGCGCCCTTCGCGGCTACCGCGGCATATTTCCCTGACGGATTGAGGGGTTGCTCACGCAGCCGACCCCATCTATTCGTCCACAGCGGCCCGGCTCCCGGGAGGGTGGCCGCCCGCAAGCCCAGCAGCCATGCGGGCTTCCGGTCAAGCTATTGAATTCAAAACGCAATTTCTCGATGTAACCACGGCCGTCAGGGCAAACCTCCCTGCGGAGAACTCCATCGCGCAGGTTGCTAACAGCGTATGCACAGGGTTATCCACAGCCTCGCCAGAATGAAAAAACATTTTGCATGAACTACCTGGAAATATTTTCTGACCAAATGCGTGAATGAACGGTTGCTGAAAATTCATCGCGCAGATAAAGTGACGGCCACCCTTCAGGAAATCCCGCACTTGATCGCCCTCATCGAGGCCGCAGGCTGGCCGATCTGGTTCATCATCATCGCGTCGGTCATCGGCCTCGCCATCATCGGGGAGCGCTGGTGGTCGCTGCGCGAGGGCATCGTCATGCCCAGGAATCTGCTCGCTCAGACGATCCAGGAGTACCGCCAGAACAATGTATCGCCGCAAATGCTCTCCCGGCTCGCCAAGGGCTCCCCGCTGGGCCAGGTGTTTGCCGCGGGGCTGAGGAACGCGAAGAGCCCGCCCGAGATCATCAAGGATGCCATCGAGGAATCCGGCCGCACGGTCGCCATCGAGCTCGAACGTTTTTTGACCACCCTCGGCACCATCGCCGCCATCTCGCCGCTGCTCGGGTTGTTCGGCACCGTGGTCGGCATGATCGAGATTTTCGGCTCGCAGACGCCGCAGGGCGGCAACCCGCTGGTGCTGGCCCACGGCATCTCGATCGCCCTCTACAA
>Ga0180084_1000033_pt1 | contig 7502 bp, 12 predicted proteins | sample EasRiv0_2_16_10D_FD_121777 | JGI IMG/M metagenome (GOLD analysis project Ga0180084, IMG submission 121777) | Soil microbial communities from meander-bound floodplain in the East River, Colorado, USA - East River metaG ERMLT660_2_16_10D | ecosystem: Environmental > Terrestrial > Soil > Floodplain ...
CCAGCTTCACCCTGAATAGGTTCAGAAGATAGCAACTCTTTAATTTCATCATACTGCTTATTGCGATCATTTTCACCAGGAATATAAAAATCAACTAAACCAATTGCATCACGAAGAAGTGGAATATTCTCGGGTGAAGTGAGTAGAGAAATTAAGAATTCATTCTGTGATTCAAAAACTTTCATAATAGTATCTTTAATCTGAGTTGCAGTACTAGGAAGATTCTCAGAGGATTCAAGTTCAATCTTACCAATCTTGCCTTCAAGATCAGACTTACGAATAAATACATTAATGAAAGAGCCATCATCATTCCTAACTACATCTTTCTCATCAGTCTTCATATTATTAATATACATTGGAATAGCTTTACCATTAACTTCTGTCCACCAAGCAGTAAATATCTTCCAAACATTCTGCACGCGCTGCAAAGCATTAGCACGCGACATTGAATATTCGGAAGCCGTATTACTTCCAGAAGTTAATTCACCGCCAAACAGAGAAGGCAAAGCACCAGAGATAAGTTGATTCAAAGATTGAATCATTTCAAAGAATGGCATAATCTCAGCCGAGAGAGTAGCCGTTCTTGTCTCAAAGAATGCTTCACTTAAAGTCTTTCCTGATTTAGGAGTTGCTTCATATACTCCTCCTGGAACTGTTTCAGATTCTTTATAAGCCTTGAAATTGAGAACTCCTGGATCTGCAAATGTCTGACCAATTCCATGCTCAGCCGTTTGTAAAATTAGACTAATAAGATCATTAGTAATTTCTTGACCAGGAACTAAGTTAATTCCCTGAGGATCATGAGTAAGATAATCTTCCATCGGATTAACAGTAATAGACCAATAATCATCTAATTCTTCAGGAACAGCTTTACCAAATTCATCATTAACTAAACAAACTTTAACACCTCTTGGATAAAGACTCTTTAACTTCTTAACATCCTTCTCATCTCCTAATATATTAAATGCACATGGTCTGAGCCATGCCTTCCGCATCGTTACAACGTAATTAGGATATTCACCCTGATAAAGAGAGTTAAGCCGTCCCCACTGTGTATATGGATCACTAGCTCCAGACTTTGCAGATTTCAAAGAATCTACAAGTTCCTTCTTGCCATATAAATGCTCATATTCCTCAACAGCATTAACGTAATGAGTTTCATAAGCATGAATAAGATAAGGAGTCTGTTCTTGTGTTTTTGCATAGTTTGCAATCTTACAGTAAAGCCCACCATATGCTTCTAAGCATACACGTGACTTTGGATGTTTAGTTCTACCTACTACCTTGGTTGTGATTGTGGTTTGCATTTCCGGCTGCATCGCAACCATATTACCACAGTTAGGACATAAATCCTGAGGCTGTTCCTCTGGCATGAAATTATCAGTAACTTCATCTGGTTCAGTTAATTGCCCACAAACTGGGCACTTTAACATATTCTTAGCTTCAGCTACATCTTCAGTCTTCTCTTCTTCATATGTTCCATATGAATCCTTCGCACGAGGATATCCATATGCAAACACAGCTCCTTCAGTATAGAAGATAAATAATGCATGGAGCCAAAGAAGATCTTGGTGATTGTGACGACCAATAAGCTGGCCAATCTTATCACCAGCCCTAGCCGTTGCTATGTCAAGTGAGGATTGTGCATCCTCAGGAAAGCACTTTGCTACTGGTGTAGTAATTGATAATGCAGCAATGATAGATTCAATATAAGCACGAAACACATTCATCGGTTTATCATAATAAGCTTGATCTGTATCATCAGTCATAGACTGATCCCAGATACGCCAATCGTGTGCAACTTCTGAATACCATGTCTGGAATATGTTATCCCAGATGAGTTTCAAACGCCTACACTTGCGAATCTGGCGTTCGCGAACTCCCCTATCTTCATCATCAAAATACTCAACAACTTCTAAAAGAAGTCGCTGAATATCATCTTCAGGTAGATCATTACTTGTTGGCATTACTTTTTTCCTGAAGGTCTAACATCAATGTGATGTTTCTTTTTATTCTTATTAACAGTAGCATAGAATACACTTTTACCTTTTTCTTCTCCATACTCTTTTTTCATATTACTCATTACCTTTTCGCCCTTGCCCTTGAAGTATTTACTAAGGGGCATAATAACCTACTTCTTTGAAGTTCCCATTACGCTATCGTAGATACGTTCGAGAATCCCTTTAGATGGGGCAGTATCTACTGGGTTTGATTTCTTCTTTTTCTTCTCTTCCTCTTCTTTACGTCTGCGTTCGTTTTCAGAAGCAGCATAATCTTGAATACGCTTCACAGGATCAGAAGATGATTTCTCTTTAGCCGCTTTAACAGCAGTGCCAGCGGCTGACATTCCTGTAGCAACAGTCTCATCTTCTTTCTTCTTTTTCTTTTCCTGCATCCCAAAAGGCATTAGTTAATCCCCAGTTCTCTTTCTAATTCCTCGGTTTGAGGATTGGTATTAACTTCAATAGGGATAGCAGAATCTGATCTAGAGGTTATCTTAGCTTTAAGTTCTTGCTCTCGTTTCAAATTCTCTTGGAAATCACGAATGGCTTTGGCCCTTTCCTTATCTTCTAATTCAAGCTGTTGCTGTTTCACAGGCCAAGGAATATGACGCCGCCCAATTGGTGAACTAGATGGAGTTGGAGCTACTAATCTTTCTGGAACAACATTAGGCTTTAATAAGTTATTAAGAAGTTGTTCCCTTTCATAATTCGCACGCTCCAATGCAATCTTTAATGTCTCACAAGACTTGCATGGAACTTCACGCAATCTCTTCTTTCGCTCGCTATATTCATACCGAATGTCGAGCAGTTCTTTGACCCATTGGAACATTATCGTCTCCCTCGATGATACTTTCGAACGACTTGCATTGTAGATGTACTTGATTCAATTGTATTCATATTACGATAAAATGCAGTCCAATCATTAGTGTTCTTCAAAGTCTCTAATAACTTCTGCTGTCTTTGAACATTAATGAATTCATCTGCACTCTCAGTGAAATAACTCTCAGCCGAATCCAATGCATATCGTAACGTATCATAAGGATCATCTCCTGGAAACTCAGCTACATCTTCAGGAGGCTTTCCATCTTTACCAGCTTTAGCATAAAAGCAAGATTTAATAGCTTCTGACATTAAAGGGCATGACTTAAAGATCTGTAATTTAGGAAGATTATCCTCTACTTCTGGAGGATTAAATAAAGCTAAGTAATTCTGATAGTCTTTAGGACTCTTATTACGAAGAATCCACTGTGCATAACCCTCATCATACACAGGCATTTCATTAGCTGGAAGTATTGGCTTTTCCTTCCAGCGCAGATACTCATGGACTAGCATCTTACCGGCTAAACGAGAGCCAGTAGTATTAACTGATAAATCAATTGGTCTACCAAGTTCAGTTTCAATCTGCTCTTGAATTGTATGTTCTTGCCCGCGATCTTGAGAAGCAGACTTGCAAAATTTAACTGATCTTGGTTGATCTGAATCAACAAACCATTTGAGCTCTGGAGCCCATGCAGAAATCTTAGTTTTGAACCAATGTAACTCTCTATATAAATAAACTCGACCACTTGGTGCTACAGCAAAGAATCCAACGTAGCACATTGCTTCATATCCCCAGTCACCTATTACAAACTTAGGCCACCAATGGGGAACAGCAAAATCATCAATTACATGTAATGCATTCTCTGGTTCATCAGGATATAATCTATCTCTAAACTCATCATAAACTTGACCAATAAATGCATCCCAATTTCCTAACTTAGCTTGCTTCTCTGCTTCAGGAAGAGCTTCGAGTGAAGTTCCATATGTCTTATCTAAGTGTGGATTATCTCTAAAAGTAGCATGAATGTAAATTCGTTTATTTCCACCACGACCAACAATAATAACATTACCTTCTTTAGCCGGATCAACAAATCGTTTCTTAACCCAAGTATGCCCGATATTACCAGGCATTCCCCCTGCACGAATAACAGCTGGTAATCCAGATCCTTCTGGAGAACGAGTACGAGTAAATCCAATATATAAATAGATCCACTCAGTTGCTGATGTTAACTCATCAGGTGAGAATAAGTTAATTTCCATTGAGTCATATCTGTGAACATCGTCTTCTGTTTCACAGTGACCAAGGAATATAGTAGCACCAGCATTACCTCTTAATCCTGCTCCGTATTGATCTGGGCTTGGGAATGTCCAAGCCATATCTTGCCCGTTCCAAGTAGCTCCGAACTTTGGATAAATTTGCTTTGTTCTTGGAACGACTTCGTTCTTGAGTTCAGGGAAGGTTCGGCGCAAGAAGAGTTGCTTGAACCTTGGGTTCTCATACCATCCTCGGACGATGGGATACATAACCAAGGTCTCTGTCTTTGCACTACCAGCTCCCCCACCGTAGAATCCTTCCTTGATTGTATCAGGTAAAGAAAGAAATAACTCTTGCTTCGGAAAAGGTTTCCAGGTTATGTTTTCAATATCCTTAGCACCTGGAATAAGAAGATCAACCATTAGAATCTACACGATGATTAAGTGAATCCCATTCAGCCGCTAACTTAGTATCGTAATGATTTAATTTATAACCAGGTCCATTATAGACTCGAGCAAACTTAGCCCACTCATGATTTTGTAATATATCAACCAAACCCATATTACTAACCATATGGCAGAATGCTTTAACATTGGGTTCAATAGCAGATCTAAGATTAGTTGCCATTGAAACAGCACTAGTATATTTACAAATCTTATAATTAAATCCCATAATTTGAAATAATCCCCAGCTTGCAGATGCATAAGCATTAGAAGAATTTAATAAAGCCGCTCTATCAAATTGTATCTGCCTAGCTAATTTAGTGGGAGGATACTTTGAACGATCCCACTGGGGATAACTAAGTTCCGGATTAGACTCATCATATATATGATTAGTAAGCTTAGAAAAGATATGAGGCTCAAATAAAAATGCATTAAGATCACCCGAGCCGCTTTCTACTCTAGCAACGGCCTGAATGATTTTGGGATCTATTCCTAATTCATCTCCACAGGAAATACAATCAGAAAGATTAATCATTAAACCCTCTTGGCTTCTGTTCGTGTAATTTCAATATTCTTTACGTTACTACCATGACATCTTGGGCATTTACCTGTCTCAGCAGGTTGTTGCCATGCATGATTACAATCATAACATAAGCGTCTAACAATAGTTCTTAAATCAAGTTTCTGAACTGACTCCATAAACTCCTAACTAACTGTAATTGTAAAGTTCGTAGCCGCAATGACAACAGTGAACGTGGTAACTCCGACTAAATCATACTCAAGCGGAGGGCTAGTCATATCACTATTGACTAAGTGAAACATCAGAACTGATCTTTCAATATCAACAGAGAATGACTTGATTCCAGAAATAACCTTAGCCGTTGCCTGAAAGCCAGGCCCATACTTCGCCGTTACTGTTGCTGATCCGCTTGGCATCTTGACTCTCTACTTTCGCCCTGAACGGGGTTGATGTCTGTTATTTCTCACATGGAATATTTGTATGGTAATACATTGAATCAAGATAGACTCGTCTTTCACAGGTCTGAGTCTTATTGTTGCGCCAGACTTCAGCTTCCACAGGACCATGCTTCTCAACTCGCACGAGTGAATAAGTCGTAGCACAGCCGCTAGCCGCTATACAAAGAAGCAGAATAAGAAGAATGATAATTCTCATGGTAATAAAACATTAACAATATAATACTTACTATTAATAGGATTAAAAAATAATTTAGTAACATATCCAGCACCTAAAGATACTGGAGATACAGGAATGCTAATATTACCACCAGAAATAAAAAATATAAGATCCACACCCATTAAGAAATTTAACTCATGATATCCTTCTATAGGTGGAATTATATTCTGAATATCTCCAGCCGTACTAATAATTGTTAAGATAGTTGATGGAGTAATTGTTAAAGTAGCCGGAATTGTACTTACACTGTTCATTTGTCTACTCTGAGCTGGCAAGAACTTGTTAAAGTCTGTATTCATTTATTACCTCGTGAGTAAAAGGATGATCACTAGAAGCAACGAGACAGAACAAACTGTTCGTTCTTTAAGGATTGCCCAGATATCTAAACCTAATGCAATTAGTAAAACGAGTAATGGTAAATTAGGATTCATTAATGATCTCTCTTCAGATATACACCAACAGGTCCGGCTGAAGTACAACGAATAAATCCACCAGCAACTTCTGCTTGTCCTGCAGCAGTTAATGCTAATGGTGAATTCACTGTGAATCCAACCGTGTCAGACTGTTGGAATGTAGCCGCTACTGTGCTACAATATAGCAAACATTTAGTTGCTGGAAGTGCATAAACAACATTCTGGATTAAGTTGTGAACATCACCAATCGTTAAGGCTTCTGTTGGCATGTTATCCTTCTGGCTTCTTAGCCGCTGTATTTACAGATGCTGCATTTACTGTAGCTACAGATTGAGCCAATAACGCTGCAGTCTTCTTCATATCTTCAATAGTTTCTTTTAAGATTGCTCTTTCAGTAATTAAAGACTGCTGCTCCATTATAGCTTTAGTAGCTGCACTATTCACATGACCTTTAATAACTTCAGCCGTCTCAGCTACTTTGTCAAGTTTAACTCTATTACCCCATGCTGTGATTACATTAACTAATACTGCACCAATTGCAGCTACTAATAAAAGTACTTCCGGCATGGTGTACTGCAAGTTTACTCCTTGACAACTAGGGTTTGAAAGTGAGACTCACTAATTATCTGAGGAGCGTAAACTATAACTTGTGGTTGTGTCTTACCTTCATTCTCAGGACGAGATTGAACGACTTTATTCATTTCAGCCGCTATTGCAGCAAGTTTCTCAGGCTTCTGCACATCTGAAATGCGTAATTTCAATTCCTTGAGTGCATCTGCCATGATGCCAGCGGCTTGTTTGCGAACAGTACCAATAGCAATCTTATCTTCTAGATCACTAATGATATCGTCTGTCTTAGGTGGGAGAGATGGAGAGGTAGTGCTTGAAGATGTTCTTCGGAGTCTATTCAATAGATTGAGAGGAGACTCAATTCTTTCTTGGACTTCTTCATCTGATAGAATCATATAGCCTCTCTATACCATCTTTTGTGATACACCACTCCCATCGCAAAAGAAGGATAACACAATCCACAGAGTGGGTCAAGGCCGGAAGCATCACAATCCTTAGCATAATTGCTGCTAGTGGATGAAGATTTCAACTATTGAAAGATTCAGAATTGATGGTACCGGATATATGGAACCAGATATATAACCTTTTTCTAATATGGAATTCTCAATGTTGAATGTCTATATTGCTTTGTTCCTCCGCAATTCTCGTGCCATGATGGAACCACTACATATGGATGGTAGGGGGGATGATGCCGCTATATGTAGTATGTGACGTTTATTATTTGTCATGTGACAATCTTTGTCGCGTGATGGCCCTACATCTTGTGCCCCCGCCAGCACAACCCCAATAGATAGTATTAGAACA
>Ga0180084_1000035_pt1 | contig 7295 bp, 6 predicted proteins | sample EasRiv0_2_16_10D_FD_121777 | JGI IMG/M metagenome (GOLD analysis project Ga0180084, IMG submission 121777) | Soil microbial communities from meander-bound floodplain in the East River, Colorado, USA - East River metaG ERMLT660_2_16_10D | ecosystem: Environmental > Terrestrial > Soil > Floodplain ...
AAGAGCATTGGTGCCCGGGGCCGGACTCGAACCGACACGGCCTTGCGGCCAGGGGATTCTAGGACCTGATACGCTGATTTTACGCAGCAATCAGCAGCAAAGCACAGCAATAATTACAGGGACTTACCGATACAGCACTTACTGCCGACTGTTGCTGACAGCCTTCACGCTTGCCCCATTGCGAGCAGCGCCTACGACCAACAAAAACCCCGCTGAAGCGGGGTCTGCGTGAGTGCTGCTGAGCCTACGCCTGTTCGCGTGAGGTCAAACGTGCCAAAGACTCGGTCCTGTCGGTCGTTCTGGTTCGCAATAGCCCCAATGAGTGGGCCAGGCGGACGGGTCCGGGAGAACGTTTCTGAACGATCTGCCTCTGTTCCGATTCGATGTACGTGCGCTCTCTGATGTGTTCCCAGGCCGTAAACGCCGGCTCCCTATTCCTAACATGGCGCTGCGCCACATCGCAAAACTGGCATTTTCGATAAATATGGTGAAACCTGAAGTCATATATCCATCTGTGTTTGAATAAACAGGGCATCGTGGTTTTCCTTCAGCGCGCCAGCAGAGCAGCAGCTTGCAGCTTCTTCCGTCTCGTCACATAACCCAGCAACCCAAGACCAGCGAGCATCATGGCGTAGATTTCGGGTTCGGGGATCGCGGCCACGTTGAGGTGAGTTTGGATCCCGAACCTGGACGAAGCACCGACACCGGCGAGGTCGTACGCAGTGAACTCAATCAGATTCAACGTCAGGGAGTCGGCCAAGTTCAAGCCGCTGGCAACAAGATAGAACGGGTCCGTACTAGCGCTACCACCCGGCACGAGAGAGACCGAGAGGCTCGCTACGGCCCAAATCAAACCTCCGTCAGTCGAGAAACGTGCGGAAGCCAGGTTGGTGTAAAGCCCGTCGGCGCTGTCCTGCACCGTCAACCGAGCAAAGATGTTGCTCGTCTGGCCAAGAACCGTTGACGAAGCAAAATAGGCGGAACCATCTACCGACACCTGGGGGTTGGAAAAGACTTGCGCGTGAGCGCTTGATGCCAGCGCAAAGAATATCGAAACAATAAAGATTCTTTTCATCTTGAATCCCTCCTGCAAGAAACTACGCTAACTTCCACATGGCGCCAGCACTGCTTACTGGGCAAAGTAGATCACTTGGATGGCGTTCCGCTCGCGGGCTGAACGTCCCGCAGCCCGTAGGAGCTATATCCTGACTTAGGAGGGAATGTGATCTATGTCACTGTCCAAGCGATCGGAAGCTTACATTTGAAACGCCGGCGGCTTGTTCATGCAGCCCTGCGGTGCTTCTGCTGCTCTACCATCCAGGGGAAAAATGCCTGTTCGTCAAGTGCGCTCAATTACTGACGATACCTGCCAGCAAGTGTGCCAAATGTGTGACAAGAAGCGCAATCGGAAACACTTAGGCGCGCAAACGCATCGCTTATTGATTTTGTTTGGTGCCCGGGGCCGGACTCGAACCGACACGGCCTTGCGGCCAGGGGATTTTAAGTCCCCAGCGGCTACCAATTACGCCACCCGGGCAGCACAACTGGAGGCGGGGGTCGGAATCGAACCGGCGTACACGGCTTTGCAGGCCGCTGCATGACCACTCTGCCACCCCGCCAACGAGACTCTCAAACAGAAAAGGGAAAGCGGAACCGAAACTGTCCACCTTCCCTGGATTACTGGAGCGGGAAACGAGGCTCGAACTCGCGACCTCAACCTTGGCAAGGTTGCGCTCTACCAACTGAGCTATTCCCGCATTTCGTAACGAAAATTATAGGTCAGGCCCCCTCTCCTGGCAACTGACGCTGTGGCAACTGCTGCGCATGACGTTCCAGGGAAAACCCCGTCGTGATGAGTCGGAACGGCACTAGCCCTTGCGCCATGCCTGCGGCAGGGCAACCTTGAGGTAATACGCCATCGACGCGAGCGTCAGCGCCGCGGCGAGGACTATCAACCACGTTCCCACCTGCTGCGGGTCGAAAGCGCCGAGCGGATCGTGGTAGAGCAGCAGCGGCACCGCCACCATCTGCGAAACGGTCTTGATCTTGCCGAGAAACGATACCGCGATACTTCTCGCTTCACCGATTTTCGCCATCCATTCGCGCAGCGCCGAGATCGTGATCTCGCGCCCGATGATGATGAGGGCAATAATCGCGTCCACGCGCTCGAGCTGGACCAGGGTGATCAGTGCTGCCGCCACCATCAACTTATCGGCGACCGGATCCAGGAACGCGCCGAAAGCAGAGGTCTGGTTGAGCTTGCGCGCAAGCCAGCCGTCGAGCCAGTCAGTGATGGCAGCAGCAGTGAAGATGATGGTCGCCACCAGGTTCTGGTTGGGTCCGGACACCCAGCTCTTCTCGAAGTAGAAGATGCCGACGAACAGCGGGATCAGAATGATCCGCAGCCAGGTCAGCAGGTTGGGCAGGTTAAGCGGCATTGAGAGCCTCTAGCATCATGAAACACGTGTGCGTTGCGAGCCAGAATTGGTGATGGCGCGAAGCAAGGTGCAGCCAATATGTCGATATTGGCAAGACGAGCGACAAAGCGTCCCGCGCAGGGCGGAGCAGGTTCCAAGCGTCGTGTGCTTGGATGGCGCGTCGTAGGGAGGAAGAGGGGCCCCTCTGGGGATCTGACCCCGGAGACGCGCATAGGGCCGGACACGACGCGCTCATGGCCGGTTCCACGGTCGCATCCCCGCAAGCGGGGCCCCTGCTCCACGTTCCACCGGCCCCCCGGAGCGGGACAGGAGAGCGCCAGGAATTGCGCGTTCCTCACACACGCCTTCACGGTCGCATCCCCGGAAACCGGGGCCCCTGCTCCACGTTCCGGCGCGTCGCCGATTCTGGCCGCAACCCTTAGGGGCTGGCGCGAATTTTGGCCCATGGCATTGTCGCCGTCCATTTGCTTAATGCGGGCTAAGCGGCGTGTCCGGCTTCGCGCCCTGAGCCAAAATCGTGCCAGCGCATCGCGCGTTTCATGGTGTTAGAGGCTCTCTAATGCAGCTCATGATAAATCTTTTCAGCCAGCATGTGGCTGATGCCCTCGACTTGGGCGAGTTCATCGACGCTGGCTGCCTGCAACCCGCGCAATCCACCGAAGCGGGCCAGCAGCTTCTGGCGGCGCTTCGCGCCAATACCCGCAATATTCTCCAGCGGTGAGCTGCGGCGCGTCTTGCCGCGGCGGGCGCGATGGCCCTGGATCGCGAAACGGTGCGCTTCGTCGCGGACCTGCTGGATCAGGTGCAGCGCGGGGTGGTCGGCTCCCAGCACAATGGCATCGCGACGACCGGGGACGAGCAGCTGTTCCTGGCCCGGCCGGCGCGCCTCTCCTTTGGCCACGGCGGCCAACGCCACGTCGCTCAGGCCGAGCTCCTCGAAAACTTCGATCGCCACCGCCAGCTGCCCCTTGCCGCCGTCGATCAGGACGAGATCCGGCATCTTGCCCTCCCCCGCGACGAGCTTGCGGTAGCGGCGGGATAGTGCGTTGCGTAGCGCCGCATAGTCATCACCGGGTGTGATGGCGGCGCGATGAACGGCGCCACGCGTCCGTTCGATCGCGCCGCGGTCGGGCGGCGATCTATCGTCCGCACCGACCGGTATGTTATAGCGCCGGTATTCGCCGTTTTGCAGCGCCGACCTGTCATAAACCACGCACGAGGCGACAGCGGCCTCCCCCATGGTATGGCTCACGTCGAAGCACTCGATGCGCTGCGCGGTGTCCGGCAACTCGAGCACCTGCTGCAATGCCGTCAGGCGCGCTTCCTGGGTCGCGAGCAATCCCAGCGCCTGCCCAGCGCCGAGTTCGGCGTTCCGCACGGCCATTTCCAGCCACGCCTTGCGTGCGCCCCCTGGATTGACAGATATCCGCACCTTGCGACCCGCACGCTCCGCCAACAGCTGTTCGAGGGGCCGGACCTCCAGTCTTGCCCCAACTACGATCTGCGGCGGCACGCCGTGCTGCAAGTAATGCTGCTGCATGAAAGCCTCCAGCACCTGCTCCGGACTGCAGTCATCGGCGTTGCGTGGATAGAAATTCTTGTCGCCGAGATGCCGGCCGCCACGGATCATCGCCAGGTTGACGCAGACGATGCCGGCGGCGCGCCCACAGGCAATCACGTCGGCATCCTCGGCCCTCCCGCTCACGAATTGCTTTTCCCGCACATTGCGCAGCGCCGCGATCTGATCGCGAAACGCGGCCGCATCCTCGTAGTGCGTGCGATCGGAAGCGGAGTTCATGCGCGCGGCCAGCCGCTCAATCACTTCGTCCTCCTTCCCCGACAGGAAGAGCGCGGCTGCGGCGACGTCTTCGGCGTAGGCGCTCTCGCCGACGAGTCCGACGCACGGCGCCGTGCAGCGCCGGATCTGGTACAGCAGGCACGGTCGGGAACGGTTGCTGAACACGGAGTCCTCGCAGGTCCGGATGCGAAAGGCCTTCTGCAGGAGATGAATGCTCTCGCGCACCGCGCCCGTATTGGGAAACGGCCCGAAGTAGCGGTGGCGCCTGTCGAGGCTGCCGCGATGGAACCCCAGGCGCGGGAAACGATGGCTGCTCAGCATCAAGTAAGGGTATGACTTATCGTCACGAAACAATATGTTATATCGTGGAGTTAATGTCTTTATTAAGTTATTTTCGAGGAGCAGCGCCTCCACTTCGGAGCGCGTGACCGTCGTCTCCAAGGCTGTCACCTGGCCCAGCATGAGCTGGATGCGGGGCGCCAGGCCGCCCGCCTTCTGGAAGTAGGAGGCGACTCGCTTCTTCAGGTCGAGTGCCTTGCCGACGTACAGCACCTCGCCTGCGCCGTTCAGCATGCGATAGACGCCCGGCAGGTGCGGCAGACTGGCGATAGCGGCTGCGGGGTCGAACACGACGGGTCCTGGGGGTGCCGCCAGCGGTCGTCACCCGCGGCTATCCGCTCTGCGCGTGACGGTGACGAGCAAAATGCCTGCGCATGGCTGCAAGCACGCTCCGGAACGTTTCCGGGGCGAGGCGCTTCGACTGCATATTATAGCGGCCACAGTGCTAAAATTACGCCCCTTTTTCGGACAGCGTGGATAAATGGCTAAAGTACTGGCAACGGAAGTTCGCGCCGGCAACCTCATCGAATGGGACAAGCGCGTCTGGCGCGTGCTCAAGTCCTATCATGTCCACGTCGGCGGCCGCGGCGGCGCCTTCATGCAGGTGGAAATGAAGGACATTGAGTCCGGCACCAAGCGCAACGAGCGCATTCGCACCGAGGACAAGATCGAACGTGCCTACGTCGAGCAGCGCGGGATGCAGTACCTCTACAGCGATGGCGCCAGTTACGTCTTCATGGACCAGGAATCGTTTGAGCAGCTTACCCTTCCGGGCGAGCTGCTCGAGGGGCAGTCGGGCTTCCTCACCCCCAACATCAACGTGCAGGTCAATTTTCACAATGACCGCCCGATCGGCGTGCAACTGCCTCCGACCGTGACGCTCACCGTGGTGGAAACTGAACCCAACCTCAAGGGCGCGACCGCCACCGGCTCTTTCAAGCCAGCCAGGACCGATACCGGGATCACGGTGATGGTGCCCCAGTTCATCAGCGAAGGCGAGCGCATCAACGTCAATACCGACACCGGCGAATACATCGAGCGCGCATAGCAGCCCGGTACTGAAGCAGTCAGACTGCTATCACACCAGTGGCAGCTCGCCGTCCCGCCCGCCGATCCCCGCGATCACGTGCAGCGCGCGCGCGTAGCGGACATCTTCCCGCAACCTGACCATGCCGCCCGGCAGGTGCCTGCCGTGCATGCGGGCAAGCCGCGCCAGGCTGACAGCCGGCATCGCGTAACTCAGGTTGTCGAGCAGGTCGTCCACGGCCTGCAGGCAGTTGCATACGAGAACCATGTCGCAACCGGCGCCGAGCGCAGCGCGGGCACGCTCCGTCACGCCGCCCGCCACTCGGGCCCCTTCCATGCTGAGATCATCGCTGAAGATCACGCCATCGAAGCCGAGCCTGCCGCGCAGAACTTGCTTGAGCCAGACCGTCGAGAACCCCGCCGGCTGGTCATCCACCCTCGGGTAAATCACGTGGGCGGGCATGATGCCGCCGAGACCCGCCTCGATCAGGCGCCGGAAGGGCAGCAGGTCGACCGCTTCGATCTCCTCGTAGGTCCGCTCATCAATCGGAACCTCGTGATGGGAATCGGCGCTCACGTGCCCGTGCCCGGGAAAATGCTTGCCGACTCCGCTCATGCCGGCTTGCTTGAATCCCTGGAGCAGCGAGCGCGCGAGGTCTCCGATCGCGCGCGGATCGGAATGAAAGGCACGATCGCCGATCACGCTGCTCACGCCCCGGTCGATGTCCAGCACCGGCGCCAGGCTCAAATCCACTCCGTGGGCGAGCAGCTCGGCCGCGAGCACAAAGCCGAGCTCCTGGGCCAGGTGCCGCGCATGCTGCTGACCATGATCCCAGACCCTGCCCAGCTCGCGCATTGGGGGAAGTGACGTGAACCCGTCGCGAAAGCGCTGCACCCGTCCGCCCTCGTGGTCGACCGCGATGACGAGCGGCGGGTTGCGCAAGGCGTGGATCTCCGCCGTCAGCGCGCCCAGTTGCTCGGGGCTCGCGTAGTTGCGCGAAAAGAGAGTCACGCCTCCCGCCAGGGGATGGGCGAGGCGCCTGCGGTCCGCTTCGGTGAGCTGGGTGCCCTCGAAGTCGAGCATGACGGGCCCGAGCGGGATGGTTCTCCCCTTCATTCCGCCTCCAGCACCACGCAGGCACAGGCGAGGCTCTGCTCATCGCTGATCGTCAGATGGTGCCTGACGATACCGCGGCTGCTGACGAGCCGCTGCAGGTTCGGATGCAACGCGAATCCGGGCTTGCCCGCCGCGTCCTGGACCACGCTGATGCATTGCAGAGTCACCGGGTAGCGGAAACCGGTCCCCATCGCCTTGGAGAAAGCCTCCTTCGCCGCGAAACGGTTGGCCAGGAACAGTACCGGCATTGCCGTCCGGAGGTAGCCCGGCCACTCGAGCGGTGTCAACACGCGCCGGGCGAAACGCTCCCCGTACTTGTCCTTCAACCGCGCGATGCGCTGCGGCTCCAGGACGTCGATCCCGATGCCGTAGATCATCGCGCGGCGACGAGCAGCGTCTTCATCTCGCGCACGGCCTGCGCCATGCCCACGAATACCGCCCGGCCGACGATGGCGTGGCCGATGTTGAGCTCGCGGATCTGACCGATCGCCGCGACCGGACCGACGTTGCCATAGTTGAGGCCGTGTCCCGCGTTGACGTGCAGGCCCTTGCCGGCGGCGTACTCCGCCGCGCCACG
>Ga0180084_1000037_pt1 | contig 7210 bp, 5 predicted proteins | sample EasRiv0_2_16_10D_FD_121777 | JGI IMG/M metagenome (GOLD analysis project Ga0180084, IMG submission 121777) | Soil microbial communities from meander-bound floodplain in the East River, Colorado, USA - East River metaG ERMLT660_2_16_10D | ecosystem: Environmental > Terrestrial > Soil > Floodplain ...
CGCTCGGCGCCTGCGGTGCGCTCGAGGCGTGGCTCACGATCGCGATGCTCCGCGAGGGCTTCGCCGCGCCGACCCGCTGCCTCGAGCGCGTCGACCCGCGCTGCGAGGGCCTCGACCACGTGATGGGCGCGCCGCGCGCGCTCGCCGCCGAGTTCGCCGCGAGCCACAACTTCGCCTTCGGCGGCGTCAATACGGCGCTCGTGCTGCGAGTCGGCGACGACTAGCGCGAGGCACGCGCGGCGCGCGCCTACGCCTCGCCCCGCCGGAAGACCGCGCACTGGCGCGGGCCGGGGAGCTCGAGGCTCGGCTCGTCGGCGAGCCACCAGCGCAGGAGCTCCGCGGCCTCCGGCCAGGCCCGGCGCGGACGCGTGACGCCTGGTGCGGCGGGCTCTAGGGCGAGCTCGAGAGGCTCGCCGTCGCCGTCGGCCGCGAGGAGCCAGGCGACCGCGTAGCTCGCGACCGGCTCGTCGACGAGCGGGGCGAAGGTCGGGGCGAGGGGCACGTCGCCCTGGACGAGCAGCAGAGGGCGCGCGGGCTCGCGCTCGAGGTGCGCGAGGGCCTCGATCCAGCCGCTCGCGAGCGTGTCCTCCTGCGCGGCGAGGGAGCTCGACGCGCGCCGGTTCCCGGTCGCGATCGAGTAGAGCGCGGCCTGGGCGTTGTGGACGGTGTGGCTGAACTTGGCCGGCGAGATCGGCTGCCTCCGCGCCACGGCTTCGATCAGCTCGATCGACTCGTTGATGCTCCCGTGGCGCGACGCGAAGACCGTGCGCACCTCGGCGCGGAGCGGCTCGGGGCAGACGTCGAAGGCTGCGCGCAGCATGATGCGCGTGAGCGGCGTGCAGCGGCGCCGGAGCATGGCGGGCAGGAAGCGGGCGTCGGGCACGCCCTCGCGCCCGAGAGGCCCCGGGGCGGCGGACCAGCCGCGCCAGGCCGCCGCGTCCTCGAGCCCCGGCGCCCAGGCGGCGAAGCCGCGCACCCGGACGGCGAGGGTCACGCGGACTCCCCGAGGACGAGTGTGCAGTTGTTGCCGCCGAAGCCGAAGGAGTTCGTCATGACCCGCGCCGGCGGCGCGGCGCGCGCGCGCTCGCCCTTCGCCGCCAGGCGGAGCCAGGGGAGCGCCGGGTCGCGGACGCCGTCGAAGGCGTGGGGCGGGAGCAGGAGCTCGGCGCCCTCGCGGCCGCGCAGTACGAGCCAGCAGAACGCCGCCTCGAGGGCGCCGGCGGCGCCGAGCGTGTGGCCGACGAGGGGCTTCGTCGAGCTGCACGGCACGCGCTCCCCGAAGAGCGCCGCCACCGCGACGCTCTCCATCGCGTCGTTGAGCGGCGTCCCGGTGCCGTGGAGGTTCAGGTACGCGATGTCGTCCGCCCCGCAGCCGGCGTCGCGGAGCGCCGCCTCCATCGCCTCGCGCGCGCCGCGCCCCTCCGGGTCCGGCGCCGACATGTGGTGCGCCTCGCTCGACTCGCCGGCGCCCTGGAGCTGGATCCCGCCCGGCTCGCCGGTCACGAGGAAGAGCGCCGACGCCTCGCCGAGGGTGATGCCGGCGCGGTTCGCGCTCATCGGGTTCGTGACCCCGTCGGCGATCGCCTGGAGCGCGCCGAAGCCGCCCGCGGTGAGCCCGCAGAGCGAGTCCGTCGCGCCGGCGATGACGGCGTCGCACGCGCCGAGGGCGAGGAGCGAGCGCGCGGAGGCGAGCGCCCGCGCGCCGGACGAGCAGGCCGTCGAGAGCGTGTAGGCGGGGCCGCGCAGGCCGAGGAGCTCGGCGACGAAGCCGGCGGCGCCGCCGAACTCGAGCTGGTCGTAGAAGAACGTCGGCGAGAGCGACTGCGTGCGCACGTGGTGCGCGATGGCGGCCTCGGCGTCGCTGACCCCCGACGTGCTCGTCCCGAGCACGACGCCCACGCGGCCGGGCCCGAAGCGCGCGAGGGCCGCTTGCACGGGCTCCTCGATCTGCCCGAGGGCGGCGAGGGTCAGCGCGTTGTTCCGGCAGGCGTAGCGGGCGAGGGCGGCCGGCACCTCGGGGAGCGGCTCGCGCACCGCGCCGACGAGCAGGGTGCGTCCCGGGGCGAGATCCGAGCGCTCGCTGAGCCGCGACGAGTCACCGGCGGCGAGGCGCCGCCACGTGTCGGCTGCGCCCGCGCCGAGGGAGCTCACGAGACCGAGCGCCGAGAGCGAGCAGGGCCGCCGCGCCATGGCCCATAAGATACCGGTCGCGCGCCCAAAACGAGCGCGGAGGGTGCAGCGACGCACCCTCCGCGCAGGGACCGTCTCTCGCGCCGGTTAGAAGCCCGGCGAAGTGCCGAAGTTGAGCGTGGTACTCACGGCCGGGAGCGCCTTGTCGAGCGCCTCCTGGCGGATCAGCGCGTCGTTGTACGAGGCCGACCGCAGGTAGGGAGCACCGCGCCAGCGCTCGACCGTGGTCAGGCGGCGGGACTCCTGCTTCGCGACCGGGGCGCGCTCGGTCCGCGCGTCGGTCTTCGCGTCTTCGGCGAGGGACGGCGCGGAAGCGAGCAACGTGGCGAAAGCGGCGATGGCAGTGATGGTCTTCATGGAAGATCCCTCCTCTGGGCGATGCCCCGTTTAGAGCAAGGGATGTGCCAGCGCGCCGCGGCGCTCGCGCGCGCGCTGCGGGCGTTTCGGCGCTCCCGCAGGCCCCGCGCTGCCGCTCGAGGCTGCGATGCCCGGGTGCACCGCCAACCGAGGCTGCGGCAACGGCGCGCTCCCGTCTCGGAAGCGGGACGGCTCGCGGCTTCGAGCTAGCTCGGGTCGGGGGAGCTCGGCGCGTCCGGACCCGGCGCGAACGGGGCCTGCGGCCCGCGTCCCTTGCGGCGCCCGCGGCGGCGGCGGCGCCGGCGGCGGGGCCCGAAGCCCGGCTCGCCCGCTCCGTCGCCGTTCGTCACCGGTCGCCCGAAGTCCCCGGGCTCGGCGCGAATCGTCTCGCCCTGGAACGGCGCCGGCGCGCCCTCGAGCCGGGTCTCGGCTTCGCGATTCTCGAACGGTGCCGCGGCGCCCTCCGGCCGCCGGCCGCGCCCGCGGCGTCCGCCGCGCCGGCGCCCGCGCCGGCGGCCGTCTGCATCGGCGCGCTGTGCGGTCGGCTCGACGGCGGGGCGCTCCGGACCGCGCGGATGCGGTCGACCCGGGCGGCGCGCGAATCGCTCGCTTCCCGGCCGCCGCTCGCCGCGCCGTCCCGCGGTGCGCCCGCGCACCGGGCGGCCGTCGCGGCCGCGCCGGAGCGCGCGCCGGGGCGGGACGAGGGGCTCGAAGAAGCTGTCCGGTCGCTCGGTCGAGCCGCGGCAGCGGTCGCACAGGCCGCAGGGGCCTTCGACCTCCTCGCCGAAGTAGCTGGCGAGGAAGGCGGCGCGGCAGGCGCTCAGGTCGGCGTAGTCCGCCACTGCTTCGAGCCGCCGCGCGTCCTGCGTGCGCAGCGTCTCGAACTGGCTCGCGAGCTTGCGCGCCTCTTCCTCGATCTGGTCGGCGGCCACCGTCACGTACACCGCCTCCTGGTCGAAGCGGACGAGCGTCGCCTCCTCGAGCAGCGCGAGGAGTGCGCCGGTCGTGCGGGTGCCGAGGTTCGCCGAGAGGGCGAGCGCCGAGACCGAGGGCGTCTTCTCCTCGCCGGCCCACGCCGCGAGAGCGCGGCCGAGCTTGTAGAGCTGCTCGGGCCGCACGCGGCTCTTCGAGAGCAGCGCCTCGTGGATCTTCCGGTCCTCGGGCGCGTAGAGCAGGATGCAGTTCGCGCGGCGCCCGTCGCGGCCGCCGCGGCCGGCCTCCTGCACGTACTGCTCGAGCGAGCCCGGCGCGTGGAAGTGCAGCACGTAGCGGATGTCGGGCTTGTCGATGCCGAGGCCGAAGGCGCTCGTCGCGACCATCACGGTGCGGCGGCCGCGGCGCATGAAGCCGTCCTGGTTCTTCCTGCGCTCGGCGGAGGACATCTTGCCGTGGTAGCGGTGGCTCGGGACGCCGAAGCGCTGCAGGATGGCGTAGAGCTCGTCCACCTCGCGGGTCGTCGAGCAGTAGATGATGCCGGGCCGCCGCACGCGGAAGGCGAGCCGCAGGAGCGCCCGCAGCCGCGCGCCGTCGCTGCAGCGCAGCACGTCGAACGCGAGGTTCGAGCGGTGCGGCGAGCTCGAGACGACGACCGTGTCCTCCATGCCGAGGAAGCGCTGGATGGCGTCGCGGACCTTCGGCGTGGCCGTCGCGGTGAGGGCGAGCACCGGCGGGCGACCGAGCAGCCGAATGCGCTCGCCGAGCTGGATGTACGCGGGGCGGAAGTCGTAGCCCCACTCCGAGATGCAGTGAGCCTCGTCGACAGCCGCCAGCGAGACGCCCGAGCGCTGCAGCGCGCCGATCACCTCCGCGTTGAAGAGGCTCTCCGGCGTCGTCAGCACGAGGAGCGGGCCGCCGGCGGCGACCCGCGCGATCGCCGCTGCGCGCTCGCGCCCGCGCACCGTTCCGTCGAGCCGCACGCACGGCACGTCGAGCGCGGCGAGCTTCTCGCTCTGGTCGCGCATGAGTGCCAGGAGCGGCGAGATCACGAGCACGGGCTTCGGCAGGATCATCGACGGGATCTGGTAACAGGCGCTCTTGCCGAAGCCTGTCGGGAGCACCATCAGCACGTCGTGGCCGGCGAGCACCTCGTCGAGCACGCGCTTCTGCTCGGGGTGGAGGCGCTGGATGCCGAGGCGGAGCGCCGCCCGGCGGACCTCCTCGGAAACGTCGAGGTCGCCGATCGTGTCGCCTTCCTCGTCGTCGTCCTCGTCGTCCTGCGCGACCTCGGGCGCCGAGACGCCGAGCTCGGCGAGGAGCGTGTCGCGGTCGACCTGGCGGAGGGCTTCGAAGACGGCGGAGCTCTCGAGCTCCTGGAACGCCTCGTCGTCGTCTTCCGAAGCGTCGGCATCGAGCCCCGACGCGAGCGCCGAGCGGTCGGTCCCGTCGAGAGCCTCGGACGCCTTGGCGTCCGCCCTCGGCTTTCGCGGCCCGCGCGTGCCCGACTTCCGCACCGCCATGCTCTGCTCCTCGGCCCGCCTCGCGGGCGGGCGCACGGGCGCCGCCTCGCAGGCGGACGTGCCGTCACCGCGCCGGGAGCCACGGGCGGGCGGGAAGCTCTGGTCCCGCGGCCCATGCGGCCCGGCGAAGCTCCGCCCGGGGTTTCCCGCGCGCCCACCGTCCGGAGTGGACCGTCCTCGAGGGAGGTCCGTCGCAGTGGGCGTGCCGCTCGGCGCTCGGTCGGCCCCGGCGGGCGCTCGCCCCAGTGAATACACCATCCGCCAGCCGGGCGCTTCCGCCACGCCAGGGCCGGCTCCGGCACTAACGGGAGGCCGACCCTTCCCCCGCGGGGGCCCGGGCCGCTCCTGTGGCTCGAGGCTGGCCGACGTCGCCTCCGGAAGGGCGGCCGGCGCCGCGGCTACACTCGCGCCATGGCGGCGCCGGTGCCCCACGTGGCGATCGTCGGGGCAGGCTTCGGGGGCCTCCGCGCCGCCCAGGCGCTCCGCCAGGCGCCGGTTCGGGTCACGCTCGTCGACCGGCGCAACTACCACCTGTTCCAGCCGCTGCTCTACCAGGTGGCGACGGCCGGGCTCGGCCCCGAGGACATCGCCCACCCCGTGCGGGCGATCTTCCGGCGCCAGCAAAACTTCGAGTTCCGCCTCGCCGAGGTGACGGGGCTCGACCTCGCGCGGCGGACGCTCCGGACGACGACCGGCGAGCTCGGGTTCGACTTCCTGATCCTCGCGCCGGGGGGTACGAGCAGCTTCTTCGGGCTCGACACCGTCGAGGCCAACGGCCTCCCGCTGAAGGACATCGAGGATGCCGTCGCGATCCGGAACCAGGTGCTCCGCATGTTCGAGACGGGGGTGCAGGAGCCCGACCCCGACCGCCGCCGCGCGATGCTGACGTTCGTCGTGGTCGGCGGCGGGCCGACGGGCGTCGAGTGCGCCGGCGCGCTCTCCGAGCTGATCCGCCTCGTCCTCACGAAGGACTTCCGCGGCCTGAACGTGAAGGACGTGCGCGTCATCCTGCTCGAGGCCAGCGACCGGCTCCTCGCCGCCATGCCCGCGAAGCTCGGCGAGGCGACGGCCGAGATCCTCTGGAGCAAGCACGTCGAGGTGCGCTTCGGCGCGAGCGTGAGCCGGTTCGACGGCGCGCGCGTGTCGCTCCAGGGCGGCGAGGTGATTCCGGCCCGCACGCTCGTGTGGGCGGCCGGAGTCCAGGCGTCGTCCCTCGTCGCGGGGCTCGGCGAGCGGGGCCCGCAGGGGCGGGTCCGGGTCGAGGAGACGCTCGAGCTGCCGGGACACCCGTGCGTGTACGTGATCGGCGACGCCGCGTGGCTGCCGGACGCCGACGGGACGCCGCTCCCCATGATGGCCCCGGTCGCCGAGCAGCAGGCGCGCTGCGCGGCGGCGAACATCGTGCGCAGCGTGCGCGGCGAGCCACAGCGGCCGTTCCGCTACCGCAACCGCGGGACCATGGCGACGATCGGCCGCAACGCCGCGGTCGCCCACGTCGGCGGCTTCGCCTTCGCGGGCTTCTTCGCCTGGGTGGCGTGGCTCGTGCTCCACATCGTCCTCCTGATCGGCTTCCGGAACCGGCTCGTCGTGCTGATCAACTGGGCCTACGACTACTTCCTCTACGACCGCGCGGTGCGGCTGATCCACGCGCGCGAGATCCACACCGGGCCCGCGGAGGCGCGGCGGCCGGCGCGCGAGGCGAGCGCGGCCGGCGCCGGGTGAGCCAGCCTGCCGAGCGCGTCCGCCTCGCCGGGGCCGAGGACCCGCGGGCCGCGCCCTTCCGGGCGCTGCGCGAGCCGCGCGCCCTCGCGGCGGCAGGCCTTTTCGCGGCAGAGGGACGGCTCGTGCTCGAGCGCCTGCTCGCGCCCGGCGCGCGCTTCGGGCTCCGCGCGGTGCTCGCGACGCCGGGCCTCCTCGACGCGCTGGCGCCCGCCCTCGCGGCGTGCCCCGGGGCGACCCCGTGCCTGGAGGCGTCGGAGGCGGAGATCGCGGAGGTGGTCGGGCACGCGCTCCACCGGGGCGGCGTCGGCCTCGCCGAGCGCGGCTCCGCGCTCGCTCCCGAGGCGGTCGTCGCCGGAGCCCGCGGCCGGCCGCTCCTCGTGCTCGAGCGCGTCGCCGATCCGGACAACCTCGGCGCGCTCTTCCGGAGCGCGTGGGCCTTCGCCGCGGGGGGCGTCCTCCTCGCCGCGGGCGGCGCCGACAAGCTC
>Ga0180084_1000038_pt1 | contig 7090 bp, 5 predicted proteins | sample EasRiv0_2_16_10D_FD_121777 | JGI IMG/M metagenome (GOLD analysis project Ga0180084, IMG submission 121777) | Soil microbial communities from meander-bound floodplain in the East River, Colorado, USA - East River metaG ERMLT660_2_16_10D | ecosystem: Environmental > Terrestrial > Soil > Floodplain ...
CGCTCTGGATGAAATGCATGGGGACGATCTCGCCCTTGGCGTCCTTGCGCTGCCCGGTTTCCATCGGATGCAGCATCAGGATGCGCACGTCGGCAACATCGCCCTGGAGCGTGGCGCGGATTTTCATCGGTTCAGCCATGATGCCGTCCTCTCCTGGTTGTGCTCTCGATCAGCCGCAGCCGCCGACGGTGATCTTCACTTCCTTCCGGGCGGTGAAATACTTTCCGTCCGCCTTGACCACCGCCCACACGTCGGAGGTCTGGCCCATCTTGATGCGAACCGAGACGTAGCCCTCGCCTCCCCCCGTAACGTCGAACGTCGCCGCCAGCGGAAACGGGTTCTTCTCGGCGACAATCGAAATCTGCTGGGTATTGGGCAACCTGCTCGTGATCGCCACCGGGACCACGGCCCCGTTTTCGGCGATATCCGGCGCGGTGATGATGATGTCCTTGCTATCCGTTGCGCCGGTCGCGCCGAGGCTCTTCATGACGTCAGCCAGGGCTTTCGATTCGAAGCCCGCTTTGTTCCAGTTTGCGGCCAATACCCGGCCGCTGCTGACCAACCCGGCGGCAAAGGCGGCTGCAAACGCACCCGCGCCGCCGGTCAGTTTCAGGAAAGTTCTGCGCGCAATGATCATGGATGATCTCCTCTCCTTTTAGGTAACCCGGAGCACGCGGCGGAGTCGCCGCCTCCCAAATAAAGAAACTGCTGCAAATATTATTGCCACTGCCTCAGCGCGTCCACCACGCGTTCCTTATCGGCCCATAAAAAAATGTGGAGGTGAAGCTGCGGTTCAGCGCGCCCTGGCAATCCAATGACCTGATTTACCGCCCTTTTTTTCGAGAAGCCGGATATTCTCGAGGCGCATGCCGCGATCGGCGGCCTTGCACATGTCGTAGATCGTGAGCAGACCCGCAGCCACCGCGGTCAGCGCTTCCATCTCCACTCCGGTACGCCCGATCGTGGCGACGGTCGCCTCGCACCGCACCGCGCCGGCCTTGCGGTCGAGGGTGAAATCCACGCTGACGTGGGTGAGCGCCAACGGGTGGCACAGCGGGATCAGGTCCGCCGCGCGCTTCGCGGCCTGTACCGCGGCGACGCGTGCGACGCCGAGCACATCGCCCTTCCTCGCGCTGCCGGAGGCAATCTGCCTAAGCGTCGCGGGTTGCATGCGGATACGTCCGGCGGCGCGCGCGACGCGTTGCGTGACGCCCTTGTCGGTGACGTCGACCATCCGCGCCTGTCCGCGCGCGTCGAAATGTGTGAGCCTTTTCAAGTTCCGGATTGCTGCATGGGGCGCGGGGCCCACGATAGGAACTCCCGCGTATCCGAATTATCATATCATCATGCTGTTGCGCACCCTGCTCGCGGCTCTGTTGCTTGCCGTTCCCGGCGCTCTCGCCCAGGGGCTGCCTGACCTCGGCGATGTGGCGCAGTCGGGCTTCACGCCCCTGCAGGAGCGGCGGTTGGGCGAGAGCATCATGCGCGAGATCCGCGCCGACCGCGATTTCTACGATGATGCAGAGGCCACCGACTACATCAACAGCCTGGGTAACCGCCTCGCCTCGCGCAGCACTGAATCGCGCCAGGACTTCGAATTTTTCCTGATCCGCGACAGCCAGATCAACGCCTTCGCGCTGCCCGGCGGCTTCATCGGCGTCAATACCGGGCTCATGCTCGCCGGGCAGTCCGAGTCCGAGGTGGCGGGCGTGCTGGCCCATGAAATCGCCCATGTGACCCAACGTCATATCGCGCGCATGCTGCAGCAGCAGCAACAGAGCAGCATTGTCTCGATCGCGACACTGGCGGCCGCGCTGCTGCTCTCGCGCGTGAATACCCAGGCGGCGGAAGCCGCCATCGCTTTCGGCCAGGCGGGCGCGATCCAGAACCAGCTTAACTTTACGCGCGAGAACGAGCGAGAGGCCGACCGCGTCGGCCTGCAGATCCTTGATCAGGCCGGCTTCGATCCCCACGGCATGTCCGGCTTCTTCGAGCGGCTGCAGCGCGCGACGCGCGTCTACGAGTCCGGCGCGCCGACCTACCTGCGCACGCACCCGCTCACCTTCGAGCGCATCGCCGACATGCAGAACCGGACGGAGGCGATGGGCTACCGTCAGGTCCCCGACAGCCTCGGGTTCCAGTTGATCCGCGCGAAATTGAGGGCGCAGCTCGACGCCCCGCGCGACGCCGTCGCCTTCTTCGAGCAGAGCCTTGCCGAGCGCAAGTTTCTGAGCGAGGCCGCGAGCCGCTACGGCCTGGTCGCCAGCCTGATGCGCGCGAGGGACTACACCCGCGCGCGGGCGGAACTCGAGTCCTTGCGCAAGCTCGCGCCGGCAAACCCGATCGTGGATTCCCTGACCTGCGAGTTCGGGTACCAAGCCTACGGACCGGAAAAGTCGCTCACCTGCTATCGCGAAGCGCTGAAGATCTATCCCTCTTACCGTGCCCTGGTCTATGGCAACGCCAACGCGCTGCTGCAGACGAGTCGGCCCGAGGAAGCGCTGCGGTTTGTCGAGGCACGGCTGCAGGTGATCGCGGACGACTACCGGCTGTACCTGCTGCAGGCGCGCGCGTACGCCGCGCTCAACAAGCGGCTCTCCCAGCACCGCGCCCAGGCAGAAGCCTATGTCCGCATGGGCAATCTGACCGGAGCGATGGAGCAGCTGAGGATCGGCCTGAAGAGCGGCGACGGGGATTTCTACCAGCTGTCGAGCGCCGAAGCGCGCCTGAGGGAGCTACGCAAGCTGGACGACGAAATGCGGCGCGAGGCGGGTAAGCGGTAAACTTAGCGCAACATCTGGACGCAAAGGCGCAAAGCCGCAAAGGAAAAGCAGTACAGGATATTTGTTCAATTTGTCCTCGTTCCTGTATTTCTTTGCGCCTTCGCGTCTTTGCGTCGAGATTTTTTGCGTATATCGGCGTCAATCGGCGTTCATCTGCGGCCAATTCGATGATGGTGCCGCGATCAGGTGCCGTTGAAACTGCCGTGAGGAACGTGGTCTCGGAACCGCAATGACGGTTGCTCTCCAGCGCTTGCGGGACGCGTTGTGGCCGCTGGGATTGGTCGTGGTCGCGCTGCTTCCCGACCCAGGTGCCGCATTTCCGCAGTGGACCTACTACTTCCGGGATATCTCGCTCGCGTTCCTGCCTCTACGCCAGTATCAGGCCAGCGAACTGGCGGCGGGACGATTGCCGTTCTGGAATCCGTACGTGCATGAAGGCGAGTTCATGCTGCCCTCGTTCTACCCGCTCGATCTGCTGCACGTGCTCGACTCGAGCCCGGAGTTCGTGTCCTGGCTCCTCACGCTGCACCTGCCGCTGGCGGCGCTCGGCGCCTACGCACTCGGCCGCTCGCGGGGCATGTCGCAACTCGGGGCTTTCGTGTGCGGCACGGTGTATTCGATCGGCGGCTTCGCGCTCTCGACCCTGAATCTCTATGTGTTCTTGCAGGCGCTCGCGCTGGCGCCGTTCGTGGTGCTGACGTTCGAGCGAGCGGCGACCCGCGGCGGACGCTGGATTGCCGGCGCTGCTCTGGCGCTCGCGATCAGCCTGACGACGGTGGCGCTGGAAATCGTCGCGCAGGCCGTTGCATTGGGGGTGCTGCTCGCCATATGGCGTGACGCACGCGCCGGAGAAGCGACGTCCGAGCTACGTGTTACGGGGGCACGGCTGATTGCGGCGCTGGTTCTGGGTGTTTGTCTGGCGGGCATCCCCGTGGCGGTCACGCTCGGGGTGCTGCCGGAAACCCAGCGCGGCGCGGGCCTGTCCCCCGACGAGGCCGCATCCCTGGCGCTCCCGCCGCTGGCGCTGTTCCAGTTTCTGGTGCCGAATCTGTTCGGTGCGCTGGCCCGGCCGATCGAGACCTGGTGGGGGAGCGCGGTCTTTTCCGATGGCACGCCCTATTTCCTCAGCATTTACCTCGGTGCGCTGGTTATCGCGCTCGCGGTCTGCGGTGGGGCGAGAGCGCCCCGGCGCGAGCGGCTCGTGCTCATCGCCGCGGCCGCACTCGGCGCCTGGTATGCATTGGGACCTGCGGGCGGGCTGTGGAACCTGCTGCATGATTTGCCGCTAGCCAACGCGTTTCGCACGCGCAGCAAGGCGCTGTTTGTCGTCCAGTTCTCGGCGGCGTTGCTTGCCGGGCGCGGCGCGGACCGGCTTGCCGAAGGCAGCGGATGGGGCGTTTTTTCCGCAGTAAGCGCGATCGGTGTGCTGATCGCGGGTGGAATCGCCGCTGCCGGATGGCTCGCGACCGATGACATCGCCGGTTTGCTTCAGCTCGACGCAGGCGCACGCGAGGAGTTGGCGGCGATTCTTCCCGGGGACGCCGCCCGTTGCGCGGTGATCGGACTGCTCGGCGCCGGGCTCGCGATTGCCGTGCTGCGATCGCACCTGCGCCCGTATCTCGCGGCGACGGTGCTCGCGATCGGGGTAGCAGTGGATCTGGCGCGCGCAGGCGTAGGTGTCAACAAGCAGGCGTCCCCGCTGATCTTCCATCAGCTCCCTGAAATCGCGGCCGAGCGCCTGGATGACCTGGCGGGCGGTCGGGTGTTTGCGGTACCCGTCAGCTTCAGCCGGAACTTTCTGGCGTGGTTGAATTCGCGCCAAACCGATACCGACCTGTTCATGACTTACGCGATGCGGCAGCAGCTCGAACCGTACAACAACGTCATGAACCGCGTGGATACCGCGGGGTCGCAGGACCGCACGCGCTTGAGCCCGCTGCTCACATCGCTCGGATGGGCCGGATACGATCCCCGCGACGTGACGCAGTTCCTGCCTGTGCTGCGCCATGCGGCGGTGAGCCGCGTCCTGAGTTTTGACGGTATCGAGCACCCGGAACTGCGCTTGCGGGCAACCGTGCCGGTCGCCATGACCGGGCTTGCCATTCACGTCTACGAGTTGAAGCGACCCTGGCCGCGCGTGCTGGTTGCGTGCCGCGCGCATTGGGCTTCGACGCGGCTCGGCGCGGCGCGGGCGCCTCACGCTGCGACTTGGGACCCCGACCGTGACGTGGCGTTCGAGGATCCCGAAGCCGTGCGCGCGGCGGCATGCAGCAGCGGGCGCGTGCGAACCGTTTCCCTGCTCCCGGACGAAGAGCGCTACGAGTCGGAAAGCGATGGACCCGGATGGCTCGTCGTGCGCTCGACGCACGCACGTGGCTGGCGGGCAACGGTCGACGGCCAGCCGGCGGCGCTCCTGCGCGCGGACGGGCGCCACCGGGCAGTTGCCATTCCCTCGGGTCGGCACACCGTCACGCTTCGCTACGAGCCGCCGTGGCTGTGGCCCGGAGTGGCGCTCACTCTTCTCTCCGTCGCGATTGTCTTTCGGATCCTCGCATCGCGGCGAAGAAAAATGGGCTCAGTCTGAGGCGTTCTTGACAGTCGAGTTCCGCCAACGCATCATCGAACCGAGTCACGCGGGGGTCGGGCAGGCCCCCCGCTTCCAAAGACGCCCCGCGTCCAAGCGCTGCCTTTGCGCGATGTCGCGTACGCAAAGGAGATGACGTGGACAAATTGACCCCAGCCGGGAAAACGCACGAGGAAACCGTTTCCTTTGGCGATGCGCTGCGCGTCTGGATCAAGATCGGCTGCATCGGGTTCGGCGGTCCGGCCGGCCAGATCGCGCTGATGCACCGCATTCTGGTCGACGAGAAAAAATGGATCGAAGAAACGCGGTTCCTGCACGCGCTCAACTTCTGCATGCTGCTGCCCGGCCCGGAAGCGCAAAAGCTCGCCACCTACGTCGGCTGGCTCCTGCATGGCACCCGCGGCGGACTCGCCGCCGGCATCCTGTTCGTGCTGCCGGGTGCGTTCGTGATACTCGGCCTGAGCCTGCTCTATGCGCTCGGGCGCGGCATCTCGATCGTGGACGGCGCATTGTTCGGCATCAAGGCCGCCGTGCTGGTGATCGTGGTCGAGGCGCTGATCCGCATCGGCCGCCGTGCGCTGAAGACCCGGCTGCTGGTCGGCCTTGCCGGGGCTGCCTTCATCGGCATCTTCTTCCTTAACCTGCCGTTTCCCCTGATTGTCGCGGGCGCAGCCGCCATCGGCTTCCTGGTCGCGCAGTCCTCGCCTGGCCCGCTCGGGCTGAAGGCCGGCGCGGAGGGGCTGGCGGAGCCGGTGCCCGGGCGTTGGCGACAGGTGGCGATCGCAACGACGATCGGCCTTGTGCTGTGGTGGTCGCCGGTCGCGCTCGCCGTCGTAATGCTCGGGCCGAATCACGTATTCGTGGACATCGGCATGTTCTTCTCGAAGCTTGCCGTGGTGAGCTTCGGTGGCGCGTACGCGTTGCTCGCCTACATGGCGCAGGAGGCGGTCGAGACCTATCACTGGATGACGGCGCCGGAAATGGTGGACGGGCTCGGGCTTGCGGAAACCACGCCGGGGCCGCTGATCCTGGTGACGCAGTTCGTGGCCTTCCTGGCCGCCTTTCGCGATGCGCCGCCGTTCTCGCCGGTTACCGCCGGCGTTGTCGGCTCTGCGATGGCGACTTGGGTCACCTTCGTGCCGCCCATGCTGTTGATCTTCGTAGCTGCCCCGTTCGTCGAGCAATTGCGCGCCAATCAACGCCTTTCGGGCGCCCTCGCGGCCATCACCGCCGCGGTCGTGGGCGTCATCCTCAACCTCACGGTCTGGTTCGCGTTGCACGTCCTGTTTGCAGGGGTAGAGGAGATGCACACCGGACCGCTGCGCTGGTACGCGTTCGATCCCTGGACGCTCGATCTCAAGACCTCCGTGCTCGCCCTGGCCGCGGCGGTGCTGGCGTTCCGACTGCATCGCGGCCTGATAGAGATGGTGGTGGTCATGGCCGTGCTGGGGATCGCGGTGCGAGTGCTCCTCGGCGCGTGATCAGCTGAGGCGCGTCGCCGCCGGCAGCCGGCGTGACCGGAATCAAGCGGGCATGCAGCCGTTGCCTTGGAGGCAGGGCTGATATGGTATCTTGCGGCATGGAGATTTCGCGCGCGACGACTGCTTCAGGCCTGACAGCAGTGCCGCAGAAGATCGGCAAATACGAGGTCATCAGCGAGCTCGGCAAGGGCGCGACCAGCGCCGTCTACCGGGCATACGACCCGTTCCAGAATCGGCAGGTC
>Ga0180084_1000039_pt1 | contig 7053 bp, 1 predicted proteins | sample EasRiv0_2_16_10D_FD_121777 | JGI IMG/M metagenome (GOLD analysis project Ga0180084, IMG submission 121777) | Soil microbial communities from meander-bound floodplain in the East River, Colorado, USA - East River metaG ERMLT660_2_16_10D | ecosystem: Environmental > Terrestrial > Soil > Floodplain ...
ACGTCAGCGCGGGTCGGGCGCGCCGTCCTGGGGGACGACCTCGATCCGCCCCGGGTCGAGGAACCAGAGCTCGAAGCGGGGCCGAGCCGGGAGCCCGAGCGCCGCCTGCAGCGCGCGGGCGTAGACCCGACCCTGCGCCGCGTAGCCGAGCGCCCGCGTGCACGCGTCGTCCGCCGACACGCGGTCGGTCTTGTAGTCGGCAATCGCGAGCTCGCCCGTCGCCGGGTCGCGGTAGACGAGGTCGACCACCCCGCTCCAGCACCCGACCGGCGCCTCGGGCCCCTCGTCGCCGGCGTCGGGCGCGAGGAGGACCGGAAGCTCGCGCGCGACGACGTGGGGGGCGAGCCGGCGGAGCGCCTCGAATAGCGTGCCCTCGAAGAAGCCGGCGAGGAGCCGGCGCGCCTCGCGCTCGGCGGTCGCCGCGGCGACGGGGCCGAGCTCGCGCGCGAGGCGCTCGGCGAGCGCCCTCTCCGCGCGGGCGCGCGCCTCGGCCGCGGGGCCTGCGAGGTCGAGGCCCTCGAGCGCGGCGTGGACGGCGGTCCCGATGGCGAGGGCGGTGTCTCGGTCGGGCTTTCGCGCGGGCGACCCGCGGCTCGCGCCCTCCTCGGCGCCGAGCCGGTCCTCGAGCCGGAGCTCGTCGCGCTCGGCGTCCTTCTCCGGGGCGGCTCCCCGCGAGCGCGAACGGCCCGCGCGGAGGCGCGCCTCGGCGCCGAGGTGTGCGAGCCGCTTCGACGCTCCCGCGATCTCCTCGGCGCTCGCGAGGTCGGGCGGAGCCGCTGCGCGCGGGCCCGCGCTCGCGGCGGCGCCCTCGAGCGCCGGGAAGCGCCAGCGCACGCCGCCCTGTGCGATCTCGCTGCGTCCGCCGTCCGCGGCGGCGAGGGCTTCCGCGACGAGGTCGGGGAGGCCGCCGCGGCGGTGGCATAGCAGGTCGGCGAAACACGCGGCGCCTTCGAGGGGCTTCCCGGCCGCGGCGAAGCGGCCCGACACGACCACGCGACGGCGGGCGCGCGTCAGCGCGACGTAGAGTGCGCGCACCTCCTCGGCGCGGCCCTTCTTCTCGCGCAACGCCCGCAGTGCGTGAAAGCCCGGGGTGGACGCGCCGAGGAGGCGGTACTCGGGCGGCTCGTCGGCGCGGCAGACCTCGGTCGCCGCGGAGCCCCGGCTCCCGAGCGTCTTCTCGACCGAGAGCAAGTAGACGTGGTCGAAGTCGAGGCCCTTGGCCCGGTGCACCGTCATCACGCGCACGGCGTCGCCGAGCGGCGAGCGCGGCGGGCCCTCGAAGGGATCGGGCTCCCGCACGGACGCCTCGCGCAGCGCGCGCGCGACGCTCGCCGCGTCGGCCACGCCGTCCTCGAGCCAGCCGAGGAGCTCGCGGAAGAAGCGCTCGAGGTGGGCGAGGCGGTGGCCGCCGAGGTGGCGCGCCGCCTCGCTGGCCTCGACGAGGACCACGCGGCGCAGGCGCTCGACGAAACGGTCCGGGGCCTCGGTCTCGAACGAAGCACGGAGCCGCGCGAGATCGCAGACCGCGGCGATCAGGCTCTCCTCGAAGCCCGCGACGCGCTCGAGGCCGGGCACGCCGTCCGGGACCGCTGCAGCAGCGCGCCGCACCGCCGCCGCCAGGTTCGGGGAGCCCGCGGGGTCGTCCGCGCGGAGCTCGCGTGCGAGGCGCGGCAGCCCCGCCTCGAAGAGCGGGACCCACGCGGCGTCGGGCACGCCGACGGCGGGCGAGCGCAGCCACGCGACGAGGGCGAGCGAGTCGTTCGGATCGAGCACCGCGCGCACGAGCGCCGAGGCGTCGAGCACCTCGCGCCGCTGGTAGTAGCTGCGGTCGCTCTCGACGGCGAAGGGCACGCCCCCCTCGCGAAGCGCGTCGAGCACCTCGTCGAGGTCGCTCGCAGCGCGCACGAGGACTGCGCAGTCGGCGTAGGCGACGCCCTCCTCGTCGTGGAGCCGCCGCAGGTCACGGGCGAGGGTCGCGGCCTCGAGCCGGCGCGACGCCGCGACCGGGAGGGTCGACGTGCCGCTCCGCCGGAGATCGTCGACGTCGTAGCAGACCCAGGCCTCGACCGGGTGCGCCGGCGCCGCGGCGTTGCGCTCGGGGTCCTCGAGCAGCGGCTCGAAGCGCGGCTGCACGCCGGGCTCGGCGCGCATGACGGGCTCGATGCTGCGCTCGACCTCATCGAGGATGGCGGCCGGCGAGCGGCGGTTCTGCGCGAGGCGGAGCGGCGCGGCGCCGGCGAGGGCACGCGCGAGGAAGCCCTCGTACGCGGCGAGGTCGGCGCTCCGCCAGCCGTAGATCGACTGCTTCGGGTCGCCGACGAGGAAGAGCCCGGGGCGCTCGCTCTCCGGCCCGTCGAGGGCGAGGCGCGCCACGATCTCGCACTGGACCGGGTCCGTGTCCTGGAACTCGTCGACGAGGAGCTGGTCGATCCGGCGGCGCTCGAGCGCCGCGATCTCGGGGTGGTTCGCGAGGAGCCCCCGCGCGGCGGTGAGGAGCGTCGCGAAGGGCACGAGGCCCTCGCGCTGGAGCCGCGCCAGGGCGTCGGCGAGGAGTGCGCCGACGGAGCGACGCACGCGGGAGAGGAGCACGGGGTCGAGCGTCGCGACGTGCGAGACGAGCGGCTCGAGCGCCGCGGCCGCGGCGGAGACGGCGGGCGCGGCCTCGCCAAGCGCCGCTTCCTCGCGCTGGACGTACCTCCCCGCTCGCCAGGCGCGGAGGCGGTCGAGCACGTTGTGAGGGAACTGGTCGCGCACAGCCGCTGCGACGGCGCCGAGCCCGTCGGCCGTGGCGGGGGCCGCGCCGACCGCCGCGAGCGCGGCGCGCGCGGCGTCCATCACGTCACCTGAGAGCCCGAGCCCGGCCAGCCTCCCGCCCTCGGCGTCGAGCAGCGCGCGGAGCGCGGCGCCGAACGCCTGGAGGAGCGCGGCCGCCCGCGGCGGCGCGCACGGGTCCTCGTCGAAGAGAGCGGGCGGGACGCCCTGGCCGAGGAGTGCCAGGAGGGCGACTTCGAGCTCGTCGGCGCTCGCGTCGCGCAGGCAGAGCTGGACGAGGTCGCTCCGCGGGCCCTCGGCGAAGGCAGCCGTCAGCGCGTCGCGGAGCGCCGCGCGCACCGCGGCGCGCTGGCCCGAACCGTCGCCGTCCACCTCGAAGCGCGGGTGGAGACCCGCCTCGAGCGGGTGACGCGCGAGGAGCCGGCGGCAGAACGCGTGGATCGACTGGACGACGAGCTCGTCGAGAGAGGCGAGGAGCGCGCGCGCCCGGGCGGCGCGGAGCGGCGGCGGCGGCACGTCGTCGGCCTCGAGGCCGAGCGGAAGCTCGCCGCGCTCGAGCGCCCGGAGGGCCTGACCGATGCGGAGCGCCATCTCGGCGGCGGCCGCCTCGGTGAAGGTGATCGCGACGACGCCCCGGAGGACACTCCGCGCCGTGTGCTCCGCGGCGCCGGGCAGGGCCTCCGACGCCGCGGCGCGCTCGAAGCCCGGGCCGAGGCACCAGGCGACGACCCGGTTCACGAGCACCGTGGTCTTGCCCGTGCCCGCGCCGGCCTCGAGGGCGACGCAGCCCCCGAAGCGACGCACCGCCTCGCGGCGCGCGGCCGCGTCGGCCGCGGCGTGCGCGGCGCGCGCGTCCGTCCGCGACACGTTCACGCGTCACCCCGCCGCCAGAGCTCGCGGAGCGCGCTCTCGAGCGCCGGGTCGGCGACGCCCGGAGCCCCGCGCGGGCCGCGCGCCGGCTCCTCGAGCCAGGCGCGGAGCCGCGCGCGCGCGCCCGAGTCGCCGCGCACGCAGGCGTCCCGCACGTCGCAGTAGCCGCAGCGCGTCGCGCCCTTCGCGCCGTCGCGGTTCAGGAGACGCGGCGGGTGGAGCCCTGCGGCGCGCGCGGCGAGGAGGACGCGCAGCGCCCCGGTGAAGGCCGCCGAGAGCTCCGCGTCGTCGGCGCGGACCGAGACCTCGCGCTCGTCCTCGCCGACGTCGTCGCCGAGGAAGAGGTAGCGGCCGCGCGCGCCGGGAGCGGCGTGCGCGTAGGTCATCGCCTGGAGTGCCAGGCCCTTCGCGATCGAGCCGGCCAGCTCGCTCCGCCGCTTGGCCGGCTTCGTGCCCTTCGCGATCGCGTTCTTCCCGTTCTTGTAGTCCGTCAGGACGGGTCTCCCGTCTCCGGCGCGCTCGACGAGATCCGCGCGGAAGTGGAGCGCGAGCGGCGCGCCCGGGGCGACGCCCTCGATCGACGCCGCGCCCTGCACCTCCGCGGCGGCGACCCGCGGCGCGCTGCCGAGCAGCGCCCGCGCACGGGCGAGCGAGGGCTCGATCAGCTGCGCGAGCGCCTCGGCGTAGCCCGGGAGCCCGATCCCGTTCGCGTCGAGCACCTCCGCGACGGCGTCGCGTACGATGCGCCCCGCGCTCGCGGCGCCCGGCCAGGCGAACGGCCCCGGCGCGCGGCCGAGCGCCGCCGCGAGCTCGTCGTCCTCGGGCAACGCGACCGCCGCGCGCACGAGCGCCTCGAGCGCGGCGTGGACGGCGCTCCCCTCGAGCCGGCGGTCGGGGCCGGGGCGCCAGGCGAGGGCGTCCGGGAGCGGCGCCAGGCAGAGCTCGCGCTCGAGGAACGTCCGCCACGGGCAGCGCGCGAAGGCCTCGAGCTGCGTGACGAAGAGCCGGCCCGCGGCCGGCGCGCGGCGCCCGACGAAGCCGAAGTAGGGACCGAGGGAGCGGCTTCCGGGCGGCGCGTCCCACTCCTCGCGCGCCGCCCGCCGTGCGCGCGCGAGGGCGAGAGCGGGGACGCAGTCGCTCGCGCCCTCCTCGCGCCGCGCCTCCTCGAGGGCGAGCGCGAACGCGGCCTCGCGCTCCGCCTCGCCGCCGCGGAGCCCGGCGAGGATCGCGTGCTCGAAGGCGGGCCGGAGCGCGCGGCCCGGGTCCGCCTCGGAGAAGAGCGCGGGGACGGGCGCGGGCGCGCGACCCGCGAGGTGGAGCCGCTCGACGAAGGGCGACGCCGCCCGCGCGCGGCCGTCGTCGCTCGTCGACTGCCACGAGAGCGCGACGCGCGGGCTCGACGAAACGAGCTGCGCAAAGAGGTAGCGCTCCTCGTCGAAGCCCCGGACCTTGAGCGGGATCTCGGGCAGCACGTTCTCGAGCGAGCGGCGGAGCGCGTCCGGCAAGAGCGCGTCCTCGGTCACGCGGCGCGGAAAGGCGTCGCGGCCGACGCCGAGGAGGAAGAGCGCGTCGAAGGTGTGCGCGCGGGCCTCCGTCACGGAGAGCACCGCGACGCCGCCCCCGGCGCCGCCGAGCGGCTCGGCCTCGGCGCCGTCGAGCGCGCGCTCGAGGAGGAGGGCCATCTCGGCGCCGTCGAGCTCGAAGTCGCCCGGGAGCTCGCTCGCGAGGGCGTCCTCCGCGCGCTCGACGACGCGGAAGGCGCTCCCGGCCCGGAGCCAGTGCAGGCCCTCGAGCAGGAGCTGCTCGAGCCGCTCGCGGCGGGCCGCGAAGCCCGCGCGGGCGTCGAGCTCCGCGAGCACCGCGAGGCTCGCGCGCGCGTCGGAGACCGTGCGCTCGAGGAGCCAGCCTGGGAGTGAACGGCGCTGCAGGCGCCTGCGACCGCGGGCGGCGCCCCGGCCGGCGCCCGCGCTCGGCGCGGCGCCCTCGCTCGGGACGGCGCCGTCGGCGGCGCCCGCTCCCTCGCTCTCGCCGAGGTCCTCGCTCGCGCCCGCGTCCTCGCCCTCCCCGCTCGCCGCCGCGAGCCCGTGGCCGACGGGGAGCGAGAGCCAGTCCCGGCCGCCGAGGCGCGCCGCGACGTCGAGTGCCGCGACGTCGGCGAGGCGCCCTGCGCCGAGGGCGTGGAACGCGACGCGGAGGTCGAGGGCGTCGTCGCGGCCGCGCCCACCCTCCGCCGCGCCGGCCGCGCGTGCGGCGAGCCAGGCGTCGACCGCGACCTCGCCGCGCTCGCGGAGCAGCGCGAGGACGGCGTGCAGGGCGCGCGCGCCGGGCCGCGCCACGCTCGCGACGTCCGGCGCGCCGGAGAACGGCACGCCGAGCCGCCGCAGGTGACACCGGAGCGGCGCGGCGAACGGGGCGAGATCTCGCGCCACGACGCCGATGCGCTCGGGCTCGACGCCCTCGTCGAGGAGCGCCCGCGCCGCCGCCGCGACGGCGCGCACCTCGGCCTCGACGCCAGGCGCCTCGCGCAGGCGGATCTCCGGCGCCGGGCCCGCGGCGACGCCCGCCTCCGCCGCCGGCCCCGCGGCCCCGCCCGCCTCCGCGCGGGCGCCCGCGAAGGCGAGCCGCAGGCGCAGGCGCTCGGTGAAGGCGACGCCGAGGTCCGCGCGCTCCGGGTCCGCCGGATCGGGCGGGGCGTCGAGCAGCACGAGCGCGCCGCGGCGGCGGACGAGCGCCTCGAGCAGAGCGCCCGCCGCGCCCGTGGCGTCGGCGAAGCCGTGGACGACGACGCCCCGCGCCGGCAGGAGCTCCGGGTGCTCGTCGAGGAGCTCCGCGGCGCGGGCGAAGACCCGGGAGCGGTGGGAGAGGCCGATCCCCTCGAGGGCGCGGAGCGTGCGCGCGGCGACGCGCACGACGGCCTCGGCGCGGGCGCGCGCGTCGGGCGCGGCCGGCGCCTCCGCGAGCGCGTCGAACGCGGCCTCGCCGTGGACGGGCTCGAAGCCCGCGTCGAGGAGATCGGCGACCGAGCCCGCGACCGCCGCGTAGCCCTCGCGGAGCGGCTCGAGTACGGCGCGAAGCGCCGGCTCGCGCCGCGCCTCGCGGCGGACGAGCACGGGGAAGACGGCCTCGGCGCCGGCGAGCTCGACCCCCGCGCGCTCGAGCACCTCGCTGGCGAGCCGGCGGAGCGTCTGCACCGAGACGCCGACGGCGGCCCCGCCGAGCGCGCGCGCGAGGCGCGCCGCCGCGTGTTCGCGCAGGCTCCGCGACGGCACGACGACGCGGAGCGGCTCGGCCAGGAGCGCGGCGAGGACGCCCGGCGGCGCACCGGGTGCGGCAGCCGCGCGGACCGCCGCCGCGTGCTCCCGCACCGCAGCGACGAGCGCGGCCTCCGCCGCACGCGCGCCCGGGTGCGAG
>Ga0180084_1000040_pt1 | contig 7021 bp, 7 predicted proteins | sample EasRiv0_2_16_10D_FD_121777 | JGI IMG/M metagenome (GOLD analysis project Ga0180084, IMG submission 121777) | Soil microbial communities from meander-bound floodplain in the East River, Colorado, USA - East River metaG ERMLT660_2_16_10D | ecosystem: Environmental > Terrestrial > Soil > Floodplain ...
GCGCACCGGAGCGTCCGGCGCGGGCAGGCCGTCCGCCCGCGCCCGGTCGAGCGGTCCGGCCCGATCACGATCGGGCGTGCAATCAGTGGACTCGGGCGTGAACGCGCCGCGGGGAGGGCCCGTTGAGAACCGGGATCTCCTCGAACGGCGGAGGTGCAGCCGGCGGCTGCGGCGACGACGGCGGCGGGGGTTCGGGACCGTGGTCAGTCGCCCACCCACGAAAGCCCGAGATGAGATCCGGCAGGACCGGACCGCGCACCTCGCTCGTGGCGCGCGCGAGGAGATGCACGGCAAGCCAGAACGCGGCGAGGACGGCCGCCAGGAGCAGCCCCGCCGCGAGCGCCCCGAGCCAGAAGAACGGGAAGGGCATGACCACTGCCTCCGGCGAACGTCCCGGTCGGATGGCCCACCAGCCAGCCGCGCGGAGCGCTCGAATCGTGTTCTGCCGGGACGCGCCAGTCGAGTGCCGACCGGCTCCACGCCGCCCCATCGGCGCGCGATCAGCCTTTGACGCCGCCGACCGCGAGGCCGCCCACGATGTATCGCTGGAACCCGAAGTACACGATCGAGACCGGGGCCGCGACGAGCACGGCGAACGCGGCGAAATCGGACCAGGGCGTCTGGGTCGCGTACGCGCCGACCATCGAGTTCAGGGCGACCGCGAGCGTGTAATCCTCCGGCTTGTTGAGGAACGTGGACGTGAAGTAGAACTCGGTCCACCCGCTCAGGAAGCCCAGGAACCCGGTCACCGCGAGCGCCGGCATCGCGAGCGGCAGGGTGATCTTCACGAAGGTCTGATTCTTCGTCGCGCCATCGACCCCGGCTGCCTCCTCCAGCTCCTTGGGGATCGTGTCGAGGTATCCCTTCAGGTTCCAGATCGCGAACGGCAGCAGGCCGGAGGTGATCGCGAGCCCCACGCCGATGAGCGAGTTGCGCAGGTTGAACTCGAGCCCGATCTGCGGGATGTCGATGTTGATGCCGTTGAGCTGGACGAACAGCGGCGCGAGTGTGGCGACGGGCGGGAGCATGAGCACGGCGAGGACGGCGATCATCAGGACCTGGCGCCCGCGGAACTGGAGCCGCGAGAACGCGTAGGCAGCGGTCACTCCGATCGCGACGCTGAAGATCGCGGTCGCGGAGGCGAGCAGGAAGCTGTTCTTCGCGAGCTCGAGGAACGACACCGGGTTGGGCGACGGCTGGTTCCAGACCCTGATGTAGGCGTCCAGCGACGCACCCGGCGGGATGAGCGTCAGCTCGTAGGGTCGCGAGATGTCGCGAGGGTCGAGCGACATGCTCACGATCCAGATGATCGGGAACAGCACGGTGAAGGCGATCGCGAGGCACAGCAGCTGGAGCAGGAGCTGCTTGAGCGGGCTCGGCCGGTCGCGCCGGCCGGCAGTCGCGACGCGGGCGCGGCGGCGCGGCAGGCGCCGCTCGCTGGAGAGTTCGGTCACGGTCATCGGACGTCCTCCCTCAGTCCGCGTAGCTCGCCGTCGTCTTGGCGATCCGGTTGGTGACCAGCGTCAGGGCCAGCAGGATGAAGAACATGATCACGGCGAACGCCGCGGCCACGCCGTACACGTGCTGCTCGGTCACGAGGCGGAACGCCTGGGTGACCAGGAGCTCCGTCTTCCCGAACGGCCCCCCGCCCGACATGAAGTAGGAGAGATAGAACAGGTTGAAGGTGATCACGAAGCCGTAGATGGCGTACGGCAGCATGGCCGGGCGGAGGTACGGGATCGTGACGTTGCGGAAGCGCTGCACGGGGCCCGCACCGTCGATCTCGGCCGCCTCGTACAGCTCCTTGGGGATGCTCTGCAGGGCCCCCGTCGCCACGACCGCGTTGAGCGGCCATCCCAGCCAGGTGTTCGCGACCAACAGCGCGAAGTAGGCCATGGGCAGGAACGAGAGGCCCTGGATCGGGTCGGATACCTGGCGGAGCCAGTCGGCCTGGAAGGTCTCGGGCGGCAGCCGCAGAAGCGTGGCCAGGCCCTGGAGCGCGAGGTTGATCGCGCCGCTGTCCTTGTCGAACATGTTCGCCCAGACCGTCGCCACGATGATCGGGGGGATGACCACGGGCACGATGTAGATCGCTCGCCAGAACCGCCGGAACAGCAGCCCCTGGGTGTTCAGGAGCACCGCGATGAGCACCCCGAGGACCACGTGGATGACGACGTTCGAGAGCGCCCACCACAGGTTGAAGACGAGGATCCGCAGGAAGTCGTAGTTGGGAAGGTTGAGGTCCGTCGTGAGCACGCGGACGTAGTTGTCCAGGCCGATGAACGCGGGCGCCGTGCCGCGCGGCGGCAGGTTCTCCAGCGTGTAGTCCGTGAACGACATCCACGTCTGGAACAGGAGTGGGTAGAAGGTGATGATCCCCATCACGATGAACGCCGGCAGCAGGTACAGGAACGCGATGCGGGTGTCCGGCCTGATCCGCGGCCGGCGGCGCTGAGGCGAAGCGCTGGCGATCGTGACCATGTCCACCCGCGTCCTCTCCAGCTGTTGGGGACCTGCGCGAGTTGATTATCGTCGGAGGCGCCGCTGCTCGGCGCGGCGCCTCCGAGAGACCCTGGTGGGCCTTACTTCCCGTTGGCCTCGTTCATCTTCGTGCACGCAGTGGTGACGGCCACCAGCGCGTCGGTGTCCTTGTCGAGAACCTCGTTGAGGGCGTTGTCGAAGTTGCCCCAGAAGTTGTCGAGCTCCTTGACCTGCGGCCGCGCGAAGCCGTTCGCCACTGCCAGGGCGAAGCCCCGGGTGATGGGATCGGTAACCGTTGCCTTCATGTAGGCCGGGATGTGACCGGCCTTGTCGACGAACTGCTGCTCGTACTCGGTGCTGATGAGGAGGGCCACCGCGACCGCGAGCTCCTTGCTCTTGGAGTTCGGGTTCACGAACCAGCCGTCCGTGCCGGTAATCGGCTGTGATGCACCGACGGGGCCGGACGGAAGGGCGGCGACGGCGAGCTTGTCTCCGAGGGTCTCCACGTACCCGCCGCTGGCCCACGGGCCGTCGACGAGGACGTTGATCTGGCCCTGCTTGAACGCGTCGGCGACCTTCGCGTAGTTGTTGGCGCCGGACCAGCTCGCCCCGGCGGCCTTGAGATCCTTGAACAGCTGGTGGGCCTTGTCGACGCCGGTGGTGTCGGCGATGCACTTGCCGGTGTCGTCCATCAGCTTGCCGCCGTACGCGGCCCAGAAGCCGAAGTTGTGGTAGGCGCCCTGGTTGAACCCGGCCTTGATCGTGCCGTCCTTCTGCATCTGCACGAGCTCGTCAACGGTCGTGGGCGGGGTCGGAACCGCGGTCTTGTCGTAATACATCCCGACAGCCTTGAGCGACTCGGGGATGCAGTAGAGCTTGCCCTCAACGGTGCAGCCGTCGACCGAGAGGGGCGCAAAGTCGCCGAGCTTGCCGGCGGCGAGGGTATCGAGCGGCTCGAGCAGGTTCGATCGGACCTGCGCGCCCAGGCTGTCGTTGGGAACGATGAACATGTCGGGGCCGCCGCCCGTCTGCGCCTCAAGGGCGTACTTCTCGAAGATGTTCCCGGCGCCGAAGAAGTTCTGGACCGTGGTCGTGACCTTCAGGCCCGGGTTCTTGGCCATGATGTCGGCGATGATCGCGTCATACGTGGCCTTCTCCGTGCCTGCGCCGGAGGCATACGTATGCCAGATCGTGAGCGACCCCTCGAGGGGCGCTGCCGCCGGCTCCTCGGAGGGGGCCGTCGAGGGGGCGGTCGAGGGGGCGGTCGAGGGGGCGGTCGAGGGGGCCCCCGTTGCCGGCGCCTCGGTGGCGGCGCCACCGCACGCGCCGACGACGATTGCGAGCGCGCCGAGCGCGGTCGCGAGCTTGGTCATTCGCTGCATTGTTCTCTGTCTTCCTCCTGCGGCCGTCCGCAACGCCGGCGGCGGCCTTCCGTGGTTGGCCCGCCCGCACGGTGCGGGCGGGTTCCGGCGCGGGCGGCCGCACGGCGGCAGCCCGCTTCTCCGGTCAGTCAGGGTCCTCCCCGCGCTCCCTGCGCACGGGCCGCGCCGGGCCGCTCGAGCCCCGGACGATGAGCCGGGTCTCGAGGGTGCGGTGCTCGGGTCGCGCCGCGTCACGTCGTTCGATCGCCGCGAGCAGGAGGCGGCAAGCCTCCTCCCCCTTGCGGCGGACCGGCTGGTGCACGGTCGTGAGCGGTGGCTGAACGTGGCTGGCCAGCTCGATGTCGTCGAACCCGACGACACTGAGGTCGGCTGGCACGTCCAGGCCGAGACGAACGGCCGCGCCGATCGCCCCGATCGCCATCACGTCGCTCATCGCAAGGACCGCGGTCGGACGGAGGCCGACCTCCCAGGCCCGCGTGAGGCAGGCAGCGCCGCCGTCGATGCTCGCGGGCCCGACGACGACATGACTGTCCGGGAGCGCGACCCCGGCGTCCCGGAGGGCGGCGCGATAGCCGGCAAGCCGGCGACCCACGACGCCCCCGAAATCGGAGTGCGCGCCCGGGGTGGGCGGTTCGACACCGACAACGAGGAAGTCGCGGTGCCCCAGGGTGAGCAGATGCTCAGCCGCCTGCCGGGCGCCGCCCTCGTCGTCGACATCCACGGCCGCATGTTCGCGGAAAGCGGCCGAGTCGACGAGCACGATGGGCAGGCCCGCCCTGCGGATCTGCCCGACCTCCGGGTGCTCCTCCGAGAGGCCAATGGCGACGAAGCCGTCCACCGTCGCCCGTCCGACCGCGCGGGCCAGCGAGCCGAGGACCGGCGAGACGAAGAGCAGGCTGTAGCCGGCTTCCTCGGCCGCCACCGCCACGCCCCTGCTGAAGGTCGCGAAGAACGGGTTGGCGAAGACGGCCGAGAGGGCCTGCGGGGTCAGGATTCCCAGCGTCCTGGTCCGCCGCTGGGACAGCATCCGCGCCACCGGATGCGGCCGATACCCGAGCGATTCCGCGACCTCGTGGATGCGTGTCGCGGTGTCCGGGCTCAGGCGCTCCGGGCTGTTGAAGGCGAAGGAGACCGACGTCTTCGACACGCCCGCTTCGCGGGCGACGTCGGCGATGCGCGGTCGACCCCGCAGCTGCTCCACCCTGGCTGCTCCTCCTCGGTGTCGTCGAGACGTGGGACCCATGCCGTCGACGACCATGCAAACCGGTTTAGCAAACCGGTTTAGGCGACGGTAGCGCGACGCCTGCCCGGTGTCAAGTGGGTATCCATCGAGTGGCGGTCAGGTGGAGATGGGGGCGTGGCGGCCGGGCGGGCGGCGGGAGGTGGGGACGGCGCCGACGCGTGCCTCGCGCCGCCGTCGTGGCAGACTCCGCGCATGACCTCCGCGCCCGTCCGTCGCATCCCGCCCGCCGGCCTCCTCCTCTTCCTCGGCTATGCCTTCGTCGTGCTCGGCGCCATCGGGCTGTCGCTCCGCTGGGTGGTCGACCAGGCGATCTCGGCCCCCGTCAGCCTGCCGGGGATCGTGGCGATGGTCCTCCTTGCCTATACGATCTTCACGATCACGATGGTCCTGCAACGCAAGCAGGCCGCCCGCGGCCTCGCCATTGGCCTCGCCACCCTGACGATCCCGGCGGTGCCGCTCCTCCTGCTCGGTCCGGTCCCCGCGATGGCGATCGCCCCGGCCATCCTCGGCATCGCCCTCTTCCTGGGCCTGGGGCGCCGGTCGGTGAGAGACTGGCTTTCCGAGCCGTAGAAGCCGCTGGTGGCCGGGCCCGGCTCACCCAGAGAACCGCGAACCAGATCGAGCGTCCTCCGGTACCCTGTCCGATCCATCACCCCCTGCGAACGAGCGAGGACCGTCCGTCGTGGCGAAGCAATCCCGGAACCCGCGCCCGAGCAGCCCGACGAAGCCGGCCTCCGCCCCTTCCGGCCGGACCGCCCCGGCCCCGCGCTCGCCCCTGGAGCGCTTTCGCGGCACGATCATCGGCGTGGTCGTGGTGGCGGTCGTGGCGGTCGGCGGAGCGTTCTTCTTCCTCGGGGCGACGGCCCCAACCTACGCCTGCTCCACCATCCTGGTGCCGACGGCGGCCTCGAGCCCGGCACCGGACGCCACGCCACGCCTGGGCCAGGTGACGCGCGACCTCGGGCGCGCGCACGTGGAGACCGGTTCGCGCGTCACGTACGAGTTCTGCCCGCCCACGTCGGGAGCCCACTACAACGACGCGCGGTACGGCCCGATCGCCACCCGCTTCTACGGGGACGACGACCGCACCGAGCCGCAGGGGTGGGTCCACAACCTGGAGCACGGCCAGATGAGCATCCTCTACCGCTGCCCCGAGGGTTGCGACGAGACCGCCCAGACCGCGCTGCAAGGGCTCCAGGACCAGCTGCCGGCAACCCCGCTGTGCGGGTTCCCCGCTTCGGCGTCGGTCGTCGTCACCCGATTCGACGACCTGCCCACGCCCTACGCCGCGATCGTCTGGGGGCGCGTGCTCTTCCTCGACTCGCTGGATGTCGCGGCGATCTCGACCTTCTCGGCGCAGAGCGCCGATCGGGGCCCTGAGCCGCAGTGCCAAAATGCGGTCCCCGGTGCGAGCCCCTCGGCAGCGCCGTCCGCCACGCCCGCGCCGTAATCACGCCGGCGCCGTCGTCACGCTTACGCCCGCAGTCACGCCTCCGCCGCCCACGTCGTAGCCGCCGAAAGGGATTGCCGTGCGCCTCGTCGCCCACCTCGACGACCTGGACCTGCCCGTCGCGGGTGTCCTCGTCGGTGACCGGGTGCTGACGCTCGAGGTTCTCGCCGAGCAGGCAGGCCTGCGCGAGGAGCTGGCCATCCTCGACCCGCGGGGGTTGCTTGCCGAGGATCAGGACCTCGTCGAGACGCGCGCCGCCGTCGCTCGTGCGCTCGGCAGCCGCATCACCGGCGTCCCGGCCGCGTCGCTCCGGCCCGCGCCGCCGCTCGAACCCGGCAAGATCGTCTGCGTGGGCCAGAACTACGCCAGTCACGTCCTGGAGCAGGGCCTCCCCCTGCCAACCCGTCCCATGCTCTTCGCGAAGTTTGCCAACGCGGTCGTCGGCGACGGCGACGCGGTGATCCA
>Ga0180084_1000041_pt1 | contig 6998 bp, 4 predicted proteins | sample EasRiv0_2_16_10D_FD_121777 | JGI IMG/M metagenome (GOLD analysis project Ga0180084, IMG submission 121777) | Soil microbial communities from meander-bound floodplain in the East River, Colorado, USA - East River metaG ERMLT660_2_16_10D | ecosystem: Environmental > Terrestrial > Soil > Floodplain ...
ACGGCAGCTGGGCTGTGCGGCAGGCCGCGGTCGAGGCCCTGGCCGGCTTCTTTTCCGAAGCACTCTTGCCTGCCCTCGAGGCGGCGCTGCGCGACGGCGACGACGCGGGCTCGCGCAACGCGGCGATGGAGATCTACGTGCGGGTCGGGACCTCCGCGACCGCGCCGCTCCTGGCGCTCCTCTCCGACCCCGACGAGGAGGTCAGGCTCTTCGCCGCGGTGATGCTCGGCTCCATGAAGGAGCCGGCCGCGGTCGGCACCCTCGTGGAGGCGCTCTCCGACCCGGACGTCAACGTCCGCCACGCCGCCGCCACCAGCCTCGGGCAGATCGGCTCGCCCCTGGCCGTGCCTCGTCTCATCGACGCGCTGCGCGGCGAACCCTGGCTCCAGTACTCGGCGCTGCACGCTCTCGGCGAGATCGGCGACCCGCGGGCGGCGCCGGCGCTTCTCTCCCTCCTCGACGACGAGATGCTGCGCGCGCCCGCGCTCGAGGCCCTCGGCCGTCTGGCCGGCCGCGAGGCGCTCGCTCGCATCGCCGCCCACCTCCTCGATCCCGACCCCGCGCTGCGCAACGCCGCGATCCGGGCGGTGGTGGAGATCGAGCAGCGCGCGACTGCATCCGGCGAAAGCCTCGACCCCGAGGTCCAGGCCGCGCTCAAGCGCGAGGACCTCGTGGCCCACCTGATCGGGATGCTGGCCGACGAGGACCCTCGCAACCGGCGCACCGCCGCCGTCACCCTGGGCTGGCTGCGCGAGGGGCGGGCCGTAGCTCCGCTCCTCGAGCTCCTGGGGGACGCCGCCGTGCGCGAGTTCGCGAGCCACGCCCTCGTCTCGATCGGCTTCCACGAGCGCGCGGCCTGGGAGCGCGGACTCGCGCACGCGAACGACGCCGTTCGCCTCGGGGCGGTGCGCTGCCTGGCGTGGATCGCGCCGGCGGAGGGCACGACACTCGTAGCGCCGCTCATCCACGATCCCGCGGCCGAGGTCCGCGCGGAGGCGGCAGCCGCCGTCGGACGCCTGGGCGACGAGGACGCCCCCATGCTGCTCTTCGAGCTGCTCGGCGACGAGAGCGAGCTCATCCAGGAGAGCGCCATGGACGCGCTCTCGCGGATGAGCGCCGAGCGCGTGCGCCCGCTCCTCGTGCAGGCCCTCGCCGGGGAAGACAGGGACGCGCGCGTCCGCGCGGCGCAGACGCTCGGTCTCCTGCGCGACCCCGCGGCCACGCCCGCGCTGGTGGCCGCGTCGCGGGACGGGCGGGAGGCGCTCCGCGCGGCGGCGATGCAGGCGCTCGGCGAGCTCGGGGGCCCCGGCGTGCTCGAGGTGCTGCGGGCGGGGCTCGGCGATGGGAGCTCGATCGTGCGCCAGCAGGCGGTGCTCGCCCTCGGGCGCCTGCGCGAGCCCGAGTCGGCGCTGCTGCTGCTGCCGCTGCTCGCCGAGCAGGACCCGCGCCTGCGGTTCGCGGCCGTGCGCGCCCTCGGCCAGATCCGCAGCCCGGAGGCGGTCGAGCACCTGCTGCCGCTCCTCGCGGAGCCGCGCAAGGAGCTGCGCTTCGCGGCGGTCGAGGCGCTCGGGCAGATGCGCGCGCCGGGAGCGGTGCGGCCCCTCGTGGAGGTCCTGCGCGACGCCGACCGCAACCTCCGTCGGGCCGCGGCGGAGGGCCTCGGCGACATCGGCGACCCACAGGCCGCCGCCGCCCTCCTCGTGGCGCTCGACGACGAGCACTGGAGCGTGCGCTGCGCCGCTGCCGCGGCACTCGGCCGCATCGGGAGCTCCCAGGCGGTCTCCGCCCTCGCCGTGCGGGTAGACGACCCCGACGCCTCGGTGCGCCGGGCCGCGGTGGGGGCGCTCGGGGAGATCCGCGACCCGCGCGGAACCGGGCGCCTCGTGGCCGCCCTCGGCGACCCCGGCCTGCAGGCGGCCGCCCTCGAGGCGCTGCGCCGTCTGGGCATGGCCGCGCTGCCCGAGATGGAGCGGGCCTTCGCCGCGGGGGCCCTCGACGCCGACCAGCGCCGGCTGCTCGTCGACCTCGCCGGCCGCTACGAAGAACCCTCCGCGCGGCGGCTCCTTCTCGCGGGACTCGACGACGCGAGCCCCGCGGTTCGCATCGAGGCCGCGGCCGCGCTCGGCGACGGCGGCTTCCGCGAGGCATTGCGGCCGCTCCTCGAGAAGAAGGCGAGCGACCCCTCCCTGGAGGTCCGCCAGGCCGCCGCGAGCGCCCTGCGGAAACTGCAGCCGCGGTGAAGTACCCGAGTGTCGACCACCACGCGGAGCTGAGCGAGGAGGAGTTCCGCCTCCTCCGCGACTTCGTCCACGAGCGCTTCGGCCTCTACTTCGACGAGTCACAGCGGGGGAGCCTGCGCGGCCGGCTCGCCCCCCGCCTCGCCCTCCTCGGGCTCCCCTCCTTCGAGGACTACTACCGCCACCTGCGCTTCGCCCCGGAGCGGTCCGAGGAGCAGCAGCGCATGGTGAGCCACCTCACCAACAACGAGACCTACTTCTTCCGCGAGCAGCCGCAGCTCGGTGTGTTCTCCACCCAGGTGCTGCGCGCGATCAAGGAGCAGAAGGCGAAGACCGGGGAGAGGCGGCTCCACGCCCTCTCCGCCGGCTGCTCGACCGGCGAGGAGCCGCTCACCCTCGGCATGATCCTCTTCGACAGCGGCCAGTTCTTCTGGGGCTGGGACGTCCGGGTCACCGGGCTCGACGTGGACGGGGCCGCCCTCGAGAAGGCCCGCCGCGGCGTCTACCACCAGAACTCGCTGCGAGCGGTCACTCCGCCGCTCCTCGAGCGCCACTTCGTGAAGGACGGCGGCGGGGTGCGGGTCAAGGAGGCGTCGCGCAAGACGGTGTCGTTCCGCGCCGGGAACCTCCTCGACCCCGCGAGCTACGCCGAGCTCGTCCCCCTCGACGTCGTCTTCTGCCGCAACGTGCTCATCTACTTCTCGGACGCCGCGGTGCAGCGGGCGGTGAGCCTCTTCCACGAGGCGCTCGCTCCTGGCGGCTACCTCTTCCTCGGCCACGCGGAATCGCTCGCGCGCGCGTCGAGCCCTTTCGTCCCGATCCGTTTCCAGGGGGCCATCGTGTACCAGAAGCCGGAGGAGCCCCGCCCATGACCGGGAGCCGTCGGATCCGCGTCCTCGTGGTGGACGACTCGGCGTTCGTTCGCAAGGCCGTCGAGCGCATGCTCGGGACGGTGGACGACATCGAGGTGGTGGGGTTCGCCGCGGACGGCGAGGAGGGCCTCGTGAAGGCCCGCGAGCTGCAGCCCGACGTGGTCACTCTCGACGTGAAGATGCCACGGCTGGGCGGCCTCGAGACCCTCGAGCGGCTCATGGCCGAGCAGCCGGTGGCGGTCCTGCTGATGTCCACCCTCACGCAGGAGGGAGCGGAGGTCACGCTGCGCGGGCTCGAGCTCGGCGCCATGGATTTCGTGGACAAGTCGTCCGTGCAGCCCATGAGCATGCTGAGCCTCACGGAGGAGCTCGTGGCGAAGGTCCGGGCCCTCGGGTGCGCACGGGTGCACGCCCGCCCGAGGCCGGCCCGGAAAGGCGCCCGCCAGGCCCCGGGCGCGCCTCCTGTCCAGTGCATCGTCGTCGCCGCCTCGACCGGCGGACCCACCGCCCTCCAGGTCGTCGTCTCCGGCCTGCCCGCCGGCTTCCCGGCCGCGATCCTCGTCGTCCAGCACATTCCCCGCGGCTTCACGAAGTCTCTTGCGGAGAGGCTCGACGCCCGCAGTGCGATCCCCGTGCGCGAGGCGCGCGACGGGGAGGCCGTCGAGCCCGGCACGGTCCTGATCGCCCCCGCGGGCATCCACTCGAGGCTCGCTCGGCGGGGTGGATCGGTCGTGGTCGCCCTCGACGAGGAGCCGCGCGCCGCGCTGCACCGCCCGTCGGCCGACGTGCTGATGGTCTCGGCGGCGGAGGTGTACGGGCCGCGCGCGCTGGGCATCGTCCTGACCGGCATGGGTGCCGACGGGACCGAGGGCCTGCGCTCGATCCGGGAGAAAGGCGGCCTCACGCTGGCCGAGGCCGAGGAGACCTGCGTGATCTACGGCATGCCCAAGGCGGCCATCGAGGCGGGGGTCGTCCAGCGGGCGGTCCCGCTCGAGAGGGTCGCCGGGGAGATCCTGGCCGCGGTGTAAGATCCCTTCGGAGAAGCCTTTGGCCCTTCAAGGAAACCTCGAGGACCTGCCCCTCCTCGACATCATCCAGATCGTCTCCTTCAGCAAGAAGACGGGCTACTTGTCGATCGAGATGGAGGGCGGCGACGGGGCGATCGTGTTCCTCGAGGGGCTCGTCGTTGCCGCCTTCACGGCGACGTCGCCCCCCGCCGACCCGCGCCTGGGCTTGCTGCCGAAGGACGCGCGCGCCAAGGCGGTCCGCAGCCGCATCGGCTTCGCCCTCGAGCAATTCGCGAGGCTGCACGAGGGCGGCTTCAGTTTCGAGCTGACCGACGACGTGCCGGCTCTCGTCGGCCGCAGGGACATCCGGCTCGAGACGCTGGCGCGCGGCATCAACCCCCAGGAGATGCTCCTCGACCTCGCGCAAGGCCTCGACGACGACCGCGCGCAGTCGGCGGCGGCGGTCGAGGCCTCGTTCGCGGCGCCGGAGGTAGGCGCCCTCGCGGAGGAGTCGATCGTGCCGGGCGAGGCGCAGTCCTCGGATCGGCGCGCAGCCGACGGCGCGCTCTCTCTCCCGCCGGCCGAGGCGGTCCCCCGGCAGTGGCAGACGACGCCGGTCGAGCGGTACGGCACCGACACGCGTCCCCTGCTGAAGATCGCGCTGCCCCCCGCGACGCCGCCTCCCGCCCCGCCGCCGCCGCCTCCCGTTCCGGGGCCTGCCGCCGAGCCGCGCCTCGCCGGGCCCGAGGCGCGCGTGATTCTGCTGGTGGACGACGAGGAGGACGTGCGCGCGATCCTGGGCCGGCACTTCGCCGCCGCCGGGTTCCGGATCGTCGAGGCGGGGGACCCGGACGAGGCGACGAAGGCCGCCGGCCTCCTGCGGGCGCAGGACGGCCCGTTCATCCTCGTCACCGACCTCGGCATGCCGGCCTCGGGTGGAGCGTCCTTCCAGGGGGGCTTCGAGGTGGTGAAGCGCCTCTGGAAGATGAACCTCCGGCCGCCCGTGCTGATGATGACGGAGAGCCTCAGCCAGTCGCTGCGCCTGCGCGCGCGGCAGATGGGCGTGCAGTCCTTCGTCTTCAAGCCGACCCTCAGCAAGCTCAACCCGCGGCAGTTCGAGGCCGATCTCTCGGCCTTCGCGGCGAAGCTGGTGGCCGACGTCCTGCCGCGGCTGGCCGAGGCGGCCGCGGCGCGCCCCGCCGCGAGGCCCCAGAAGAAAGACTCCCTGGAGGGCGCCGCGCAAGCCGGGCCCCTCGCCGAGGACGCGGCGCGCCCCTTCGAGTTCCTGCGGCGCCGGCTCCAGGAGCTTCGCCAGGGCGGCGACGCCAACCAGATCGCCGCCCTCGTCATGAAGGTGGCTCGCGAGTTCTTCGAGCGGTCGATCCTTTTCGTGGTGAAGAACGACGAGGCCCGCGGGATCGGGGGATTCGGCCTGGCCCCGCGCGAGGAGACGCTCAACCTCCTCGCGCGCCAGGTCACGATTCCGCTCGGGGAGGCATCGGTCTTCCGCGACGTGGCCCGGGAACGACGAGTCTTCGCCGGACCCCCGCCCGCGGACCGGTGGCTGGGGCACCTCATGGGCCGGATCGGCCGCTTCCAGTCGAAGGGCCTCGTGCTCCTGCCGCTCGTGGCCCACCGCGAGACGATCGCGCTCCTCTTCGGGGACAACCCCGAGACCGGGCGGGTCCCGGCCGGGCTCGAAGCCCTCGAGGTCTTCGTCCAGCAGGCCGGCACCGCCCTCGAGAACGTCTTCCTGCAGAGGAAGCTGCAGGCGATCGAGGACAAGGACCGGTCTCCCCTGCGGTAGAATCCGGTCGAGGTCCAAGCCAATGTCCACAGACGAGATCTCCCGCAAGGGCCAGGACATCCTGCAGATCGTCTCGAAGGCCAAGGAGTTCACCGAGGACCTGCTCAAGGAGAACGAGCGGCTCCGCTTCAAGATCGCCTCGCTCGAGGCGTCGGGCGGGGCCCAGGCCGCGGACGAGCGTGTCCAGGCGCTGCACAAGCGCGTCAGGGATCTCGAGGAGAAGCTGGCCGAGATCGAGGCGCGGTTCCGCAAGGTCGAGGAGGAGAACAAGGAGTTCGCCGACCGCTACATCGAGATCGAGGAGCAGAACAACAACTTGGCGAACCTGTACGTGGCGTCCTACCAGCTGCACTCGACCCTCGACTTCAAGGAGGTCGTGCGGATCGTCCAGGAGATCGTGATCAACCTCATCGGCGCCGAGGTCTTCCACGTGCTCATGGTGAGCGAGAAGACCGGGCAGCTCGAGGTGGAGGCCTCCGAGGGCCAGACCCCGGGGCGGACCTCGATCCCGCTCGGAGACGGCCTCATCGGAGAGGCGGCGCAGAGCGGCGAAAACTTCTTCGCGGAGTCGGTGGCGCGGAAGGACCCCTCACCCTTCGAGGAGCCGATCGCGGTCATCCCGCTGAAGATCAAGGCCTCCACGATCGGCGTCATCTCGATCAACAAGCTCCTCGTCCAGAAGACGGCCTTCACGTCGATGGACTACGAGCTGTTCACCCTGCTTGCCGGCCACGCCGCGACTGCGGTCTTCTCCGCCAAGCTCTACTCGACCTCGGCCCGGAAGCTCACGACGCTCCAGGGCTTCCTGGACATGCTCAAGCAGAAGTGACCTTCTGGGCGCCACGGCGCGCCCAGAAAGTCATCCCGAGGGCGGCTTCGTGCAAATCGCCCGAGGGATCCGCCGGCTTGGCATCCCGGCCGCCCCGCCTGACCGTGGTGAGGGGGATCCGCTCCTCTCCTACCTGGGCTCTCGAGCCCTTCCCGGCGCCGGTGCGGACGCTCGATGCCCCGCATCTTGCGTCGATCGAGTTCCTGCGGTCGCGCGGCAAGACCGTGGAGCTGGCCAGCTACGACG